>OLGE01001466.1_pt1 | contig 24143 bp, 18 predicted proteins | sample 1605151 | NCBI WGS metagenome assembly OLGE01 (sample SAMEA3888912, study PRJEB22519) | human gut metagenome | biome: human gut; feature: human-associated habitat; material: faeces | place: Denmark | collected 2010
TAGAAAGAGGTAATGAATGAAGACAGCATTTCAGATTTTCCGCAGGGATGTGCGACGTCTGTTAAAAAACCGTGCCGCGACACTGGTTATGATCGGCGTATGTCTCCTGCCGTCTTTGTATGCATGGTTTAATATTGCCGCAAACATGGACCCGTATGCAAATACTTCGGGAATCAGGGTGGCAATTGCCAATTGCGATACAGGGGCCAAAACCGACGTGATCACGATGAATGCAGGCGATTCGATTGTTGAAAAACTGAAAGAAAACAAGTCGCTGGGCTGGCAGTTTGTCAGCGAAGAGAAAGCAAAAGAAGGTGTTCAGGCAGGAGATTACTATGCGGCAATCGTCATTCCGGAGAATTTCAGTAGTTCCTTGGTAAGTATTCTCTCCGGAGACCTGAAACGCCCGAAGCTGGACTATTATGTCAATGAAAAGAAAAATGCCATTGCACCGAAGATTACGGATACCGGTGCGACAACGGTGCAACAGCAGATCAACGACACATTTTCCGCCACGGCATCTTCGGCAGTATCAGAAATTGTAAAGTCTTCCGCAGACAGTATTACCAGAGGACTGGACGATACACAGTCGGAACTGACATCTGCCATTACCGAAGTTCAGAATAATTTAACGGATTATCAGAAGCTGGTAAAAGAATTTCAGAAAAAAGTAGATAAATCCGATGCACAGATCAAAGAAATCAAGGAGTCTTTAGATCAGGTGGATGAGGCAGCAAAGGACAGCTCTTCTTCTTTAAAAGAAACTTCTGTATTGCTGGAAAAAAGTCAGACGGCACTTGGAAAATTTTATAAACAGTTCTCCAATGGGCTGACCGGCGGGGAAGTTTTTCTGGATGAAGTTTCGTCCTCGGCTTCTAAGAGTCTGAATAAGTTTGAGATAAAGGCAGATAAGGCAAATCTTGCGGTTGGGGACAGTCTCGATACGATCACCCGGATCAATGAGAAAAATGCCCAGCTTCTCAAAGATCTGGAAAAGTTAAATCAGAATCTTGGAAAAGATACACAGTTATCAGCATCTGTCGGACAGGAAATTTCACAGCTGCAGACGCAGAGCATTTCTGCGCAGAAACTGGTAAATTCATTGAAAAGTGCAAATACCAGTATGCGGAAAGTGTTAAAGAATTCCAAAGATACGAGAAGTTCACTGGAAACGCTTGCAGAGGATAACCGTGAGAGTTTTCAGGACAGCCGGATTGATTTTAGCAAAAATATTTACCCGCAGCTGGATCAGTCACTGGAAGGTCTGGCAGATATAAGCGGAGATCTGTCAACAACCTTACATAGTATAACATCCATGACAAAACAGATGAGAGATCTGCTGGATCAGTTAAAATCTGCATTGCACAGCAGCTCCAAAGTATTTACACAGACGGGCAATGTCATGGGACAGGTGGATCAGAAACTGCAGAAAACGGTCACGGATCTGCAGACACTGCAGAATTCGGATATGTATCAGAATATCCTGTCACTGGAAAAGATTGATGCCAAAGATATTTCCAATTTTATGTCTTCTCCGGTAAACATAAAGACGGATGTCCTATATGAAGTGGAAAATTACGGAACAGGAATGACCCCGTTTTATACAAACCTGGCACTCTGGGTAGGTGGACTGATACTGGTTTCTATTTTAAAACAGGAAGTAGACCGGGACAAAGAAGTGCCGGATTTTACACCGACAAGTGCGTATTTCGGGCGTATTCTGCTGTTTCTTATCATAGGACTGATTCAGGGAGCTATCGTATGTGCGGGAGATATTATTCTGCTGAAAGTACAGTGTTTGCATCCGGTAAAATTTATTCTTGCCGGAATGTTAACTTCTTTTGTTTATGTGAATCTGATCTTTGCACTGGCATCGACGTTTAAACACATGGGAAAAGCACTGGCGGTTCTTCTGGTAATTTTACAGATTCCGGGTTCTTCCGGAACGTATCCGATTGAAATGATGCCGGAATTTTTCCAGAAACTGCATCCGCTGCTTCCGTTTTCTTATTCAATCAGCGCAATGCGGGAGTGTATTGCCGGATACTATCATCATACTTATAGAAGCAGTCTGGGAAAACTTCTGGTATTTTTACTGGTCGCATTGTTTATCGGGCTTGTACTCCGTCCGCTTCTGATGAATCTGAATCATCTGTTTGATGTCAGACTTGCAGAAACCGATCTGATGATCTGTGAGACGGATTCCAAAGGCAGGGATAATCCACAGCTGCAGCGGATTATGCAGGTGATTATGAAAGATGATGCGTGGAGAAAGAAATTAACAGAGAAAACACTCGCGTTTGAAAAATATTATCCGGTTATGGTACGCTCCGGATTTATCTGTATGATGGTTATACCACTCGTATTTCTGATTTTGATGTTTAGCCTGGAATCCAAACTGGTCTATCTGATTTTGTGGATCGTTTCTTTACTTGCACTGATTCTGTATCTGCTGATTGTGGAATATCTGCATGAAGAGATGAAAAAGAAATCTGTTTTGGGAGAGATGAGTTCTGAGGAACTGATGAAAATTTTGAAGGAGGAGAACAGCAAATGAAAAACATTCTGAAAATTTTCATCGACGACGTGAAACGGATTCGCAAAAATGTAATCGCAATGATTGTTGTCATCGGTGTCCTTGTCGTTCCGTGTCTGTATGCATGGTTTAATATTGCGGCAAGCTGGGACCCGTATAACAATACGGGAAATTTAAAGGTCGCGGTGGCAAGTGTGGATGAGGGATATACCGGAAGTCTGATTCCCCTTGAGATTAATGTAGGGGAACAGGTGATTTCCGCACTAAGGGAAAATACACAGATGGATTGGGTATTTACCAGCAAAGAAAAGGCAATGGAGGGGGTAAAATCCGGACAATATTATGCGGCGATTGTTGTTCCGGAGAAATTCAGTACCCAGATGATGAGTCTGTTTTCCGATCAGATTCAAAAGCCGGAAATTATTTACTATTCCAACGCCAAGGAAAATGCGATTGCACCAAAAGTGACCGACAAGGGTGCAACCGCGATCCAGAAACAGGTGAATCAGGTATTTATACAGACAATATCTGACACGGCAATGACGGTGTTTCAGTCGGTCTCTAATATGGCTGAGGCAAACGGAGCAGACCGGCTGGTGGATAATCTGATCCACAATCTTGGGGATGCATCGGATGACATGGATATGATTGCGTCCACGCTGGAAACTTTTTCGGGGATTACGTCTTCTGCCCAATCCCTGCTGACTGCGTCTTCTGATTTTTTAAAAGAACTGAAAACAGAGTCTGCGGATGGAAAACAGGTTCTGGAAAATTCCAAAAAGACGTTTACCGATATGAAAACGACAATAAGCAGTGCGACCGAGAGCGTGGGCAAAGCACTGAAAGCAGGCCAAAAGGTATATTCTGAAATGAGCCTGCTTTTGGATCAGACGGTGGAAGATGGAATAAATGGCAGTGAGGATACAGCAGATACCCTTGTAAAAGCAGCAAAGACGGTGGATAAAAACATCAAGTCATTTACGACACTCCGGGATCATCTGATCAGGCTTTCGGAAAAACATCCGGAAACCGATTCCTCAATAGGGCCTATGATTGAAAAGATCAACCGTTCTATTGAAAAACAGGAAGAACTGCGGGATGATCTGACCGATACTGCGGTTTCCATGAAGAAGTCCACAACCAGCCTGATCTCTGACAAGAAAGCTTTGGATGCCCTTGTAAAAGAAAATCAGAAACGTCTGCAGCAGATCAGCAAAGAATATGAAAATGATGTAAAAGGAACTTTGCAGAACCTTGCAGATTCGATTGGTGAAACATCAAAAGACATTACCGGTCTGACGAAACAGATCAATGCAAGTGCAAAGGGTGTTTATACGTTAACGGACACCGCAGGATCGGATCTGTCAGAAATACAGACCTGTCTGGGTGATTCCGGTAAACTTTTACGCAAATCTGCAAATAAATTAAAAAAGATTACGGATAAGCTCACGAAAGCAAAAGACAACGGGGATTATGCGGATCTGGAACATATGATCTATGATAATAAGTCCGGAGTCAGTGCTTTCCTGTCGGCACCGGTGGAACTGAATACGAAGAAAATTTATCCGATTGATAATTATGGTTCTTCCATGGCACCGTTTTATTCGACACTTTCTATCTGGATCGGCGGAATCGTGCTGGTTGCGATGTTAAAAGTGACCGTTTCCGAGGAAAGCATAAAAAAGATGGGACTGAAAAATGTCAAAATTCATGAAATTTATCTTGGACGCTGGATCATATTTCTGATTCTTGGTCTGTTGCAGAGTACGCTGATTGCACTGGGAGATCTGTATTATCTTGGGATTCAGTGTGAGCATACGTTTCTGTTTTTATTTGGGTGCTGGTTTTCAAGTATAGTCTATGTCACGATCAGTTATACGCTGACGGTTTCATTTGGAGATATCGGAAAAGCAGGCAGTGTGGTTTTACTTGTTATGCAGGTTGCGGGAACCGGTGGAACTTTCCCGATTGAATGTGCTCCGAAATTTTTCCGGGCTGTGTATCCGCTTCTGCCGTTTACGCACAGTATGGCAGCCCTGCGGGAATCGGTTGGAGGCTGTTATGGGAACGATTACTGGATAGATCTGGCAAAACTGGGCATCTTCCTGGTGATTGCACTTTTTATGGGACTTGTACTTCGTAAACCGATTATCCGGATGAACGAAGCGTTTACCGAACAGCTGGAGGAAACAAAAATAATCTAAGCGTAGAAATGAGGGCAGAATTGTTTTATTTTTGCGCAGTAATGTGAAAGAAAATTCCGCAAAAATGCCGTATAATGCAGGTATTCAAATATGAGAGAGGCAAGGAGGATACGGTATTGAATAAGGCATGGTGGAAAGAAGCGGTTGTATATCAGATTTATCCGCGGAGTTTCATGGATTCAAATGGAGACGGCATCGGGGATCTCAATGGTATTACAGAAAAATTAGAGTACCTCAAAGAACTTGGAATTGATGTGATCTGGCTGTCCCCGGTTTATCAGTCACCGAACGATGACAATGGATACGACATCAGCGATTATCAGGCGATCATGGAAGAATTCGGAACCATGGAAGATTATGACAGGATGCTTGCACGGGCACATGAGCTGGGAATTAAGATCATGATGGATCTGGTTGTCAATCATACATCCGATGAGCATGCATGGTTTGTGGAAAGCAGAAAGAGCGTGGATAATCCATACCGCGATTTTTATATCTGGAGAAAAGGAAAAGACGGAAAAGAGCCGAATAACTGGGGATCCTGTTTCAGTGGTTCGGCATGGAAATATGACCCACAGACAGATATGTATTTCCTGCATCTGTTTTCGAAAAAACAGCCGGATCTCAACTGGGACAATCCAAAAGTGCGGGATCAGGTATTTGAGATGATGAACTGGTGGTGTGAAAAAGGCATTGATGGATTCCGTATGGACGTGATCAGCCTGATTTCCAAACCGGAAGGACTGCCGGATGGAATTCCGGGAGAAACCGGATACGCAGACAGCGGTTGTGCGAACGGTCCGCATGTGCATGAGTATTTAAAAGAAATGAACCGGAAAGTGCTTTCCCATTATGATCTGATCACGGTAGGGGAGGCTGCCGGAGTGACGCTGGAAGAGGCAAAAAAATATGCCAATGCAGATGGCAGCGAACTGAACATGGTTTTCCAGTTCGAACATACCGGAGGCGGACCGGAGGCAGACAACCATTACGGTAAATGGGACAGCCATAAGATGCCGCTTCCGGTATGGAAGAAGATTTTATCCAGATGGCAGACCGGACTGGAAGGGAAAGCCTGGAACAGTTTGTTTTTATCCAATCATGATCAGCCGCGCTCGGTTTCCTGGTTTGGAAATGACAGTGAACAGTATCGGGAAATTTCGGCCAAAATGCTGGGAACCTGTCTGCATATGATGCAGGGAACGCCATATGTTTATCAGGGGGAAGAACTTGGCATGTGTAATGCTTATTTTGATCAGTTAGAGGATTACCGGGATATTGAAAGCCTGAATGCATACAAAGAGCTGACGGAAACCTGTGGAGTATCTCATGAAGAAATGATGGGATATTTAAAGCGGATCAGCCGCGACAATGCGCGCACGCCGATGCAGTGGGATGACAGTGCAAATGCTGGTTTTACCACAGGAACACCGTGGATTAAGGTAAACAGTAATTATCCAAAGGTCAATGCAAAACAGGAGATCAGCGATCCGGATTCTGTCTTTTCGTACTACAAAAAACTGATTCGCCTGCGTCATGAGAACGAGATTATCGTTTATGGCGATTACGAACTGTTAGCACCGGAGGATGAGGCATTATTTATCTATACCAGAATGCTCGGGACGCAGCGGCTGATGGTGCTTTGTAATTTTACGGAAAAAGAAGTTTCTATTCCGGCAGAAGTAACGGAGCAGATTCCGGCAGATGCACAGCTTTTGATCGGAAATTATTCCAAACAGAAGGAAGAAATGCTGCAGGCATATGAAGCACGGGTGTATGCTTATCATTTATAAATTTTAGAAAAGAAAAAGCATCCCAGGATGGTGTAAATGGATGGGAAAAACAGATTGACTTGTATGATTTTCGGGCGTAAAATCCCCTGTGGAAATACGAATTTTCACAGGGGATTATTTTATGGAAACCACAAACAGCAATTATTTCGGAACGGAAAAAATCAGCAGAATTCTGCTGAAAATTGCGCCTCCGGTCATGCTCGCCCAGCTGATACAGGCTCTTTATAATATTGTTGACAGCCTGTTTGTCGGAAAATATTCGGAGAGTGGACTGACGGCACTTTCCATTATTTATCCATTGCAGCTTCTTATGATTGCCATTGCTGTAGGAACGGGAGTCGGGATTAATACGGCAATGGCACATTATCTTGGTGTGCATGATGAGAAAAAAGCAAATGAATATGGAGGAATCGGAACACCGCTTACTCTGGTGCTATGGGCACTGTTTGCGGTCGTGTGTTTTGTATGCATGCCGGTATATGCGCGGATGTCTACCGATTCGCCGGAGGTGATAAGGAATGTAATTGTGTATGGGCGGATCGTTTGTGTATTTAGTATCGGATTGTTTACAGAAAGTATCTGGACAAAGATTTTACAGGCGAATGGAGATATGCGGACACCGATGATTGCGCAGATTGTCGGGGCATTGGTCAATATAGCACTGGACCCGTTGTTGATTTTTGGTATGTTTGGTCTGCCAAAGCTTGGAATTGCCGGGGCGGCCATTGCAACGGTTGTGGGACAGATTGTGGCGGCTCTTATCGTAATGAGAAAAGGATTTTGTAAATCGCCCCAGCTTTCGGTGTATCCGAAAGGTATCTGCTTTATTTACAAGCTCGGAATCCCCAATATTTTAATGCAGTCGGCATATACCTTTTATATTCTCGGATTGAATCTGATTCTTGCAACCTTTTCCGATCAGGCAGTTACGGCACTGGGGCTTTATTACAAATGGCAGTCTTTTTTCTTTATCCCGCTGGGCGCACTGCAGACTTGTATTGTACCGGTGATCAGCTACAATTATGCTTCGGGGCAGATGGATCGCTGTAAGAAAACATTGTCCACTTCGCTTGTGGGAGGCATGGGGCTGATGTTTATCGGGACGTTAGTTTTCAATCTGATTCCTGGACAGATGCTTCGGGTATTTACAAGTGATCCACAGGTGATTGCGATTGGAACCGTTGGGTTTCATTTTGTGGGAATCAGTTTTATCCCGATGGTTACTTCCCTGATTTTTCCGGTGTTCTTTCAGGCAGTTGGAGCAGCCGTGAAAAGTTCACTTCTGACCGTTGTAAGGACCGTTGTGCTGTTTGTGCCGCTCGGGTATTTATTTTCCCGTCTGGGACTGAATGATTTCTGGTTTACATTTCCGGTGACGGAAGTCATCACCACGCTGGTCGGGGTGTTCTTTTACCGGCGGTTTATGGCACAACAGAAGTGAAGAGTACCGATTGTATTTAGACAGAAAAAATAAATTAAAAAATGGTTGCGATTTTTATAGAAATAGCATATTATAATATCAACAGGACTCCCCACACCTCTCACGTAAGTGATGTGTCCCATGGGGAGACATTTTTATTTTGGGAGAAATAATAGTGGATATAAACGATGGTGTACGGGAAAATCATAGTAAAGCAGGGCATGATTATCAAATTATAAAACAGCCGAAAACCTATGAACAGCAAGTGGAACTTATCAAAGAAAAAGGCTTTATAGTGAATAATGATACGGAATGTATCAGTTTTTTAAAGCAGGCAAACTATTATCGTTTATCTGCTTATTTTCTTCCGTTTAGAAAAAAGAATGGAACATATTTTGCAGATATAAGTTTTAATAGAATTCAACGAATTTATAAGTTTGATAGTAAATTACGAGGAGTACTGTTTAATTGCATAGAGAGAATTGAATTACATTTAAGAACACAACTTGCTTATTACTGTGGACATGTCTATGGATCTTTGGGGTACATGGATAAGAGTATTTATAATAAAAAACACAATCATGATAAATTTAGAAAACTACTGAATGTTTGCATAGAGGAAAATAAAAACAGTTTAGTTGTTAAGCATCATAAGGAAAAATATGATGGAAAATTTCCGATATGGGTAATTATCGAATTCTTTTCGATGGGGATGCTGTCTTATTTTTATGCGGATTTACAATCGGGCGATCAGAAATATATAGCAAAAGAGATATATGATACATCAGTAGCGTGTTTAAAAAGCTGGTTACGTTGTATTACTGACTTAAGAAATCGATGTGCCCATTATTCAAGGTTATATTATTGGTCATTTACGGCATTACCTAAAATGCCAAAGGAATCTGTAGCACCACAAAATAGAAAATTATTTTCCCAGATATTAGTTCTTAAACGATTGTATCCCGATAAGAAAGAATGGAATAGCAAGGTTATGACAGAATTAAGGGCTGTAATAGAAGAATATGAGGATGACATATCGTTAAAACATATAGGGTTTCCACAAGACTGGTATGAGCAGTTGGAAAGATAGACAAACAAGGGATCACAGAAATAATTTGTGGTCTCTTGTTTTTATCAATCAATAGGAATCTCCTTTTGGTACTAGACAGGGACTGCCGAATTCATTACAATGGAACTAAATCGGAATAGTAGTATATTTATTTTCACATGGAGGAAGAAAAAATGGAAATTGTTTGCTTGGACTTAGAAGGTGTACTGGTACCGGAAATCTGGATCGCATTTGCAGAAGAGACCGGAATTCCGGAATTAAAGAGAACAACCAGGGATGAGCCGGATTATGATAAGCTTATGAAATACCGTATCGGAATTTTAAAGGAGCACGGTCTTGGACTCAAAGAGATTCAGGAGACCATCGCAAAGATCGATCCGATTCCGGGCGCAAAGGAATTTTTGGATAAACTGCGTGCCATGACACAGGTGATTATCATCAGTGATACGTTTTCCCAGTTTGCAGGTCCGCTTATGAAAAAACTCGGATACCCGACAATTTTCTGCAACTCGCTTGAAGTTGCCGATAACGGAGAGATCACAGGCTTTAAGATGCGCTGTGAGAAGTCCAAGTACACAACCGTCAAGGCATTACAGTCCATCGGTTATGATACCATCGCTAGCGGAGACAGTCACAATGATCTTGGCATGATCCAGGCCAGCAAGGCGGGGTTCTTATTTAAGAGTACCGATGCCATCAAGGCTGAATATCCGGATATTCCTGCATACGAGACGTACGATGAGCTGTTTGCAGCAATCCAAAAAGTGATTGAAGGATAATTTGTCGGAGATGAAAACAAAGAAGGAAGCTGTTGCATGAATGCACAGCTTCTTTTTTGTTGTATCGTTTTTTACAATACATGTGTTGGGAGAGAGGGTATGATAAGGACAAGTTAAGAAAAGTAATTGGTTCTTGGAAAAAACATAATGGAGGGCGATACCCCATACGGGGCACCGCAATAAGGAGCACATCGCATGAGAGTTCCGCTCACGCGGAAGCGATGTACGAAGGCGATACCCCTTACGGGGCACCGCATTAGACAAAGGCGTCTATGAGAAATCATAGGTGTCTTTTTGATTTTCACGGAAACCATACATGATTACACATAGAAAGGAAGGAGTTATATGAGCAGCAGAATTTCAGAACATCCAATCCTTGGAGAACAGCAGAAAGGGAAACTGGTTACATTTACCTATGACGGTAAAGAATTACAGGGATACGAAGGAGAGCCAATTGCCGCAGCATTAAAAGCCGCAGGCGTGATGGTTCACCGTTATACCAAAAAGGAACACAAACCGAGAGGAATCTTCTGTGCGATCGGAAGATGCACCGACTGCGTGATGGTCGTGGATGGAAAACCAAATGTCCGCACCTGCATGACACCGCTTGCAGAGGGCATGAAAGTCCAGACACAGTACGGCGTATCGGATAAACCGTTTGAAGAACAGTAGAGGGGAGTGAACAATATGAAGCGTTATGATCTGATTATCGTAGGAGCTGGTCCATCCGGATTGTCTGCAGCAGTTGAGGCAGCAAAGCGGGGACTGAAAGTTGTAGTATTTGATGAAAATGAAAAGCCGGGTGGACAGCTGTTTAAGCAGATCCATAAATTCTTTGGATCAAAGGAACATAAGGCAAAAGTCAGAGGTTTTGTGATCGGGCAGCAGCTGTTGCAGGAAGCAGCGGATGCCGGTGTGGAAGTTGTGCTGAATGCAACCGTTATCGGCATGTATCTGGATAAAGAAATTGTGGTAAGGATCAAAGATGAGGTTCATCACTACAAAGGAGATTCCATAATCATTGCTACAGGAGCCGCAGAAAATATGGTTACCTTTGAGGGCTGGAATCTTCCGGGAGTCATCGGCGCAGGAGCCGCACAGACGATGATGAATCTGCACGGGGTAAAACCGGGAAACAAAATTCTGATGCTTGGTTCCGGAAATGTCGGTCTGGTCGTATCCTTCCAGCTGATGCAGTGCGGCTGTGATGTGGTTGCACTGGTTGATGCAGCACCCCGTGTCGGTGGGTACGGAGTCCATGCAGCAAAGGTTGCACGAACCGGTGTTCCGTTTTATCTTTCCCATACTATTGTAAAAGCAGAGGGAGAGGAGTATGTGACCGGTGTTACGATTGCAGAAGTGGATGACCACTTCCAGTTCATTCCGGGAACCGAAAAGCATTTCGATGTGGATACGATCTGCCTGGCAGTCGGACTTTCTCCTATGTCGCAGCTGTTGAAGATGGCGGGCTGCGAGATGGAAGACAATCCAAAGCGTGGCGGACAGGTTCCAATCTGTGATGAATATGGCGAAACCTCGATCAAGGGCATTTTCGTAGCAGGCGATGTATCAGGGATCGAGGAAGCCAGCTCTGCCATGATCGAGGGACGTATCGCAGGAATCGCAGCTGCCCATTACCTGGGATATATGGATGAGGAAGAATTAAAGACAAAGGTAAAAGAACAGGAGGATGCACTTGACGGACTGCGTCAGGGCATGTTTGCTCCAAAGAATCGTGGAAAACTTATCGAGAAGACAGAAGAAGGAATCGATATTTCCATGAATCTTCTGAAAAAAGGATATGTTGCAGATGATGAAATCGAACGCTTCCCGGGCGTGACACACAAAGTCGGTGTTCATCCGGTGATGGAATGTACACAGAACATTCCGTGTAACCCATGTCAGGATGCATGCCCGAAGCATTGCATCAGGATTGGAGAAAATATTACCTCCCTTCCGGTGGTAGATCCGGATGTGGATTGCATCGGATGCGGTATGTGCGTGGCATCCTGCTCCGGACAGGCAATCTTCTTAGTCGATGAAACGTATGAGCCGGGATTTGCAACCGTGACGCTTCCATATGAATTCCTTCCACTTCCGGAAAAGGGAGAAAAGGGATACGGAATGAGCCGGAGCGGTGAAAAAATCTGTGATGCGGAAGTGGTATCCGTCAGGACATCGAAGGCATTTGACCACACGAATCTGCTGACGATTAAGGTGCCGGCAGATATGGCAATGAAGGCCAGATTTTATCGTAAGGCAGAAGCCTGATTCACAGAGGAGGAAAAAATTATGCATGAGATTAATGATAGATCAAGAGATATCGGACCTTTCGTACCGGGACCGGATGACGATATGATCATCTGCCGGTGCGAGGAAGTAACCAAAGGGGAAATTCGCAAAGCGGTGCACGATGGAATGTTCACACTTACGGAGATCCGCCGGTATTTAAGAACCGGCATGGGACTCTGTCAGGGACAGACCTGTGCAAAGCTGGTCAAAGGAATCGTGGCAAGAGAACTGAACGTATCCCCGGCAGAACTGGAACCAGCAACATCCCGGGCACCGATGCGTCCGATCGAGATGCGCGTGTTTGCGGCAGAGGCAAAGGAGGGCGAGGAAGATGAAGAATAATGCGGAAGTAGTAATTATCGGTGGTGGAATCATCGGATGCGCAACAGCTTATTATCTGGCAAAAGAAGGGGTTTCCGTGATCGTACTCGAAAAAAGCGATTATATCGGAAACGGTGGTTCCTCAAGAAACGGAGGCGGTGTAAGACAGTCCGGACGTGATCCAAGAGAACTTCCGCTTGCCATGTATGCCGTGGAACACATGTGGCCGACACTGTCCGAAGAACTCGGTGTGGATGTGGAATACCATAAAGAAGGAAACCTTCGTCTCGGAAAGACAGCAAAGCATAAAGAAATCTTACAGGGACTGACGGACCGTGCCGTTGCACTGGGACTGGATGTGCGGATGATCGATGGAAAAGAAGTGCGTGAGATCAACCCATACTTAAGCGATGAGATTACGGTTGCCAGCTGGTGCCCGACCGACGGACATGCCAATCCGCTCGTTGCAACCCTCGGTTTTTACAAGAGAGCCAGAGAGCTTGGCGCAGAGTTTATCACAGGTGAGGATGTGCTCGAGATCCAGAAGATCAAAGGAAAAGCCAGACGTGTAGTAACAGAAAAAAATGTGTATGAAGGAGAAACCATTGTACTGGCATCCGGATACGAAAGCCGTTCGATTGCAGCGAGTGTCGGCATTGACATCCCGATGTGCAAAGAGCTGATCGAGGCACTGGTTACGGAGGCTGAGCCAAAGATGTTTCCACAGATGCTTGGTACCGCAGATGCGGATTTCTACGGCCATCAGACGAATCATGGATCTTTTGTATTCGGAGGTGCTTCCGGATTTGAGGCAGAAAACCGTGACAATGGACATATGATTACTTCAAGTATCACTGCTCCGTGCATCTGCCGGGGAATTATGAAATACATTCCAAAACTTGCCGATGCAAAGATCGTCCGTACCTGGGCCGGATATGAAGATCTGTGTGCGGACGGAGTACCGGTACTCGGACCGGTTAAAGAAGTGCCGGGACTGCTGTTAGCCTGTGCTTTTACCGGACACGGATTTGGAATTTCACCGATTGTCGGAAAACTGTTATCCGAACTGGCCATGGGAAAAGAAACCACACTGGATCTGCATGAACTGCGGTATGACCGGTTTCAGGCAGTGATCTAAGACAGCAGGATCGTTGTATAAAAAAGAATACAAGAGTAGCAATCAAAAAGATAGTATGGTATATTATAAGCATGAATAAGTAGCAAAGGCGCTATAGTAGGTGATACTATGGCGTCTTTTTTGTTTATTTGCTTTGATATTCCATACCTCTGAAAACATAAGGAGGAAATGCATATGGATACCAGGATTAAATTTTTATATTTGAGTGAACCGGATATGATCAAGGCCGGAGTAAAGAACATGGATCAGTGTGTGGAGGCAATGGAAGATCTGCTGGTTACATTGAACAAAGGCGATTATGTGATGGCCGGAGTCAACCATAATTCCCACGGTGCACAGGTCATTTTTCCGGATGATCCGCAGTTTGAGGGAATGCCGAAAAATGCAGACGACCGCCGGTTTATGGCGATGCCGGCATATCTTGGAGGAAAATACCAGATGGCCGGAATGAAGTGGTATGGAAGTAACTGTGAGAATAAAGCTTCCGGTCTGCCGCGTTCCATTCTGATGATGATGTTGAACGATAAAGATACCGGGGCGCCACTGGCACTGATGTCTGCAAATCTTGTCAGCTGTTACCGTACCGGAGCAATTCCGGGAGTCGGGGCAAAATATCTGGCAGGAAAAGATTCCGAAACGGTTACCATTATCGGACCGGGTGTTATGGGAAGAACCTGTCTGCTGGCTTTTTTAAGCGTCTGTCCGAAGATTACTACGGTAAAAGTGAAAGGAAGAGGACAGCGTTCCCTGCATGCATTTGAAGAGTTCGTAAAGAAGGAATGTCCGCAGATTCAGCAGGTCATCGTATGTGATTCGATGGAAGAGGCCGTAAAAGACAGTGACATCATCTGTGTTACTTCCACCGCACCGGTAAAAGAAATCGATTTCCCATATATCGCAGAAGACTGGGTCAAAAAAGGTGCACTCATCTGTCTGCCATCGGCTGCACGGTTTGATGATGATTTTCTGATCAACCGCTGCAAGAAAGTGGTGGATAACTATAAACTGTATGAAGCCTGGGCAGAGGAATTTCCGTATCCGAGTTATGAGATGGTACAGATCATAGGTTCCAAGTTTACGGATTATCTGCACGAAGGACGGATTCAGCGGGAAGATATTGTAGATATTGCCGATATCATTAATAAAAAGCATCCGGGACGGGAGAGCGATGATGAGATCATTGTATACTCGGTAGGCGGTATGCCTGTTGAGGACATTGCCTGGGGCGGTACCGTATACCGCAATGCATTAAAAGAAGGTATCGGCGTGGAACTGCCTTTATGGGATCAGCCGGATATGGCATAAAAGGTACGCCTTTTTAAGTACTTTTTGCCGGGCGGCCCTGGCAGAGGTTTAAGTACAAGGGGCGAAAGAAAATGAAAAACGTCATGCCAATGCAGCCGTATCTGGTGCTGGATACAGATGATTATGAGGTAAAAAAAGAAATGAAATCCGGAATCTCCCACTTTTATGAATTTTCCAAAAAGAAAAATTCAAAGGTAGAGATGAAAGCGGTGCCGGATGGCAGTGTGGACCTGTTGTTTGGAATCGGAGAGCAGGATGTTAAGACGTATATTGGCGGAACGGTTCTTGCCGCAAAAGGCTGGGAGTTTGAGGACGGACGTTCATATTTTGGGGTCCGTTTTCAGCCGGGAAGCTGTATTCTGCCGGAAGAACTTTCCATCCGGGATCTGGTTAACAAAGATCTCGAGATTGATGGCAATCTGTTTGGAGATCACCTGACCGAGAAACTTGCCGGGAGTAAAAATATTTCGGAGCGTGTCAATGTATTTACGGCGGAATATGCAAAACTGCGTGGAAAAGAACTGGCGGATGGCATACAAAAGCTGGAAAATTATCTCAGGGAGAGAATTTATGATACCGATGGATGCATTTGTATCCGGCAGCTGGCAGAGGAAACCGGATATTCGGAATGTTATATCCGGCGTGTTTTTCAGCAGGTGCATGGAATTTCGCCAAAGAATTTTGAACGGTTTGTCCGGTTTCAGAAGCTGCTGCATGTCATAAATAAAATGCCGGAGAGGATCCGGCTAGATGCACTGGCGCAGCAGTGCGGCTATTATGACGAAGCACATATGATCAAAGATTTTAAACAGTATGCCGGGATTACCCCACAGGGTTATGAGCGGCTCATTACAGGAACAAAGATTCCGGAACTGGAATTGTAAAGAGCATTATACCAAGGAGGAAAGACCATGAGTTTGTCAAGAATTGAAGTAATTACAGGCATGTCAAAATTTTCCAGCTTAAAAGCAGCACTCAGCAAAGCCGGTGTGCGGGGAATGACCGTGATGCAGGTACTTGGATGCGGTGTGGAAAAAGGAACCAGAGAGTATGAAGTGGATGAGCTTGAAGAGATGGAACTGCTTCCAAAACAGCAGATCAATATTGTTGTGGAAACGGAGCGTGTGAATTCCATCGTAGAGATCATCAAGGAACAGCTGTATACCGGTCACATCGGAGATGGAAAGATCTTTATCTATAAACTGGATAATGTCATCCGCGTCCGCACCGGTGATGAGGGCGAAAAAGCGTTGTAGGGGATGGGGGTTTGTTTATGGAAGAAAAGAAGTTAGGACTCAAAAGTGTTATTTCTGTTTCTGTAGGACTTGTCATTGCAACGAGTTGTCTGGTTTCACTCGGACAGGGCGCAGGGACGATAGGTGTGACCTTTATTTTTGCCATGGTAATTGCCTGTCTGTTTAACATGACAACCATTGCATCCCTGTCGGAACTCAATGCCCTGATGCCGAATACGACCGGGGGACTGGCACAGTATACGCTTGCCTGCCTGGGACCGTTTCCAACGATGATTTCCATGGTGGGAGGGTATCTGTTCTGCAATGTATTGTCTTCCGGTGTGGAAGCCTCAATTTTTGCATATGCCATGGGAGAAATTTTTCATCTGCCGATTCCAAACTTTTCCTATACCGTTCTGGTGACGGTTATTCTTCTGATTGCCAATTTAAAGGGTGTGGATATGTTTGCAAAGATTCAGGATGCAGTGGCATATCTGATGGTCGGATCAATGGTGATTATGGGTGTCATCGGCATGCTGGGACTTGGCACAGGAAAAAAGGTGAGTCAGCCGATGGTTCTTTCCGCAGACTGGAAAACGATTGTTTCCATGACCGCAGTTGCATTCTGGCTGTTTATTGGTGCAGAATATGTGATTCCGATTTCGAAGGATGTCAAAAATGCCAAGCGGAATGTACCGCTCGGTATGTTTCTTGGGCTGGGACTGATCTGTGTTGTGCAGTCGGTTCTGGTGTTCGGATTTCACAATTATACCCCATGGGACAAGCTGGCAGATTCTGCAGCCCCGCATCTGCTGTACGGGGAAAATCTTCTGGGAAATGTCGGAAAAATATGGATGGCTTTTGTGGCGGCGCTGGCACTGATCAGTTCCCAGAACTCTGCGATCAACGGGCTGGCAAGTATCTGTCAGGGAATGGCAAAAATGAATATGATGCCGCGCTGCTTTAAAAAACTGAACAAAAACAATGTGCCGTTTGTCGGTGTGTGGTTCATCAGTATTCTGATTCTTGTATTTGCATTTATCAGCAGTGATTCATCGGATGCAATTTCCTTTTTTATTCTGGTTGGATCGGTATTCTGGATGGTGTCTTATATTTTTGCACATATTGATGTGCTGGTACTGCGGCACCGTCTTCCGAAAGCACCAAGAAGTTTCAAAGTTCCGTTTGGACCGGTGCTGCCGCTTGTCGGAATTGCAGGTACGGTGTTTATGATCTGTAATATTTCGACAGATCCGACAGAACGCAATGCGATTCTGCTTTTGTCCGGAGCCGTATTTCTTGCATTGGGTGTGTATTCTTTCTTCTGGATACGGTTTAAAATGAAGATGCCGGTTTTTAAAAGTGTTCCTGTGGAAAAAGTAATGGCAATGGAACACGATATGTATGATACGATCCGAAAACGCCGGGGAATTTGGCGGTAGAACTTGACAAACCGAGCAAAAAGGATTAAAGTATAGCAATAAGAGAAAACCGATGAGAAAGAGAAGTAAGCTTATCTGGACATCACAGAGAGCTGCAGGTGGTGTGATGCAGCATGAAAGGATTTGCTGAATGGACTTTTGAGGGCGGCCTGAACAGGATTTAGTAGGCGCCGCCGGGAACCGGACCCGTTACCCATCCGGCATGTATGGTTGTACATGAAGTGAGTGGACTTTTCAGTCAATATGAGTGGTACCGCGATAATAGATACTATTACCGTCTCAGGCAAGAACCTGAGGCGGTTTTTTAATGTAAAATTCATTTACATTGTAAACGAAAGTTTGCATGATGACGAATTCCACCTCTCGAAACGGCTTTTTCCAAATTTAAAATCTGGAGGGAACAAGTGCGAAAAATAGAATTTTTCGCACACAGGATTTGTGCTTATGCACAAACCTGTAATGCGCAGAGAACGGCGCAGAAAGGGGAAAGAAATGAAAAGAAAAATGATGGCAGCAGTATTAATAATGGCAATGACAGCAGGTGTGCTTGGCGGATGTGGAAACAGCACGGGAAATAATGCGAAAACAGACACAAATGCACAGAATAATGCAAATACCGCAGAAATAAAAGAGAATGCCAATGCGGATGTGACAGAGATCGCCAATGCAGATGGCACGGTATATAAAGTTGGTATCGTCCAGTATGTAGATGATGCTTCCTTAAACCAGATCGAGAAGGCGATCGAGGCAGAGCTTGATGCAAAAGGTGCAGAACTTGGTGTGACATTCGATTATGCAGATTATACCTATAATGGCCAGGCAGATTCCTCTACCTTAAATCAGATCGCAACAGATCTGGTTGCAGAAAAAGTGGATGTGATCATCCCGATCGCAACACCGGCAGCCATGATCATGCAGAATGCGACAGAGGACAATCAGATCCCGGTTGTATTCTCCGCAGTATCAGATCCGGTCAGCGCAGGACTTGTCGCAGATTTAAATGCACCTGGTGCAAATATCACAGGTACATCCGATGCACTTGACACCACGGCTGTTATGAAACTGATCACGGCAGCCAACCCGGATGTAAAGAAAATCGGACTGTTATATGATAAGAGCCAGGATTCCTCAAAAGTGCCGGTTGCAGATGCAATCGCTTACTGTGAGGAAAACGGTATTGAATATATTGAAAAGACAGGAACCACCAATGCAGAGGTATCTGCAGCAGCAGATGCGCTTGTGGCAGAAGGGGTAGATGCAGTATTCACACCGACCGATAACACAATCATGACAGCCGAGCTTGCAATCTTTGAAAAGTTTGCAGATGCAAAGATCCCGCACTATACAGGAGCTGATTCCTTCGCGTTAAACGGAGCATTCTTAGGATATGGCGTCAATTATACAGAGCTTGGAACTGCAACGGCAGATATGGCAGCAGACATCCTTGTAAATGGTGCTGATCCTGCAGCAACAGCAGTCCGCACATTAGACAGTGGTATCGTGACTGTCAACACGGAGACAGCTGCAGCTGTTGGCATTGATGACAGTGTATTTAAAGATATGTGTGAGGAATTAAAAGAAGTTACAACCGCAGAAGAATTTGAATAAAAGCGGAATAGAAGAAAAACGGAACCGGAGGGGATTATGGGTTCGATCATTACACTTTCCATTGTACAGAGCGCATTAGAACTTGGATTTATCTATGCACTGGTTGCGCTTGCATTATTTGTATCATTTTCCATATTAGATATCGCGGATCTGTCAACAGACGGCTGCTTTACATTAGGCTGTGCAGTCTGTGCGACGGTGACGCTTGCCGGACATCCGGTGTTAGGACTGTTTGCGGCGGCGGCAGCAGGAGTTGTATCGGGATTCGTTACTGCATTTTTACAGACCAGAATGGGTATTCAGTCCATCTTAGCTGGAATCATCGTAAATACAGGATTATACACGATCAACATTGCGGTGATGGGTTTTGCATCCAATATCAATCTTTTTTCCTGTGACACGGTTTTTTCATGGGCGAAAGATCATATCGGGGGAACCTGGTATAAACTGATCGTTGCAGCTGTATTTGTTGTGATTGTCGGTGTGATACTGGCATGGTTTTTAAATACGAGACTGGGACTTTCCATCCGTGCGACCGGCGATAACCCGGATATGGTAAGGGCATCAAGTATCAATACCGGACTTATGATCACGATCGGACTTTGTGTGGCAAATGCCATGACCGGACTTTCCGGCGGACTGCTCGCACAGTATCAGAAATCCTGTGATATCAATCTTGGAACCGGAATGGTAACGATCGCACTTGCGAGTCTGATCATCGGGGAGTCGATCATCGGAAAAGGCGGTGTGTTAAAGCGTGTGATCGGCGTGGTATTAGGAAGCTGCCTGTACCGCTTTATCGTAGCGATTGCTTTAAGATTAAATGTTCCGGCAGAATGTTTAAAACTGGTATCATCACTCATTGTTGCATTTGCGATCGCACTGCCTTATCTGAAAAAGCAGGCAGCGTTTATGAAACAGCGCCGCCTTGCAAAGGCAGAAAACCAGTTATATATGGAACAGATCCAGAAACAGAACCAGAAGAAGGAGGAACCGTGATGTTAATTATGAAAAATGTCAGCAAGACCTTCAATCCGGGAACTGTCAATGAAAAATGCGCATTAAAAAATCTGAATCTGGAATTGAAGGATGGCGACTTTGCAACAATTATCGGAAGCAATGGAGCAGGTAAATCTACATTATTTAATGCAATCACCGGAGCATTTTTTATCGACCGGGGACTTATTGTGTTAGATGGGGAGGATATCACTTACCAGAAAGAACATGTGCGGAGCAAGGTGATTGGTCATTTGTTTCAGGATCCTTTAAAGGGAACCGCGCCGCATATGACGATCGAGGAAAATATGGCACTTGCCTATCTTCGCGCCAAAACCTCAAAAAATGCATATTTTAGCCGTATCAATGCGGCGGATAAGGCAAAATTCAGGGAGCACCTTGCACTGCTTGATATGGGGTTAGAGGATCGCATGAAGCAGCCGGTAGGACTCCTTTCCGGAGGACAGCGCCAGGCACTGACGCTTCTTATGGCGACGATGGTCACACCAAAGATCCTGCTGTTAGATGAGCATACGGCGGCATTGGATCCGGCAACCGCAAAAAAAGTGCTCGACCTGACCAAACAGATCGTTGCAGAGAGAAAGATCACCTGCCTTATGGTAACCCACAATATGCACCAGGCATTAGAACTTGGAAACCGTACCCTGATGATGGATTCCGGAAATATCATCTTAGATGTGAGCGGAGAAAAACGTGCGGGCATGACGGTGGAGGATCTGTTAGAGCAGTTTGCGGTCTGTGCCGGAAAGCGTTTGGACAATGACAGGATCCTGTTTTCGCAGGCGGAATGATGGTTAGTCAACGACAGGATCCTGTTTTCACAGGCAGAATAAGGGAAAAATAGGATTTTTTGCAGGATCTGGCAGTAATAATTTGAGAAAAAACAGAACTAATTGAGAAAAAATAGAGGAAAGCCGTTGAAATTTAACGTGTTTTCCTTTATTATGTTAAAGTATGAAAATAAATACTTTGACGGGCATGTTGATGTATATAAAAATGTTAGGAGGAGACCATGTATCCAATCGTAAGAAGAGAAAAACTGGCAGATAAGATTTATCTTATGGATGTCAAAGCACCTCGTGTGGCACAGTACTGTGAGCCGGGGCAGTTTGTAATTGTAAAGATTGATGAGGAGGGCGAGCGTATTCCGCTTACCATTTGTGATTATGACAGGGAAGCAGGTACGATCACGATCGTATTCCAGACTGTCGGAGCATCTACAGAGCGTATGGCATATTTACAGGAAGGAGATGCATTCCAGGATTTTGTAGGCCCGCTTGGATGTGCGTCTGACCTGATTGACGAAGATATTGAAGAATTAAAGAAAAAGAAGATCCTTTTCGTTGCCGGAGGTGTTGGTACAGCACCGGTATATCCGCAGGTAAAATGGCTGCATGAGCACGGTGTGGACTGTGATGTGATCATGGGATCTAAGACAAAAGATCTGTTGATCTTAGTAGACCAGATGAAAGAAGTTGCGACAAATCTCTATGTGACGACCGATGATGGTTCTTATGGATTCCACGGTATGGGAACTAATCAGTTACAGGAACTCTGGGATGCAGGAAAACGCTATGATCACTGTGTAGCGATCGGACCGATGATCATGATGAAATTCGTATGTAAGCTGACAAAAGAGCTTGGAATCCCGACCGTTGTTTCCATGAACCCGATCATGGTAGACGGAACCGGAATGTGCGGTGCATGTCGTCTGATAGTAGGCGGGGAAGTAAAATTTGCCTGCGTGGACGGACCGGAGTTTGACGGGCATCAGGTTGATTTTGACCAGGCGATGAAACGTCAGGCACAGTACAAGACAGAAGAGGGAAGAGCGATGTTAAAGCTGCAGGAAGGTGATACACATCACGGCGGCTGTGGCAACTGTCAGTAGGGTTGAGCGTTTGAAAAGGAGATAGAGAGAATGGACGTATTAAATAGAGTACCGGTTCGCGAGCAGGAACCACAGGTTCGTGCGGCTAACTTTGAAGAGGTATGTTTAGGATATAACGAGGAAGAGGCAAAAGCTGAGGCAGCACGCTGCTTAAACTGTAAAAATGCGCAGTGTATGAAGGGATGTCCGGTATCTATCAATATCCCGGCATTTATCGCACAGGTAAAGGAAGGAAACTTTGAGGAGGCATATCACATTATCAGTCAGTCTTCCGCACTTCCGGCAGTCTGCGGACGTGTCTGCCCGCAGGAGAGCCAGTGTGAAGGAAAATGTATCCGCGGAATCAAGGGTGAACCGGTTGCAATCGGTAAATTAGAGCGTTTTGTTGCCGACTGGGCAAGAGAAAATGGTATTAAACCGAAAAAAGCAGAGAAATTAAACGGACATAAGGTTGCAGTCATCGGTTCCGGCCCTGCAGGTTTAACCTGTGCCGGAGATCTGGCAAAACTTGGCTATGATGTGACAATCTTTGAGGCACTTCATGAGGCAGGCGGTGTACTGATTTACGGTATCCCGGAGTTCCGTCTTCCGAAACAGAAGGTTGTTGCTGCTGAGGTGGAAAATGTAAAAGCACTCGGTGTTAAGATCGAGACAAACGTTGTTATCGGAAAATCTGTTACAATCGATGAATTAATGGAAAACGAGGGATTTGAGGCCGTATTTATCGGTTCCGGTGCCGGACTTCCAAGATTTATGGGTATTCCTGGCGAGCAGGCAATGGGTGTATTTTCTGCAAATGAGTTCCTGACCAGAAACAACCTGATGAAGGCATTTAAAGATGAGTATGATACACCGATCAAAGCAGGCAAGAAAGTTATCGTTGTCGGCGGCGGTAACGTTGCTATGGATGCTGCGAGAACTGCAAAGAGACTTGGCGCGGAGGTACATATCGTATACCGCCGTGGCGAGGAAGAGCTTCCGGCGCGTGTGGAGGAAGTACATCATGCAAAAGAAGAGGGCGTGATCTTTGATCTGCTCCAGAACCCGACAGAAATTCTTGTAGATGAGAATGGCTGGGTAAAAGGCGCGAAAGTCATTAAGATGGAACTCGGTGAACCGGATGCATCCGGAAGAAGAAGCCCGGTAGAGATTCCGGGATCTGAGTATGAGATCGAGGCAGATACCGTGATCATGTCACTTGGAACTTCCCCGAACCCGCTGATCTCTTCCACTACAAAGGGACTTGAGATCAACCGCAGAAAATGTATCATCGCAGAGGAAGAAAACGGTGCTACCTCAAAAGCCGGTGTATTTGCCGGTGGTGATGCCGTAACCGGAGCTGCAACTGTAATTCTGGCCATGGGAGCCGGACGAACTGCGGCCAAAGCGATAGATAATTACATTAAAAACCACATAAAATGAAATTGAATGCTTCTTCTCTGGCGGAACTTCGCACCTGGAAGTTTTGGAAGGATATCTTGACAATTCTTATTGCAATGTCCATTGCGGCTGCGGCTGTATATTATTTCCTTATGCCGAGTAAACTGGTGGTAGGAAGCATTACAGGCTTATCCATCGTGATAAGCGGAATTTTCGAAAAGATGGGCATAATCGTCAAGGTGTCAGTGGTGGTATTCACCATCAATGCTATACTCCTTGTCATGGCTTATATCTTGATAGGCAAGGAATTCGGACTCAAAACCGCCATAGCGGCGCTCGTTCTGGCCCCTCTTATCGATATGTGGGAAGCAATATGTCCTTATGAAAAAATCCTCGAACCTGGTTCCACCTCTGTAATGGGCGACGTCTGGTTTGATCTTATATGTTTTATTCTTATCCTCAGTGCGTCTCAGGCAATACTTTTCCGTATCAATGCTTCTACCGGAGGACTGGATATTCTTGCGAAGATAGTCAACAAATATCTGCATTTCGATATCGGAACATCGGTTACCATTGCCGGAATTGTGATATGCTGTACGGCATTTGCCATCAATCCTTTCCGTCTGGTAGTCATAGGCTTGATAGGTACTTGGATGAACGGCATGATAGTGGATTACTTCATGATGAGTCTGAACAAGCGCAAGAGAGTGTGC
>OLGE01001470.1_pt1 | contig 24082 bp, 22 predicted proteins | sample 1605151 | NCBI WGS metagenome assembly OLGE01 (sample SAMEA3888912, study PRJEB22519) | human gut metagenome | biome: human gut; feature: human-associated habitat; material: faeces | place: Denmark | collected 2010
GATTGGCAGTCCATTATTAAGTTTTTTATTATGTTCCCTTTGTACACCGTTGCAAGATTTCTTTGAGTTCTATTCTCGGATGTTCAGTGCCCAAGTGCAGTATGATTTGATTTTGGGGAACCCTCCATATATTCGCTATCAATATCTCACAGAAACTCAAAGAGAACTCCAATCCAATATTCTTATGTCCCATGGAATGAAAGCAAATAAACTCATCAATGCGTGGGTAGCCTTTCTGGTAGCGTGTGTCCAGTTGTTGTCCGAAAATGGGAGAATTGCATTTGTTATTCCTGCTGAAATCTTACAGGTGGCTTATGCAGAAGACTTGCGGCTTTTCCTTTCTGAGCATCTTGCAAAGATCACGTTGATTACGTTTGAACAGCTCGTTTTTCCTAATATTGAGCAAGAAGTTGTGGTTTTCATTGGAGAAAAAGGCTCTGTAGAAAAAGGCATTCGTATCATTGAGATGAGTGATCTTTCCGGGTTTGAAAAACTTGATCTCCAGCAGAACGGATTCCAAAAAATGCAGCATGTGAAAGAGAAATGGACAAGGTATTTCACAACTGCAAAAGAGATGGAACTGATCCAAACCATCCGCACAGATAAAAGGTTTGCGAAGTTTGCTGATTATGGCCTTATTAACGTAGGCATCACGACCGGAAATAACGGATTTTTTTCAATTTCAGAAAAAGTCTGTGATGAATATGACTTAGGAGATGTTACGCTTCCGTTGATTGGCAGAAGTTCTCATGCTCACGGAATATTCTTTACAGACGAAGATTGGAAAATAAACAAGGCCTCCGGGAAAAATGCTCGGCTTGTGAATTTTCCTGATATTCCAATAGAAGACTATCCAGAGAAGCATAAAGCTTACATAGCATTGGGCGAAGCCAGTGGCGAAAATGAAGGGTACAAATGCTCAATTAGGGAGCGTTGGTATATCGTTCCCTCTGTGTGGATTCCGGATGCATTCTTTCTTCGCAGGAACAATCTCTACCCCAAATTCGTCTTAAATCGCTGTGATGCTGTATCCACTGATACAATGCATCGGATCAAATTTAATTTGGGGGTAAAACCAGAAAATATCCTGCTCGCATATTATAATAGCATTTCTTTTGCATTTACAGAAATCTGCGGGCGTAGCTATGGGGGTGGGGTTTTGGAGATATTACCCGGAGAAATGGGGAGTATTATTCTCCCTAAACTGGATGATATTAATGAAGAAATATGTCAGTCTTTGCTAGAACAGGTTGATGCAATTGTCCGTGGAAATGATGACATTGAAAAGGCTCTTGACATTGTTGACAAGGAAATTCTAGTCGGTACCCTCGGCATTGAGGCGGAATGGTGCGAAGAGTGTCGAGCAATTTGGAAAAAAATGCAGAGGCGTAGATTAGGTAGAGGATAAGATGGGGGTAGCTCGATGGATTGGAATGGGTGTTTGAGTATAATGCAAGGGTATTTAGAGAATAGCCCTTTGATTGTACTCGGTTCCGGTGCTTCTATGCCTTATGGTTTGCCTTCTATGAGTAACCTTGCCGACTGTATAAAATCCAACAGTATTATAAAGGATGACCCCAATTATGGGAAGTTTTGTGCCTCGTTAAGTTCAGACGGACTGGAAAAAGCTATAGATAGTGTTTCTCTAAATGAGGAAACACTAATAGCTATTCGGACAATAACATGGGAAGAAGTAAATAGACGTGACCTTGATTATCTAAAAACTAATGCCTTTTCTCCACCGGAATCACTTGTCAAACTTTTCGAGAAAGTGATTGCACCAACTCCCAATAAAGTTGTTGTTGTGACTACAAATTATGATCGTCTCCCGGATTATGCTGCGGATGGCATAGGGGCATCTTCTGTAACTGGCTTTGAGGGGTCGTACATAAGGAAATTCGAACTCCCCAATAACGCAGTAACAACTAAGAGAGTGAGAGCCAGGGAACGTATCGTTGAAATATGGAAAGTTCATGGCTCGTTGGATTGGTTTATTGATGCTAAAGAAGGAATTTCCTCTTTTCGACTTTCACAAGAAATTCCTGCCGGATTCTCCCCTTTAATTGTTCCGCCTGGGAAAAACAAATATAGCAGTACACATAACGAGCCATATCGAAGCGTTATTTCAGAAGCGGACAAGGCGTTCACAACTGCAGGAGCGTATTTGTGTGTTGGCTATGGCTTTAACGATGAGCACATACAACCCAAATTATTAGCACAAATAGCAAGCGGGAAGCCAATTGTTATTCTGGTTCGTACGATGACAGATGCCTGCAAGCACCATATTATTGATGCAGGTATTAGGAAATACTTGATATTTGAAAGATTTGATGATTCGCATACTAAGGTATATGGGAATGGCTGGTCTGAAACATACGACGGGCAGTATTGGTGCCTTGACAATTTTTTGAAAGTCTGGTAGGAGGAAATACATGGGAATTTTTACATATTTGCCGGATGAATTGTTGGGAACGGTAGAAAGCGTTGATACTTCCACAGTTATCATAAGAGTTGAAAATGATGATAAGTTGCGCGGCTTACAAGTGAACCACCTGATTTCGATTCAGAGTTCAAAAGTTGGGCAGCATCTGATTGGATTAGTTTCTAAAATCATTAGAAAATCTGCGCATTCTGATTCAATCACTGATATTACTCCGGAACTTGGCTTTAATATCATCAAAGTTATCTTGATTGGCACGCACTTTGACAGAGATGGTAATAAAGAGAATGTTTTCAGACGTTCTTTAGCCACAATCCCCACAATAAATGCAGAATGTCATCTCATTTATGGGGAAAGGCTTAAACAGTTCATGCAAGCTATTTCTTCCATTCCGGAGGGGGAAGACACAGTTAGCTTGCAAATTGGACACTATTCAATAGATGAAGATGCAACTGCTTGGCTTAATGGAAATAAGTTATTTCAAAGACACGCAGTGATAGTCGGCAGTACTGGATCGGGAAAATCGTGGTGTGTTGCAAAAATTCTTGAGCAAGTTGCCTCACTCAAATCAGCAGACGCAATCCTATTTGACATACACGGAGAGTATTCTCCCTTGCAAGGAGAAAGCTTTTCACATTTGAAGGTTGCTGGACCAAATGATAGCATCGGCGACGGTATTCTGTTCCTCCCATATTGGTTACTCACTTATGAAGAAATGCTATCGCTCATGCTGGATCGAAGTGACAGTAATGCTCCTAATCAGGCCATGATGTTTAGCAATGCCGTAATCGAAGGGAAAAAGCGATTTCTGATAGGTGCAGGTCATGCTGAGATGGAAGCAAATATTACTTTGGATAGCCCAATTCCTTATGATCTTGATGCGCTGCTTTCTTTCCTGAAATCAAAAGATGGGGAAATGGTACCTGGAGCAAAAGCCAATACAGAAAAACAAGGCCCCTATTTTGGGAAACTAACTCGTTTTATTCAGCGGTTGGAAACTAAGCAAAAAGACAAAAGATTGAATTTTATGTTTGCATCAGAAGGCGATTTGCTTAGCTATGATTACATGAGTGTACTTTGCAGTAAATTAATGTTACCTTCTGTGGCAGGAAAAAAAGGTGTAAAGATCATTGATTTTTCTGAGGTGCCATCAGATATTCTACCGCTGATAGTATCTCTTATCGCTCGTGTGATTTTTTCTGTTCAGCAGTGGACAACCGTTGAACAGCGACATCCTATTGCTATTTTTTGCGACGAGGCGCATTTATACATTCCTGCCAATACCGAAAAGAGTATTGATGATGCAAGCCTTGTGACATTTGAGCGCATTTCAAAAGAAGGAAGAAAATATGGTGTCGGATTAGTCGTAATCTCCCAGAGACCATCCGAAGTTAACCGAACTGTATTAAGCCAAAGTAATAATTTCATTGCTATGCGCTTAACCAATGTTGATGATCAGGCGGTTGTAAAAAGGCTCCTTCCTGATAGTTTGGGTGATTATGCAGAAATGTTGCCAATACTTGATGTGGGCGAAGCATTGGTGGTCGGTGATGCCAGCTTATTACCAAGTCGTATTCGAGTCTCTGCGCCTGTTTTGAAACCTCGAAGTGCTACTATTGATTTTTGGGATGAATGGTCAAAGGAAACAACTGCTGTTGATTTGTCCGGCGCTATTGAAGCACTGAGAAAGCAGTCCAAATAGAGCAAAAACGATGAAAGGCAGTACAATAATCGAGCGAAGACTATAAAAATAAAAGAAATACCGTTCTATGAAATTCGGTGGATTTTCATAGAATATACCTCTAAAAAAAGCAATCTCGTATGCGATACCACATATAATGGAATAAGCTAGCCCCTGTGACGTGTTGCGTCCTCTCCTAATAGTATTTATCACCGCTGATAAGATTTTGATAATCATCCGCTGTATAGCTATGATAATATGGATAATCAAAATACCTAGAAGAACTTGAGTAATGCTTGCTAAGCAAAACTGTTTAAGCGATGCATCTCAAGAACGAGTGGGAGTAATTCCGAAAACGCCGGAAACCCGCATGAATACAGGCTTTTTTGCCCGTCAAAATGGCTCGTGATACTGGATTGATACTAATTTTTCAAATCCGGCACTCCGAGAGAATGATTCCAAAATGACAAGCAAAACCGTCCTGCTGAACGACAAATTCAGCAGGACGGTTTTTTGCTTGTCTTATTTCTTTTTCCAAGGAATATACTCCTTGCGCTCTTTGCTGTCATCACAGGTATGCGGCCAGTTCAGTTTCCATTCAAAGTATTCCTCCCGCGTGATCTGCCCCGCATGAAGCTCCTGTTGGCGCAGCAGCCATTCCTGCATGAACTCATCGACAAGACCATATTGGAAGTACATTCCCACTGGCTGGCTAACAGGCCATTCGTCGCTGTCGTTGTACTTTGCAATGGTATCATCCCCGTTTCGCTCTTTGACCGGATTGCGGACAAGCTGAAACAGTCGGATGGAACCCGGACTATCCTCGTCCAACCAGAAGAACGTCCGCATAAAGTCCTCTGCGCACCCCGGAGCATCGGTATAGAAGTTCTGACGGTCTACGCGCAAGACCTCCGCGATTTTGTTCAGCATATCTTTCTTCGGAACACGGTAATTCGTTTCGTACTGAGCAACGCGATTATCCGCGCCCTTTTCCTCCAGTCCGATGGCAACGCCCAGTTCCTTTTGCGTCATACCTCGAAAGGTACGGATTTTCTTGATCTTATCTCCTACTGTCATTCATACCACCGCCTTTGAAAACAGTATAGCGCAAATTTGCGAAAAACGCAAGATAAATATTAACAAAAAAGCGAAATAAATTCTTGACATTAACATTTATGCTAATGTATAATAAGGGCACAGATATTAACATATTTGCGAATCATCAATGAGGAGGTGACACTATGACACAAGAATTGTTTGTACGAGCGGAGGAAGTTGCCAACGAGCTTGGCATTTCCAAACCCTACGCCTACAAGCTGGTGCGGGAAATGAACGAGGAATTGAAGCAGAAAGGCTTTATTACCATCCCCGGACGGGTGAGCAGACGGTATTTTGAAGAAAAATTCTATGGCCTGCGTGACAGGCAGTAAGGAGGAAACAGCAATGCCAGCATACAAGGATAAGGAAAAAGGTACATGGTATGCGTCCTTTTACTATGAGGACTGGACGGGAAAGAAAGTCAAAAAGCTGAAACGCGGCTTTTCCACCAAGCGTGACGCACTGGAATGGGAACGGACGTTTTTGCAGCAACAGACTGCCGATCTGGAAATGATCTTTGAAAACTTCGTCGCGCTCTATGCGGCGGATATGAAAGGACGCATCAAGGAAAACACATGGGGCACAAAGGAGCATATCCTCTACAAAAAACTGGTGCCCTACTTCGGCAAACGGAAGATGTGTGACATTCATTCAAAAGAGATCATGGCATGGCAGAACGAGATGCTGAATCACCATGACGAAAACGGCAAGCCATATTCCCCTGTATATCTGAAAACGCTCCACAACCAGCTCAGCGCCGTATTCAATCATGCGGTGCGGCATTACGGTCTAAAGGTCAACCCTGCCGCCCAAGTCGGCAACATGGGAAAAGCCAAGGGGCGTGAAATGCAGTTCTGGACAAAGGCGGAATATCTGAAATTTGCAGACGCGATGATGGACAAGCCGCTCTCCTATTACGCCTTTGAAATGCTCTACTGGTGCGGTGTGCGGGAGGGTGAGCTATTGGCGCTTACCGCCGCCGACTTCGATTTTGAAAAACAGACCGTCACGATCTCCAAATCCTATCAGCGAATCAAAGGCCGTGACGTGATTACAGACCCCAAGACACCCAAGAGCAACCGAGTGATTCAAATGCCAGCGTTTCTGTGCGATGAAATGCAAGATTACATCAAAAGCCTGTACGCCGTGCAGCCAACCGACCGCATCTTTACCGTCACAAAATCCTATCTCCACCGAGAAATGGACAGAGGTGCAAAAGAGGCAGGTGTCAAGCGCATCAGAATCCATGACTTACGACATTCGCACATTTCCCTTTTGATTGATATGGGATTTACGGCACTGGCAATCGCAGACCGGGTAGGACACGAAAGCATTGACATCACCTATCGCTATGCACATCTGTTTCCCACAAGACAAACGGAAATGGCAAACAAGTTGGATATGGAACGAAAGGGGGCATAAATCATGTCTGCAAAGAATCTCGACCGACACAACCGCTGGCGCAGCAAGACCGTTGCTTTTCGGGTATCGTCCGCTTCGATGACGGGCGCGATGGCGGCAATGGCGGAGCCGCCGCAAATGCCGGTTCCGGCATTGATGAGGCTGCTGGTCTTCCAGCTGAGCCCCAGCGCCTTGCCGATCAGAGCGCCAAGCCCGAAGCAGGTCGCGAGCGTAAAGACCATGACCGTCAGGGAGAACTTTCCGACCGTCAGGACCGTGCGGATGTTCAGACTCGCGCCCAGAAGAATGATCGCGAACTTCAGCAGCTTCTTGGACGTGAATTTGATGCCGGGAGCGGTGGTGCTGTTGGGCTTCCAGACCGCGTTTACGGCCATGCCGATGAACAGGGCGATGACGGAGGCGCCGATGATGTGCAGCCCCGCGGCCTTTTCAAGCCCCTCCAGCCATTTTGCGGCAAACGCGATCGCGAGCGCCAACAGCGTTCCGGGGATCAGAGAGAGTACCTTGCGCATGATGCTTCATTCCATCCTTCTTCTTTTTATGCCTTTAGGCAGCACTGCACAACTGCGTCTACGCGCTTCGGCGGATCTTTTCCGCCAATTCTGCGGTTTGAAAAGCTCGAAATACATACAGTATTCCTTCGCTTTTCAAACCTTGACTTGACAAAAAATCTTTCGCCGAATCTGCTTGTCGAATTGTGCGGTGTTGCCTTTATTCTATCGCCGTTTTATGATAAAATGAATGCATAAAAAGGAATGAAACGATTCCATATCATGATCGAGTGGGGGAGAGGCCATGGAACAGAGACTGGAATCCTTTTTGACGCTTTGCAGCACCATGCACTACGGCCGCGCGGCGGAGCTACTGAACCTGTCGCAGCCGGCGGTCAGCAAGCACATTCAGTCGCTCGAAAACCAGTACGGCGTGACGCTGTTCACATACGCCAACCGGCGTCTGCGCAAGACGAGACAGGGAGAGCTGATGGAGCAGTATGCACAGTCGCTTCGCTACAATGAGGAGGATCTTCTCAAACGCCTTCACGACGATTCCAAGACAACGCTTCGCATCGGTGGAACGAAATCCGTCGGGGAGTATGTGCTGCTGCCATACATTAAAAAATACTTGCAGACGCCGGAAAATCAGATCGACTACCTCGTGGACAACACCGAGCATCTGCTGGAGCTGCTCAATCATGGCGAACTGGACTTCGTCGTTGTCGAGGGGATCTTTGACAAGCAGCACTATGACTGGATGCTCTTTCAGAACGAGCCGTATATCGGCATCTGCGCCAAGGATCATCCGTTTGCCGGCAGGCGCATCGGCGTGGAGGCGCTTCTGCGCGAGTGCATCATTCTGCGCGAGAAAGGCTCCGGAACCAGACGGATCTTCGAGTGGGAGCTGGAAAACAGCGGCTACACGGTCGCGTCTTTTGCGCGGAAGATCACCATCAGCTCGTTTGAGATCATCAAGGAGCTGGTGCGCGACGGCTTCGGCGTCAGCTTCCTCTATGAGGCCGTGGTGAAGGGCCGAGCCGATCTGGCGCAGTTCACATGCCCGCCGCTGACGGGGACGCACGAGTTCAATGTGGTCTATCTCAAAAACACAGGAGCCGGAGAAATTGCGCAGCATTTTCTGGCGCAGCCGGAACACGCCGGGCGCATTCCCCACTGACGAACAAGCGCGACAAACGCTTGCTATTTGCGCGGACATGTGACATAATAAAGTATCAAACAGGGCTTCCGCGGATGCGAGTTCCTGTTTTGCACTTCAAATCCCTACACACGGAAGGAGAAATAGTATGCAGGATACAGGACGGCAGTTCCACATCCATTGCGTAGAGGGCGATGTCGGCCGTTACGTGATCTTACCCGGCGACCCGGGCCGCTGTGAGGCCATTGCGGCGCTGTTTGACAACGCGCACCATGTGTCGCAGAATCGGGAATACAATATTTATACAGGCGAGCTGCTCGGTGAGAAGGTCTCGGTCTGCTCGACCGGCATCGGCGGCCCCTCGGCGGCCATCGCCATGGAAGAGCTTCACAACATCGGCGCGGACACGTTTATCCGCACGGGCACCTGCGGCGGCATCGATCGGAAGGTCAAATCCGGCGACATCGTTGTTGCGACCGGCGCGATCCGCTTTGAGCACACCTCAACGGAGTATGCCCCCATCGAGTTTCCGGCGGTCGCCGATCTCGATGTGACCATCGCGCTGCGTCAGGCGGCACTGGCGCTCGGCAAAGACGTCCATACCGGCGTTGTGCAGTGCAAGGACTCGTTCTACGGTCAGCACGCACCGAAGACCATGCCGGTTTCCTATGAGCTTTTGCAGAAGTGGGAGGCGTGGAAGCGTCTCGGCGTGCTTGCCTCGGAGATGGAGTCGGCGGCCATGTTCGTCGTCGCGGCTGCGCGCGGCTGCCGCTGCGGCTCGTGCTTCCACGTGATCTGGAATCAGGAGCGTGAGGCGGCCGGGCTTGATCAGACGATGAGCGAGGATACCTCGGCGTCCGTCCGCGTTTCGGTGGATGCGCTCAAGCTGCTCATTGAGCAGGACAGAAAGCGCTGAACTTCTTGAATACGACATTTTGAAACAACCTTTGTCGACTCTGCCCAAACGGACAGAGTCGATTTTTGCATAAAAACGGAATTTTTAGGCGTATTGAGCATCCACGCGGCTGGAAATATAAAGTGAACATTTTGTACTAAATTCATATAAAAAATATGTAAAGAGCCACATAAAATTTCCTAGAAATACTAAATTCCTATTGCCTTCATGCAACGCACATGCTATAATACCACTATATAATGATTCAGCGAGATGAAATCACACATAAATATTGTGCATCTGGACCGAGCAATATTGTTCATTTTGCACTACAAAATAGGGAAACTCAGGAATTTGAGGCGCACAAAAGTTTCCAAATGCCGTTTTTTCGGCAACGGAAACGAAAAAATGCTTTGGGATTTGACGAATGATGCCATTTGAAAGAAAAAACAACTTTTAATGGAAACATTCTGCCGGAAAGGACAAAAATGAGCAAAACACTTAAGAAAATCTGGAATTTCGTAAGCACTGTCCTGGTTGCCGTCGTTGTCTTGCTGGCGCTCCTGCTGGCGGGCGCGCGCATTTTCGGTTTGCAGGTCTTTACCGTCCTCTCCGGCTCGATGGAGCCGACATACCATACCGGCTCGCTGATCTATGTCAAAAAGGTTGACCCGTTTACCATTCAGCCCGGTCAGCCCATCACGTTCATGCTCGATGAAAAGACGGTCGCGACGCACCGCGTCGTCGGCGTTGTCCCGGATGAGGAGGACGCAACCGTGATCCGCTTCCGGACCAAGGGCGATGCGAACGAAGCGGAGGACGGCACGCTCGTACATTATAAAAATGTGATCGGAGAGCCGGTCTTTTCCATTCCGTATCTCGGCTATCTCGCGGAATACATTCAGCATCCGCCCGGCATGTACGTCGCGATCTCGGCAGGCGCGGTGCTTTTGCTGCTGGTGTTCATTCCCGATATTTTCTCGGACGACGAAAAGAAAAAAGGCCCCGATGGCGGCAAAAAGACACGCGCCGCCGCGAAGGGGAGACGCGCGGCGAAGAAATCCGCGCACGGCGGGAAATTCAGTCAGCCCCGCACCGCGGAAAGCGCTCCGGCGGAGAACGCGCCCGAGCCGCTGCCGGACGATGCGCTGACACGCAGACTGCGGCAGGAGACGCAGGATCTGCTGACGGACGAGGAGCTTGCGGTCATACGCCGCGCAGCGGAAAAAGGCCCGCTGAGCGAGAAACAGCAGGAAGCCGTCCATGATCTGATGTCGCGCCGGATGGCGCAGCGTGACGCCGTGAGTGCCGCGCACTCGTAAGAGGGCAATGCCGAAAGGCTCCCTATAAATCACTATTTTCAAGGAGGTCCCGAAATGAAAACAAGAAGTAAGGCATTGATTCTGACGCTTTGTGCGGTACTGCTGGTTGCAGCGACGATCTTTGATACGATGGCATATTTGACCTCGACCGATACGGTCACAAACACCTTTACCGTCGGCAAGGTCAACATCAAGCTCGACGAAGCGAAAGCCAATTCGGATGGCACTTTGGTTGAGGGTGCCGAACGTGTGAAAGCAAACAGCTACAAGCTGCTTCCCGGCCACACCTACAACAAAGACCCGATGGTCACCGTCCTGAGCGGCAGTGAATCCAGCTACGTCAAGATGACCGTCACCTTCAGCAAGGCCAATGAACTGGACGCCATTTTCGCACCCGATGGCGCGAATCTGACCAGTATCTTCAGCGGTTATGACGCAGCCAACTGGATCGCCAAAGGCAACACCAAGGACGCGACTGCAAACACCCGTACATACGAGTTCTGGTATAAGGAAGCGGTTGCCGCTCCCACTGCTGATGTTGCGCTGGACGCGCTGTTTGACTCCATCACCGTCCCCGGCACGATCACGGGCGCGCAGCTTGCCACCATCGGGGGCATGACCATCACCGTCAACGCCTACGCGATTCAGGCGGACGGCTTCGCCGATGCGGATGCGGCTTGGGCGGCATTTAACTGAGACAAGCCTCAAGCGAATCGTCCCGGCAGGCGGGGCGTGTGAGCGAGACCGCCTGCCGTAATACCCCCTATCCATACCTGTAAAAAGGAGGAATTGAATGTGAAAAAGAAGGTTTTGGCACTGGTGCTGGCGATGGTTCTGGTCGTTGTCGGCGTCGCTGCCGGTACGCTGGCGTGGCTGACTGCGAAGTCCGACACGGTGACAAACACGTTCACCACCAGTGATATCAAGGTCGAACTGAAAGAAACAAAGAATAATTTCAAGATGATTCCCGGCTATGACATTCAGAAAGACCCCAAGGCAACAGTCCTTTCCGGAAGCGAGGAGTGCTTCCTGTTTGTGAAGCTGGAGAAATCCGCGAACTTTGATGAGTTCATGACCTATAAAATGGCGGACGGCTGGACAGCGCTGACCGGTGTGGATGGCGTTTATTATCGTGAGGTTCGAACTGCCGACATCGGCACTGCATACAGCGTCCTCAAGGATGACAAGGTCACCGTCAAGGGAACCGTCACCAAAGACATGATGAACGCGATTGACAATAACACGGCTGCAAAACCCACATTGAAGATCACGGCATACGCATCGCAGCTCCACAAGACCGCCACAATAGAATTTACCGCTGCTGAGGCGTGGGCAAATGTGAACCCCACCAATCCCTGAGTCCCCCACTGCGCGCGGCGCAGAAAAAATACCATACTATATTTTGATGAGGAGTAGAAGAACATGAAAAAGAAGATCACCGCAATATGCCTTTGCGTTGCGCTCGTCGCGATCGCAGTCGTAGGCGCATCCCTCGCATACTTCACGGACACCAAGACCGCTACGAACACCTTCACAATGGGTGACGTCAAGATCAAGCTCGACGAAACCAACGTCAATGATCCCGAAGGCGACCGCGTCACCAGCAACGCGTATAACGTCTACCCCGGTGCTGTCGTGACCAAGGATCCCATCGTCCACAACGTCGGTAAGAATGGTGCATATATTCGTGCAACGGTCAACGTCAGCAACTGGATGAACCTTGTTGCCGCTTATTATCCGGACTTCAAAGAGACTTTCCCCAATGACGGCTACAAGGCCGCGCTGAATCTGCTTGTCGGCGAACTGGGTGAGGGCTGGAGTGTTGTTGGTGTTGAGGCTGGCGATACATTTACAATTGGCCAGTTCGATGCGAAGTTCATCCTGAAGTATGATGGCGTTCTGGCCGCAGGCGCTGATACCACAGCTATGTTCCAGACTGTCACGATTCCTGCCGGTATTGACAATGCCAACAATACGTCTTTCAAGGAAGTTAAGGTCGTTGCTCAGGCTATGCAGGCAGATGGCTTTGACACTTGGGAAGCTGCATTTGCTGCATTTGATGCGGGCTGATTCTCAAACCTCTAACCTTCTCTATTATGGCTCTGCACCCCTCGGGGTGCAGGCCATACGGGAGTATACGGGGAGCACTCCGGGTATTCCCGCATGGCCTTTACGGCCAGCTGACCCCCCATGTGCGATATGTAAAAAGACTGAGAGGAGAAATGGCATATGAAGCGAAAACTGCTTGTGATCTCGTTGGTGGTGATTTGCGCCGCAATTCTGGCAGCGGGAACTCTCGCGTATTTTAACGCCGAGGGAACGGCACACAATGTAATCACCACCGGCGGTGTAAAGATCGCTGTACAGGAATGGGCGGACGCGGAAAAGACGCAGCCCTTTGAAGATCTGGAGGGCATCATGCCCGGCGCAACGGTCACGAAGATTGCCGAGGTCAAAAACACCGGCGCGTCCGATGCGTGGATCCGCGTGTCTGTCACCAGAAGCATCGAGCTGGCAGGTGAGGGGGAGGCGAACCCCGGACTGGTCGAGCTGACGCTGAACGAGGCGGACTGGACGGAAAAAGACGGCTTCTATTACTACAACAAGGTATTGAAGCCCGGTGAGGTCACAGAGCCGATCTTCACAGCCGTGACATTCAAGTCCGACATGGGCAACGAGTACCAGAACGCGACTGCGACCGTGGACATTGCGGCGCAGGCTGTACAGAGCGCGAACAACGGCAAAAACGCGCTGGAGGCCGCCGGTTGGCCGACAACAACGCCGTAAGGAGGTAGCAACATGACGAAGAAGAAATTCCTGACGCTTCTGCTCTGCCTTGTGCTGATCGTCAGTGTGACGCTTCCGACGACGCTGGCACTTTCGTCCGATTCGGACGGCGCGTCCGACGAAGTCTCGCTGACGCCGGAAGAACCGGGCGCGGAAGGCGAAGAAGGAGAAGAACCGGAGCCCTATGACGGCCCGATTGACCAGGAGCTTCCGGAAAACCCGGAGCTCCCCGAGCTGCCGGAAGACCCGGAAGACCCGGAAAACCCGGATGAGCCGGTCTGCACCTGCGACCCGCAGCCCGAGGAGGGCGAGCCGCACCAGCTCGACTGCCCCTTGTATGAGGAGCCCGAGGCGCAGGACTCGAAACACATCCCCACCTGCTTTGATGGCTGCGAAGATCCGTTCTGCACCTGCCCCTGCCACCTGTTTGACAGGATCATGGCGTGCATGACACAAGATGAACTTGAAGAGCTTATTGCGCAAACGCCCGTAGAGTACTTTGAGTTGCTTTCTGCGGAACAAATGCAGGCAATCGAGAGCCATATCAGCTCACTTGAAACAGTTCCGCTGCCCGCGTTGGTTCTTGAGGACAATCTGGATGAAGGAACAGTGCCAAGTGAAATTGTGCATCCGACTGTGAACTTCACCTATGTTGCTCCGTTTGGCGAGCCCGTTACCGGCGGCAGATAAGGAGGCAGAGTATGAAAAAGAAGAAAATTCTATCGCTGATCTTATGCCTGTCCCTTTTCTGCTCGTTGATCGTCCCGGCTTCGTCCGCCTATGCAGATCAGCCGGGCGACAGCGGCATGCAGGTCAGCAAAACGGCAACACCCAATTCTGACGGCACATACACCATCGCGCTGGAGGCATACGCCACCGGCTCGCAGCAAACGACCACACAAACCACGGACGTCCCGACGGATATCATTCTGGTGCTTGACCAGTCTGGCTCCATGAAGGATGATATCGGTCAGGTGCAGTATAACGCGTATACGGGCAAGGAGACGCAAAACAAAAGAAACTACGAAAAGCGGCATAACGGTGGCACTGCCAACCTCTGGCATAAGCTGCCTGATGGCTCTTTCGTGTCTGTTTCCGTGACGCTTCAGCAGACGATCACCTATAACAAAATAACGAAGGGCCGAAATGACAATGGTTCCAGCGGATATACGAACTATTGGGAAAATCGGAATAATTTGTATACCTATGTCAATGGCGAGATTAGAAAGGTGGTCTATACCCGTGAGCGCGATAATGTTTTTCAAAATTGGAACTGCAAATACGCGCTTGAGGACGGTACCATCTTAAACCAGAACAACAAGGGCAGCCGTCATTCGCCTACTTTCCAAAACACGGACGATGGGTATCTGTATCTGGGTGTTGTGAGTGATGACCAAAATGTCTATACATACACCTACACAGATGCCACGGGGGCGGTGCAAACGATTGGCATGTCCACCGGTGCAAGCACGAGCTTTACCCCTGCTTTTTATCGGCGGAGCACATCCACCTCCGGCGGCGGTTCACGCCTTGACGCGCTGAAAAACGCCGTTACAGCGTTTTCCAATGCTGTCGCTGTAAAGGCGGCAGGCGTGGACGCCAATATCAACACCCCTGCTGATAACATCAACCATCGCATTGCTGTAGTTGGCTTTGCAAATGGACAGAGTTATAATTATCAAAACTACAATTACAGCAACACTGAGGTCTTTGTAGGCAGCAATCAGTACACATATGGTTCGGCTGCACAAGGGCAATATGCAAATGCGTTCCAGTCTATGAACACCTCCTCGGGAGTCAACAATGTCAGCGCCTCTATTGCGGCACTTGCTGCTGACGGCGGCACGCTCACAAACCTTGGACTTGAGATGGCAAATGGAATTTTTGCGGCGAACCCCATAGCGGATGGAGAAAAGCGGAATCGTGTCATAGTTCTATTTACGGACGGTGTTCCTGGCTGGAGCGGTTTTGACTTCGGCACAGCAAACGCTGCAATCAGTCAGGCGAGCACAGCAAAGAACACCTATGGCGCGACGGTCTATTCCATTGGTATTTTCTCCGGTGCGGATGCCAGCAACGCAGGCAACCCAAGTGGAAACGAAACGCAGAAAGCAAACTGGTTCATGCAGCAGGTTTCCTCCAACAATGGCGCGCCCAACTGGCCGAGCTACTACCTCTCTGCCGGTGATGCGGATTCTCTGAACAGCATCTTCCAGCAAATTTCCAACAACATCACAACAGGCGGCTCGTCAACGACACTTGGCAGCGAGACGGTCATTAAGGACATGATCTCCCCGTACTTCACGCTGCCTACGGGCGCATCAGCAAGCGACATTCGGCTTGATACGTATGCCTGCACCGGAAAGACCGGGGATACCTACACATGGAGCAGCGCCAGCAGCGGTAGCGGCGGCGCGAAGGCATCCATCAGCGACGATCAGGTCAGTGTGACCGGCTTCGACTTCTCCGAAAACTGGTGCGGCACAGAGACGGGCACGGACGGCAGCGTTACTTACCGTGGCAAAAAGCTCGTCATTACATTCACAGTCGATCCCAAACCCGGCTTCTTGGGTGGCAACGGTGTTCCCACGAATGGCAACGCGGGCGTCTATGAGAATGGCTCTGCTACGACACCTGTCATCACCTTTGAGCAGCCGACGGTCGATGTCCCGATTCAGGACGTGACAGTGACGGCTGAGGACAAGAACGTATACCTGCTGGGCGGCGTGAACGCCGATGACCTTAAAAATGGTGCGACCGTTGAGGTTGGTGGTATTGAGCTTGATTTGAGCAAGGCAGAACAGAATTACGGTCTTCAAGACTGGCAGACAGCGTTTGTGGATATCACTGTGACGCTCAAGAAGGCCGATGGTACAGAGATTCCCACCACTGGCCTGAACAACCTGACCGACGATACGACCTATACCATCGAAGTCACGGTCGCACCCAAAACGGGAGTTCAGACGGGAGCCAAAACTGGAAAAAATGATCCAGCTGCCAAGATCAACGTCTTTAAGCCGGAGCTGACGTTCAAGGACTCCGAGGGCTATTACGGTGCGGATGTGCCCACGTTCACTGACAATAAAGTCAGTGAAAAGTGGATGCACAACAATGTCGAGGCCGTTCCTGCAAATATGATCGGTACAGCGCCGAAGCTGGACTTCACCTACACGCCGGAGGCTGGCAAGATCGACAACAACGAAATCAACACCAAGCAGGACATTGGCGTTGATGTGGCTGTAAAGATCGGCAACGCTGATGTGACCAACCAGACGACCTTCCTGCATACGGCTTGCACAGGTCAGACCTGCACGCTCCCCGATGGTATGAAGTTCCTGATTCACGTCAAGACCTGTACGCTGAACATTACCAAGCAGGGCGGCGCAAACAATGAATCCTATGTGTTTGACGTTCTCAAAGACGGCACAAAGTATTCTGAGGTGACGATTTGGGGCAACGGCACAGAAGAACTCGTTGAATTGCCGGTCGGCACATACACCATTCAGGAAAACACCGGCTGGAGCTGGCGTTATTCTGCCAATAACGGCGGCAGCGCTGAGCTGACGGCACAGAATCCCACCGGCAGCATCACCTGCACGAACACCGCCAACGACAAGATTTACTGGCTCAATGGCTTTAGCCAGGTGGTCAGGAACATCTTCGGCGTGAGTCACTGAGAAAGGAGGGAATGATGATGTATAAAGGCCAATTCGAAGGCAAGCGCGATGAAACAAAGGCACGGCCGGTGCGCAGAAAAAAACACCACACAGGCAGGCTGACCGCGATGGTCATTGCTACGGCATTGCTTCTGGCACTGGCGATCAGCGGCACCGTTGCATGGCTCACCACAAAGGATGCGCCCATCACGAACACATTCAATCCCTCCAAGGTGGCTTGTGAGGTGACAGAAACGTTCAATTCAACAACCGGTGTGAAAAACAACGTCAATGTGAAGAACACCGGCGACATTGACGCCTACATCCGCGTCAAGCTGGTGACCTACCGGACGAACGAGCAGGGTCAGCACATCGGCGGCACGGCAGAGCTTCCTTCCTTCACCCTCGGTGAAAACTGGGTGAAGTATGGTGACTATTACTACTATACGCTGCCGGTGACGGCAGGACAAACGCCTGCGGCCAATCTGACCGACAGCATGACGCTGAACGGCGCTTATGATGATGCTGACGGCGGAAAACAGGCCATTGACGTGATGGCAGAGGCCATCCAGAGTGTACCCGCACAGGCAGTCGGGCAGGCTTGGGGCGAGGGCTTCTCGATTGCTAATGACGGAAGCCTGAACGTTCCGAATACCTAAGGGGGTGGGAATATGAAAAAGACTTTCAAATCGATTTTCACGTTCCTGATGGTGCTCGTTCTGCTGGCCGGCCTTGCCGCCACGGCATTTGCGGCGGACGCGTCGATCACGTTCAAGGGACAGAAGGACGGCTTCGAATTCCAGCCCGGCAGCGACTACACGGCGACCGACCTGTTCGGAAGCTTTAAGGGCGTGATGCCCGGCGACGTGCTGACCGAGGAGATCACATTCAAAAATGCCGCCACGGACTGCGACTTCGTGAATCTCTACATGCGCGCTGTCCCGCACGGCGAGGAAAATCCGCTCAGCGAGAAGGTTGCGGAAAAAGAGACCCTCGCAACGATGACGGAGTTCCTCAAGCAGCTTTCCATGAAGGTCTGGAACGGCGAAACGCTGATCTTTGACGCGAAAGCTGACGAACTCGGCGGCCTTCAGGAAAATACGCCGCTCGGCACGTTCCGCACCGGCGAGACCGCGAAGCTGAAGGTTGAACTGAGCGTCCCTATTGAGCTTGACAATAAGTTTGCCAACCGCGTGGGCGAGGTCGACTGGGTCTTCCATGTCGAAGCCTTCAACGAAAGCCAGTTGACGGTTCGCAAGGTTTGGTCGGACGGCAACTATCTGCACGCCGGAGACGAGATCACCGTCAACCTCCTCAAGGACGGCAAGGTGGAAAGGACTCAGGAGCTGAACGCGGAAAACGGCTGGACATATACCTTTGACCGTCTGGTCGAGGGGCATGTCTGGACGGTCGAGGAGGCACAGGTGCCTGCCGGTTACAGAGTCAGCTACCAGACGGAAGGCAACACGACGACGATCATCAACTCGCGTATCTACGTCCCCACGCCTCCCAACCCGCCTGTGAAGCCGACGCCTCCGGAGGAGATCACAGTCGTGAAGCAGTGGAGCGGTGACAACGCGAAAAATCGGCCCGACTCCGTCACGATCACGCTCTACGATGGCGAAAAGGTCTACGACACGGTGCGCCTCGGTGATTGGAACGACTGGACGTATACCTGGAAGAAGCTCGACGGCCGCGGCAACTGGCAGGTCGTTGAGACCAACATTCCCAAGGGCTACACACCGTCCTATCGCGTGCGCAGTGATGTTGTGACCGTTACCAACACGTATTTGCTGATCGACACCGGTCAGCTCAACTGGCCGATCTACGTTCTGGCCGCTCTCGGCGCGGTTCTGATCCTGTCCGGCCTGCTGATGGCGACGAAGCGCAAGAAGGGCAAGAATGCCTAAAAAAGCAGGCATTGTCTGTGTGATACTGGGAGCAGTGCTGATTGGATCGGCACTGCTCCTGTTCGCACACAATCGGCAGGAGGATCAAAATGCCGGGCAGGAAGCCGAGAAGCTGCTGGCTGAGATCGAGGCTGTGATCGCTGCGCGCACGTCGGATGAAAGCGCCGAAGCGCCGTCCAGACAGCTGGATGTCGAATGGGCGCAGGAGTCCGGGCGTTCCCCTGAGGAAGCTCCGCAGCAGCCGCCGGAGGCTCCGCAGGACGAGACGCCGGCAGCGGATGCGCCCGCACAAACGCCCGCGGCCACGCCTTCCGGCTACGATTTTATCGGATATCTGGAGCTTCCGTCGCTCGGGCTGCGGCTGCCGGTGATGTCGAGCTGGAGTTATGAGCTGCTGAAGATCTCCCCATGCCGCCAGTTCGGCGACGCGCAGACAGACGACCTTGTCATTGCTGCGCACAATTACCGGACACACTTTGCAAGACTCGGTGAGATGAAGGTGGGCGACAGCGTGCGCTTTACCGAGATGGACGGCACGCTCAACCGCTATACGGTCAGCGCCGTCGGAACGGTGAGTCCGGAGGACGTGGACGCTGTCCAAAACAGCGGTTATCCGCTTGTGCTCTACACCTGCACGGTCAGCAAGGAGGCGCGCGTGACGGTCTATTGCAGCCGCGCTGAGAGTTAAATCTGCATTTTCGGCGCCGCCTCGTGGGAGGCGGCGCTTTTTCTGCCGTAAAGGACCCCCGGGTGCGGTTGAAACCTTCTTTTTCCTATGTTATACTGGGACTTACCAAATCAGATGGACGCCGCTTGGCGGACGGCATGGGAGGCGCAGTATGAGCAAGGCAACAAAAAAGAGCATCCGGTACGGGCTCTGTGCGGCGCTGCTCATTGCCCTTGCGATGTGGACGCGCTGGGCCAGCCGGACGGATTTTCACGACCACGGATGGAACTACCTGCGCAGTGGGATCTATGTCTTTCTATTCGGAGCATGGGGGCTGTCTATCCGCTTTCGCATTGTGCAGACTCACGTGCGGCGCTATCTGCTGATGATCGCTGCGCTGATGATGCTGTGGCTGCTGCTGCGCTCCGTCAAGTTCTCCATTGACAATGTGGATGCAGAGCGCCTGCTGTGGTATTGCTACTATCTGCCCATGCTGTTTATCCCGATGCTGTCCATGTTCGTTTCGCTGTCACTGGGCAAGGCGGAGGATTTTCGGCTTCCGCGATGGACGAAGCTGCTTTACCTGCCGACGACGCTCCTGCTGCTGCTTGTGCTGACAAATGACCTGCATCAGTTCGTATTTTTCTTTCCGTCCGGCGTCATGTCGGATCAGGATTATCGCTACAAGGCCGGGTATTTCCTCGTGGTGATGTGGGAGTTTTTCTGCGCTGTGGTTTCCATCACGATGATCCTGCACAACTGCCGCATTCCGCACAGCAGACGTTTTCGCTGGCTGCCGCTCGTTCCGCTTGTCATGTCGGTGGGCTACGCCGTCGCGTATGCGCGCGGGACGCACTGGGTCTGGGTGATCGCGGGAGACATGACCGTGACGCTCTGCCTGATTTTTGCCAGCATTTTTGAAAGCTGCATCCAATGCGGGCTCATTCAGTCCAATCTCGGCTACGACGAGCTGTTTGAGGCGACGAGCCTGCCGGTCCAGATCACGGACAGGGCGCTTTGCCCGCAGTTTGTCTCCGTCGCGATGCAGGAGCCGCTGCCGCAGAGCGAGCTGCGGAGTATGCAGCAGGACAGCGTCCGTCTCAGCGGCGATACGCTTTTGAAGCGCCACGCGCTGCGGCGCGGCTGGGTGTTCTGGAAGGAGGACGTTTCCGAGCTCAATCAGCTCCGGCAGGAGCTGGAGATGACGCGAGACGAGCTCCGTGACACCGGCGACATTCTCGCAGCGGAAAACGCACAGCGCGCGAGGCTTCTGAAGCTGACCGAGGAAAACCACCTGTACGACATGATGGAGGCGCAGACCGCCCGGCAGATCTCCATGCTGCGCGACCGGCTGACCGAATTGCAGCGGACGGAGGACCCCGAAAGAGCCAGACGGCTGCTTGGACAGGTCATCCTCATCGGGACGTATATCAAGCGCAGAAACAACCTCATCTTTGTCGGCGTGCAGCGCGGCGCGATCTCCGCGCAGGAGCTTCGCCTGTGCCTCAATGAGTCGGTCGAAAACCTCAATTTGTACGGTGTGGACTGTAAGGCATTCGTCCATGGTGACCGGCAGCTGACCATTGAGCAGGCAGCCCAGGCATACGACCTGTTTGAGGCCGTCGTGGAGGCCGGTCTGGAGTCGCTTCGCTCGCTTCTGATCTTCATCGAGGCCGGAAGCGAGGCGGAGCTGCGTCTTTGCGCGGCGGACACGCGCTCACTTTCCGGCTTGCAGGAACAGTTCCCCGGCGTGGAATGGGAGCTGGAGGAGGACGGACTACAGTACATCGTCCGGAAACTCGGAACATCGGGAGGGAAATAATCGCGTATGGACAGGATCAAAGAGAGCTTCGACAGCCTGCCCATTGCGGCGTGCTTCTTCGATGAAAACGGCGTGGTGCGGCTCATCAATCACCGGATGCTTGCCATCTCAAATTTTCTGAGAAAAGGCGGCATTCAGACGCTTTCGGAAATGGAGGACGCGCTCCGGTCGCCGCCTGCGGACGTGGACTGCCTCAGCCCGCAGCTTCGCATCTACCGCCTTCCGGACGGAACGGCCATGCGCTTTGCGCAGGAGAAGATCACAACGAAGGCCGGGATCCGTTATACTCAGGTCACCGCTGCGGATGTCACGGAGCTGATCCGGAAGCAAACACAGCTCAGGGAAGAAAACGCAAAGCTGACCGAGGCGAACGAACGCCTGCGGACGCTTTTTGAGCAGATGCCGGAGATCATCCGCGAGGAGGAGACACTGGCAATGAAGCTGCGCGTCCATGACGACATCGGCTACAGCATCCTCTCGGCGCGGCGGGCGCTGCTGCGGAAGGCAAGCCTGGAGGAGATCCGGGCAAATGCCACCCTTTGGGAGCAGTCCATCACCGTTCTCTACCGCTCCAATCAGATGACGCTGGAGCCGGAGTCGGAACCGCTGGAGGCGGCGATCCGGCGCGCGGGGGAGATGGGCGTCAGGGTGCTTGTGGAAGGAAAACTGCCGAGATCGCAGAAGCTCCGTGCATTGGCCGCGCTGGCGATCCGCGAATGTACGGCAAACTGTGTTCGCCACGCGGGCGGCACGGAGCTGTATGTGCAGCTCTGGCAGGAGCGCGGCTGCACGGATATGTTCCTGAGCAACAACGGTGCGCCGCCCAAAGGGGAGATCACGGAGGGCGGCGGCCTTTCGATGCTGCGGCTGCGCGTGGAGGAGGCGGGCGGCAGCATGGAGATCCGGAGCAGTCCTGATTTCAAGCTGATGCTCAGTCTGCCGGAAAAGGAGGAAACAGCACATGAAAGTGATGATCGTTGAAGACCAGACCATGATCCGCAGTTTGCTTGAAAGTTACTTCCGTGCGGAGGACGGCCATCAGATCGTTGCGTCCATTTCCGGCGCGAAGCAGGCGGTCGAGGTGTGCAGGACCACGCAGGTGGATCTCATTTTGATGGACGTCCAGACAGAGCACCGCGAGAACGGCCTGACGGCTGTTCGCCAGATCAAAGCCATGCACCCGGAGATCGTCATTGTCGTTGTGACCTCGCTGATCGACGGCGCGGTGCTTGAGGAGGCAAAGGCCGCCGGAGCGGACAGCCTCTGGTACAAGGATTCTGAGAAAAACCGCCTCATGGAGGTCGTCCGGCAGACGATGGCAGGGAAGCACATCTTCCCGGATGCGCCGCCGACGGTCGAGGTCGGAATGGCAAAAAGCACGGAATTTACAAAGACGGAGCTGAAGGTGCTGCGGCATTTGCTGCGCGGCCTGTCCTATACGCGCATTGCGGCAGAAATGGGCTGTGAAATGTCGACTGTGAAATTTCATGTGGCAAATATGCTCCAAAAGACGGGACTGGAAAACAAGCTCCAGCTTGCGCTGGCGGTCAGCGATGTGAAGCTGATCGCAGACCTGTCGGAGGAATGAAATAAGCAAGCAATATAAGGTGCTGCCTCAGGTTTTTCGCTTGAGACGGCACTTTTTTATGCAGCAGGAAAAAATATTTCCAAAACCTATCCAACTGGCGGGGGCGGAGACGGATCTTTTCCGCTACAATAAAAATGCAGAATCCATAAGAAGCGAAAGGCGGTGGAAAGCAGCGATGCGAAGAATTGTGCTGGATATGAAGGGCGGCCTTTTGGCGGAGGCAGTGATGCAGGCGCTGACGGGCTGTGATCCGGATTTTGTCGTCTACCGTTCTTTAAAACCGGAGGAGACCGTCTCCCTGTGCCGCGCCTGCCATGCAAACGTGCTTGTGATGGAGGTCATCCGTCAGGGCGTTTGGAAGCTGAGCGAACGACTGAAAATTCAAAGCGACGTGAAAAAGCTTGGGTGGGACTGCAAGACACTCCTGCTGGTAGATGAGAACGCGGACGAAATGCTTGCCGCGGATGTGCGGCAGGCTGTGAAGGATCGGCTGGTGGACAATTTCATTTATGCGTCGGTGTCGCCGACGTATCTTGCGGGCGTGATCGACACGCTTTAGAAAGGAGAGAGCATATGCAGATCATCATTCAGAAGATCCCGGAGAGCCTTCCGGAGTTTGAAGCGCTTGCCGCAGGGCAGCGGACGCCGGAGAAGATCAGCGCGCTGTTCCTGTGTGCACTGTCTCTGTTTGACAGAAATATGGCAGACGGCGTGAGCGCCATGAACCTGCTTCGCGGGCCGAAGCCGATGACGCCGTATGATGCGCAGTTCCTGCGCGACCGGCTGCGCGGCAAGGCCTATCTGCCGCTGGCATATTTTGAAGGCGCAACGCCGCAGAACGGCTACAAGCCGAACGCGCCGTATGTCCTGAATGTGTTGTCGGACCCCCGGCCGCAGGACATCGAGCCGGGGTATCTGCGCGTGTTCCTCAAGACGGCGGGTGCGGACTCGCCGCGGCCGATGAAGCTGCGGCAGAAGGCCTCCACCGGCGAATGGTTTCTGTGGGAGTATTCAAGCATCCTCAGCGGCATCCGCATTCCCGCAGCGGAAGATCCGTGGGCATAAAAAACGAGAAAGGAAGTAAGAAATAATGGGTCTTATCAAAGCGGCGCTTGGCGCGGCTGGCGGCGTACTGGCCGACCAG
>OLGE01001473.1_pt1 | contig 24054 bp, 23 predicted proteins | sample 1605151 | NCBI WGS metagenome assembly OLGE01 (sample SAMEA3888912, study PRJEB22519) | human gut metagenome | biome: human gut; feature: human-associated habitat; material: faeces | place: Denmark | collected 2010
GCCTGCTTTTGCAGGTGACAATAAAGCTTTCGACTTGAGTCGAGAGTTGTTTACGAGCTTGGTGTAGTAGTCAATCAACTGAGGCATACCGCCGTTGGGAAAGCTGTTGATTTGTCTTATTGCGCTGACAATGCTTGCCGCGCTGTCCTACGAAATGGAAAGCGAGAAAACCGTGAATGATGAGCGCATGCCTCGCCTTTACCAAAACTATTCGGTCAACTCTCTGCTTCACGAACTTATGAATATCCAGATGATTTCCGGTCCGGGAGTGGCACCTCGTCTGTCTGAAGCCACTCAGAAGCAGCTGGCGATCTTCGACCGGGTCGGGGTATCTCGCCCTTCAGTTTGAAGCAACTCAGTATAACGAGGTGCGGAATTCACGATACCACGAAGGACAAGGAATCAATAGGCTTTCTCGCAAAGTTATCACGATTCCTCGTAGCCGTTTATGGACCAACTCCTTCTGATGGGAACCCCGGACTCACAGTTCAATATGGTCGCAACCGCGATATAAGAGAGCGGCGGATTAACGCTCTCGCCCAGGGCAGAAATAAGTTTATAACAATGAGGCTTAAAGGGAACGGTTCCCGCATAGTTGGATGTTAGGCCTCTTGCCTCCGATACATCTGTTCGCCCTACCGAAGAGGCTGTGCCCGTCAAGCGCCGGATGACGGCATACAAACACGGGAGCGGGCTATAAAAAAAGACCGGGGAAGCACGAGCGAGCACGGACACATCCACTGTCTTCCTTGCTCCACGCATCAAACAATGGATCGGTCTAAAAAAATTGGTTTAGCGATAGCCGGTTTGGAATTAGAATGCGCGAGAGGAGTGCGGACAAAATCTTGATTTTTTTAGGAAGCCAGTGACTCCGATTACGGCACACGGAGCGATTCGGCCGAAAAAAATCTGTGTTTCTCTGCCTCTTTAAGCGAAATTGACTAAAAAGACTAGGAAAATCGCCGTAAAACGGATATTATCCGAGTAAGTTACTAACTCCCTCGGGGAAAAAACGAGGGCCTATCTGCTCCAAGGAGAACATGAATGAACAAAAGTGAAATGGTTGAAGCGATTGCCAAACAGGCCGACCTTCCCAAGACAAAGGCCGAAGCTGCTTTGAAGGCTTTTATCGAAACAACGAAGAAGACCTTGAAAAAAGGCGGCGAAGTCCAGTTGATCGGCTTCGGCACATTCTGCGTTGCTAAGCGCTCTGCCCGCACGGGTCGCAATCCTCAGACCGGCGAAGCCATCAAGATTAAGGCTTCCAAGTTGCCCAAGTTCAAGCCGGGCAAGTCCTTCAAGGATGCCATCTGATTTGTTCTTACTCGGGTAAGTAAAGACGCCGGCTTGTCGCCGGCGTTTTTCTTTGAGATAGACGCGAGGAAAGCCGATTCCCTCTTTATTTGGCCGGTACCCGAAAACTCCAATTCCTTCCCCCCGATCAAGCCAAGCGTTTCAACGGCGGCGAGTAATGTGGAAGAAAGCCCATAAAGCGCTTTTATCCATTCGGTTCACAGATCAGGCGCCGTCTTTTTTGCTCGAAAAGACACACGGCGGCAGCGGCGGCTACATTCAGGGACTCGCAGTCGCTTTCAATCGGAATCAAAAACCGCTCACGGCTCACGGAAAGCGCTTCATCGGTAAGCCCCGGCCCCTCGGCTCCGAACATCCAGACCGTCGGACTTTTCTCCCAACCTTTCGATTTAAATAGGTCCGAACCTCCGCGTGCATCGGCTGCAAGGCGCCGGGAAGAAAAAATCCTTGCCAGATCTCGGGGCGCAACATCCTCAAAGAGCGTCATCGAAAAGTGCGCTCCCATCGCAGCACGCAAAACCTTAGGTGTCCATACGCGCGAGGTCTTAGGCGAAAGAGCGGCATAGCGCACGCCCGAGGCAAGAGCCGTGCGCAATATCGTGCCCACGTTTCCCGCATCTTGCACGCCGTCCAAATACACGGCATCATCACAAAGCGCCGCTTCGGGAAGCTCCGTCTTCGGGACGGCTAGTTCAACACAAATGCCGACCCCGTGTTTAACGGGCGAAACGGCTTCAAAAAGAGGCTCTTTCAGCGTAAAAAGAGAAACACTTCCGAGGGCCTCATAGGCTGCAAAAAGCGCTTTTGCTTCTGCACTGACCTCGCCCTCGCGCAGCATCACTGAACACACCTCGGCACCTTTTTCAAGAGCCGTTTGCGCTAGGTGTGCACCTTCGGCCAGGGTCAGGCCGAACTTTCCGACGGCTCGAGCGTTTTCCGATAACTTTTTCCAACGCTTGACGTTCGCGTTTTCCGCCGATTGAATCGAAACGATGCGCATAGAAAGGCTCCTTTTTACTCGGTATTTTATCGAGTTGATTATCAGGAGGTTTTTCTCCGAGACATTCCTCTCATCCGAACGGATTGATGGCGTTTTGTCGGCGCTGAATAAAAATTCACTGTAGAATTTCGGCGACGGGGAAACTCCCGGAAAACAAAAATCCATGATGGCAGAGCTTGGGCGATGACAAACAAAACGGACACGAAAGACACAATTAAAGAGCGCATTGCCGAGCTATCGGTTTTGCGCACACTCCCGGAACTTTTGACACACCACGCCGATCGGCGCTCGAATACGCCGATTTACAAGTACTACGACAACTTAACGAAGGACTGGATTGTCTTAACGGTCCGAGAGGTCATCGAGAAGGTTGAGGCCTGGAAGCACGCCTTTGCCGCCATGGGCTTGACGCGCGGCGACCGTGTGGCCATGTTGCTACCCAATTGCGTAGACGCCATTTTGTTCGACCAGGCTGCTCTTGCCTGTTCGCTTGTCCCCGTACCGCTCCATGCCATCGATACCCCGGGCTCTTCTGCCTTTATTCTCAATGACTCGGGTGCGCGCGTTCTTTTTACCAATCGTCTCTTAAAGTGGAAAGGCATTCGTACCACGGGGGCTTTACCGACCTTAGAGCATGTCATTATCACGGACGAAGGCACGGAACCGTACACGGACGGCAACGTTCACGTCACCAACATCGACGCGTGGCTTGCAGGCGGCGCAGGCTCGAAACTTCCTGTCGGCCCCGAACCCGAAGACCTTGCCGCCATCGTGTACACCTCGGGCACAACGGGCAATCCCAAAGGCGTCATGCTCACGCATCGAGCGATTTTGGCCAATGTCACGGGCGTTTTGACGGTGATTTGGCCGGAAGTCGATGATACGTGGCTCTCGTTTTTGCCGCTTTCCCATACATTTGAGCGTACGACGACCTATTACGTTGCCTTGGGGCTCGGGAACCTTGTGGCTTTTAACCGCAATATCGGTCTTATTCAAGACGACATGCGGTTAGTCCGGCCGACGGTCATGATGAGTGTACCGCGCATTTACGAGAAGATTTACGCCAAAGTGCAAGACCGCCTGACGTTAAAGTCTCCGGCCGTGCGTTTTCTCATGCGTTGGGCCGTCAACGTCGGCTATCGGAAATTTTGCCGGGCAAACGGCCTACCCTCGCCTTTTACCGTCAGCGAACTTTTAGATCCCTTTGTTTTCTCTTTTTTGGATAAATTCGTCGCCCAAACAGTCCGCAACATTTTCGGGGGCCGTCCGCGCCTATTTATCGCAGGCGGCGCGGCATTGAGCCCGGCCGTGGCTAAGTTTTTCTTAGGCTTGGGGATTGATATTCACCAAGGGTACGGCATGACCGAAACAAGCCCGATTATTTCCGTCAATCCCTGCGGGAAGAACCATCCGTCGACCGTGGGTATTGCACTCAATAACATTCAGGTACGGCTCGGCGACAACGACGAGTTGCAGGTCAAGGGCCCGATTGTGATGAAGGGTTACTGGAAAAAACCCAAAGAAACGGCCGCGATGTTTACCGAAGACGGATGGCTAAAAACGGGCGATCAGGCCGACATTTACGAAGACGGCGACATCCGTCTTAAGGGGCGTATTAAGGAAATCATCGTCACGAGTACCGGCGAAAAAGTTCCGCCGGCCGACCTTGAAAACGCCATTCAAGCCGACTCTCTTTTTTTGCAGTCCATGGTTGTGGGCGATAACCGCCCGTATGTGTCCGCTCTCGTTGTCATGAATCCGGAACTCTGGCCGCACTTTGCCCGATCCCTCGGTCTAAATCCCAAGGACCCGGCAACGCTTTTAAATCGCGACCTACGTAACGCCGTGCTCCGTCGCATCAGAGCCGCCACGGCCAGCTTTCCGAACTACGGAATTCCGCGAAACGTGCGGATTATTCCCGAGGCCTGGACCATCGAAAACGGCATGCTCACGCCGACGTTAAAACTCAAGCGTCGCGTCATTTACGCCAAATACGCCGATGAAATCGAAAGCCTGTATGGGGACGTGCGCTCGCAGCGCTAGACGTGTTGCAAAAGAATACCCCCTGACCGAATCGGAAAGGAGGTTCGCTTTTGGGGCTTTATAACCGCAATTAAACCCGGCCGTTAAGCCTTGTCACAATACCCGTCATCAGAGAAAAGGCAACAGGTAGTGTCTTTTCGTCCTGAATATCGAAATCAGACCGATGGTGCCCGTTGTGCTTGCAACCGTAAAGGAAAAAGGCAGCCTTGGCCCCCGTTTTCTGCGCGCGCCGCATTAAAACGGAACAGTCTTCACTGCCGTCTTCGGTTTTAAGGAGTTTGACCGTAATGCCGCCAATAGCTCGGGCCGCATCGGCAACAAGGTCACAGGCCTCTTTATCCGAAATCATGTCACACGCTTCGCCCGCTTTGACCATCTTTCCTTGCACTTCATAGGCCTCGGATACACCGCGCACGATGCTCCGGACGCGCTCGGTCATCCAGTCGTTGATGCTTCCCGTGGCCCCTCGCACTTCCGCTTGAATAACGGCATGCACAGGCGTGATGTTGCGCCCCTCTCCGGCGTGAAGTGTCCCGACAGCCACGCGCGTGCTTCCTTCGCGATGCCGACTGATGCCTTGCATCATGAGCGAGCAGGCAGCGGCTGCCATCAGAGCACTGCGTCCTTTTTCCGGATCGGAACCGGCGTGCGAAGCCTTCCCGGTAAAGGCAATGTCGATTTTGGTTGTGGCCAGGAACCCTTTTTGAATAATTCCGACTTCTCCCGGGGCGCAATCGCATCCGACGTGCGCGCCGAAGAACCAATTGAGGTTATCGACAACACCGGCCTCGGCCATGGCCGTCGCACCGCGCGTGCCCTCCTCGGCCGGCTGAAAAATCAGACGTACGCGCCCGCAAAGCAATTTACGACGGTCGGCCAACCAATGTGCAAGCCCGAGGCCCGTGGCCGTATGGCCGTCATGGCCGCAGGCGTGCATGAGACCTTCGCGCTCGGAAGCAAACCCTAATGCGACGGGAACGTGTTCGGGATCCTTGGACTCGCCCACCTGAACGCAGTCCATATCAAAACGAAATGCAACGGCAGGTCCCGCCCTTCCCGTATCGAGCTCGGCCACGACCCCGGTCAAGCCCCCTAAGCGCGCTAAGAAAGCTTCGGGAACGCCGTGCTCCAGGGCTCGTTCCTCACTCTTCGTGACTTTGACTTCGTCTCGCCCCAACACATACTCCGGATTAACAACTTCTTGCCCGACTTTGAGGCTAAACCCTCCGAGGCGATTGATAAATGAAAAAACACGCCAAGTCGTTTCAAACTCGGTCCACCCTTCTTCGGGGCGACGGTGAATCGCTCGGCGTAACCGACACATCTCGCTACAGTAGTCATCGAACGTCATCATAGGTCCCTACCTCATTGAAATTGTCCGAAAGCAATACTACACGCCTTCACGATCAAAAAAGAGGCACCGAAGCTTTAAGCTTTTTATGGGGCAAAAGTGCAAAAAAGGATGCCCGCAAGGGAATTACTCCGATGCGCGCATACGTTTTTGTCAGTCGGAAAGCCTATTTATCCAAGCCGAAAGCCTCGTGCAAGGCTCGAACGGCAAGCTCCATGTACTTATCCTCGATGACGACACTCAATTTAATTTCCGATGTACCGATCATCAAAATGTTGATACCTTCTTTCGCCAGGGCCTCGAAAGCAGTACTCGCGACGTTCGCATGCGTGCGCATGCCGACGCCGACGACGCTGACCTTGGCCACCGAGGTCGAAGTATGCACATCAAGCTCGCCCGTTTGCGGATAGATTTCCTCACGAATAATCTTTAAGACATTATCCAAATCCGAGCGCGGCAACAGGAAGGAAAAGTCCGTTGTCCCGTCCAAGCCGACGTTCTGAACAATCATATCGATATCGATATTGTGGTGTTCGATCGGGCCCAAAATCTTATAGGCGACACCCGGAATATTCGGAACCTTAATCAAGGTAATTTTGGCTTCGGCTTTGGTAAAGGCAATGCCGGAAATAAGCGGTTTTTCCATAGTCTGATTCTCATTGACGGTAATTAACGTGCCGGAGTTTTCTTCCTCACTGAGCGGCATATCGGGGTCGGTTAAACTTGACAAAACCCGAATCGGCATCTTGTACTTGTCGGCAAATTCAACGCTGCGCGTCTGAAGGACTTTGGACCCTAAGCTCGCGAGCTCGAGCATCTCTTCGGAACTTACGACACGCAGGCGACGCGCCTTCGGTTCAATGCGAGGATCGGTTGTATAAACGCCGTCCACATCGGTGTAAATCAGGCACTCGTCGGCATGAAGCGCGACGGCAAGCGCCACGGCCGATGTATCCGACCCGCCGCGACCGAGGGTCGTGACGTTTCCTTCGGAGTCCTGACCCTGAAAGCCCGCGACGATGACGATCTTTCCGGCATCCAATGCACTTTTAATCGGACCAGCATCGATGCTTTCGATGCGCGCCTTCGTGTAGGCCGAATCCGTATGCATGCCCACTTGGGTGCCGTTGTAACTCACGGCTTCGATGCCGATGGCCTTTAAGGCCATCGCGAGCAGTCCGATACTGACTTGCTCGCCTGTGCTCGCGATGACATCGAGTTCTCGCGGGTCGGGGTTAGGCATTATTTCCTTAGCCAGAGCAATCAAGCGGTTGGTCTCTCCGCTCATCGCTGAAACGACCACGACCATCCTGTGCCCGGCACGGTGCCATTTGGCCACACGGCGCGCGACATTCTTAATGCGGTCGGTCGACCCCATGGAGGTTCCGCCGTACTTTTGAACGATTGTCGACATGTCCGATAACCTTTACTGTGGATTTGAAAGGACATATAGTACCGCAAAGATCGAGCAGAATGCCTATACTTTCGCCACAGTTCGTTCTCGAACAAAATCACTAAGGACTTTACGCCATGGCTATCTACAATCCGCCCGTGCTCATTGCCCCCTCGATTCTCTCAGCCGATTTTGCCGAACTCGGAAACGAGGTTGATTCGGTCGTACGGGCCGGGGCCGATTGGATTCATTTCGATGCCATGGACAACCACTTCGTGCCGAATCTGACAATCGGACCGGGCGTCTTAAAGAGCCTGCGCAAAAGAACAACCGCACCGATTGATGCGCATCTGATGGTCGAACCGACCGATGCGGCGGCTACGCTTTTTGCCAAGGCCGGAGCCGACTACGTCACGATTCACGCCGAAGCGACAAAGCACTTAGATCGTACGCTTTCGGTGATTCGCGAAACCGGTGCCAAGGCCGGCCTTGCCTTTAATCCGGCAACGCCGATCGATACTCTTCGGTACGTGATTGACAAGGTCGACCTTGTTCTCATTATGAGTGTGAATCCGGGTTTCGGCGGTCAGTCCTTTATCGAGGCCTCTCTTTCTAAGATTGCCGCGGTTCGCGAACTCCTTGAAAACCACTACAGCACCACAGGTCACGAAATTCTTCTTGAAGTGGACGGCGGCATCAATCCGCAAAACGTCGGTCAGATTGTCCTGGCCGGTGCCAACGTCATCGTGGCCGGGTCGGCCGTTTTCGGTAAACGCGACGCCACGGGATATTTAACCGTCATTTCAGCCTTTAAAGACGCGATCTGCAAAGCAACTTATGCGCGCAATCGCCGCGAAGAGCAAATCAATCGCACCTCGGGAAGCAACTGAAGAAAGCCCTTTATGTTCGAGTCGATGTTTGTCAGCACCCTTTCCGTCGTGTTAGCGGAAATGGGCGATAAGACACAGCTCTTGGCGTTTCTTCTTGCTGCCCGATTCCACAGATCCGTCCCGATTGTGCTCGGGATTTTTGTTGCTACGCTTTTAAACCACGGCTTTGCCGGAGCGCTCGGCGCTTGGATTACAACGGTTCTCGGACCGACAACACTCAAAATCCTTTTGGTCGGAGGTTTTTGGACCGTGGCCGTCTGGATGCTCATTCCCGATAAAGAAGACGGCGGGCTTTTGGATAACCCGGCCTTGCAACGCTTCGGCGTATTCGGCATTACCCTCGTGACGTTCTTTCTCGCGGAAATGGGTGACAAAACGCAAATGGCCACCGTCGGCCTTGCCGCCCACTACGGCAACGCCCCCGCTGTTGTCTTCGGAACTACACTCGGCATGCTCATTGCCGACGTACCGGCGGTCTTTTTAGGCGATACTCTTGCCAAAAAGCTTCCGATTCGGCTGATTCACATTGTCTGTGCCGTCCTGTTTTTTGCACTCGGTGCCGTGGCGCTCATGGTCTGACTACAGAGCCTTTTCTTTTTCCACGACCTCACGCACGCAGCGCGTGACGTTAATGGCAACGGCCTTTTGAATATCGGCCTTCAAATGGGCGCGCGTTTTCTTAAGTGCAAGTTCGACCACCAAATCAATTTCTTCGAAAAGCTGCTCGGAGACCTTGCGGCTTATATCGGCGATCAACGCTTCCTTTTGTGCCTGTGTAAATGGCGTAGGCTTCGATTCCTCCGAAGAAGAAAGAGTCTTTGCGGCCTCTCGCACAACAGTTGCAGGAGGCTCCCGACGGGGGATACCCGGCACCTTGTCTCGTGTCGGCGCCTCAGGAATCGGGACGCGGACAACCGGCTCGGTTCTTTTTGCAGCAAGACTTTTTAACTCGTCCCAGTTGTAGGGAACTTCTTGTGTGAGCACTGTCGACGTTGTCTCCGTCATGCTGACTTACTCCTATCGTAGGCCTTAAGCGGGACTCCCGAGGCTTTATAAAGACGGTAACGGGCGCGCGAGGCCGTAAGCTCCTCCGGACTTTTCCCGACGATATCGACCACGCGGTCAAATCCGTCAAAAACTTCGCGCCAATTGTCCGGCACGTTGTCATCAAGAAGCACCAAGACGTCGCGACCGCTCAAAGATGCAATGTCGGTTGAAAAAACGACCGGGCTTTCGCTTTGAGTCGCAGATCCGGCCCACGCGTGCGCAATAAACGCCATATCCTCAAAGCGCCATAAGTCGTCGTAAACCGTCTTTAAAAACGCCTCATCACGCGACCACAGCGCAGCCGTCAAGCCGAGTCCCGTCACTTTTTTTACCAATTTGCAGGCGTAAATCGTGCGGCGCATCACATTGTAGTGAAAGTCGAGTTGCTTCATGACCGACCCTCGACGAAAAGACGCTTGGCCAAACAAAAATCCTGCCAACTTTTTTCTTTATCCACGGGATTGCGAAGGAGGTACGAAGGGTGGTACGTAACGACGGCGGGCACCTTGTGACCTGCGACGGTCACCGAGTGCGCCGTCCCGCGCAGTCTTCCGACGGGCGCATCCGTCCCGAGAAGGCGATCGATAGCAAAGCGCCCCATCAAAATCAAGACTTCGGGATTTAACAGCTCCAACTGGCGATCCAAAAACGCCGCGCAACAAGCCGTTTCCTCGGGCCTGGGGTCCCGGTTATCGGGCGGACGGCACTTTAAGACGTTGACAATGGCCACATCAACGCCCCGCCTCCATTTCAGACACTCGAGGATGCGTGTGAGTAGTTGCCCGCTTTTCCCGACAAACGGAACTCCTTCGAGGTCTTCGTCTCGTCCGGGAGCCTCACCGACAATGACAATCGGACAGCCCGGCTTGCCGTCGGCAAAAACGCAGTGTTTGCGCGTAGCGGCCATGGGGCAGGCTCGGCATTGAGAAACAAGTGAAAAAAGTTCTTCCCAGGAAGCGGTTTTCGCTTCTTCTTGAAGGATTGCATTGTCTTGAACCGAAAGTGCTTTAGGAGAGTCTTTACGTTCTACTGCGCTTTTAGCTCTTGCCGTTACGACAGGGTTTCGGGCAAGCGGGGTAGGCTCCGGCGCTCTGTCGACCGACTCTTTTCGAGGGGCGGTCGCTGCCGACAAGTCCTCGTTCGGGGGGAGCAAGAGGGAGTCGGGCTTATCGCGCTCAATCCACTGCGGACCGATATCCATGGCCTGCCAAATTTCACTTTGTGTCTTTGTAAGCGGCATGCGTTTTTCAAAAGCCCAAGGTCATTAAAACGGCATCTTCGCGTCCGGTTGCCGTCCTGTAGTACTTGCGTCGCACCGCATCGGACTTAAATCCGAAGGACTCATAAAGTGCCTTGGCGCGAACATTGCCGATGCGAACCTCCAAGTGCATCAGGCGAGCGCCTGAAAGTTTAGCGGTTTTAAGCGCGTCGGTCAGAAGCGCGCGTCCGAAGCCGCGGGATTGATGGGCCGGGGCGACCGCAATGTCCATGAGCTCGCTTTCATCGAGTACCAGGCGTAAGACGTAAAAGCCGACCAAAACGTCACCCGTAAAGCCGAGCGTCACGATGTTTCCGGCTTTTGCGGCCGTAAGGAAATCCTTAACCGTCCAAGAAAAGGGGTCGGCCTGCCGCGCAAGCTCGGCTACAGCCGGGGCATCGCTCGGCTGCATGGCACGAAACGTTAAGTCCGGCATCACCATTAAAGCTTAACCCCTTTGGCGCGCTCATCGATAGTCAGCGCCACGCGATTTCTCACATAAATCGGTGCGGCATTAAGAGCCGTGACGGTTTTGCCGTCTTGCGCTCTTTTTTTCGCGAGTACGGCAATCTCAAGGGCCGTAGCCGGACTTTTCTCCAAGACCCGCACGCTGCCGGGAAGGTCAATGCAATCGGCATATCGATTGAAGGCATCACCCGAGACGGCTGTTGCCCCGATTCTCTCACACAAGGCCTCCAAGTCCTCGGGCTTAGCGACGAGGGCCTCTAAAAGCGTTGAGCAAAGAAAACGGCCCTTAACTTCGTAGGCAGCGACGTAACACTCTTTCATGCGAGCATCGAGAGCGACAAGAATGCGACCTTCGAATTGATCCTTGACGGCAACGGCTTCCAGATTTGAAACGGCCACCAGGGGCTTTTCGGTCGCCCATCCGAGCCCCTGAGCCACCCCGCATGCCACGCGTAGTCCCGTAAAAGCGCCCGGGCCCGCTCCGAACGCAATGGCATCGATGTCCCTAAGCGTCAAGCCGCTTTCTTTTAAGACCGTATCGACAAAGGGCAGAATCTGCTCGGAATGCCGGTTGTACTGCGCATCGGATTGATAAAAACGACGGGGACCGTCTAAAAGCGCCACCGACACGGTTTCCGTTGCCGTATCCAAGGCCAAAATTCTCTCAAAAGTCATACTTTTTTCCACGAAAATACCGTTTGAAGCGTTGCACTCAACGCTTCGGTGTGTTTGAGCTTTTCCGTCCAAAGCGCAGCCGGGGCCGCCACATCGCTCACAAGAGCGTTACTGTCGTCTAAAACAAAGGCCCGAAACACCGGCAGAAGCGTTGCTTTTCTCACATCGGCCACGAAAACCCAACGCTCTTGCTTTTCAATTCCGGAAAGCGCTTTGACGTAATTAATTGCCGATAAACCCTCCATGACGCGACGGACATCCTGCTGAGGGGTATCTGTCAGGCGCGTCAGTTGCGTGAGTGTACAAATCGGCGTCCGATTGTCTTTTTCCAAATCCGCGAAAATCTTTAAAAACGCCAAGGCGGTGAAAAAGTCATTGCCCGGCTTGCTGTGGTCCACACAACGCCGGCAGAAAAGCTGCGGAATGACGGCCGTAATGGCCGCTCCGGCAAAAAACAGGTACCAGGCGACATAAATCCAGAGGATGAAAACCGGCAAGGCCGCAAATGCCCCGTAGATATTGGAAAACGTTCCCACCGACACGTAATAGGCAAAGATGCGCTTGACAACAAGGCCGACAACCGAGACGATCAAGCCCCCGAAAAGCGCATCGCGAAACCGTACGACGCAGTACGGAACGAATTTATAAATGGCCGCAAAGCAAAGCGTCTGCAGGGCAATGACGCCGAGCGGGTAAAAATAGCGCGAGAACCCGGCGTCGACCCCTTCGAGTGTTAAAGCCGCGATTTTGCCCGTAAATGACAGGCTGACGGCGACAAAAAGGGGCCCGGCCGTTACAAGAGCCCAGTACAAGAGCACGCGCTGCACGAAGGGGCGCTCACGGCGAATCCGAAAGATGCGATTGATGGTGACAAATAGGCCGTTAATTAAAAGAATGCCCGTGATAATCAAGCCGACGATACCGAAGGTTGTAAGGCCCGCCGCATGAGAACTGAATTCGCGCAAATACGCCACAATCACTTCCGAGTACTGCTCGGGAATAAAGCTTGTAAGAATCAGGGACTCGAGCGCCTCACGCTCGGAAGAAAAAGACGGAAACGCTGCAAAAATCGCAAGCGAAATCGCAAGAACGGGGACAATCCCCAATAGACTGGCAAGTGCCATGCCCGAAGCCGTTTCCGACAAGCGAATTTCGCGCAGTCGTGCAACGAGAAACGAGAACAACTCGCGGCCGGAAAAAAGGATTCCCGAGTCGCGCAACTTATCGCGAAGACGCATTGCATCGCCGTTTTCAGTCTCTCCGAAAATCTTCAAAAAACCACCTCGCAAGTTTCGTACGGTAGCGCGTTTGTTTAAAATCCTTATCTTACCCTTTTCGGGCTATCGATTGCTTTTGAAGGACCAATTATGCGTGCCAGTCAATTTTTTATTTCAACATTGAAGGAAGCGCCTTCGGACGCGGAAATTCCCAGTCAGGTGTACTCAATTCGGGCGGGGTTGATTAAAAAGCTCGCCGCGGGTGTGTATACCCTCATGCCGATGGGCTATCGCGTTATCGAAAAAATCGAACGCATCATTCGAGAAGAAATGCGGCGTGCAGGTTCCGTAGAGCTTTCGATGCCGATTGTGCAACCGGCCGAATTGTGGCAGGAATCGGGTCGGTGGCTCAAATACGGGCCCGAGCTCTTACGCTTTAAAGATCGCCATGACCGCGATTTTGTCATTCAGCCTACGAGCGAAGAAGTCATTACCGATGTCGTGCGCAGCGAGATTACGAGCTGGCGACAACTGCCGGTCAATCTTTACCAGATTCGTACGAAATTTCGCGATGAGCGCCGTCCGCGTTTCGGCGTGATGCGCGCCCGCGAATTCATTATGAAAGACGCCTATAGTTTTGACCGCGATACCCAAGGCGCACAAAAAAGCTATGATACGATGTATCAGGCGTATGAGAAAATCTTTACGCGCCTAGGCCTTACGTTCCGTGCCGTGCGCGCCGACACGGGGGCTATCGGCGGCTCTCGCTCGCACGAATTTCAGGTTATTGCCGAGGTGGGCGAGGATTTGATTGCCTACTGTCCGACAAGCGACTATGCCGCCAATATTGAGCTTGCCGAGGCTGCTTCCGTTTTAAACGGTCGACATGAGGCTAAAGAGCCCTTGGTTAAACACCCGACCCCGAATAAGGAAAAGTGCGAAGACGTCGCACCTTTCCTCGGAATCGACTTACTGCGTTGTGTCAAATCGATTGTTCTCGCGCAAGATGCCGTCGATGAAAACGGCAATCCCCTTCCCCCTCGCATCGTACTCATTTTGCTTCGAGCCGACCACGACTTAAACGAAGTCAAAGCCGGGAAATTAGAAGAGCTCAAAGAGGGTTTCCGCTTTGCGACGGAAAAGGAAATTGCCGATCACTTTTGCGGTGCCACCCCGGGTAGTTTAGGCCCGGTCGGCATTGCCGACGATGTTGTCGTGTATGCCGACAAGACCGTCGCAGACATGTCCGATTTTTGCTGCGGTGCCAATGAAACGGGCTTCCACTACACGGGTGTGAATTTCGGTCGCGACCTTTCGGAACCGAAAGTCGCAGACTTAAGAAACGTCGTTGCCGGGGACAAGAGCCCGGACGGCAAGGGTGTTCTGGCGCTGCAGCGCGGTATTGAAGTCGGTCACGTCTTTTACCTCGGGCGCAAGTATTCCGAATCCATGCACGCAACTTTTTTAGATGAAAACGGCAAGCCCCGGTTTATCGAAATGGGTTGCTACGGCATCGGCGTGACGCGCCTTTTGGGAGCCGCCATCGAGCAGCGCCACGACGAGAAAGGCATCCTCTGGCCCGTGCAGATTGCGCCCTTTGAAGTGGTCATCTGCCCGATGGGCCTGAAAAAGAGCGAAGCGGTACGAAAAGCCGCCGAAAAGCTTCACGATGCCTTAGAAAAAGAAGGAATCGACGTTATGTTGGACGACCGTGATTTACGCGCTGGCGTGATGTTTGCCGACTGGGAATTAATCGGGGTTCCGCACCGCATCGTCATCGGCGAACGGGGATTGAAAACCGGGGAACTTGAGTACACGGCACGCGATGCCATGGATAAAAAGACCATGATTGCCGAGGATAAAACCGTCGACTTCCTTGTGAAAAAGATTCTCGGATAGGCGCTTTTGCCTATGGATAACCACTCGTTCTTGTGAAAAAATCTCAATAATCAAAGACTTTTGGGAGATGTGTCATGCAGGAAATGAAGCCGCTCGTACGAGTCATCGATGATGACGATGCCATGCGCCGCTCTTGGGCCTTTCTCATCGAAGGCGAAGGCTGGAACGTCATCACCTACTCGGATGCACTCGATTTTCTTTCGAGCAATGATTTTCACCGTCCCGGGTGCATTGTATTGGACGTGCGCATGCCGCGCATGAGCGGTCTGGAATTGCAAGATCGATTGATGAAACTGAAGGTCGACTTGCCGATTATCTTTATTTCCGGACACGGCGACATCGATATGGCCGTTCACACTTTAAAGATCGGCGCCGTTGACTTTTTGCAAAAGCCTGTCGACGATCAACGTCTTTTAAACGCGATTAATAAGGCCGTGTCCACGAACCTCATTCATCGGCGCAATGAAGAGGAGCTTTCGAACTTTAAGGCGCGCCTTGAGAACCTCACGGCTCGCGAACGCGAAGTGATTCGTATGGTCGCTCAAGGCATGAGCAACAAGGCTTTGGCCGATACGCTTAACATCAGCGAAAAAACCGTTCAAGTGCACCGGGGATCTGCGTATCGCAAACTCGGAATCCACAATGCCGCGGAAATCGCGCGTATGATGATTTTGTCCGGCGATCCGCTTTAAAGAGTTTTTTCATCCGTCAGGAGTCCGCCCGAGCCATCGGGCGGTTTCTTTTATGAATCAGCAACTGAGAAATACGTTTTTACTGTTCCTTACGGCCTTTATCTGGGGCACGGCCTTTGTGGCTCAAAGTGTCGGCAACGAGCTCGTCGGTCCGTTTACCTTTACCGCTGCGCGCTCGATTCTCGGCACCCTGGCCTTGTTTGTCCTTGCCGCCCTATTCGACTGCCTCCTGCCGAGCAAAACCGCAGTCGGGACCTTTACCGAGCGCTGGTGCGATAAAAAACTTTGGCGTACGGGCTTCGGTTGCGGCTTTTTTTTAGTTTCGGGTACTTTGCTGCAGCAATACGGACTCTTGTGGACCACGGTCGGGAAAGCCGGGTTTATCACGAGTCTTTACATCATCATCGTTCCGATTGCAGGCTTCTTTCTCGGGCGTCGCCCGACGCGTTTGACCCTGATTGCCGTTCCCGTGGCTCTGACGGGTCTGTTTTTCCTATGCTTTAGAGCGGCTTCCTGGCGACTTGACTTCGGCGACATCCTCATTTTTCTCGGCGCCTTTGCTTTTTCCGGGCACATTCTCTTTATCGACCGGTACGCAGGCAACCTGGACGCCGTGCGTATGAGTTGCATTCAATTCTTGTTTTGCTTTGTCGTCTCGGGACTTGCCGCCCTGGCCTTTGAAGGGATTGACGTGGAAACTCTCCGAGAAGCGGCATTTCCGATTTTTTACGCCGGCGTCTTAAGCAGTGCCGTGGCCTACACGCTGCAGATTATCGGTCAGCGAGGCGTCAACCCCACGGTTGCAAGTCTTGTACTGAGCCTGGAGTCCGTCATCAGCGTTCTTGCCGGCTGGGTTCTTTTAAACCAAACTCTGACCGGGAGGGAAGTCTTCGGATGCGTTCTCATGGCTGTTGCCATCGTCCTCGCGCAACTGCCGGATCGGTTCGGACGGTTTCGCTAGAGCGCTCCTGAGAAAAGTCAGTCCGAGGCGCCCTTTTCGGACACTCTCGGGCCGGCAAAAAGCGCTCGCAATGCTCTCGATCCGTAAATGACCGAGAGCTCCGCGTCCCTTCGGGGCTGCCGGAACGCTACCGAAGAGGCGTCACGTGCTTGACGTCTAGCTCGATTCTATTCCAATCCTTATCGACCTTAGCCGAAATCTCGCACGGGGCATTGCGACTGACATGCGACCAATCCTTGTCATCGTCTAATTCGGCGACAATCGTATCGCCGGCCTCATCGGTAAAAAGATACTTGTCGCTACGAACGTGCTTGGTAAAACGTCCGCGCAACGTGACGAAGTCATCATCACGGGCCGTCTCTTTCAGCGTCTTAATCGTGATGGGTGTGCTCGTGTCAAATCCTCGGGGACGAGAGGCGGCAGCGTGCGATGCATGGTCATCAAAGCCCACGGGACACGCATCGTGGGAAAAGGCAGGTGTCGCAAAGAGCCCTGCCGCACAAAGAGCCGATAAAAGCATAATGTTTTTTTTCATAGATCACTCCGAAAGTCAAGCCGGCCGTGCTTAGGCCGGACGGTATAAGTATCTTGAGGGTAGCCGGCTTTTTCTGTCAAGCGAATTTTTGCGAGAGACCGGAAAACTTTGTAGCCGATTGTTGCCGTGAAAAGAGCGGGGGGCGGATACTCTTCCTACTTGCTCGCAACCGGCCGAAAAAAAGCCGGCACGCACTCACAAACGGCCGGCGATTAAGATTCTTTAATGAGCTATTTTTCTTCGAATAAGTAATCTTTATTTAACACCGTTGCATCGTGTTTGCGACGCATGGCGGCGTAATAGGCCGACTCATCGGCGCGTCCGAGCATGACCGCTAACTCGGCCTGATCGGACTCTAACCGTTCTTTTTGAGCCGGGGCAATCGTGCTCTTTTCCACGGAAACGAGCATGTAGCCGATATCGCCTTCAACGCCGATGACGGTCGGAAGATCCTTGGCCGGCACGCGCATCACAGCCGTGACGACCGGATATGTGTACATACCGGGCTTGCTGCGCGAAATCGTCTCCTCTTCGTCAAACATCACGCCGCTCGGTGTCTTTCCGGCTTTGATTTCCTCCAAAAGCTTTTTGCCGTCGACGGCAGCCATTTCCATGGCTTTTTCCGTTGTAAGGTCATTTTTAATGCGTTCCTTGCACGCCTCGAAATCTTCGATGTGGCTCGGACGGTACTTGGTCACGCGGGCGGAAACCAAGGTGTTGGACGACACCTCAATGGCCTGCGTGTTTCTCTTTTCCTTCAGGCACTCCTCGGAAAAAAGCGCTTCCAAGACGGCCGCATTTAAGAAGTGACGATGCCCGGGTTTATGGACACCCGAAGACACAACTCCCTCGAGCTTGACGGACTTTAAGTTGTACTTATTTATCACCCCTTCGAGCGAATCGCTTTGCTCGTAAACCGTGTTGGTAAAGTTTTCGGCTTCGGCCGCAAACTTCTTTTGAGCTTCCTGCTCTTTGTAAAGTTCGACGATTTCGGCACGGCAATCCTTAAAGGACTTTACGTGTGCGGGGACAATGTCGGTGACATAGATGATGTGGTATCCGAAATCGGTCTCAACCGGACCGAGAATATCGCCCTTCTTGGCCTTGAAAACCGCTTCGTCAAACGCCGGAACCATCATGCCCTGACCGAACAAATCCAGGTCCCCGCCCGACGCGGCGCTCCCCGGATCTTGAGAATTTTTCCGCGCGAGATCGGCAAAGGTCTTCGGATTGGCTTTCACCTTAGCCAAAAGGCCTTCAGCCTTTTTAAGCGCGGCTTCTTTACCCTTTTCAAAGTTAATCAGAATATGACTGGCACGGCGCTTCTCAGGCACTTTAAAGCGGTTCTGGTTTTGCTCGTAAAACGCACGAATCTCTTCTTCATTCGGCTCGACGTCCTTGAAAAGATTCGGTGTAAACACGACGTACTCGACGTCGATTTCATCGGGAATCTCGAACTTTTTCTGGTTATCCATCCAGTAGGTCCGAGCCTGCTCGTCGGTAATCGAAATCTTCTCAATGTACTTTTCAAGCCCGATGGTGTGAACCTTGACGTTGCGCTCTTCGTTTAAAAGCATGTTGACATGTTTGGCAAGCGTCAAGGGCGCGATGGCGCTGCGCGCAATGCCGCCCGCAAGAAGCTGACGGGAAATGTCCCGACGAATCGTGTAGACGAAATACTCATCGCTCTGACCGGTCCCGCGCAGGTAGTTTTCATAGAGATCACGGGAGAACTTGCCGTCTTTTTGGAATGCCGGGAAGGACTTGATCATCTCGATGGCCGTCGCTTCCGTAATCTCGACGTATTCTTGGGTCGCTTCGCCCTGCAAGGACCGTTCGGTCATGATATTGCGCAAAATCATTGCGCGGGCATCCTGACTTTCGAGCATATTGGGGCGGAACTGCTCGCCCAACCGTGAGCGTAGGTTATCGAGCTGTTTTCGCTTTTGTTGATCGAAATCTTGCGGCAGAATCGACTCATCGTCGACCTTGGCTAGGGCACCGTCATCGCTGACCATACGGTTGTACGAATAAATACCGGTGACGACGAAACTCGGAATCACGAGAACCATCGCGATAAACATCAGCCAGCGTTTGTGTGTACGGAATACCTCAAGGAGCATAACCAGTCATCCTAGGAACAAAAATAAGCACCGACAAAAAAGGCGAAACGCCACGGAACAACGCGCTTCGCCTCTTTGTTAAAAAAGTTGGCGGAGTGGACGGGACTCGAACCCGCGACCCTCGACGTGACAGGCCGATATTCTAACCAACTGAACTACCACTCCGCACTTGATTCCGGCGAACCCGGAAACCAAATTCCGAAGAGCGTCATTTTACAGCATCCTCGCTCTTTTTCAAGGCCTGTTGTGACAAAAAATCCCTCTTCGAAAAGTTGCCGTATCGGCGCATTTTTATGCACAAAGCAGACCTTTCAAGAGGCCTTTTTCGTGCGTTACCACGAAATCAAGTCTGCGCCTGAAAATGCGTTCGGGGTCTGACTTGACCCCGAACGGAAAAAACTGGTGGATGCTGAGAGTCTCGAACTCCCGACCTACGCCGTGTAAAGGCGCCGCTCTTCCAACTGAGCTAAGCATCCCTTTTTCAGGAGGCGCTACTTTACAGCATCTTTTAAAATTTTGCTCGGACGAAAGCGCGGCGCACGGCTTGCCGGGACAGAAACCTGCTCGCCGGTCTTAGGATTGCGGCAGACCCGTTCGGAACGTCGTGTGACGGAAAACGATCCGAAACCGGTGATTGCCACCGTCTGCCCCTTGGCCAATGCTTTCGTGACGGCCTCAAGCATCACGTCCAAAGCCTTGGCGGCCTGCGCACGCGTCAAGGATGCGCCCTCGGATGTCTGGGCAATTAGCTCGCGTTTGTTCATGGAACTCTCCGGTTTCCTGTTTATTAAAGTGAGTGACGAGGGCACACTATAGCATTCGGAACCGGAACACCCAAAAAAGAACGTCTCCTCATTTGAGCAAAACGACTCAGTCAGACCGGCAACCGATTGCCTTACCTGCCGGCACAACACCGTGTCAGCGTCGGGCACAGGGACTCCGAGACCTGACGGCAACGCAAATGCGTTACGCCGGTAGCCGGGGCAAACCGGATTAACCCGATCCGAAGGATCCCGTGACGAATCAAGACGCGAAAGCCCCCTTTCGGGGGCCTTCGGCTGCACTCGATTGCACAAACCCGAAAAACAGCTACCGGGTGACGGCGCCGGATTTGGCCACTTGAACATCCGTCGGGACAACAAGCGTTTGGGTTTTTGCCTCTTCCTTTTTCACCAAGGGGTGTAGGGGCAACACGAGCGCCTGTGTGAGCACTTCATCAATCCAGCGCACCGGAATGATCTCCAAACCCGTCTTGACGTTCTCGGGAATCTCCGCAAGGTCCTTAAGATTACTTTGCGGGATGAGAACCTTCTTGATTCCGCCGCGCATAGCCGCGAGGAGTTTTTCCTTTAAGCCCCCGATCTCGAGAACTTCCCCGCGCAGAGTAATCTCGCCTGTCATCGCCACGTCGGGACGAACCGGATTGTTGGTCATCGCCGAGACAATGGCCGTCGTAATAGCTGCACCCGCACTCGGGCCGTCCTTGGGCGTGGCGCCTTCGGGAAAGTGGATATGCCAATCGGTCGACGTGAAAGCCGTAGGCTCGATTCCGAGTTTCTGAGCGCGAGAGCGCACGACGCTACGAGCGGCCTCCACGCTTTCTTTCATCACATCCCCTAAGGAACCCGTACGTTGCACCACCCCTTTTCCGGGGAAGACCACCGCTTCGACCGTCAGGATATCGCCGCCGACCTCGGTCCAAGCCAGGCCGTTCACCTGCCCGATTTGGGGCTCTTTTTGAGCCGTTCCGAACGTAAAGCGACGAACGCCTAAGTAGTCCGCTAAGTTCTTTTCCGTCACGAGAACCGGCTTCTTGACTTCGGACTTGCCTGCGTCGTTTCGGCGCACGATCTTGCGGAAAATCTTACCGACGGCGCGTTCCAACGCGCGAACTCCGGCCTCGCGTGTGTAATAGCGTACGATGTCGCGGATTGCCCCTTCGGTAATCGAGACCTCGTTTTTCTTCACGCCGTTCAGATGCATTTGCTTGGGAATCAGGTGTTCGGCGGCAATGTGGTATTTCTCGTCTTCCGTGTACCCATCAAGATGGATGACTTCCATACGGTCGAGCAATGCAGGCGGAATCTCATAGGAGTTGCTCGTAGCTACAAACATCACGTCCGATAAGTCGAAATCCACGTCGACGTAGTGATCCTGGAAGGTCTTGTTTTGTTCCGGATCGAGCACTTCGAGAAGAGCCGCAGCCGGGTCGCCCCGGAAGTCCGAGCCGAGCTTGTCGATTTCGTCCAAAAGAAAGAGCGGGTTTCTTACGCCCGCTTTCACGAGCGATTGAATGATTTTTCCGGGCATAGATCCGATGTAGGTGCGTCGATGACCGCGAATTTCGCTTTCATCGTGCACACCGCCCAAGGCCATACGCACGAATTTACGGTTGGTTGCGCGCGCAATCGATTCGCCCAAACTCGTTTTACCGACGCCGGGCCCCCCGACCAGGCACAAAATCGGCGCCTTGAGTTTTCCGACACGCTTTTGAACCGCGAGGTACTCCAAAATCCGTTCTTTGACTTTTTCCAATCCCCAGTGGTCGGCATCCAAAACCTTCGCGGCACGCTTCAAATCCGTGCTCACGCGGCTTTTGGCTTTCCACGGCAACTCCAAGAGCGTATCCAAATACCCGCGAATAACCGTTGCTTCGGCACTCATCGGTTGCATCAGGCGCAGTTTTTTAAGTTCCGACAAGGCACTTTCTTCGGCCTCCTTACTCATGCCGCAGGCCAAAATACGCTGACGGTAACTGTCGAGGTCATCGCTCGGAAGCGCCTCTTCCCCGCCGAGTTCTTTTTGGATGGCCTTCATCTGCTCGTTGAGGTAATAGTTGCGCTGGTTTTTATCCATCGCCTGCTTCACGCGCCCGTGAATGCGCTTTTCCACTTGCAGGATATCCATCTCGCCCATGATGAACCCCAGGAGCAGATTCATGCGATCTGCAAGCGAGGCCGTCGATAAAAGCTTTTGTTTATTTTCCAGCGAAATCGGCAGGTGACCGGCCACGGCATCGGTTAAGTGCTCGGCATCTGTCATCGAAGAGATCGAGTCAGTGACTTCACTTGTGAATTTCTTACTTTCCTTGGCATAGGTGAGAAAGTTTTGAACAACGGCGCGTCGCAAGGCCTCAATCTCGTTTTTATTGGTCACTTGTGTGGTAAAGAGCAAGGCTTTGGCCGTAAGGACCCCGTCCTCGGAAAACGCCTCGAGTTTGACGCGTTCATGCGCCTCGACGAGCGCCTTGACGGTGCCGTCCGAGAGCTTGAGCATCTGCAAAATTTTAGCCGCAACACCGACATCGAACAGTTGCGAGGTTTTCGGATCGTCGGCCTTCGGATCGCGTTGCGTGACCAGAATCACGCGCCGGTCGCCCTGCATGGCCGCTTCAACGGCCTTCAAGGACTTCGCACGACCGATAAAAATCGGCAACACGGTGTGCGGAAACACGACAACATCCCGAATCGGAATGACCGGGGAGACAAACACTTCAGGTACTGTAAATTCTGTACTCATCGTAACCTATAGAAAAAAAGTCGGACTACCTGCTTTGTATATGAGGGCAGTCCGTACTATTTTCAACTCAAATGCGTTTTCGTGCTCGGTTTAGGCCGAAGTTTTTTTCTCGTACGAGACCCTAAGCCCCGTGCCGGTCTTATCGGCATCCAAACGCACGAGTTCGACATTTTTATCAGACGGAATCTCGTACATCGGCTCCAAAAGAGCGCCTTCGAGAATCGAGCGAAGACCGCGTGCCCCGGTCTTGCGTTCCAAAGCCAGGCGTGCAATGGCCGTTACTGCCTTGTCGGTCACCTCAAGACGCACGCCGTCCATAGCAAAGAGCTCGGTAAACTGCTTGACAAGCGCGTTTTTGGGCTCGGTCAGAATCGCCCGAAGCGCGTCTTGCGTTAACTCGGCCAAACACGCCGTCACGGGAAGGCGCCCGACAAGTTCGGGAATCAGCCCGAATTTGACAAGGTCCTTAGGCTCGCACTGCGCGATTAAGTCCGACAGCTCCGTCTCGGATTTTTTCTTCACCTCGGAAGAAAACCCGATACCCGAACGCCCTTCGGTGCGCTTACCGATGATTTTCTCGAGTCCGTCGAAAGCCCCGCCGCAGATAAACAAAATATTGGTCGTGTCAACGGGAATCATGGCTCCACGCGGATTTTTGCGACCGCCGGCTGCAGGAACGTTACACACCGTTCCTTCAATGAGTTTTAAGAGCGCCTGCTGAACCCCCTCGCCCGATACGTCTCGGGTAATCGACGGGTTTTCGCTTTTACGGGCGATTTTGTCCAATTCGTCCAAATACAAAATCCCCCGCTCGGCCTTTTTCACGTCGCCGTCGGCCGCCTGCAACAGCTTATGAATGATGTTTTCGACATCTTCCCCGACGTACCCGGCTTCCGTTAACGTCGTCGCATCGGCGATGGCAAAGGGAACCTTCAAAACACGAGCAAGCGTTTGTGCCAGGAGCGTTTTGCCCGAACCCGTCGGTCCGATGAGCAAAATATTGGACTTTTGTAATTCAACGTCAGAACCCGAAGCCAAGTGCTTCAGTCGTTTGTAGTGGTTGTAAACGGCCACCGAAAGAATGCGTTTGGCCTTTTCCTGACCGATGACATAGTTACAAAGGTGCGCATGAAGCTCGGAGGGGGTCGGAAGAGCCTCGTCGAAAGTCTCCGAAGACGCTTTCTCGGGCGTACCCTCCGCACTCCCTTCAAGCGCAGCATTTAAGCCCTTGATACAGCGGTCGCAGACGTAAATACCCCGCCCCGTATCAATCAGTTCCGCGCAGTCTTCGCGGCACCGTCCGCAAATACTGCATCGTTGCGTATCGTGTGTCGTCATAAAAAGCCCTCTTAAACAGACGTCCCTTGGGCCCGGTGCGTGAGAATGCGGTCAATCAGACCGTACTGAAGCGCCTGACTCGGGGACATATAGTTATCCCGATCCGTATCACGGGCAATCGTCTCAAGGGACCGGCCGGTTTTTTCCGCCAACACGGCATTTAACAGCTGCTTTAAATCCTGAATTTCTTTGGCCTGAATGGCAATATCGCTGGCCATGCCGCGACTGCCGCCCGAAGGCTGGTGAATCATGATGCGGGAATTGGGAAGCGAATAGCGCTTACCCTTGGCGCCGGAGGACAGCAGGAAAGCTCCCATGGACGCAGCCATGC
>OLGE01001476.1_pt1 | contig 24023 bp, 15 predicted proteins | sample 1605151 | NCBI WGS metagenome assembly OLGE01 (sample SAMEA3888912, study PRJEB22519) | human gut metagenome | biome: human gut; feature: human-associated habitat; material: faeces | place: Denmark | collected 2010
TGAAGTGGTTGAACGACTATTATCATGTCAATACGACGCGGGTGGTTACGGTAGTCTACTATTCGCTTGTCAAACTGAATCGTCGGTTGCTGGTTTCGGTGGAGGAGAAAGGGGCGAGGTGGTTCGACGTGGAGTCGATCTGTCGGCTGGCAATGGACCACAAACAGATCTTGGCTCGGGCGTTGGAGGTGCTCGGAAAACAGTTTCTGTCCGAACCGATCGCTTTCGAGCTTTTGCCCCGGAAGTTTACGCTGCGACAGCTGCAGTCGCTTTACGAAGCCATTCTCGGCGTTGAGATCGATAACCGGAATTTCCGAAAAAAGGTGCTCTCTTCGGATTACATCCGGGCAACCGGAGAAAAGGAGAAGAACGTGGCGCATAAACCGGCCATGTATTACACTTTCGACAAGAACAAATTCGTGAAAGATAATCGGTTGAGGTTTCGTCTGAATTTTATCAACTGGCAGGTGTAGCCTATCTGCCCAAAATTGAAATAAAGTATGAAACGCATGTTTTTCGTAGGGTGGATGGTCGTATGGACTCTTGCATTCCGTTCGGCCGCAGCATCCGATTTGAAGCTCTGGTACGAGGGCCCGGCTACACGTTGGGAGGAAGCGCTTCCGCTCGGGAACGGGCGTTTGGGGGTGATGGTAGCGGGTGGTCCGGCAACTGAGGAGCTGTATCTGAATGAAGAGACGATTTGGGCCGGAGGTCCACATAATAATATTAATCCAGAAGCCCGGGAGGCTTTGCCCAAAATCCGACGACTGATTTTCGAGGGACGCTATCGGGAGGCCTCGGATTTATGTGCACAAAAGGTCTCGTTGAACGCATCACATGGGATGCCCTATCAGACGGCCGGATCGCTGTTCCTCGATTTTCCCGGACATGAAACCTTTACGGAGTATTACCGGGAGTTGGATTTGGAACGGGCCGTAGCGACGGTCTCCTATATGGTGGGGGAGGTGCAGTACCGACGCGAAGTGTTTTCGTCCTTTGCCGATTCGGTGATTGTGGTGCGGTTGACAGCTTCCGAGCGGGATCGGATTTCGTTTCGGATGCGTTTCGGGTCACCGATGAAAAACTATGCGGTCGCAACGGAGCGGAACGGCCGGTTGATCATAGACGGCCGTACGGACGACCACGAGACCATTCCCGGACAGATACGGTACAGAACGGTGGCACAGATCATTCCCGAAGGCGGTACGATGCAGTGTGATACGACGGGAGTTTCGGTCTTGGGGGCGGATGCGGTGACCATCCTGATCTCCATTGCGACCAATTTCAACAACTATCGGGATGTATCGGGAGATCCGGTGGCCCGGTGCGACCGCTATTTGGGACATGTTATAAAAAAGAAAAAAGGGTATAAACGGATGTTGGCAGACCATTCGGCCCGATACAGTACGTGGTTCGATCGCGTTTCGCTCGATCTGGGAACCAATGCTCAGGCCCAAAAGCCGACCGATGTGCGGGTACGTGAGTTTGCCACCCATTTCGATCCGCAGATGGCGGCACTCTATTTCCAGTTCGGACGGTATCTGCTGATCTCGTCGTCGCAACCCGGGACTCAGCCGGCGACGTTGCAGGGCATCTGGAACCACCAGACCATGCCGGCATGGGACTCCAAATACACGATCAATATCAATACCGAGATGAACTATTGGCCGGCAGAGGTGGCGAATCTTCCCGAAATGCACGAACCGTTACTGAAAATGATCGAGGAGCTCGGAGTGACGGGACGTGAGGCTGCGGAGCAGATGTACGGAGCAAGGGGTTGGACGGTACACCACAATACGGACCTGTGGCGCATCAGCGGAATGGTCGACTCGCCGCTCAGCGGCATGTGGCCTACGGCGAATGCATGGTTCTGCCAGCACCTGTGGGACCGCTATCTGTATAACGGGGATACGAGCTATCTTGCCGGAGTATATCCGTTGATGAAGGGAGCCAGCGAGTTTTTCCTCGATTTTTTGACTCCCGATCCCAAAACAGGGCTTTTGGTCTGTACGCCTTCGCTTTCGCCCGAAAACTGGCCGGCAGCCAAAGGAATAGACCGCTCGGTGTTGGATGGGGCGACGATGGATAATCAGATGATACATGAACTGTTTTCGAGTACGATCGCTGCGTCCGAAACGCTCGGTGTGGACAATTCGTTGGCAGAGGAGCTGCGGGAGACCCGGAAGCGATTGGCCCCTTTGCGGGTTGGAAGTTGGGGACAGCTGCAGGAGTGGTTGTTGCATGACTGGGACAGTCCCGACGATCATCATCGGCATGTCTCGCACCTGTGGGGACTTTTCCCGGGGCAGTTGATTTCGGCCTACCGTACGCCGGAGCTGTTCGAGGCGGCCCGTACGTCGCTCATCCATCGTGGAGACGCCTCTACCGGATGGTCTATGGGGTGGAAAGTGTGTTTGTGGGCCCGTTTTCTGGATGGTAACCATGCCTACAAGCTGATTACCGATCAGATCAAACCCGAGGGGGACGGGTCTGAAACGGGCGGTACCTATCCGAACCTTTTCGATGCCCATCCGCCTTTCCAGATCGACGGAAATTTCGGTTGTGCAGCCGGAATTGCAGAGATGCTGATGCAGAGCCACGACGGAGTGATCGATCTTCTGCCGGCGTTGCCCGATGTGTGGACGTCGGGTCGAGTAGCGGGATTGCGGGCCCGTGGCGGTTTCGAAGTTGTGGAGCTGGAATGGGCCGATCGTGCGGTCCGGCGTGTGGTGATCCGTTCGACCGTCGGTGGAAATTGCCGCATCCGGTCGTCGGTGCCGTTGTGCATGAAAAACGGGAAGCCGTTGCAGCCTGCGACGGGAGAGAATCCGAATCCGCTGTTCCGGTTGCCGGAATTGCAGCAGGTGGTCGTTTCGCCGCAAGCCTCCTTGGTGGGGATAGAGCTTCCTGCCAAATATGTCTATGATGTAGAGACACAGCCCGGTCGTACATACAGTTTCGTCCTGTCGGAGAAAAATACGGGCTCTGAAAATTGATCGAATGTCGTTGAAATGTAAAATATCGGAATTATGTATACATTGGGAATAGATGTCGGAAGTTCATCCGTCAAGGTGGCCTTGTTGGAGGTGGAGACGGGTGAATGCCCTTGCGCCGTTACACTGCCTGCGACCGAGATGCCTATCGATGCCGTGCAGAGCGGATGGGCCGAGCAGGATCCGCAGTTGTGGTGGAAATATGTCGGAGAGGGAATTCGAAAATTGGTATCTCAAGTCGGGGCGGAATCGATCCGTGCGATTGGAATCACCTATCAGATGCACGGGCTCGTTTGCCTCGATCGGGCCGGAAAACCTTTGCGTAAATCGATCATCTGGTGCGACAGCCGTGCCGTTGAAATTGGACGGAAAGCTTTCGATGCACTGGGACCGGAGCTCAGTCTGGAACATCTGCTGAATTCGCCCGGAAATTTTACCGCCTCGAAACTGGCTTGGGTGAAGGAGCATGAACCGGAACTCTTTGCGCAAATCGATCGGTTTATGCTGCCCGGTGATTATATTCTGTATCGCCTGACAGGGGATTTGTCGACCACGCGGAGCGGTCTTTCCGAACAGATCCTATGGGATTTCAGGGAGGATCATCGGGCCGATTTTGTCGTTTCGCACTACGGAATCGATCCGGATACAATCCCCGCTGAAAAGCCCTCGATCGGTGTGCAGGCTTATGTGCATGCGGCCGCAGCGGCGGAGTTGGGTCTTGCTGAAGGGACTCCGGTGACCTACCGGGCCGGCGATCAGCCGAACAATGCCTTTTCGTTGAATGTGCTCGATCCGGGTGAGGTTGCGGCTACCGGGGGAACCTCCGGAGTGGTCTATGGCGTGACCGACGTGCCGCGGCCCGACCGGCTTTCGCGGGTGAATACCTTCCTGCATGTGAATCATGGGGTGAAAGGGCCGCGTTACGGCGTGCTGTTGTGCATCAACGGAACCGGAATCCTCAATGCTTGGGCCAAACGGATGATGGCTCCCGACATGGATTATGCCGAGATCAACCGACAGTGTGAGGAGGTTCCGGCCGGAAGCGACGGGGTGGTGATGTTGCCGTTCGGAAATGGAGCTGAACGGATGTTGGAGAACCGTTATACCGGAGCGGTCGTTGCCGGAGTGGATCTGAATCGCCACGGTCGTTTTCATCTGTTGCGGGCTGCTCAGGAGGGAATCGCCTGTGCTTTCCGGTATGGGATGGACATCATGCGGGAGACGGGACTCCGGCCACGTGTGATTCGGGCCGGTCGGGCCAATCTGTTCCTCAGCCCCGTTTTCCGTAAAACATTGGCAACCTTGTGTGGTGTCGATATTGAGCTCTACAATACGGATGGAGCCTTGGGTGCGGCTCGTGGAGCGGCATTGGGTGCCGGATTGTATGCCTCGCGGGAAGAGGCGTTCGCTTCGTTGAAAAAAATCGATGAGGTGCATCCCGATCCGGCGATCCGCGAGACGTTGGAACAGGGATATGCTGTTTGGCGAAGCGAGTTGGAATCCCGGCTTAAACTGACGAACGAATAAGGCATGTTTTCATAAAGAATGTTTCATCATAAAACGATTTACTACCATGAAAGAATCGATGTTTTCAAAATTTGACAAGATCAAATACGAAGGTCCGGAGTCGAAGAATCCGCTGGCTTTTCGTTGGTATGACGAGAATCGTATCGTCGGAGGTAAAACCCTGAAGGAGCAGTTGCGTTTTGCGATCGCCTATTGGCACTCGTTCTGTGCAGACGGAAGCGATCCGTTCGGTACGGCGACACATGTTTTTCCGTGGTCCGGAATCGCTGACCCTGTTGAGCAGGCCAAGGCGAAGATGGATTCGGCGTTCGACTTTTTCGTTAAGATCGGCGCCCCGTACTACTGTTTCCACGATGTCGATCTGATCCGTGAGGGTCAGGGGGTTGCTGCTTATGAAAAGAATATGCAGACGATCGTCGACTATGCCAAACAGAAACAGAAAGAGACCGGTATCAAGCTGCTTTGGGGAACGGCTAACGTATTCAGTCACCCCCGTTACATGAACGGAGCGGCGACGAATCCCGATTTCGGTGCTGTGGCGTATGCCGGTACGCAGATCAAGAATGCGATCGATGCGACGATTGCCCTTGGCGGAGAGAATTATGTGTTCTGGGGGGGACGCGAAGGTTACATGTCCCTGCTGAATACCGATATGAAGCGGGAGAAAGAACATCTGGCGATGATGTTGACGATGGCGCGGGACTACGCCCGTCGCAACGGATTCAAAGGAACTTTCCTCGTCGAGCCCAAACCTATGGAACCCACCAAACATCAGTATGACTTCGATACGGAGACCGTGATCGGATTTTTGCGTCATTACGGTCTGGACAAGGACTTCAAGGTCAATATCGAGGTGAACCACGCTACATTGGCAGGACACACCTTCGAACACGAGTTGCAGTGTGCGGTGGATGCCGGTATGTTGGGCAGCATCGATGCCAATCGGGGCGATGCCCAGAACGGCTGGGATACCGACCAGTTCCCCGTGAACCTGCAGGAGACGGTAGAAGTCATGCTGGTTATCTTGAGAAAGGGTGGTTTCGGTACCGGCGGCGTGAACTTCGATGCCAAGATCCGGAGAAACTCGACCGATGTGGAGGATCTGTTCATCGCCCACATTACCGGAATGGATACGTTTGCCCATGCACTGATCATTGCTGACGAAATCTTGAAAAATTCGTCTCTGGAGGCATGGCGTGCACAGCGTTATGCCTCATTCGATGCAGGTAAGGGTGCGGAGTTCGAACAGGGAAAACTGACGCTCGAAAATCTGCGTGATTATGCGGCTTCAGCAGGAGAACCGGCTACCCTCAGCGGAAAGCAGGAGAAATACGAGCAACTGTTGACCATGTACATGTAGGCTTTTCGGAGCGATCGTCCTTTTTGTAAGGGCGGTCGCTTTTATATTTAAAACTAACCTGAAATGAAAAAAAATAGTAATAGCTACCTGATGTTTCTGACGTTGGTCGCCACATTGGGTGGTCTGTTGTTCGGATACGACACGGCGGTTATTTCGGGTACGGTAAAGTATCTCGAGATCAATTTTGTCGATCCGTTGGGCCTGGAGGAGACGGCGGCCAGTTCACTGTTGGGGTTTGCCGTGTCGAGCGCCCTGATCGGATGCGTTGTCGGCGGGATGATCGGCGGGTTTATGGCGACCCGTCTGGGGCGTAAACGGAGCCTGATGATCGCTGCGGTGTTGTTTGTCTTGTCAGCAGTCGGATCGGCCTATCCGGAGATGGGTTTCCCGGCTGGAGAGCCGCATGAGTTTTTGGTTTGTTTTGTCGTATATCGGATCATCGGGGGAGTCGGGGTCGGTTTGGCCTCGATGCTGTCGCCGATGTATATCGCCGAGATGGCTCCGGCCGAGAAACGCGGCGGATTGGTGTCGTGGAATCAGTTTGCCATCATCTTCGGTATGCTGGTGGTCTATTTTATCAATTATACGATCGCCCTGAGCGGTGATGAGGCGTGGCTGACCCATACGGGGTGGCGGTTGATGTTCCTCTCGGAGGTGGTGCCTGCGATGCTTCTGCTCATCTTGATCTTTTGCGTTCCCGAGAGTCCCCGTTGGTTGGTCATGAAGGGACGGATCGAGAAGGCCGAAATGATCCTGAAACGGGTCGATCCACGTCGGGATACCCAAGCGGAAGTAGAGAGTATCCGGGAGTCGTTACGGGGGGTAGTCAAAGCAAAACTGTTCAGTTGTGGTGTGGCTGTGATTGTGATCGGAATCCTGTTGTCCGTTTTTCAGCAGTTTGTGGGGATCAATGTCGTACTCTACTATGCGCCCGAAATTTTCCGCAATATGGGTATGGGTACCAATGCAGCTCTGATGCAGACCATTATCGTGGGTGTGATCAACCTTTCGTTTACGACACTGGCGATCTTCACCGTGGACCGTTTCGGACGTCGCCCGCTGATGATTATCGGCAGTTTGGGCATGATGGTCAGCATGATTACGCTGGGATTCACGTTCTATACGGAGCACATGGGATTACTTTCCTTACTTGCCATGTTGGCTTACACGGCCTCTTTTGCCGTTTCGTGGGGACCGGTCTGCTGGGTGTTGTTGGCGGAGATCTTTCCGAACAAGATACGGGGGCAGGCAATGGCCTTGGCTGTTGCGGCTCAATGGTGTGCAAACTATCTGGTGTCGTGGACTTTCCCGATGATGGATAAGTCGACCTATCTGATCGATACGTTCCATCACGGTTTTGCCTACTGGATTTACGCACTGATGGCCCTGTTGTCGGCTTTGTTCATGTATAAGTTTGTCCCGGAGACGAAGGGTAAATCCCTGGAGCAAATGGAGTCCTTGTTTGAAAAACGAAATACCTCCCAAAAATAACAAAACATAGAATGATGGTCACTCCGAGTATAGTTATGCTCGGAGTGTCTTTTTGTGTATAAAAATGTAATATGGGTTAAAAAATAATATCGAAAACTTTTTTTGTTTGCTTCTGTTTTTACTTTTCGCTATATTTGTTTGAAAATAAATATAATGAACCGATGAGACACTTCTTGATTTCTGTATTTCGACGATGGTCCGTCATGAAAATTCTGGTCGGAATACTCTTTTTGCACTCATGTAATGCCGACGGTGGACACGACAAAAAGACGCTGACCCTCTACTTCCCGGATTCGACCATCGAGAAAAGGGTGGTTCTGTATTATTCAATTAAGGGGATACAAAACTATCTTTATAAAGATTATATAGCCGAATACGATACGGTCGGAGACTGTCTGTCTGTTACTATCCCCGATTCGATCCAATCTTTTCGTGTAGGGATAGGATCCGATCTTCAGCTCCAGTTATCCAGCAGTGTCAATTTTTTCATGAGAGAAGGAGCACAGCTTTCCGTATATTTGGATACGCTACAACCTCCTCGATTCGAGGGGACGGGAGCCGAATTACAACAGCTGCTGTACGAAGTGAAAAAAGGATCGGGAGCGCAACGGGAAAAGAGGACTCTGGAAGCCTATCTTCAGTGCCGGACGGACAGTTCGTTTTATAACTTTATCGACCGGGAAATTCAGACCTATTTGCATCGGATTGACAGTATCGAACAGGCGTGTGATATAGATTCGGCCTTCGTACGTTATGCCAAAGGGATTGTTATCGACGATTATTTGTATCGCGCCGGGTCTATTGGGTGGTCAGTAAAGAATCCATGTTTTCAGAAGACGGATTCGGTTACATTCTATTCCGATCTGAACCGGTTGTATGAACGTTATCCGGTACTCCAAGAGGACGGGTTATGTGTAGGAAATAAAGGTGAATTGAGGAGGTTGGGATTGATTCCCGGAGATACTCTGAATTTGGGAATAGATTATATATATGCGTCATTTAAATATCTCAATAAAAAAGAACAAGAGGCGGAGATTGCGAGTACATTGATTATTAATGTATCGGCGGGACAGATGGATTCCGTGGCATTGGCCCGACAAGTGACAGGTTTCAAGAAGGCTTTCCCGAACAGTATTTATTTACCGGTATTGGAGCGGTTGAAAGTCAAAGAGGCAAAAGATTACTGTGTTGCCACGTATTCGGAAGAGGGTGGTTTCGTGGAGAGCGGACAATTCGAGTTCTCCGATTTGACACAACTGACCGCGAAGTTTATCGGGCCGCGATATGTTTTGGTCGATTTTTGGGCGACATGGTGTGGTCCGTGTTTAGCCGAGATGGGCCATACGGAAGAGTTGCAAAAGTTCTTGAAAGAAAACGATATTGCAATGCTTTATGTGTCGCTCGATTACAGCCGGCAGTACGAACAATGGAAAAAGATGATTCTCGATAAGAAGTTAGAGGGGTTGCATTATTTGCCGACGCCGGAGCTGGCTGCGAAATACCCATATTATGAAGGTAAATACCACTATATTCCCCATTTTATGTTGATGGGGCCGGATGGAAAGGTCGTTATCGAGCGGTGCGAGTTGCCCAGCAGCGGAAAACTGATTCCACAGTTACAATCGTGTATTTCTGCGGAAAGTGTAAAATAGGATATATAAGTTTAGGGAAATGATTTGCATGCAATTAGTTATTATAAATAGTCAGTTGCGAGGATTCTGGTAGAAATACTTTGTTTGTATTCATGGGAATTTAAGCAATATAATATCTTTTTACTTTTTGATGTAAAAACGCTTCGACTCGTTAATTATAGTTAGTTGCTGTTTTGGCTGATGTCGCAAAAAGACACACTGAAAAGAAGCGGCAAATCATTGTTTGACGCTTCTTTTCAGAGGTCCGATATTCTCGGAAAAATGTAATTTCGGGTTTGAAGTCCGATTTTGGGCGGTTCTTTTTCCTCTCTGGACTGGGTCGCCGGAGGGGTGTGACTCCATTAGCAAATGGTAGTAATTTTCGCACGATCTCTAAGCTCCGGCGGAAGAAAAAAAGCCCGGCATGTTGGGGATGTGCCGGGCTGAAAACGAGTCGCTCTGTCGGAGGGTCCGAGGTCGTGCTCAAGACCGCTTTCCCGCGCGCAGAGCCTTATTTCGTCTCGGGGTAGTTATCGTTGGTCAGCAGTTTGCCTTGATATTCCCCGGTCAAGGTTTTCAGGAAGGCGACCATCTTCTCTACCTCCTGCTGCGTCAGTTCCTCACCTACTTCGTAGCGGGCCATGGCAATCACGGCATCCTCCAGCGTAGCCTGCGTCGCATCGTGATAGTAGGGAGCTGTCAGTGCCACGTTACGCAGACCGGGCACCTTGAAACGATGACGGTCACGTTCGTCCTTGGTCTCCTTGTAGCGGCCGTTGTCCTCGATGGTGAGCTCTGTACCTCGGTCCGCAAAATAATCCTGCTTGATGCCCATCAGCTCATATGACTGTCCGCCCATATTCTCGCCGACGTGGCACGTTGCACAGTTGTACTTCTTGAAGAGGTCGTATCCGGCAATCTCATCGGCATTCATGGCGGTCTTGTCACCCTTGAGGTATTTGTCAAAGCGGGAATTCGGCGTCAGCAGGGTCTTCTCAAACTCCTGTATGGCATTGGTGATATTGGCCTGATTGATGCCATCGGGATATACCTCCGTGAACTCTTTGCTGAATTCGGCGTCAGCCTTCAGCTTTTCGCAGATCTCGTCGAAGGACTTGCAGGCCATCTCCACTGGGTTTACCGGAGGTCCGGCAGCCTGATCGGCCAGCGTTGCGGCACGTCCATCCCAAAACTGCACGAAGTTATAGTATGCGTTGAAGACCGTCGGGGCGTTCACACCGCCCAGCTGTCCGCCAACACCTTCGGAGAAGGCTTTGTTGTCGACACCTCCCGTATTCAGGCCGTGGCAGGAAGCGCATGAGATGGTGTTGTCGGCCGATAGACGGGTATCGTTGTACAGCTTGTTGCCCAGTTCCACCTTGCGGATGTCCACCGGGATGGAGTCCTGAATCGGGCGGACGGTCTCATTGGCCCACTCCTTGTCTGCCAGTGGGTTGGGGTAGAAGGCTTCACGCTGAGACTTAACCCATGCGAGCGCCATCTGCGTCTCTTTGTCCGTGAGCGACGAGCCCCAGTGAACCAGATAGTACTTGGCCAGCGGCATGGTTCCGTCGGCAACCACCTTCTCGACCTTTGCCAGATCCACTTCGTTGATCTTCTCGCCGTTCTTCAAGGCCTCCATCATCGGAGCCATGTCAAACGAACGATAGCCCAGACGGACATCCTCCTGCACCAGCTTGCCCGCTACCGGGAAATTGGCATAGAAGGGCAGCTTCGGATCGGCCGAGTGGCAGGAGATACATCCGCTGCTTGCCACAATCTCCTCCATTTGCGCATCGCTTTCCAAGTCGGCCGATGGTGCCTTATTCACCAAGCGGTAGACGACGCAAAGCACGATTATCACTATCAACGCGGATAGAATAATCTTTGAGCTTTTTTTCTTCATAACAAATGAATTAAAATTAAACAACCGGTTATATAACTAAGAACGTGAATACATGTGAACACTCTGTTGGGCCGCCGGCAGGTAATTGACCCCATACCAGCACATCTGCAGTGCAAGGAAGGAGACAATCAGTATCCAGTAGAGCGGACGTGAAGCGCTCTTGCGGAAGAGGCGCAGGTGGACATAGAACAGATACCCCGCCCATGTCGCCGCAGCCCACGTCTCCTTCGGATCCCAGCTCCAGTAATGTCCCCAAGCCGCCTTGGCCCAGATCGATCCGGTGAGCATCCCGACGGTCAGAAAGGCCAGTCCGGTGTAGACCAGCTTGTCGGTCGCCTCCAGATAGTCGGCCCGGTGCTTGATGAGCCCCATACAGCCCAAAATGAAGGCACATCCCAGCACGGAGTAGGAGAACATGTAGACCGTGACATGCGGGATGAACCACGGGCTCTGCAGGGCGGGCATCAGCGTCTGATCGTGGATCTCCGGTTTCAGGATGTTGATGAGGGCGAAGACCGTCGCCACAACCGTTGAGAAGCTGAGAATCCAAGGGTATTTCCAACGTATGTAGGTCAACAGTCCGGATACACCCATGAAGAAGGAGTACCATAGACGGGTTTCCCCCATGGTGCGCAAAGGAGGGCGCTGCATATAGATCCAGAATCCCGCAATAAACACCGCGAAGACCAGCGTGCCCAGACCGGTCAACAGAATAGCCCAGCGGCGCCGTTCTCTGGCGAACAGAGCCACCCCTGCGCCGGCAGCCCACAACACGATGGAGACCAACGCGAACCACTCGAAATTATACCACGTGCACATCATTCTCGCATACTTGTTATACGTTTCACGTCAACACGATGTTTCAGAAAGTGCTTTGTATGGTTCATTCGGGCCGGCCAGAAACAGCAGACAGCCTCCGCACAACATCATGACGATACCCACCCACATGACGTATTTCAGTGGCTCCCGTACAATCTGAACCACGCAGTAGCGCGGCTGCTCCGATTGTACATCATACGATGTCAGGTAATAATCTTCCGCCCAGTTTGCGGCATAGGGATGGTTGACTTCCAGCCGGGCCGGCTTTCCATCTATGGAGATCTCGGCAAAGAAATGCCGCGGGACGCCATTGGAATAGTGCTCCACCACAAAATCATTCAACTGTAGCTCCTTTGACAGATAAACCTTGGAGCCTTCTTCTGTGACGGCCTCGTTATTGGGTGTGTCACGAAACACCGGGATGCGCAGTGTCTGTTCCTCGGCGCTTCCCACCACCCCGGCAAAGAGCGCCAACCACAACCCGGCGTGGTTGAGGACAAAGCGCCATCGGTTGCGTCCCGGACGGAAGCCTCTTCGCAGGGTAATCATTCCCAGATGGGTCAGCAAGGCGAACAGTCCCACCACAAAGATCCATGAGGTAGTAAAATGGTAGCATCCGAGACGGGCGAGCAGGCCCAAGCGTTGGGCTGCCTCTGCGGCGGAGAGTTGCGGGAACAGACCGATGATTAGACAACCAGCCACGAACCAACCCAATGTCCAGTAGGTGCATTGCGGCGTAAGCCAGATTTGAATGAATCGCGACGACCGATTTTCTTTATATGCATACACCATTCCTGCAATCCAGAGCAGGGCTATAAGGGCATCCAGCGGGAAGACGAAAAAGGCAAAGGGGAAATTGCCGAACGCACATTGAATCACCACCGAAAGCAGCAACAGCAGGATGAACAGATGTTTAGCCCTCAATTTCATATATCGGTATGTATGTCAAATCGTCGCAAATATATAAAATTACTTGGTATCCAAGTTGCTACAAAGAGTGTGTCTTGAGGAATAAAAGGTCTGTCGATTGTAGGGATTTGTCCGTATAGGTAGCAACAAACGATGAGTGAGTTGGCAAACTTCGGAGCGGGGAGGAGGCTTGTTGAAGCGCTTAATAGGAGGAGAGAGCGGCCCTGGTGGTGTCTGAGGAGAATTTTACACAAAATTCGAAAGAATAAATGCAAAATATTTGCAATTGCGAACATTTTGCATTATGTTTGTATCAGAGAAAGAAACAATACGATGAACAACGAGGGACTGAAACGAATCAAGGAGGCAGGACTAAAGCTGACCCCGCAACGACGGAGGGTATATGAGGCGATGATGCAGTTGCGTCATGCCACGGTGGATGACATTATCGCCTTGGTACAGTCCAAAGATCGAGAGGTGACCGTTTCGACTATCTATCGGATTTTGGACAGCTTCTGTTCGGCAAACATTTTGTCGTTCATCTACCATCCCGATACCGGAAAGTGTTATTACGACATTACGGTAGCAGAGCATCATCACCTCTTTGACGGCACGACGGTTGAGGATTATGCGGATTCGGAACTTTCGCAGCTGATTCGCGACTGCCTCAAACGAAAGAATTTTACGGAGGAAGAGATTGCAAAGATACAGGTACAGGTAACCCTGAAAAAGCATGTTTAACTTAAAAACCGCAAATTGTTATGAGAAGTATCACAACATTCGATCTGCAGTATGCACACCGTTTCTACGGTTTTCAAGGAGAGGCACAGTATCTTCACGGCCACACGGGAACGTTGACCATTGAGGTGGAGGATAGTATTGAAGCGGGCGTGAACATGGTTTACCCCTGCAATGAGATTCAGAAGGTGGCGTGGGACGTGCTCCGGAATTTTGACCACGCGCTGGTACTCCGCGAGGATGATCCGCTGCTGCCGGCCGTTCTGGACGTCTACGAGAAGCAGGGTATCCGCAACGGACACCCACAGAACAAGATGAAGGGTCCGGCCTTCAAGACGGAGTTGGCTACGGCCTATCCCGATTGCCGTCTGGTGGTCACGAAGGAGACGCTGACGGTTGAGGGAATGATCAAGATTGTCTACGACCTGCTGAAGGATAAACTCAACATCGCCAAGATCACCTTTACGAGCGGTGTGAATGCGGCCTCGGCGGAGTTTGTGACCAAGAATGACATCGATCGCTGCCCGCTGTGCGGCGTTGCACTCAACGAGGCGGGCGTATGTCCGAAGTGCGGGTACCGCAAGAAGAAGTAACCGTCACACTTTGTGGATAGGGTAGTTGGGTTCCGAGAATCGGGGCCCGACTTTTTATTGGATATTAGATCAGCGGGTGAGGGTAAGATCGGCCAGTAGAACAGCTGTCTCAGGCTCCTCCTTCGGGGCGTCTTTGGGTTTCCATGCTACGATGAAGCTAACAGTCGCAGATTTGACCCGATAGCCTTTTGCAAACCAATCGGAAAGTGTCTTCTGCATCCGGGCTGAGAGTTTGGCTACGGGACGGTCTGTCTTTTCGGTATAGAGCGCGAAGTCGCGGTATTGCAGCGGATCACCGCTCTGCAGTGCCAGCACTTCGCATTTAATCCCCTTGAAAAACTCCAAGTATACGTCTCGGAAAGAGAGTTGCAGGACGATCTCTTCGGGCAGGGTATAGCTCCGATCGTCGCAGTCGTGGCGGTCCGCCGTCAGACGGTCGAAACAGTGTCCGTTGGTATGGATGAATAACCGGTTTTTCGCTCGGGTAATTCCCACGTAGTAACGACGCATTAGCTCCGCATTCTTGGTGTAGTTGTCGGTCAGAAGCATGTAAACGTCGTCGAATTCGCGTCCTTTGGCCTTGTGGATGGTTGATACCACCACCTCGGAACCCGAAATGTCGCAAAAGTCTTCCATCGACGATTCGAAGACGAACTCTTTGAAATCGCTGAGATACTTCGTCTGGTTGAGATGTTCGAACTGCTCGAAACAGCGCTTCACAAGATCCAGATTCAGACTTCGCGCGTAGGTCTTGCTGGTGGTGCGCTTTGCCTTCTCCCAGAGTTCACCCGGAATAACGGGTGTCGTCACTCGTTTGTCTATATATCGGAGAAAGTAACGCATCTCGGAGAGGTTCCAGAAGCGGAAGCCATCCATCGACTGGATCAGTTTGCACGGAACGCCCTCCTTGCGCAGAAGCCCAGTCAGAATGACCGCCTCGTCGTTCGTCTGGGTGAGGATGCACGAGGTGCCTGCATGACGGTTGCGGAGTAGTTCGTCGACCAGCGGGCGGTACATGATTGCGGAGGTATGGCAGGTGACGCCAGCCCATCCCTCTTCATGGCGCATCGATTGGATCTGCGTGTGCTTCATCCGTCCGGGGATCGATTGGACGAACTCGTTGGCAAAGGTGACCGGATGGCGAGCACTTCGGAAATTGTCGGTCATCTCGATGAGACGAGCTTCGGGGCGTTGGGCCAGTTGGAACATGTAGCCGGAGTCGGAACCTCGGAATTCGTAGATGTTCTGGTCGTCGTCACCCACAGCGATGACGCGCATCTCTTCGTTGCGGGCCATCAGTGCCGTTACGAGGGCATACTCGTCGGCGGCCATGTCCTGCGCTTCGTCGATGACAAGCACCGTCTTGCCGATCTTGTTGGGTTCGACCTCTCCCTGTTCGATCATCTGGGCTGCACGCGAGACGATGTCCTGGACATCTTCGAGGTTGCCGATGCGCCCCAGTAGGTCGAAACAATAGGAGTGGAAGGTCTTGATCTCGACGAAGTGGGCTGCATTGTCGATCAACGCCATCAGACGCTGTTTGAACTCCGTGGCCGCCGCACGCGAGAAGGTAAGCATCAGCAGCTGTTCATGCTTGACATCTTCGAGCAGGAGCAGCGATGCCAGTTTGTGGACCAGCACACGGGTTTTGCCGCTGCCGGGTCCGGCCGCAACCACGATGCAGTGGGACTCCTTGTCGGAGATGATCTCCATCTGTCGTGGGGAGAGTGTCCCGAAAAGCTGTCCGTATTTCTTGGGTGTCAGGTTGCGCTGGATCTCGTCGATGCGTTCGCCGCGGAAGTATTTTGTGATAAAGCGCCGATAGTCCATCTGGAAGTAGTCCTGTACGAACTGCAGCGCCGCGTTGTAGTCCTTGACCATCAGATTGGCATACTCGCCCACGATGTGGACCTGCTGGATCTTTTGCTTGTAGAAGGCGTTGAGCAGCCGGTAGTCGTCGACCTTGTAGCGCGACTTGTTGTCCTTGATCCGGCGGATGTCCATCGCGTTGTAGAGGACCAGAAAGCCCCCTTCGAGCTTCAGCGATCCGATCTTCGAGAGATAGAGAAGTGCCTCTTCGACCTCGCCCAGCTGCAGGTCGTTCCGCCCGAAGAGCATCGTCCGGTTATCGGCCTTGAATTGATTCAGCAACTCGACGATCGAGAACTGCACGGCCTTATCCGCGGCAGTGTGTTCCTGCCTGACGTCATTGGATTGGGAAAGCATCTGTGTCAGCTCGGCGGCCTGGCGGTATAGCCAACCGATGGCGAAGCGGCAGATCTCGGCCCGTTTGTTGAACCGGGCCTCCGTCGACTGTAGGTCGGTTTGTCGCCGAAGTTGCAGATTGTGGTCCGCATCCTCCTGTTTGCGGAGGTATCCCTTGACCGTAAGGAAGTAGAGCAGGGTGTGGATGTCCTTTTCCCTTGAGGTTCCGATTCCCTCCTGGATGGCATCCTCGTTCAACTGTTTGCAGGAGATGCTGAGTCCCTCCTCCGGGATGCGGTGGAGCAGGTAGCGTTCGAGTTGGATGAAGCGTTCGAGCAGCTGTTGTGACTTGCGCTCCGAATCGCCCGTTCCGAGCAGGTAGGCCGACAAATCCTTGCTGTCGGCCAGGATCCCCTCCTGGCGCATGCGCTCCACGGCGGAGATCACCTCGCGCTTGCTCATGCCCAGAATATCGGCCAGGTAGTCGATTCGGGATTCGGCCTCCGAGTCCTGCGCCTTGGCAATATACTTTTTCGAAATGAGTGACTTGATGATGCGGACAGCCTGTTCGGTCTCCTTGCTGTCGAACAGCGGCGAGGCTGTCAGTCGTCGTCGGGCTTCGTCGAGATTCCGCACGGTGATGCCCGTGGCGTAGACGTGGGGAACGTTGTTGCCCTGTTCAAGGTAACCGGCCTGTTCGAGTGCCGCCAGTGCGGTTCGTACCCGGGTCTCGATGTCGGACCCCGAACCGTCCCAACCGGCCTGACGCGCGATCTCCAGTGCCGACGAATTGACCCGCATACGCTGACGCGTGAGCTCCTTTACGGCCTTCCATACCTGCTGGATTTCGCCGATACTCAGCTTCGTCTGGTTCAGCAGGATGAAATGCTTGTCCAAATCGTTGTCGCCATAGAGAACGTAGCAACGGGCATGCAGATGGGGATTGCGGCCGGCGCGTCCCGCCTCCTGTACGTAGTTCTCCAGCGAATCGGAGATGTCGTAATGAATCACCAGCCCCACGTCGCTCTTGTCTACACCCATGCCGAAGGCCGAAGTCGCGACGATGATGCGCACCTGGTCGTTCATGAAGGCCTCCTGGTTAGTGATCTTCTCGTCGGAATCCATCTTGCCGTTGAAGGGAAGGGCCCGGAAACCGTCGTGGGTGAGACGAGAAGCCAATTCCCGGGTTCGGCGGGTTCGCGAGACATAGACGATGGTCGGGCATTGAGAGTCGGCAACGAGTTCACGCAGCCGCTGGTATTTCTCTTCGTCGTTGTCGACGTGCAGCACCGAATATCTCAGATTCGTACGCGTGGCCTTCGAGGCGAAGAGCTCCAGATTCAGATCCAGCGTCTGTTTGAAGTAGTCGCGGATGTCCTGGATCACCTTCTGTTTGGCCGTGGCCGTAAAGCAGGAGACCGGAATCGGGAGTTTGCTTCCCTTTTTCTGCTGGTATTTGCGGATGAAATGACCGATATAGAGGTAGTCGACCCGGAAATCCTGCCCCCACGACGAAAAGCAGTGGGCCTCGTCGATGACGAAGCGGACGACATTGCGGGTAAGGAGGATGCGTTCGATTGTAGCCGAGCGGAGCATCTCGGGTGAGATGTAGAGCAGCGCGGCCGTTCCATCCTGCACCTTTTCGATGGCCAGAGCCCGCGTGATGGGATCCAGCATGCCGTTGATGGTGACGGCCTCGGTAATACCCCGTTCGGCGAGGTTATCCACCTGGTCCTTCATCAGCGACTGCAGGGGTGAGATCACCACTGTGAGCCCGTGAACCGAGCGTCCTGCCATAAGAGCCGGTAGCTGGAAGGTGAGCGACTTTCCACCACCGGTCGGGAAGATCGCCAGCAGTGAGCGCCCTTTGACGGCTGCCTGTGCCGCCCGCTCCTGAAGAGGTTCGCCTTCGTAAGTGCGGAAAGCATCGTACCCGAACAGCGACTTGAGGCTGCGATGGACGTCGAGTTGGGCGTTGCAGTAGGCACAGCCTGCAAGGCAGGGGGTGTGGCGCAGCTTCTTGATGACGAACTCCACGCTCGGGTAGTTGCGCAGCACCCATCCCGGCGTGATGGAGCGGTGATCGGTCGTGTCAATCAGCGCCAGCGCATAGACCAGTTCGCAGGGGTAGTGTTCAATCAATGGCTCGAGTTCGACGTTCTGGCAGATGCGGCCTCGATAGACGGTGGCGATTTGTTCGCTGAGGTTGCAATCCTTCGGGCCAGCTCCCATCAAATCGAGAAATCCGTCGAACTCCGGATGGCTACGCAGCAGCGCGGTGAAGAGTTCCCGTTTTTGCTCGGACCATGTATTCCAACGGGCCATCTCGTCCAGAAGTAGATCACGGGCCTTTTCACAGTCGTTGACCGGGTTGTTCATCTGATCGCTGACCAGCTTATCATCCTTTACAAGCCGATGATAGGGACGTTCAGGAAAGAGCAAGGGCGAGAGGTAAAGCGTGTCGACCAGCCGCCAGGGAATTTGTCGATCCTCGAAGAGGTATTTGGCGTCGTGGTGGATAATGTTGTGCCCGCAGAGATACTCCACTCGCTTGAGGAATGGTAACAGCTCTTCTTTCGAGGCTTTGTGATAGATGGCCCCGTCATACCGAAGTGCCCCGATGTCGTGGATTCGATGGTCAGTCAGTCCGATCTCAACATCCACAACCGCATAACGCAACAGCCCATACCGAAGGGGCATGGAGTCTTGGATCGGATTCGATTCTTCGTTGGAATCCGTGTTGGACAGGCTACTTGATATGTGGCACTCCTGCATGTAAGTTAGGAGTAATTACAGTTTATTCTACAAATATAAAATTTTTTTTAGTCATGCGTTGTATTACAGTATCTTGATTGATTGTATTCTTAATTCGGTTTTGTATGAAAAATCCACAGCGGTGTGATCCCGTGAGCCAAGCAGGATTGACCCTTCCGGCCATTTTATCATTGCCCACTTATGCCAAAATAAGAATAACCCCTGTCAAGCTTATGGTTTGACAGGGGATTTTTCTGTATTTTCGTTTACTGTCCTGGCCGACGGTTTAAACAGTTAATACGGGCAAAATTAAAAAATATCCTCCGTTGTTATGTAATGGGGGATGGGAATAAAAGGCATAAGCAGCGCTTTCGGCCTTTCCCGCAACGTATGTCCGTGCCTATCAGGAGAGTGGTCTTCCCATTGAGAAAGTGTTGGAAATGTCCGATGAACACCTTTACGGTATGTCTGTCGGTGACAAGTCGCGTGTCAGGGAATCTTCCGACCGCCGTATCGAGCTGGAGACTCTCCTTCCGGAATACGCCTCCCGGCTGAAACGGAAAGGGATCACGGTACGCAAACTCTTTGAGGAATACAGGCGTGAGCATCCGGATGGTTATCGCCATGCGAATTTCGGTATCCTGCTGCGGCGGTATATGCTTCAGACCAAGGCCGTAGGCCATGTGGAACATTACGCCGGCGACCAGATGTACATCGACTTTGCCGGCGACAGGCTTGAGATTACGGACGGGCTTACGGGAGAAATCAGGCAAATAGAAGTGTTTGTCGCCATCCTGCCGTGCAGCCACTATACCTATTGCGAGGCTGTCTGCTCCCAGCGTAAGGAAGATCTCATCACCGCCTGTGAGAATGCATTGCATTTTTTCTGAGGCTTCCTATGGCCATTGTGCCTGACAACCTGAAGTCCGCCGTCCTCCGCAGTGACCGCAACGAACCGATCATTAATGAAGATTTCGAGGCTTTTGCCGAACATTACGGCTGTGCCGTATACCCGGCACGTGTACGTCATCCCAAGGACAAGGCTCTCGTGGAGAATGCTGTCAAACTGATATACCGTTCCGTCTATGCCGACATTGAAGGATTGACGTTCCATGATCTGAGTTCGTTGAACCTTGCCATACGTGCCTCATTGGAGAAGTTCAATGCCGGACGCATGGCATCGCGCGAGCATTCCCGCCGTGAGCTCTTCGAACAGACGGAAGCCGACTACCTGCGTCCGCTTCCTGCCATGCGCTGCCAGATGAAGGAACGCGGGACGGTGACGGTAATGCGCAACAGTTATGTCACGCTCTTCAAACACCATTACAGCGTGCCGAAAGAATATATCGGCAAATGTGTGGACATTGTTTATGATGCCGACACGCTGGAAATCTTCCACGGGCTCAGACACGTGACCACCCATCACCGTGACGACACGCCTTACGGCTATACACAGAAGGCCTCGCACCATCTGCCCGGCCGTCATGGAAGCTACGAGAAAGACCTGGGCGAGATTTTCCAGCGGCCTGCCTCCATCGACAACATCGTGCTTGTGTACCTGAAGGAAGTCACTGCCCACAAAAGGTATCTTCCGATAGCATTCCGCAGTTGCCGCGGCATCCTCTCTCTTGAGGAAAAGTACGGGCTGGAACGGCTTGTGGCGTCATGCGTATGAGCCTCGCAGTCCCGTCTTTATGGATATCAGGAAGTGCTCGACATTCTGGATATGGGCGGCGATGCGGACTTCCTGCCTTCCGCTGACGGTTGCGGTACGGAGGGCGGATTACCGGCATTACCGCGGCACAAGAATATCCGCGGACGTGAATACTTCTCAAAAACCATTACACCCAATAACTTAAAGACAGACAACAATGAAAACAAAGACGGCACCCATCATCGCGGAAAAAGACCGCAACGCCGTATCCCTCGAACTTATGAATCGGATTAAGCTTTACGGCATGGCCGCAGCCTTCACAGAAAGTCTTTCGTCAACTTTTTCCGAAGCCGCCACGCCTGACAGCTTCCTTGATTGGCTGCTTTCCCGTGAATGGGACTACCGTTTGGAAGCCGCCATCCAAAGGCTCATACGACTGGCCTCTTTCCGTTACAAGGCTTATCCGGAAGAAATTGACTATACTATAACTATCGGCCGGGGGCTTGACCGTAACCAGATGGAGCGGCTGACTTCCATGGAGTTCGTCCGGCAGGCACAGGACCTGTTCATCACAGGATCCTCGGGAACAGGGAAAAGCTTCCTCGCTACCGCATTGGGATACCATGCATGCAAATCCGGAATACGAACTTTCTATGCGAGCGCCTTGAAACTCATGGGATTCCTGAAAGTGGCAACGCAAAAGGCACAATCGAAACGGAACTCAGAAAAATAGAGCGATATCCGCTACTCATTCTGGACGACCTGTTCCTCGTACCGCTTGACGCCAAGGAGCGTCCAATCCTGCTGGACATCATAAAGGACAGGCATGGAAGGAAATCCATCATTATCACTTCACAGGTTCCCGTTTCCAGCCGGTATGACGCCATCGGAGACCCTACAGTAGCAGATGCAATACTTGACCGTATAGTACACTCGATACATCAGATTGAACTGAGTGGTGAAAGTGTACTGAAAATCAAGGCTGGGAAAAACAAATAATCTCAATTAATCAAAATAAAAATAATCTCCGCCGGCCAGGACTAATACGGGGTATATAGCATTTTTTTCAGAAGGGTCAATCCTGCTTGGCGCACGGGGTCGCACCGCTGTGGATTTTCCACGTTACTTCCAAATACGGTCTGGAAAGTATACAAAAACAAAAGTTACTGATATACAGCGATTTTATTCTATGTGGTTATGACTGTTTACAAGTCGTCACTTGCCGATGCAGCATATCGAACTGCTTGAAAACAAAAGAATTGGCGTTTAAACGGTAGAAAAGCCATTTTTCACTTGTTTTTCAAGCCTGAAACCGCCCATTTCGCCGCTCTTTTCTCTTGAATCGGAACCAACGGGAAAACTGCCGTTCCCCGTCCGAAGTCCACCTGTTTTCTATCCGTTGCGAAGGTACGAAATAAGTGGTAATTTCACCAACTGAAGTCAACTAAAGACAAGATGCAGTCACGAATATTTTTGCAGCTAAAAGAAGAAATAGGTTGTGTCATTGGTGGACTTTGGTAAATCGGTTGGTCTGCTTGGCGAAGCCATTTCTTTTCTCCCCTTTGTTCTGACTTTACTTTATTAGGCGTATATATTATACGTGGATAAAGTAAAGGTAATATCGACACAAGTCTATATTGTACTGTTGCAACCTTGTGGACACGGAATGTAAAAAGTGTAGAATCGAGAGGATTATTTCTAAGGAAAAGTGTATATTTGCACTATTAAATATTTTAGAAAAGTGTAGAAGCGATGCTTTATAGAAAGATCCGATCATATATAGATGACCACCTCAGGTCAAATGAGGACAAGATTCTCCTTATTGAAGGAGCACGGCAGATAGGCAAGTCTTACATCATAAGAGATGTAGGGACAGAACTCTATGACAACTATGTGGAGATAAACCTCGTGGAAGACGATGCGGGCGACAAGATATTCAGGAATGTCCGCACCACGGAAGAGTTTTATCTGAACTTAAGTATGGTTGCAGGATCTAGACTGGACAGATATGAAAACACATTGGTCTTCATTGATGAAATTCAGCATTATCCGCAATTTTTGACGATGCTCAAGTTCTTGAGGCAAGAGCACCGGTATCGGTTTATCTGCAGCGGAAGCCTGTTGGGAATTGCATTGAAAAAGACCGTATCGGTTCCAGTCGGAAGTATCATCCCCAAGAAAATGTACCAACTGGACTTTGAGGAATTCCTGATTGCAAATGATTTCGGCGAGGATGCGATTGCGCATCTGAGACAGTCCTTTGAGCAGAAACAGTCTTTGGCCCCGGAGGTTCACGATAAAGTGCTAAGTCTTTTCAAAAGATACCTTCTCGTGGGTGGTATGCCGGATGCGGTGAATGAATATTTGACCACTCATAATATCGTCAGAGTGAGGGAGGTTCAGGAGGCTATCAGAGAATTGTATGGTGTTGATGCTTCCCGTTACGAAGAGGACGCTGCCAAGAAACTGTATATCCGCCGTATCTATGATATGATTCCATCCCAGATGGAGAACAAGAAGAAGCGAATTGTAGCAAAAGATATATTGGACAGGAAAGGCGACAGATTCAGCAATTACATGGAGGAGTTTGAGTACCTGATCAATTCAGGTATTACGATACCATCTCATGCAATTAGCAATCCGAAATATCCCTTGGCAGAATCCCAGCAGAAAAATTTGTTGAAGCTGTACATGAACGATGTGGGTATGCTTACTTCCCAGTTGTATCATTACAATATCCAGCCAATACTGAACGACATCGCCAGCATTAACCTTGGCTCTGTCTATGAAAGTGCTGTTGCCCAAGAACTAAAAGCACATTACGAAAAATTGTTTTACTACGACAACAAGCAGAAAGGGGAGGTTGACTTTCTTGTTGATGATAGCGGAACCATGAGCGTCCTGCCTATCGAGGTCAAGTCGGGGAAGGATTATACGGTTCATAGTGCATTGGACAACCTGATGGCAATTCAGGACTACCATATAGTTTCATCTATTGTTCTATCAAATGAAAGGGAAATAAAGACAAAGGGAAATATCCTTTATCTCCCGATTTACTATGTTATGTTCCTGGAGAACAAGGTGCCGGAAAAAGAGAACCTGTACTTTTAGTCGATAAATAATTTTACCATAAAACTTATAATATGTTAGAAAAAGAGCCTCGTTTTATAAAAATGTATGATATTTTTTCTGGCAATTTATTTCAGAAAGAGAAATATACATTGGTGATACCAAATTATCAACGCGGTTATAAATGGGCTGTAAAAGATAAGAACAACCCTGAACACGAATCTTCTGTAGAACACCTTATTAAAACAATTGTTGAGTCATTCAACGTGGATGCTGAATTGTTTTTACAGGGTATAACAGTAGCAGAAATCAACAGAAAAGAGGGGAAAAGCATCATTATTATAGACGGTCAGCAACGCATTACCACTCTTTAC
>OLGE01001482.1_pt1 | contig 23972 bp, 20 predicted proteins | sample 1605151 | NCBI WGS metagenome assembly OLGE01 (sample SAMEA3888912, study PRJEB22519) | human gut metagenome | biome: human gut; feature: human-associated habitat; material: faeces | place: Denmark | collected 2010
TGCTCTCACCTCTCAGCACGCTCCTTTCCCCTGCGGAGCAGAAGACTGACCGGCCGGATCGTTGCCAGGCTGTTTACCGGCGCTATTTCAGAAACGTATCCCGCAGTTTTCTTGGCAGATACGTAATTCCCCGGCCGATTCTGAAGGATCTGGAATTCACCAGCGCGCTGTTGACAGATATCAGATTATCGCGCTCAGCCGCGAGGAAGCTGTTTTCTTCAGCATATTTCTTATTCAGCCTGGTGATTTCTCCAGTGTATTTTTCATTCAGTTGAGTGATTTCTTCAGCGTATTTTTCATTTTTTTCGGTTAATTTTTCTTTTTCAGCGGTCATCCCGGCGTAGCTACGCTTTAATTCATTTATTTTATCAAGCAGGTCATGCGTCAGATCTTTTTCCATTATTTCACGCATTCTGTTATAACTGTTACTGTTATACCAGAATTCTTTATTCTGCGACGCGACCCCGAACTTTTTAAACCATGTGTTCCGCAACGCATCATAGAGGCAGCAGTAACTGTCCCCGGTCAGCGTATCCAGATGCCAGAGCGAAAAATTAAGAACATAATTTATGAAGTCACGGCGGAATCTGTCATACAGCCCTTTGTTCCGTAAAAACGTCTCAAGAGCCTCAAGCGCACACAGGAAATTGTCCCACGACTTTTCCCGTGAGTTTGATATAGAGTTTGTGTCCCCTGTTCTATGATGCACAAGCACTTCATCAAGGACGGAGATTCGTTTCGCCATCAGCACTATCGCGCAGACAAAAAACAGGTCATTGGTTGAGCTGAGCTCCTGGAAACGCAGATTCACTTCATCCAGAAACTTTTTGCGGTACAGCTTGTCCCAGGGCCACCAGACAAACACCTCAAAAAAATTTTTCCTGATATCTGTACTCGCGAAAACTTCCTGAGGTGGCAGATATTCCCGGCGCACGGACCAGGACGCATCCGATCTCTCCCCTGTCGCGCAATCGAACAGATCTGACCGGCACACAAGGACATCAGTATTATCCGTTTCAGCCCTGGAGTACATTTTCTCAACCATTGAAGTCTCAACAATATCATCGCAGTCCAGAAATAACAGATATTTCCCTCCTGCCACGCTCATGCCGTAATTCCGCGCCGCCCCGGCGCCCCTGTTCTCCTGATGGAGCACAGTCACCCTTTTATCCGCGGCTTCATATTCCTTCAGTATCGCAAGGGAATCATCGCAGGAACCATCGTCAACAAAGATGAACTCAATGTCCCTGTACGACTGATTCACGATACTATCGAGACTCTTCCGCAGATACGCAACTGCGTTGTACACCGGAACGATGATGGATATTTCTGACATAGTTTAACCTGTGCCGCCCCTGGATAAGAGATAACGCCCGTGTTTTTTTTCCTTCCGGACAGACTCCTCAGACAATATACAGTCTGCTCTCCCCGTGTCCGATGACTTCGCCGATCTCGCAGTCCAGGTCACCGCCCTCCCTAAGGAAGGCCCGCACATCGCCGAGCTTTTCCGGAGGCACGGCCAGAAGGAGACCGCCTGACGTCTGGGCGTCAAAGATGATATTCAGGAGATCGTCATCCTCATGCGGCCGATCCCAGATCGTGCTGCAGGCAGCGAATTTGCGGTTGCGGATGGAGCCCGCCGGAACGAGTCCGTCGCCCGCGTAGTCGGAAACGCGGGGAAGGACGGGCAGTCTGTCCGCGAAGATCCGTATGGACACGTCCGAGGCGCGGGCCACCTCGAGGGCGTGACCGCCGAGACCGAAGCCGGTAACGTCCGTAGCTCCGGTCAGGTGAAAGCGCTGTATGGCGGATCCTGCCACGCTGTTCAGCCGGCCGGCCCAGCGGATGATGTCTGCCTCGGCTTCCCCTGCTCCTTCCCATCCGGCCTTGACGGCAGTGGCCAGGATACCGATGCCGAGGGGCTTCGTGAGGATGAGGCGCATGCCCGGACGGAAACCGTCGTTGGTGGCGACGCATTCCGGATCAATGACGCCGGTGACAGAGAGACCGAATTTCATGTCGTCGTCGCTGACCGTGTGCCCGCCCGCGCTCACGCAGCCGCACTCGATCATGGCGTCAAAAGCCCCGCGCAGCACGTCCGCCAGTACCTGGGGCTTTTCCTCGGCCAGGTCCTCGGGGAAGCAGGCAACGCTCATGGCACTCCATGGCGTCCCGCCCATGGCGAAGATATCCGAAAGCGCGTTGCAGGCAGCGATGCGCCCGAAAGGAAAAGGTTCATTGACGATGGGCGCAAGGATATCCACAGACTGCACCAGGGCTTTTCCCTGAGGCACGGTAAGAACGGCAGCGTCCTCGTTGCAGGCATGGCCCGCCAGGAGGCGCCGCTCAAGATCCGGCGGCAACGGACGCTGCGCCAGCGCAAGGAGATGCTCCAGAGCCCCCGGAGCGAGTTTGGCAGCTCAGCCGGCCGCCTTTGCGCGTTCCATGAGTCCTGGCATGATTTCTCCTTACCCGGATCCGGCGGATCCGTCTGTCTTTCCTGTGATTCTGTTTTTTTATATCCCATGGGGGGAACAGGGACAAGCTTCCGCGCCGCCTTGCGGGCCGGGCGGGGCATGGGGTATCCTTGGCGGCGCAAGGATTTTTCCCTCCAAGGAGTATACATGCCTCTTCTGACTCTTCAGAATGTCAACCTCAGTCTCGGCGGCAAGGAGCTGCTCGAACACGCGGATTTCGGCGTCAGCCAGGGCGAGCGCGTCTGTCTCGTCGGCCGCAACGGCGTAGGCAAGTCGAGCCTTCTTTCCCTGATGGCCGGCGCCATCAGTCCCGATGACGGCCAGGTAACCTACGAACAGGGGTGCCGCTTCGGCTACATGCCCCAGGACGTTCCCACACAGTGGAGCGGGCCGGTCTTCTGCGTCGCCGCATCCGGGATGGGTGAGGAAGGCAGAAAACTGGCGGCAGCCCATCTGGCCTCCTCGGGCAGGGGAGAGAAGCTCCCTGCAGAAGAGAGGAAGAAGGCGGAGGAGTATCTCGAAAGCGGCGAGGGCTGGGAAAGGTACGGCGATGTGCTCGCCGTGGTGAACAGCCTCAGTCTCGATCCCAAAGCCGATTTCAGCACGCTCTCAGGCGGGAGCAAACGCAGGGTGGCCCTGGCCAGGGCTCTTCTCGCGTCGAATGATCTCCTCCTCGACGAACCCACCAACCACCTCGATATCAAAACTATCACCTGGCTTGAGGACTTCCTCATCAAGCGCGCCCGCACGCTGGTCTTCATCAGCCACGACCGCGCCTTCGCCCGCGATCTGGCCACGCGCGTCGTGGAAATAGACCGCTGCCACCTTTACAGTTACGACTGCGGCTTTGACGACTATCTGCCCCGCCGCGATCTGCGCCTCGAAAACGAGGAGAAGGAAAACGCAGCCTTCGACAAGAAGCTGGCCCAAGAGGAAATCTGGATCCGCAAGGGCATCAAGGCCCGCCGCACCCGGAACATGGGACGCGTGCGCGATCTCATTGCCATGCGTGAGGAGCGCGCCCAGCGGAGAAAGCGCATCGGCAGCGTGCACATGGAGGCCCAGGAAGCAGAGAAATCGGGCAAACTGGTCATGGAAGCCGTGAATCTCGGCTTCACCTACCCGGACGGCTATGAGGTCTTCCACGATTTTTCCGCCATCATCCAGCGCGGAGACCGCATCGGCATCATCGGCGACAACGGCACGGGCAAGACCACGCTTCTGCGCGTGCTTCTCGGAGAGCTCCAGCCCACCTCAGGCACCCTGAAGAGAGGAACCAACCTCGAGATCAGCTATTTCGACCAGCTCCGGGAAACGCTCGATCCCAACGCCACCATCATGGACAGCGTGGCCAACGGCAGCGACGTGGTGACCATCAACGGGAAGAAACGCCACGTGGCGGGCTACCTCACCGACTTTCTCTTCGCTCCCGGACGGCTTCGCGTTCCCGTGCACACGCTTTCCGGCGGAGAAAAGAACAGGCTGCTCCTGGCCCGCCTGTTCACGAAGCCTTCCAACCTGCTCGTCATGGACGAACCCACCAACGATCTCGACATGGAGACGCTGGAGCTGCTCGAGGAACTCCTCGCGGAATACACGGGCACAGTCATCATGGTGAGCCACGACCGCGCCTTTCTGGACGACCTCGCCACCTCCACCTTCGCCCTCGAGGGCGACAGGCTGATCCACGAATACGTGGGCGGCTACACGGACTGGCTGCGCCAGCGCCCCGAGCCGAAAGAGAAGACGCAGAAGGCACCCAGGCCCCAGCCTAAGCCGGACGCCGCAAAGGGCAGGAAACTGACGTTCAAGGAACAGCGCGAGCAGAAGATGCTGCAGGAGGAGCTCGACGGCATGCCCGCCAGAAGCGAGGCCCTGGAAAAGGAGCAGGCGGAACTCGAGCAGAGGCTCGCCGATCCGGATCTTTTTCAGCGGGATCCTGATCTCTTCAACGCTACGACGAAGCGCATGCCCGAACTTGAACAGGAACAGAACGCCCTTCTCGAGCGCTGGGAGGCCGTAGAGGCCCGTCTGAAGGAACTTGCTGATATCACAAAAAAAGTCTAGAAACATCCGTTGCACGGAGCGCGCCATCCCCCTGACAGAAGCGCTCCGCCTTTCCCCCCACCAGAGCACCGATAGCCCAGTCCTTCAACAGCGGTGTCCAGAACCCGCTTCAACCCGGCACGCATTCCCCCCCCGGCGGCCGTTTCCCCCGTTTGTGAGTCTTTTTATGTCGGAAGAATCGCACCCTCTTGATATTGAGGCGTGCCTTCAGACGCTGCACCGGATTGTTGTGTCCCTGACGCCCAACAAATCCTTCCGTCAGGTGCTGAGGGAACTCCTCTCTGCTCTCGCAGAAACCATGCATTTCCAGCGCCCGCATATCATCGTGCAGGATCCCGAAAGCGGTAACCTCCGCCTTTCCATGGCCTATGGCGATGCCGAGGCGCCGGAAGCGTCCTACGAACCAGGCACGGGCATCACCGGCCAGGTTTTCCAGTCCAACAAAGCTATCATTGTCCCGTGCATGAGCCAGCATCCGGACTTCGAGAACAAACTCTTCGGCCGATCCCCCGAGGAGATGCAGCGTCTCGCCTTCATCTGCGTTCCCGTGCATTCCGGGGCCAGCGAGGAGGACGGCGCCATCGGCGTCCTCTCCGCAGACACCCCGCGGGCGTCGGAGTCTGAGCTCTCCAACCGCTGTCTCTTTCTTGAAACCGTAGCCGCCCTTGTGGGCACGCAGGTCGCCTGGCTGCAGGAGGATCTGGCGCGCCAGCTTTTCCGCCACACCACGGAGCAGGCTGAGACGAGCATCACTTCTGGCTCCATCATCGCCCATTCAAAAAGCATGCTCCACGTGCTGCATCAGGTGCATCAGGTGGGATCGAGCCACGCCATCGTCCTGCTCCGTGGCGAGTCGGGCGTGGGCAAGGAACTGATGGCTCAGGCCCTGCACGAGGCAAGCCCGAGAAAAGACAAGCCGCTCATCAAAATTAACTGCGCGGCCCTGCCCTCCGAGCTTATCGAGGGGGAGCTCTTCGGCTGGCAGAAGGGCGCTTTCACAGGCGCATTCCAGAACCACAAAGGCGTCTTCCAGCAGGCCGACAAGGGCACGCTCTTTCTCGACGAAATAGGTGATCTCTCCCTGTCCGCCCAGGCAAAACTCCTGCGCGTCCTGCAGGACGGCGTTGTGCAGCCGCTCGGCACGGAAAAGAGCATCGCCGTGGATGTGCGCATCATCTGCGCTACCAACAGGCATCTTGAAAAATGCGTGGAGGCCGGCACTTTCCGCAAGGACCTCTATTACCGCATCAATATCTTCCCCATTTTCATCCCTCCGCTCCGCGACCGCACCGACGACATCATACCCCTGGCCAACTATTACCTGAAAAAATACGCTGAGGAATACAAGCGGCCGGTATCGCGCATCTCGACGCCGGCCATGGATCTCCTCACGGACTACAAGTGGCCGGGCAATATCCGCGAGCTCAGGAACACCATGGAGCGCGCCGTCCTCGTCTGCGACGAGGAGGCCATACGTGCCTATCACCTGCCCACGGACATGCAGAAGAGCGGCCAAGCCAACACGTTGCGCGAACACGGCGCCGGATTCACGGAAACCGTGGAGCGCCTCGAAAAGGATCTCATCGTCGATGCCCTGCGCAACACCCAGGGCAATATCCATCAGTCGGCCAGAGACATCGGGCTGACATACCGCATCATCTATTACAAAATCAAAAAGTACGGCATCAACTACCACGACTTCCTTCCCTCCCCTGCCAAAGGCAGCAGGAAGGAATAAAGGAACCGGAAAGAGGGAGCTCTGAACAGGGCTCCCTCTTTTTGTATGTGTACCATCTGTCCATCTGCCTGCTGAAACTTCCGGACATATCGGACTCCGGCCCGTTTCCGCAGTCTCCTCCGTTTCCTGCCGGGTTTATAGGGCCCTGCCCGTCAGGCCGGAGTTCTGCCCGCACCTTCCCTTCTTGCGGCCTGCTCCTGTATCCGGCTGTGGCTTTTTCCTGTCAGGCCGGTTTCACGGCTTTCACCACAGAACGCGCCCCGCCTGGGCACATCCGGAGCGGCGAAACAAAAATGTTCCTCTGCTTTTTTCATACCGTCTTCTCTCCGGAACGTTTTTGTATCTGATTTCAGCCGAATGTTCTTCCCGTCAGTTCCGGTTCCGCTCCGTAAGGCCTGTATTTTCCCCTCTTCCCATATCCCTGCCCGGTTTCCAAGCTCAGCATCTACAAATTTGTACCACATCGCAGGCTATTCACAAATTTGTATCACATTACAGGGGCCCTGAACGGAAAATTTTTCAGAAAATACATGAATTCAAGTGGTTAACTCAGAATATTGCTCTGGCATGATGCATGCATATGGGAAAGTGACAGAGCATGAAACTGTCCCGGCGCATGGAGAAGCCGGAGTGTTTTATAGGAGAAGGAGTTTATCATGGATTTCACGTCGTACTTCAGACGCAACAGAAAGTGGGTCATCACCCTGCTGGCTCTGGCCGCAGTGTTCACCGTTCCCTGTCTCGCCGAGGCCGCTGAAAAGGCCCCCGAATACACACCCAAGAGAGCCGTTGACACGGTCTGGACCATGGTCGGCGCCATGCTGGTCATGTTCATGCAGCCCGGCTTCGCCCTCGTCGAATGCGGTCTGACCCGCGCCAAGAACGCGGCCAACATCACAATGAAAAACTTCGCCGACTTCGGTGTCGGCGCCATCTGCTTCTTCGTGCTGGGCTTCGGCCTCATGTTCGGTGACTCCCTGAGCGGCATCATCGGCACGAACCTGTTCTGCCTCAGCGGCAACGATCCCACCACTGACGACGGCATGTGGACCCTCACGTTCTTCTTCTTCCAGAGCGTGTTCTGCGCCACTTCCGCCACCATTGTTTCGGGCGGCATCGCCGAACGCATGAAGTTCTCGGGCTACCTGCTCGTCAGCATGCTGGTCTCCCTTGTCGTCTACCCCATCAGCGGCCACTGGGCCTGGAACGGCCTGTTCGGTTCCGGCGGCTGGCTCGGCAACCTCGGCTTCATTGACTTCGCCGGTTCCTCCGTTGTGCATTCCGTGGGCGGCGCCATCGCTCTCGCCGGCGCCATCGTTCTCGGACCCCGTATCGGCAAGTACTCCAAGGACGGCAAGGCCCGCGCCATTCTGGGGCACAACCTCCCCATGGCCGGTCTCGGCGTCTTCATTCTCTGGTTTGCCTGGTTCGGTTTCAACTGCGGCTCCACTACGGCTGCTGACATGACCCTCGGCATCATCGCCGTCAACACCAACCTCGCCGCCTGCGCCGCCTTCTGCACCTCCATGCTCACCGTGTGGTGCAAGACCGGCAAGCCTGACCCGTCCATGTGCTTCAACGGCGTCCTCGCCGGCCTCGTGGGCATCACCGCCGGCTGCGCCGAAGTTTCCCCTGTGGGCGCTATCTGCATCGGCGCCATCTGCGGCTTCGTGGTTGTCTGCTCCGTCTTCTTCATTGACCAGAAGCTCCACATCGACGACCCCTGCGGCGCCGCTTCTGTTCACGGCGTGTGCGGCTTCCTCGGCAGCACCCTGGTTGGTTTCTTCGCGGCTCCCGGTTACGGCACCTGCACCGGCCTCCTCTATGGCGGCGGCTTCCATCCTCTCGCCATCCAGCTTCTCGGAGCCGCCTGCTACGTTGCCTGGGCTTTCATCTGCGGCCTGATTATCTTCAAGATTGTCGACGCCATCATGGGCATCCGTCCCACGCCTGAAGAAGAACTCAAGGGCATGGATATCACCGAGCACGGCGCCGACGCTTACTCCGGCTTCCAGATTTTCACGAACGAATAAGCCCTTATCTCCTTCCCATCTCCGGCGGGACTCCCGCGAGGGGGTCCCTGACGGAGGGGAGCGGACGAATCCTGAAGAAAATTTTTTACCAGCAAAAGGAATAGCACCATGAAGATGGTAATTGCCTATATCAGACCCGAACAGCTGCAGAGGGTCAAGCAAGAGCTCTACAAGAGAGAGCTGTACTCCATGTCCATCACCAACATTCTGGGCGCCGGCAGGCAGGGCGGTTACGCCACCCAGTACCGCGGCGTTACCACCCAGGTTAACCTGCTGAAAAAGCTGCGTATCGAAATCTGCGTGACCGATGACAAGCTCGACATGGTCTTCGAAGCCATTACCGAAGGCGCCCGCACGGGAAGACAGGGCGACGGCGTCATCTTCGCCTGCGATACGGTAAGGGGCGAGCGAATCCGCACAGGCGAAAGCCTCTAAATTCCCAGATTACCAGGAACCAGATCCTCCACCAGGGCCGTCCGCGAAAGCGGGCGGCCTCTTTCTGTCCCGGGAAAGGAGAAGGCCCGCCGTCATTTTCTGACAGCGGGCCTTCTCCTTTTCTCTTTTCTTCTGTTCCTAGCCAGTAACGTCCTTCACGGCGGCATCATGCCCTGCCGCTCCGGGTTCCGCGGTGCCGGACAGAGGTTCACTGCCGTCCTGCGCGGGCTCAGATTCCTGCGCGCTGGCGGAAGCGCCCATGAGAAGACTCTTCGACAGGCGTTCCTTGCCGGCCTTCAGCCGTTGGGCGGAGGCAGCATACTCGGCCAGGATATCGGCCAGGGTGATGGAATTCATGACGTTTTCAGCCGCGTCCTGCACCTTCTCATAGGCGTGACGCAGGGCGTACTGGATATTGAAGCCGATATTGCAGATGGGATTGATATGCGTGTCGAGGTGCAGCAGACGCTTGCCGCCCTCCACGGCGCGGTAAATTTCCAGCAGGGAGATGGCGCCGGGATCCCTTGCGAGCTTCGGGCGCGGACGGCCGCGAACGCTCTGCACGAGACCAGCAGTACGCAGTTTCATCAGGATCTGCCGCACAAAGCTGGGATTCGACTTCAGGCTTTTGGCGATGGCCTGGCTCGAAAGATCCATATTCGGATTCAGATGGATGAAAATCATGATGTGAACGGCGTCGCTCAGTTTCGTAGAGTATTTCATAGTCATGCACCCCTCCCGGAAAAAATAACCGCCCTGCGCCTCATGGGCAAGATGCTGACCACATTTCCCTCATCACGGGCTCTGCCGTCCTGGCCCGCGCCGGGTGCGCCTGCCCCATTCCGGGGCAGGGGCTCAGCGCCAGGCGCATATTCTTCTAGATGGTTATCTTCGCGCCGAGAAGCCTGGCGAATTCAGCAATGAGGGCAGCGTGAGCGGGCCACGCAGCGGCCGTCACAAACTGACCGTCCGTCACGGCGTCACTAAACGTGGCGTTGGCGTCCCGCCAGATGCCGCCGGCCATTTCAACATCGGGCTTCAGAGCCGGATAGGCCGTGCAGGTGAGCCCCTTCACGAGACCGGCGGTAATGAGAAGCTGCGGTCCGTGGCAGATAGCGGCAATGGGCTTGCCCGCCGCCGCGAACTCCTTCACGATCTCGACCACGCGCGCGTTGAGGCGCAGGTACTCCGGAGCGCGGCCGCCGGGAATGTACAGCCCTTCGTAGCCGCTGACACTGACCCTGTCGAAATCGGCGTTGACGCCGAAGTTGTGGCCGCGTTTTTCCGAATAGGTCTGATCGCCCTCGAAATCATGAATGGCGGTGCGCACGAAGTCGCCGTCTTTCTTGCCCGGACACACGGCGTCAACCCTGTAGCCCAGCATTTCAAGCATCTGGAAGGGCACCATGACTTCGTACTCTTCCACATAGTCACCGACGAGTTCCAGTATTTTCTTCATAATCATCTCCGCGGGTCATGACCCGCCAGGGCCCGGGGGGGAAGCCGGTTAGCGCGCCGGTATACCGCACCCGCGTCCGGCCGGCGCTCCGGGCACGGGAGGCGTTTCCCCGATGGGAGAAAACGCCGTCTGGGTCATCATTAGAATACACAGGCTCACAGGGCGTCAAGAACGCCCAGATTTGACAGACAGACCTCCGGGATACCGGAAAATACCCCCGCTTCCCGTTGACCGCCGGGTGTTAATTGTTATTTTCATTTTAACTTCAATACCGGAAAAAGACCAAAAAGCAAAGGAGGCCATCATGGCTTTTGAAGATTACACAACTCACCCCTTCACAAAATTCGACAAGGACTGGGCTCTGCTCACGGCCGGCACCATGAACGATTTCAACTCAATGACCATCAGCTGGGGCGGCATGGGCACCATGTGGTCCGCGCCCGTGGCCTTTCTCGTTGTGAAGCCGAGCCGCTACACGTCCGACTTTCTCAGGCGTCACGACGAAATCACGCTGAGCTGGTATCCCCGCTCCGAACGCAAAGCCCTCGGCATCTTCGGCACGCAGTCCGGACGCGACACGGACAAAGTGAAGGAAACGGGATTCACGCCCGTGGAGATCGAGGGCGCCGTCACCTACAGGGAAGCTGAGGAAACCCTGGTCTGCCGGAAGCTCTTCATGCAACAGCTCGATATTGACCTTGTTCCCCAGGAAATCAGAAACACCTTCTACCTCCCCGGTACGAAGGAAGGCTTCATGCATCAGCTCGTCATCGCCCGCGTTCTCTCCATACACACAAAGTAGGCTCCCGGCCCGGTTCGCCGCTGTCACGCGCGCCGGAGGAGAGACGTCTCACGCCCTCCTCCGGCGCTTTTTTCTACTCACTCCATGGCTCAGAAAAATGACACCTTTTCTTCCCGGAACAGTGACGCCATTGACTTGGAACCACTTCAGGATATTCTATCCTAAGCCCGAAGTGGGCCTTCACCTTCACTTTTCAGCCGACCATGGAGGTTTTCATGAAAAAGGTACTGATGCTTCTCGCGGCCGTCTCCCTCTTAAGCTGGAGCGTTTCCCCGTGCTCTGCCAAAGAGTCAAAAGATCTCGCGAAGACCTATTCCCAGTGGCTCCCAAAATACGAGTACAAACTGAAGGACGCCATTGAAGTCAAGGGACGTCAGGGCATTGCCTCAGACGGCGAGTTCTACTACGTGAGCAACAGCAAGGCCCTGTACAAGTACGACAAGACCGGAAAGCTCATCGCCAGCAACGAGAATCCCTTTGAAGGCTACGCCATTCCGTCCAACCATATCGGAGACATCGACGTCTTCAACGGGGAAATTTTCGTCAGCGCTGAAAACTTCATGGACGGCGTGGGCAAAGACATCCAGATTGCCATTCATGACGCCAAGACCCTGAAATTCAAGCGCACTTTCAAGTTCGAGCCGTCTTCCGGACAGGAAGAGGTTTCCGGTATCTGCGTTGACCGCGACAAGCGCACCGTGTGGATGTGCTCCTGGGTCGGCGAGAACAGCGGCCGCTACCTCTACGAGTACAGCCTGGATACCGGCAAGTACCTGCGCAAGGTGCACCTCTTCCCCGTTCCGCAGTGGGTGCAGGGCGTCTTCTACTACAAGGGCGCTCTCTACGTGACGGCCGATGACGGCGAGGCCGATTTCGACGAGCCCGACCACATCTACCGCATCAACGTGTCCGACGGCACCAGCGCCATGGTAACCCTCGAAAAGTCCCTGACCGAAGTGAAGAAACAGGGTGAAATCGAAGGCCTGTGCGTTGACCCCAAGACCGATGAAATGCTCGTCCTCTACAACCGCGGCGCGCGCATCATCCTCGGCATGGGCAAGGGCTTCTACCCCGGCTACGATCACGAAATTCACGAAGTGTACCGCTACAGGATGACCGAACTGAAGCTGAAGTAAGCTTTCCGGACCTGAACGTTTTTTCACGGACCGCTTCCCTTTGTAGGAGGCGGTCTTTTTTTCGCGCCCGGTAAAAACGCTTCAGCTTCCGGAGCATGAGGCAGAAAGGGCATCTCTCCGTCCCCATCAGCCGGAGAGGGATTGGCAGACAAAAAAGTCCGGCCAGCGCTGACGCCGGCCGGACCCGAATGCCGTTATGGAGCAGCTTTAGGCCGCTTCGGTCTGAACAGGTTCAGGCGGGAGCTTGCCGCGCAGGTCGTGGTCGGTCATGGTGGCCACGGAAGAGTCGGACCAGACGTTCACGCAGGTCTCAATCATGTCGATGATGGCGTAGATGGGCAGAATGGCGCCCATCAGGTCAACCGGCACATTCATGGAGCTCATGAGCGAGAGCGTCAGGAAGTAGCAGCCCATGGGCACGCCGGCATTGCCGACTGCGGCGAGCACGGCCACGAACAGCCAGACAATCATGGTACCCGTGGTAATGACGATGCCCGCGTTCTGCATGAGGAACAGGGAGGTCACCAGGATGAAGGCGGCGCAGCCGTTCATGTTAATGGTGGTGCAGATGGGAAGAACAAAGCGGGTCACGCGGTGATCAAGCCTGAGATTTTCCTCAGCTGAGGCCAGGGTCACAGGCAGCGTGCCGGCAGAACTCTTGGAGAAGAAGGCCACGGCAAGGGCCGGAGACATGCCGCGGAAAACACGCAGGGGATTCACGCCGCGGGCGAGCAGGAAAAGCGGAATGACCACGAAGAACTGCAGCAGGTTGCCGCCGATGATGACTGCGGTGTACTGACCGAGGGCGCCCACAATGACACCGGCCTGGATCTGGCTCACAAGCTGTCCCGTGAAGGCCATGATGCCCACGGGCAGGATGAAAAGCAGCGCGCGGATGAGCGTGAAGAGCAGATCCTGCATGCCGTTGATGCATTTCAGAAGGACATCACGGTTGGGCGTCTTCGGCATGAACGCGAGGCCGAGACCGGCGGCCGCAGCGATGATGAGCACGGAGAGCACGTTGCCTGACACAAAGGGCTGCAGAATGTTGTTGGGAATGACCGACAGGAAATGGTCATAATAGGAAAGATGCGCCAGCTTCTGCGGCACGGACGCGCCGGCAACAGAAGGCACGTTGGCCGGGGCGATGATGAGGAAAAGACACAGGGCCACAGCCGCGGCGACGATGGTGGTCGCCAGCGTGTAGATGATGGTGTGGGCAAAGATTCTTCCTGTTTCGCGGCGCGCTCCCAGCGACGACAGCGTGGTGATCACGGCGAGCGCGATGACGGGCACGGCTACAAACTGGAAGAGGCGCGTGAACACGGTGGCGATGAAGCCGAAGAGCTCATTGATGGACTGGCTGCCGAAGCTGCCGAGCCAGGCGCCGATGAGCATGGCTCCGAACCAGATCACGACCCTGCGCAGATTTTTATGTTTTGCACTGCTGTTCAGTGATTTGACGGTTTCTTCCTCTACCCGTGTGGAGTACTTACCCATAGTATTTCATCCCTCTCTTCTTTCTGTCCGTCCTGCGCTTCTCTGACGGAAACCGTGGCGGGCTGTCTCTTGAAAGATAACTACATATGTTCTTCTTCCCCGTATGTCCACAGTGCCGGAACAATCCTGTATCCGGGAAAGCCCGTACGTTCAGGGGAACGGGACGGCCTAGCGCAGTCTGTAGTCAAATGGCAGCAGCACCAGCGTCCGCACAGCGCGCCCTTTACTGCGGCCAGGCGTGAAGCGCATGGCTCCCGCGGCCTTCAGTGCGGATTTCTCGAACACGCCGGCCGGCTGCGCACTCTGCACCGCGCACTGTGTGGGCTTCCCCTCCGTGTCCACGATCAGCCGTACAGTCACACGGCCTTCAATGCCGCGCCGCTGCGCCTCAGGCGGATACTCCGGACGCACCTGCCGGATAACGGCCGGGGGAGTGTCGAGCTGCCCCAGCGTGAATACGCCTTCCCCTCCGTCCGGAGTTTTCGATACCCCATCTCCGGACGCGCTTCCGCGGCCAGCTCCGTTCCCGGTGCCGCCATTTCCTGCACTCTGGGATGCCGGAACCTTCCCGCCTGCGCCCGCTGATTCCGCCGCCCCGGCCGGGGCTGGAACGGGACGCGGGGGAACCCGCTCTTCCTGCGCGGCCGCGGGGTTCCGGATCCCGGGTTCTGAAAGCGCGGCGTTTTTCTTCTCCGCTGTTCTGCGGCGCTGGTCTCCGGCGCCTTTTCTCCCTGTCCGCTCCTTCTTCTCTGCCCGCTCCTTTTCCACGGGGCGCTTCTCATTCCGGGATACTGCGGTCCGGGATACAGAATCAGCCCTGACATCCCGCGGTTTTTTCTCCGCCTGCGCAGGAGCCGTTTTCTCCACAGCCGGTTCCGCAGCTGCCGGCTCTTCCTTCTCAGGCTTCGTTCCGGCCCCGGCATTCTTTTCTGCGGGAGCTTCCGCGTCTCCGGCCTGCTTCGCGGGCACGGAAGCGTCTTCCGCCCGCGCCGCGGAGCCGGTTTTTTCTGCCTCCGCTTCAGGAGAGACGCCGTCTGCGGAAACTGCCGCAGACGGCGGGACTGCTGCACCCTCGCCGGAAGAGGCTCCGGATTCTCCCTGTCCGCCCGGGGCTGTTCCGGACCCGGAAGACGCCATTCCCGCGCTCACCAGGGCGATGGGCAGGACGACGTCCTCCCTGACTGCCGGCCAGCCGCTTACGAGAAAAATGCCCGCGAACAGGCAGGCGTGCAGGAGCACGGACACAAGGCCGCCGCAGGAGAATCCTGATTTTCCGGCGCTCTTCCCGCGCCAGGGAAGTTTTTCGGCTTCAGACAGAACCCTGCGGACAGGGGCATCCGTGGATACCTGTATTTCGGGCATTTTTTCTGAAGAAAGGGGCCGGGTCATGCCCTGCGCTCCCTTTTCTTCGGCGAGAGCACCATGGCCGCTATGAGGCCCGTTGTCGCCACGAGGACGATGGCCGCACCAGGAGGAAGGGCGAATTCATAGGAGAGCCACAGTCCGGCTGATGACGCCGCCGCCCCGAAGAGAGCCGAAAGAAAGAACATGGATTTCAGGCTATAGGTTATCTGCAGGGCCGTCGCCGCGGGCGTGACGATAAGGGAAAAAATCAGGAAGCCGCCAATGGCCTTGAGGGAGAAGGCGACGGTGAGTCCCATGAGCATGAGGCAGGCGTAATAAATCTGACGGACGGGGATACCGGCCGCCTCAGCGGAACGGCGCTGGCCGATGATGGCCTGTATTTCCTTGAAAAATAAGAAAACAAAAAGAAGGAGGCCTGCCGCCGTACACGCCATGAGCCTGAGGTCGAGGCTGTCAACGGTAAGGAGGCTCCCCCAGACAAGGGAAAGTCCTTCCGTGCGCGCTCCGGGCATAAGCCCGAGAATCATCACGGCGAGGCCCATGACAACGGAAAAAATGACGCCCATGGCGGTATCAGGGCTGAAGCCCGGCCGCTCAGCCAGGGGGCCGACAATGGCAGCCGCGAGCAGGCTCGCAATGACGCCGCCGGCAAGGGGCGGACAGCCCAGCATGAGGGACAGGAGAGCGCCGGCGAAAGCCGCGTGCGATATGCTCATGCCAACGAGGCTCATACGCCACAGCACCACGAAAACGCCCATGGCACCGCACACGCCGCCCCCGAGGATCGCCATGGCCAGCCCCCGCTGCAGGAACGCGTAATTCCAGAAATAATCCATATGGGAACCTCTCCCGGCGGGCTCAGAACAGGGCGATTTTGCGGCCTTCATGCTCAGCGATGGCTATCGGCACGCCATAGAGCCGCTCCAGCAGATCCGCGCGCACGGCATCCTCCGCGTTTCCCTGCCAGATCAGGCTCCCGCCGCGCAGCATGGCGACCTTCTCCGCCAGATGGAAAACCGCGTTGAGATCGTGCGTCACCATGATCACCGTCATTTTCCGGTCCCGCTTCAGCGCGGCGATGGTATCCAGGATGTCCCTCTGCGCCTGCCAGTCCAGAGCCGCGGTGGGCTCATCGAGCAGAAGCAGCTCCGGCTCCTGTGCCATGGCGCGGGCAAGCGAGACTCTCTGCCTCTGCCCCCCGGAAAGCTGCCCGAGCGGACGGGCAGCCATACCGGAAAGCCCCACTGCCTCAAGAGAGCGCATGGCCAGTTCCTTTTCCCTGCGCCCGGGTCTGTGGAAGAGTCCGAGCCTGCCATACGTACCGCCGAGGACAGATTCGAAGACAGTGAGGGGCATCTTGGGATCGATGTCGGCAGCCTGAAACACGTAGGCCGTCTTCAGGCGGACATGCCGCATGGTGGCAGACGTCAGCTCACGGCCGCCGCGGAAAACCCGCCCCGTGTCATGCGGCGTCAGCCCGTTGAAGAGTCCGAGCAGTGTCGACTTGCCAGCGCCGTTGGGACCGATGAGCGACCAGAATTCCCCGCTGCGGACAGTCAGGCTGATATCGTGCAGAATCTCGCGGCGGCCAAAACGCACGCGCACATGGCTGAGTTCCGCCAGCACCGGAGTTTCGGAGGCCGCCACGCTAGATCCCCGCAAGAGCCGAAACGCCAGCGCTGAAGAGGCTGAACCAGTCCGGGACGTCCGGGCTGGAATCAGGAAAATTCGAGAGGACGACATGGGGGACGCCCAGTTCCAGAGCCAGGGGAAGGCCGCTTTTCGCCCCGCTCTGCAGATTGTCCACAACACCGTCCACCTTCTGTCCCTTCACGGCCTGCAGAATATCCGCCAGGGTTCTTGCGCTCATATCCTCGCCGCGCCCGAACGTGGCCAGCACCCGGAAGCCGGCCCAGCGTACGAATTCCGCCTGCATCTGCGCGGCTATGACTGCCCTGCCCTCTGCCGGAGCAAGTTTCTTTCCGGCTTCCGCCTCCGCCGCATCGATGCGGGCAAGGCGCTTCGCGAGACGTGCCCGCACGTCGCCGGCTTTCTCAGGGAAAGCCTTTTCGAGCGCCGCTGCAGCCTGGCGGGAGGCTTCCCGCTGATTATCGGGAACGAGCCAGCTGCCTGTCTCCGTGAGCAGAACCTTTCTGAGATCCGGACGCTCAATGGATTTCAGCATGGTGGTGAACTGGGGCATCCGTTCCTGCCAGGCATGGAGCACGATGAGATCGGCATGGGAGGCGAAAACAAAATCCCCGGTTTTCACATCCTCGTGCCCGGGACAGCTGGACCCCTGAACAAGTGTGAGAATTTCCGCGTTCCCGCCGCAGAGATCCTGCAGGACGTCAGTGATAAGTGACGTTCCGGCAATGAGCTTTACCGGCCCGGCAAAGGCGGACCGGCCGCAGGAGCACAGAATCAGAACGAAAAACAGAACGAAAACCGGGAAATGACGCGCGCGCATAAATCAGCCTTCCCTGCGGGCGCAGAAATAAAAATGATCCACGCCCTCGTCCGTCTCGATCCGCCCGAATCCGGCCTCTCTGAAGACAGCGGTCATCTCTTCGGGGCTGAGAAAATGATCGCCGCTCACGGCGCTGTGGCGGCCGTGCATGGCGTTGAGTTTCTCCCGTCCGTCCACATGCAGAACATAGGCCGCCCCGCCCGGCCGCAGAACGCGGAGGAATTCGCGCGCGGCAGCCGGCTTGTCGCTGACATGCGGGAAGGCGGAAAAACAGATAACGACATCCACAAAGTCATCGGGAAGAGGGATTTCCTCAGCCCTCGCGAGCAGGGGCCAGCTGTCAGGATGGCGCCGGGCTGCTCCGGCAATCATTTTCGGGGAAAAGTCGAGCATGGCGAGCCGCCCCGCCTTCCCGACACGCCGGCGCAGAAAGGGCTGGAGAACACCGAGTCCGCATCCCACGTCCAGGACGGTCATGCCCTCCTTCAGATCAACACGGCCGATAATGGCTTCTGTTCTGGCCAGCACTTCAGGAGAATAATTATGATCCTCCCAGCCCTCCGCGTGGTCGTCAAAAAATTTCCTGCGCAGCAGATCCGCTTCTGTCATTTCCATTTTATCGCCTCCGTGCCACGCGGCCGGATGAACCGGCCGCATGGCACCCTCGCCTTGGGAAAGGCGCCTAGAACTTGAGTTCAAAACCGGCCATGAAGGTCGTGCCGGGCATATAGTAGAGCTTGTGATCGCTGCCCTGCTTTTCCATGGTGTAGCCGTACTTGCAGTCAAAGAGGTTGTCCACGCCTACGAAAACGCGGCCTTCTTCCAGATGCAGCTTGTCATAGCTGAAGAAGTAATCCAGACGCAGGTTGACAACGTCAATATTGTTCAGCCTGTCATTATCCGTAAGCCTGCTGAACGTGCTGGCGGGCTGGGCGGGGCTGGCTGTACGCATCGACGTGCCGGAATACACGCCCTCCAGATGCTGGTAGTCACCGCTGAACTGGAAATCCCTGAGGAAGCGGTATTTAAATCCGCCCTGGAAGGCGAAGGACGGAGTGTAGGGCATCTTGAGCTGCGTTTTTCCATCATCGCCCTTGGCCCTGGCCCACAGCCATGTGGCGCCTCCGTAAATCTCGAGACCGTCCAGGGGCGTCACGCTGCCGGCCAGTTCGAGGCCGTCGATCTGGTATTCAGAGGCGGATGACGTGAAGAAGTCAGTGTAGTTGGCGGCACCCAGGCGGCCGTACATGAAAGCCCTGAACCTGTCCCATCCCTTGTCATGGAAATACGTGGCGCTGGCGTTGAAGAGTCCGGGCTGTTCGTGCGTCAGGCTGACCTCGTAGTGATCAACGACTTCGGGCTTGATTTCCTTGGTATCGAGCCATCCGGGCAGATCTTTGTTGCCGAGTGAGTTCTGCAGGATGACGGGGCTCGGATAGTTCACGCCGCGGGCGTAGGAAAACGCGAGGTTGGTGTGATCATAGCCCAGAACGAGTCCGGCCTGCGGGGAAACGTAATCCTGCCAGAGGTTGCTCGTGTAAAGACGCAGACCGGTGGAAGGCGTAATATGGAAGCCGTCATCCCTGCCGAACGTCTGGCTTATGCCGAGATACGGGGAAAACATGGTGTGCGAAGGAAAATCCCAGGTCGTATCCGTGGCGCCCGGCGCGAATTTATCCTGCTTGTTCTGCAGGTCGCTCACGTCAAGATCAAAGCCCACGACGATTTCGCTGCCCTTCCAGAGATTAAGGGTTTCACGTCCGCGGACGCCGTACAGGATATTGCGCTGGCGGGAGGTGGCCGTGTCGTTCGACTCTCCGTTCAGGTAGAAGGTCGTGTAGTTGTAGTAGCCTTTAAGGTATCCCTTGGCCACGTCGTAATCGTTGTTCAGCGTCAGGGTCAGAAAGTCCGTATCCGTATCATAGCGCTCGGCGCCTGAGTATTTGCTCTCGTCATACGGATTGAGAGGAGACTGCGTTTTGGCTCCCACTTCGTTGGCCAGCAGGCGGACATTCCAGTTGTCGGTAAGGGCGTAGCCCGTGTTCAGGTAATAGCTGGCCTGGTAGGCTGCCGTGTGATCCTTGTGTCCCGTGGTGCTCATCCAGCTCTGCGCGGCGTAAACGTCCACAGGCCCTGATTTGGCGCCCATGCCGGCGTTCTCGGCAAAGGTGCCGTAACTGCCGCCCTGGAAACCGACGCGGAACTCGAAGCCGTCCTCGGTCATATATTTCGGAATAAAGTTGATCATGCCATAGCCGCTGCCGAAACGCGTGGGCTGGGGGGACTTGTAGATTTCCATGCCGCCCAGGGCGTAGACCGGAATGCCGTCAGCGAGAGCCTGTCCGTACAGCACGCCGCTGCGGGGCACGCCGTCAAAGAGGATGGGCAGGTCAGGGCTCGGATGGCTGGCGCCGCGGCCGCGGATATAGACGCTGTGGCTCGTCTGGCCGCCGATGATGTTGCTCTTCCTGAACATGACGCCCGGCACATTGCGGAGCGCGTCATAGAAATCAAGCGATCCCTGCAGCTTGATCTGATCCTCGGTCACCGTGTTGTACTGCGTGCCGAACTTCGTGATCGTCGGCGTCGAAGGCACCCTGTCAGCGACGCCGTAGACAGTCACAGGCGGCAGGGTGTGGGCCGTGAGGCTGCCTTCAGTCAGCGTGACGGCCGGAACGTCCCCCTTCCCTTCCTGAGCATCCTGCGCCGCTCCTGCCTGAGGGGCGCAGAGCAGCAGGCACGCGGCCATGACAGCGGCCGTGGTGTGGACTCTTCCCATCTCTTCCTCCTTTTTCCCCGGATAAAAGCATAAAAATCAGATATTTTTTTAAAACGTAACAAGATTTGATTTAAATCGTGTTACAAAAATAAAAATGATATTACATTCTGTAGTCAGAGGCTATTTTTTTGTCAAGATTCCGGAAGATTTCTCCGCGTCATACCATGCACCGGAATCAGGATTTTTCCCCGCAGTCATAAGGGGGTGTCCGGAGGCAGAACAAAGAAGAATCCGGGCGCTGAAAGAATGCCAGAGTGGAGCCCGGCAGAAGAGTCCGCTCCTGCGGGAATATTTTTTACCATGTCCGCCGCCACTGACAGATGCGGGCATGCCGCTCTCAGAAACGACATAAAGGGAGAGATACGTTTTTCAGCCTGTCCCCCGCGCTTCTCATGCCAGAAACGCCGTGTCCGAAGAAGACGGTCCGGGGTATTTATTAAAAACGTTTACAACATTTATGAAATTAATTTATAGCACAGGCGGCTGCGGATTATCCAAAGAACAGAAGCTGACGGCAGCCAGAACCAAAAACCGGGATCAGAATGCGTACAAAGAGCTGTGCGTCTCCTCTTTCATGCGGACAGAAACAGAGAGGCCCCGGCGGGACGCCCCGGGAGTACCCCTGGCACTATCAGCCACCAGCACCTCCGGGGCCATTCTCTGCTGCTAATCCGCTCCGTGCGGGGCCGCGAGTTCTTCTTCAAAGGCCCTCAGGGCTTCGGGGAAAGGACTCAGTGTCCTCTGAAGCACACCCTGTGCCATGGATATAGCCATACCGTAATTGGTGATCGGGCAGCCGGAGGCAGCAGCCGCCCGTATACGGGCGAGCATCTGTCCCCGCGTAATGACGCAGCCCCCGCAGTGAATCACGGCCTTATAAGGCTGCGGATAGAAGGTAAACTCCTTTCCGGCCGCGACAGAAATATTCAGCTCTCCCCCTGCCAGCTTACAGAGCAGACGGGGAAGCTTGATCCGGCCGATATCATCTTTCTGCGGATGATGGGAGCATGCCTCCTGAATCAGAACATCATCGCCGGGCTTAAGCCTCTTCAGCGCCGCAGCACCGCGTGCCAGGAGGGATAAATCTCCTTTAAAACGCGCCATCAGAATGGAAAAGGTCGTCATGGGAATACCAAGCGGCGTAAGGCGGTTCACTTCATGCACTGCCTGCGAATCGCAGACAACCAGATCCGGCGGTCTCTTCAGACTGTTCAGGGCCGCGGACAGTTCTGTGTTGGTCACGACAAGAGAGAGCTTCTCTCCGTCCAGACAGTCACGGATCGCCTGAACCTGCGGTAAAATCAGGCGCCCCTGGGGCGCGCCCGTATCAATGGGCACCACCATCACGGCCAGTCCGTCAGGGGGGAGAAGATCGTTCAGCAGCGGAGGCTCCTTCCTGGCGCGTTCCGGCACAAGGGCCAGCATCACATCACACAGTTCATCGAGTCCCTGCCCGCTGCGCGCGGAAACACTGATAACAGGAACGGAGGGATCCAGGCCGGCCGGGCGGCTTCCGGCAGCAGTGGCGCCCGGCATATCGGCTTTGTTGCGCACCAGGGCAAAGGGAATGCCCAGCTTGTGCAGATGTCCTGCCAGCCATGCTTCATGCTCACCCCAGCCTGCTCCATCCGTTACCAAAAGGGCCATATCAACGCGCCGCATAACCTGCAGCGTACGCTCAACGCGCTGTTCACCCAGAGCGCCTTCATCGTCTATACCCGCAGTATCCAGGAGGACGACCGGGCCAAGACGGGCGATTTCCAGAGTCTTTTCCACAGGATCTGTCGTGGTCCCGGGCGTATCGGAAACAATGGCCACATTCTGTCCGGAAAGAGCATTGAGCAGCGAAGACTTGCCTACATTGCGGTTTCCGAAAAACGCGATGTGCAGGCGCAATCCTTTAGGAACTTCCATCATACCGGGACCTCCTTCTGCCAGCGATATGAACCGTTCATGAAATCCCTGGAAAAAACATGACTGGGGGCTGTCTGTTTGCTTTTTTATCTATTTGTGCTACTAAAATCAATAAAGTATTACAAATAGCGTGAATTCCCCTGCCTGAACGACGGGGGACCGCACCAGCCAAGTGCATCTTTCTATCGTGTAAGGAGTTGAATTCATGTACGATCCAAAATCATTACATGCCGAACAGTTCATTGACAACGATGAAGTTCTTGCCTCGCTCGAATACGCAGACAGGTACTGCAACGATCCTGCGGAAATTGACCGCATTATTGAAAAGGCGAAGCTGTGCAAGGGGCTTACCCACAGGGAAGCATCGGCTTTGCTGGCCTGTACGCTGCCGGACAGGGTGCAGGCCATTTTCGAACTCGCTGAAAAGGTAAAGAAGGAATTCTACGGCAACCGCATTGTGCTCTTCGCCCCACTTTATCTTTCCAACTACTGCATCAACAGCTGCGTGTACTGCCCCTATCACAGGCAGAACAAGCATATGCCCCGCAAGAAACTGACCCAGGAAGAGATCGCGAAGGAAGTCATTGCCCTTCAGGACATGGGGCATAAACGCCTTGCCATTGAGTCCGGCGAAGATCCGGTGATGGCTCCCATCGAGTACATTCTGGAAAGCATCAGGACCATCTACTCCATTAATCACCGGAATGGCGCCATCCGCCGCGTCAATGTGAATATTGCGGCGACCACGGTCGAGAACTACCGCAAACTCAAAGAAGCGGGAATCGGAACCTATATCCTGTTTCAGGAAACCTATAACAAGAAGGCTTACGAAGAACTCCATCCGACCGGGCCGAAGCACGATTACGCATATCATACCGAAGCGATGGATCGTGCCATGGACGGCGGAATCGATGACGTCGGATGCGGTGTATTGTTTGGGTTGAACCTGTACCGCTATGATTTCGTCGGGCTTCTGATGCACGCGGAGCATCTTGAAGCGGCAAAGGGAGTGGGACCGCATACGATCAGCGTTCCCAGAATCCGCGCGGCGGACGACATTGATCCCGGGACATTCTCCAATGCGATTTCCGATGAAATTTTCGAGAAGATCGTGGCGGTTCTGCGGATTGCCGTTCCCTATACCGGAATCATCATTTCCACCCGCGAATCGCAGAAAGCGCGCGAGCGGGTGCTCCGGCTCGGTGTGTCCCAGATCAGCGGAGGTTCCCGCACGAGTGTCGGCGGTTATGTGGAGGAGGAAAAGGAAGAGGAAAAGAGTGATAAGGAGGATGAAAAGGAAGAGGATAAAACCGAGGAGAAGGAAGATAAAGCTGACAATGAGAAGGAAGAGGAAAAGACCGAGGAGAAGGAGGAGAAGGAAGAGAAGGAGGAAGAGAAGAGTGAGGATGAAAAGACTGAGAAGGATGAGGAAAGAGATGAGAAGGAGGATGAAAAGGCTGAGGAGAAGGGTGAAGAGAAGGAAGAGGAAAAAACTGAGAAGGACGAGGAGAAGGAGAATGAAAAGGAAGAGAAGGAAGATGAGAAGGAAGAGACTGAGGAGAAAACGGAGGAAACTGATAAGGCTGAAGAGAAGGAGGAAGAGAAGGAAGCCACTGTGGAGAAGAAGGAAGAAATGGAGGAGAAGGAGGCTGCGGAAAAGAAGGAATATCCTCTTGAGAAGAGAGATTATGCTGATGAGAAGAAGGACGACGAGGAAACTGAAGAGAAGAAGAAGGATGAAACTGAGGAGAAGGAGGATGAAACTGAGGAGAAGGAGGAAGAGGAGACTGAAGAGAA
>OLGE01001484.1_pt1 | contig 23944 bp, 18 predicted proteins | sample 1605151 | NCBI WGS metagenome assembly OLGE01 (sample SAMEA3888912, study PRJEB22519) | human gut metagenome | biome: human gut; feature: human-associated habitat; material: faeces | place: Denmark | collected 2010
TTTTTATCCCCCCCCCTGTCGCTCTGCATCCCAATATTTTGAAAATAAAAAGAGGACGAAGCATTGCTCGCCCTCTCATTGAGTGTAAGAAGAAATGATTTTCTCTTAATTTAAGACCTATTTAAAATAGGTGTATTCTTGACCTTCGTGCAAAATGGTTACCGATGCCTGTTCCGATGCCTCGACATGTCCCACGATCTGGGCATCGATGCCAAAACTTTGAGAGATCCGGATCAGGTCGTCGGCTACCGATTCGTTGTCTACATAAAGTTCCATCCGGTGTCCCATATTGAAGACACTGAACATCTCTTTCCACGGGGTCTGTGATTCCCGCTGGATCAGACGAAACAACAACGGCGTGTCGAACAAGTGATCCTTTACGACATGAAGCCGATCGATAAAGTGCAGAATCTTGGTCTGGGCTCCTCCGCTGCAGTGAATCATGCCGCAGATGTCTCCCCGGTGCTCTTGCAACATCGCCTTGATTACCGGCGCATAAGTCCGTGTAGGAGAAAGAACCAACTTCCCGACGGTCAACGGACATCCCGCTACGGTGTCCGTCAGACGGAATTTCCCGGTGTAGACCAAGTCGTCCGGTACGGCTGGGTCGTAGGTTTCGGGGTATTTTTCGCCGACAACCTTTCCGAATACGTCATGGCGCGCAGAGGTCAGTCCGTTACTGCCCGTGCCTCCGTTGTATTCGGTTTCGTAGGTGGCTTGACCTGATGAGCTGAGGCCGACGATCAAACATCCGCTGTGGATGTGGGCATTGTCGATCACCTCCTTACGCTGCATCCGTGCCGTAACCGTACTGTCTACGATGATCGTGCGGACCAGATCGCCCACATCGGCCGTCTCTCCTCCGGTCGAATAGATCCCGATTCCGAGGTCACGCATCTGTTGCAGAAACTCCTCGGTGCCGTTGATGATTGCGGCGATTATCTCTCCCGGGATCAGCTGTTTGTTCCGGCCGATGGTCGAGGAGAGCAGGATGTTGTCCGTCGCACCGACACACAGCAGATCGTCCGTATTCATCACGATGGCGTCCTGTGCGATTCCTTTCCACACCGACATATCGCCCGTTTCGCGCCAATAGGCATAGGCAAGCGACGATTTGGTGCCGGCTCCGTCGGCGTGCATGATCAGACACGCATCTTCTGAGCCCGACAGATAGTCTGGAATGATCTTACAGAAAGCTTTGGGGTACAGCCCCTTGTCGATATTTTTGATCGCGGCGTGGACATCCTCTTTCGTCGAGGATACGCCACGTCCTGCATAACGCGATGATGGAGTAGACATAGTGAAAGACCAAATTATATTATTTCACAAAGATAACCATTAATTTCCGTTTATTCCCATTTTTTAATAATTTTGCTTGGCAAGGCAGAGGAAAACATGAGTACGGTAAGCGGAAAACAGGAGGCGGTATTTGATCTGATCCAGAGCATGAGCAAGGCCGAGAAGCGGAACTTCAAGCTCTATGCTACCCGTTTGTCTGGAAATCAGGAGGCCAAGTTTGTCTCTCTGTTCGATTGTATGGATACGCTGGAAGAGTACGACGAGACCAAAATCCTGCAGCGGTGTCCGATCAAGAAGGAGCAGCTGCCCAATATGAAGGCCCATCTGTACAAGCAGATTCTGGTAAGTATCCGCCTGCTCGACGTACAGCGAACGGTGCCGATGCAGCTGCGCGAGCAGATCGATTTCGCTCGGATTCTCTACAACAAAGGGCTATTCCGACAGACGGCCAAAATTCTGGAAAAGGCCAAGGAGCAGGCGCTGTTTTACGAGCAGCTCACGACGGCGATCGAGATCATCGAGTTCCAACGGATGCTCAACACGCAGGATGTCACACGCGGTCTGATTGTGAAGAGTAGTACGGCCAGCCGTCAGGTCGCTGAATTGAGTGCCAAGATAGCCAACATCAACGAGCTGTCGAATGCCTGTTCACAGCTGTATGCGCTCTATTTGCAGCTGGGATATGCCCGGACGCAGCGGGACCTGGATCTGATTGAGCAGGCTTTCGGAACCGTTCTGGCGAAGTACAACAACGTCCAATTCTCGTTTCTGGAGCACATCTACTTTTGTGAGGCGCAGGCTTGGTACAACTATATCCGGCATGATATGTTGGCCTGCTACCGAAACGTGTGCCGATGGTTGCAGCTCTTCGATGGAGCTCCCCACATGAAAACGCTGATGTACGACTCCTATTTGCGCGGATACTCCCGCCTCTTGGAGGGTTTGTACCTCTTGCGCAGCTATCGTCGGTTTATGCAGCGCTTCTCTCAGTTCGAAAGCGAGGCCGATGCGATCGGCAGTATCAACGAAACGGCCCGGATGTTTTTCCTGCAGGTATATTACATCAACAAGATCAATCGGCACTTCTGGGAAGGAACCTTTGCCGAGGGCATTCAGATCATTCCCGAGGTCGAAGCCTATATTCGCAGCTATTCGACACAACTGAACATCCATCACCGGATGGTCTTTTATTATAAGATAGCCTGTCTCTATTTCGGGAACGGGGACTATCGCAAGTGCATGAATTATTTGGGAAAGATCATCAGTACGCGGGATGCACGGATTCATCGCGATCTGCAATGTTTTGCCCGAATCTTGAACCTGATCGCTTCCTATGAAGCGGGAATCGATTACAATCTGGATTATCAGGTGCGTTCAGTCTGCATGTTTCTGGTGAAAATGAACGACATGCACGAGGTGCAGAAAGAGCTGATCGCCTTTTTGAAACGCCTCAATTCGATCTATGCCACCTCGCTCAAAGAGGAGCTGTACAAATTGTACCAGCGTCTGAAACCCTATGAACACCACCCCTATGAGCAGCGCACATTCTACTATCTGGATATCCTCTCTTGGCTCGAAAGCAAGCAGAAGGGAGTTCCGGTGGCAGAGATTATTCGTCAGCGGTTCTTGCGGGAAAACGGCAAATCCTAAAAGAACGGATTCCGAATTTGAGCTGTATTCAAAAAAAAATTATTCTCTTTTCAGGGGTGTGCAGGTTAAAATTTCATTCCGATTTTTGAATCCGGCTTATTATTTGAAATTGATTTCAACGAATGAGGTTCATTTGATAATCTGTTCGGCTTCGAGGCCTAAATTGTCGAGAGGCAACTCGCTGTCTGGTCGAACGCTTGGTATTGTCAGTTCGGATTTTATTCACTATTTTTACGCCTCGAAAAAGTTCTCATAAATTTTATCATACTCATTAAAATCTATGGAAAAACACGTTCAAAAGTACGTAGATGATTTTATGGCGAATCTGATCGCCAAAAATCCGGGTGAAAAAGAATTTCACCAAGCCGTACAGGAGGTCGTAGAGTCTTTGGCCCCCTACATTTTGGAAAATCCCGTACTCCAGAAGATGAAGATTCTGGAACGTATCGCTGAACCCGAACGCGTGATCATGTTCCGCGTGCCTTGGCTCAACGACAAGGGCGAAATCGAAATCAACAAAGGTTATCGTGTCGAGATGAACAGTGCAATCGGTCCCTACAAAGGCGGTATCCGTTTCCACTCTTCGGTGAACCTCAGCATCCTGAAGTTCCTCGCCTTCGAACAGACTTTCAAGAACAGCTTGACCACACTCCCGATGGGTGGCGGTAAAGGTGGTTCTGATTTCAACCCCAAAGGTAAATCCGATAACGAAGTCATGAGATTCTGTCAATCGTTCATGACCGAACTGCAACGTCATATCGGCGAAAATACCGACGTTCCTGCCGGTGATATCGGAGTGGGTGGCCGTGAAATCGGCTTCATGTTCGGACAGTACAAACGTCTGCGTAACGAGTTCACCGGAACGTTGACCGGAAAGGGTCTCGGATGGGGTGGTAGCCCGCTGCGTCCGGAAGCTACCGGTTACGGTACCTGCTACTTTGCGCAGGAGATGCTCGCTACGCGCGGCGATAGCTTCCAAGGCAAAACCGTGACGATCTCCGGATCGGGAAATGTGGCTCAGTATGCTTGCGAAAAGGCTACTCAACTGGGTGCTAAGGTCGTTACGCTCTCCGATTCGTCAGGATATATCTACGATCCGACCGGAATCGATGCCGACAAACTCGCTTATGTGATGGAGTTGAAAAACGTATTCCGTGGCCGTATCAAAGAGTATGCAGAGAAGTATCCCGAAGCAACCTACTATCCGGGCGAACGTCCTTGGGGCGTGAAGTGCGATATCGCTCTGCCTTGCGCTACTCAGAACGAGTTGAACGGCGAGCAGGCTCAGGCTTTGGTCAACAACGGTTGTATCTGTGTTGCCGAGGGTGCGAACATGCCTTCTACTCCTGAAGCAATCGCAATCTTCCAGAAACATAAACTGCTCTACTCTCCGGGTAAGGCTTCGAATGCAGGTGGTGTAGCCACTTCGGGTCTTGAGATGACTCAGAACTCGATCCGTTTGATGTGGACTCCTGAAGAGGTTGACCAAAAATTGCATTCGATCATGAAGGATATCCATACGGCATGTGTTAAATACGGAACCGAGCCCGACGGATATGTAAACTATGTGAAGGGTGCGAATATCGCAGGATTCATGAAGGTGGCCAATGCCATGTTGGCACAGGGTTGCGTTTAATCGAATCGATCGTTTCGGAAGGGCGTGAAGAAGCGCGAACCCGAATCGGTATATGTTATAAATACAAGAGAGGGTCGGATGTTTTCCGACCCTCTCTGTTTGTTTTGAGGATTTTGCTCTAAAGGGACAGATTCGGCAGCGAGTCGATCTCTCCGAACGAGAAACGACGGATCGAACAGGAGCCGATTCCCTCCATCAGTACGAAGTTGACCGAGTCGGACTGCTTCTTTTTATCGTGTTTCAGGGCCTTTAGCAGGTGCTTGTAGTCTATCTCGGAGCGGACGGGAAGTCCCATGCGCTCGAGTACCTGACGTACCCGTTCCGCATCCTGTTCGGAGATTTTGCCCAAATGTGCCGAAAGGCGTGCGATCATCGCGGTTCCGATGGCTACGGCCTCTCCGTGTAGAAATTTCTGGTTGCCGCACTTCTCGATGGCGTGGGCGAATGTATGACCCAGATTGAGTTTCCGGCGTTCGCCACTTTCACGTTCGTCGCGCTCCACGATGTCGGCTTTTACCCGAATGGCCCGTGTAATCGCTTCGGTCAGTAGCTGCGGATCGTTACGGAACATCTCGAACGGGTGGTTTTCGAACAATTCGAAAAGCTCCCGGTCGGCGATCAGTCCGGCTTTGATGATCTCGGCCATTCCGGCACGGAACTCCCGGTCGGGAAGCGTACGGAGCATCGAGAGGTCGCACAACACGAAATCGGGCTGATTGAAGGTTCCTACCATATTCTTGTATCCTTCGAAATTCACCCCGTTCTTGCCGCCTACACTGGCATCGACCTGTGCCAGCAGTGTGGTTGCGACGAAGCCGAAGCGCAATCCGCGCATATAGGTGGAGGCGACGTAGCCCGTGACATCGGTGACGATCCCTCCGCCGATACCCAAAATGAATGTCGTTCTGTCGGCGTCCCTTGCCAACAGCTCTCCGTACAACTTTTCTACGGTTTGGAGTGTCTTGATCGTCTCGCCCAGACCGATCAGACAGTAGTCATAACGGTTGATGATCTCTTTGTAGCGGCGGTGAACGTTCGAATCCGTAACGACGATAACCTGTTTCCCCTCAGGCAGGTAGTTGTCCAAGGAGTGGATCACGTCACCCACCACGATCCGTGACGGCGAGTTTTCACGACGTTTAACTTCGATTTCCTGTTTCATCTGACAAAAAATATCGCTTCTCCATGCACCTGCATGGTAATCGCGTCTGTTTCATTCGTACAAAGATAGATTTTATTTCGTACCTTTGTGGCAATAAAAAATCATTCTATGCAAAGATTACGCAATATTGCGATTATCGCCCACGTGGATCACGGAAAAACCACACTGGTCGATAAAATGATTCTCCAAGGTCATCTTTTCAGAGATAACGAAAAAGCGGGTGAGCTGATCCTCGACAACAACGACATCGAACGGGAACGAGGGATCACCATCCTTTCAAAAAATGTATCGGTCAATTACAAGGGATATAAGATCAATATCATCGACACTCCGGGGCACTCCGACTTCGGAGGCGAGGTGGAACGGGTGTTGAATATGGCCGACGGTGTGCTGTTGCTCGTGGATGCCTTCGAGGGAACGATGCCTCAGACGCGATTCGTTCTGCAGAAGGCCTTGGCTCTCGGGAAAAAACCGCTCGTGGTGATCAACAAGGTCGATAAACCGAACTGCCGTCCCGATGAGGTCTACGAGCAGGTATTCGATCTGATGTTTACGTTGAATGCGACGGAGGATCAGTTGGATTTCGTAACGATATACGGAAGTGCCAAACAGGGCTGGATGTCGCATGTGTGGAAAGAGCGGACGAAGGACATTACCCCGTTGCTCGATGCCATTATCGACAACATCCCCGCTCCCGAAGTGCGCGAAGGTACACCGCAGCTGCTGATCACGTCGTTGGAGTATTCCCCTTATGTGGGCCGGATCGCAATCGGTAAGTTGACCCGAGGTCAGTTGAAGGCCGGCATGCCTATCACTCTGGCCAAACGCGACGGAAAGACAATGGTCAAAACCCGCATCAAGGATCTGATGGTTTTCGACGGGTTAGGAAAGAAGAAGGAGGATACGGTCGAGTGCGGAGAGATCTGTGCGTTGGTCGGGATTGACGGATTTGAGATCGGCGATACGATCTGTGATTTCGAAAATCCGGAACCGCTGGAACCGATCGCTATCGACGAGCCGACGATGAGCATGCTGTTTACCATTAATGATTCTCCATTTTTCGGTCGGGAAGGGAAGTACGTTACCTCGCGCCATATCAAGGAGCGGCTCGATCGGGAGTTGGAGAAGAATCTGGCTCTGCGTGTGGAGCCCGGACCCTCGTCGGACAGCTTTATCGTTTATGGACGGGGTGTTCTGCATCTCTCCGTTCTGATCGAAACGATGCGGCGTGAAGGGTATGAGCTTCAGGTCGGTCAGCCCAAGGTAATTATCAAGGAGATCGACGGCCAGAAATGCGAACCGATCGAAGAGCTGACGGTAGATATTCCGGAAGAGTACTCCGGACGTGTGATCGAGTTGGTGACCAAACGAAAAGGTTCGATGATCGATATGCAAACCATTTACGACCGGCAGCGAATCGTTTTCGAGATTCCGTCGCGAGGCATCATCGGCCTGCGGAGCAATCTGTTGACCGCTACGGCCGGAGAGGCGGTTATGTCGCATCGGTTGAAGGATTTCGAACCCTACAAAGGAGATATGGAGGTCCGTCAGAACGGTTCGCTGATCGCTATGGAGACCGGAACGGCCTATGCCTATGCGATCAACAAGCTGCAGGATCGGGGTACATTTTTTGTCTCGCCGCAGGATGAGATCTACTGCGGACAGGTTGTGGGCGAAAGCACGCGGCAGGACGATATCGTCATTAATCTGACCAAGTCGAAGCTGACCAACATGCGGGCCAGTGGTTCGGACGATAAGGTCTCGATCGCACCGCCCGTAATTTTTACGCTTGAGGAGGCTTTGGAGTATATCAAGGAGGACGAGTACGTCGAAGTTACACCGAAGTCGATCCGTATTCGGAAAATCATTCTGAACGAGACGGAGCGTAAACGCGCGGCTGGAAAATAGTACGGTATCGGCCGACTGGCTGGAGACTCCGAACTGACGACACCTCGGTTAGGATCGTCGAGGGGGCGTGGGGTAGAGTGAAGGAGTGTGGAAGTTGAGAGGAGAAGGGTGATGAGGGTGTGATGTGATGGTCTTACCGAGAGTTGTTCGTGTGTCGAGAATCGAGCGAAAGGATGGGGAAAAGTGTGAGCGCTGCCCTGTCGGGAGGTGCTCGTGGGGGTCGGTTGTCGGGACGAGATGTGGTGTGACACGAACTTTCATGTGCAACAAGCAAGATAACATATAAAAACAGGTAAGATTATGGCAACAGTTGAAACCATTTATTTGGGCGATCTTCGGACGGAGGCGACCCATCTTCAATCCGGAACGAAAATCATGACCGATGCTCCGGTCGATAACCACGGTAAGGGCGAGGCCTTCTCCCCGACCGATCTCGTGGCTACGGCGTTGGGAAGTTGTATGATGACCCTGATGGGCATTGCAGCGCAGACGCAGGGCCTCGAACTGAAGGGTACCAAGTTGATTATTACGAAGATCATGAATGCCTCGCCCCGTCGGATTGGCGAGATTGTGATCGATGTTCATTTCCCGACGGATTTCGATCCGAAGCAGCGTGTTATTCTCGAACGTGCGGCAACTACTTGTCCGGTGGCTCGTTCGCTGCATCCCGATTGCAAGCAGACGATACGCTTCCACTACGGCGCGTAAGGTCGGTAAACAGGTGAAGATATGATAACCTTTACTATTGCGTTGCTTGTCCTGATCGGCGGATATTTCGTTTACGGCAAGTTCGTCGAGAAGGTGTTTGGGGTCGACCCGAGTCGGAAAACACCCGCCTTTACCAAACAGGACGGGGTGGACTATATTCCCATGCCGACATGGAAAGTATTTATGATCCAGTTCCTGAATATCGCGGGTCTGGGCCCGATTTTCGGAGCCATCATGGGTGCGAAATTCGGAACAGCCTCATATCTGTGGATCGTTTTGGGAAGTATTTTCGCCGGTGCGGTTCACGATTTTCTGTCGGGTATGATCTCGCTGAGAAACGGGGGAGAAAGTCTGCCCGAAACCATAGGGCGCTATCTGGGCGTTAACTTCAAACAGTTCATGCGAGGGTTTACCGTCCTGCTGATGGTACTTGTCGGCGCGGTTTTCGTGGCAGGTCCTGCCGGGCTGTTGGCTAAGCTGACACCCGAAAGCCTTGATCTCTCTTTTTGGGCGACCATCGTGTTCATCTATTATGTATTGGCTACGCTGCTGCCCATCGACAAGATTATCGGTAAGATCTATCCGATATTTGCCGTAGCGTTGATTTTCATGGCAGTAGGTATTCTGGTGATGCTCTTCTGGAATCATCCGCAGCTGCCCGAAATCACCGACGGCCTGACCAATACGCATCCCGACGGACTTCCGATCTTCCCAATGATGTTTATATCGATCGCATGCGGTGCCATCTCCGGATTTCATGCTACGCAGTCGCCGATGATGGCTCGGTGCATAACCAACGAGAAGTATGGCCGTCCGGTATTTTATGGAGCGATGATCACCGAGGGTATTGTTGCGCTGATTTGGGCTGCTGCGGCCACCTATTTCTTCCATACGGAGTCTGGAACCGCTCTTTTCGCTGCGGATTCGGGGAACGACAATGCCGCGATCGTCGTTGACTCGATCACCAAAGAGTGGCTCGGAACGATCGGAGGCCTATTGGCCGTTTTGGGAGTGATTGCGGCGCCTATTACCTCCGGGGATACGGCCTTCCGTTCAGCCCGTCTGATCGTGGCCGACTTCCTGCACATAGATCAAAAACCGATTCTGAAACGGCTGCTGATTTCAGTTCCGTTGTTCGTAGTCGGATTCATCATCCTGCATGTAAATTTCTCCGTTTTGTGGCGCTACTTTGCGTGGTGTAACCAGACCCTTGCCGTCTTTACGCTGTGGGCGCTGACGGTATATCTGGTGCGGGAGAATAAGCCCTATATCATAACCTTGATTCCAGCGCTGTTCATGACGGCAGTCTGCTCGACCTATATTTTGATGGCTCCCGAGGGTCTGGCCCTTCCGGAAGTCTGGGCTTATGCGATTGCTGCTGTTGTCGTATTGTTCGTTTTCGGACTCTTCCTCTATTGGAAAAAACGTAAGGCGGTGTCTACTCTCGGATAGAGATTCTTGGAAAGCCTATATTGTACGGATCTTCTCACTGGATACGCATGTGGAGAAGATCCGTTTCTTTTTTGAAGTATGGAGATATATGAAAGTCTCAAAAAGTACGTTATAATCATAGCTTTGTATTCGTGAACATTCGCGGGCGGTTCTTCCTTGCCGAGATGTGTGGAGAGAAAAGGGCCGAGCGATGTTTTATATGGGTTTAATTGAATTTATACATCAATAAATTTCGTAAAATTCCTATCTTTGTAGAATCGGGGCGGTATCTTGATTGTAGCACGTGATGGAAAAGAAAAAGAATTCGCTTGTTGTAGCTAAATGTATGAAAAGGCTGTTTGTGGTGGCCTTGATGTGCTGTGTAGGGTTGGTTTCGTGTACGAAAGATCCGGTGGACAATAATCCCCAAGATCCCGACGATACCTATTCGGCCGATGCTGAGGCAAATCGATGGATCTATTCCCAAATGGTCACCCAGTATCTCTATAACGACTACACGAAGAGTGTAACGCCCAATTACAATCAGACCTGTGAGCTGTTTTTCACCCAGTTGCTCTCTCGAGACGCGGCTGACAACGACGGAAAACACACCGGAGACAAGAACTATTTCTATTCCTACATGGAGCGTACCGGTCAAACCAAAGCGTCATCCGGGGTGTCGTCTGAGTATGGAATGGATTGCATGTATTACTATACAAACAGTTCTCGGCGGTATATCAGTGCACGGGTGTTGTTCGTTGTCGAAGGGTCGCCGGCCGACCGTGCGGGCATCCGTCGTGGAGACTGGATTGTAGGCATCGACGGACGTCCGATCGGAGCAAACGAAACGGCCGCCGTAGAGAGTGGTGGGGCTGCAGAATTACAGATCGAACGGATGTCCCTCCGGCAGATCGATACGATCGATGGACTTGAGATTTACGATTACGAAACGACATACGAAGGAACTGTTGCGATCGAAGCGGCCGAGACCATGGATATCTCCCCGATCTTGATGGATACGGTGTTTACATACGGAGGAAAAAAGATCGGTTATCTGGTCTACAACGAGTTTAATACAGGTCCCGGCGGCGTATCGGATGTGACGTACGACAACCAGCTCAAGGAGGTATTCGCTTCGTTTCAGCAAGAGAAGATCGACGAGTTGATTCTCGATCTACGATACAATCCCGGAGGGTATGCAAGCAGTTGTCAGTTGCTGTGCAGCATGATAGCTCCTCGCAGTGCTTTGGGCGATGTCTTCTGTTATCGGAAGATGAACGATGATCTGGATCGGATATACGGCATGGTGGAGATGGATTTTTTCACTGAAAGCGAAATGGCTCCCTATAACCTCGATCTGGATCGGGTTTTCGTGTTGAGCGGTGCCTATACGGCATCCGCAAGCGAATTGGTAATCAATTCCTTACGTCCGTACATGAATGTCTATCTGATCGGTACGCAGACCGAAGGCAAAAACGTGGGTTCAATAGAAATCACCTCGTCCATACATGGCATTACCCTCCATCCGATCTACTCGCAAGCCTTCAACAAAAACAAACAATCGGATTATTCTCAAGGGTTTATTCCCGACGAAGAGGTCGATGAGATCAAGAATCAGGATCAGCTGTTGCCGTTGGGTGACTCAAGGGAGTTGCTTATGCGCTATGCACTGGCCCGAATAACCAATACACCTGTTGCGGGGACAAAAGGGGACGCGTCTCTTACCGCTCCTTCGGAACGGGAATGGATCGGCCCGACACGACTCAACCGCCACGTCGAAGGCATGATCTTCACGGACACACAAACACTTGATAGAGAGGCAGAGGAATAAATGAAGTGAATTATGGTTATCACAGAGCAAAAATTAGATCAACTACGTACCATATTAGGCGATACGCCGAAAAAGATAGTCCTTTTATCCCACACCAATCCGGACGGTGACACCATCGGAGCCGCTCTGGCATGGAGATCCTATCTCGATCGTCTGGGGCATGTTGTCCGGTGTATCGCACCGAACCGCTATCCCTACTTTCTCGAATGGATGACCGATATCGGATACATCGGTGTATTTAAAGACGATGCGGATGGTGAAATGGCCCGGTTCATCAGCGAGGCGGAGATCATCTTCTGCATGGACTTCAACCAGATCAATCGGCTGGATCGGGTGACCGATACGGCCATGGCCAACACGACGGCGACACGCATCCTGATCGACCACCACTTGCACCCTCCCGTAGACGGATACGCAGTGCAATTCTCGGACACCTACTCCTGTTCGACCTCCTACATCGTCTACCAACTGATTGTAGCATTGGCCGGAGAAGAGGCCATCGATCAGGCGATGGCCGAGGCGCTGTATGTCGGTATTATGACCGATACGGGTAATTTCAGCTACAGCTATCTGACCTCCGACCTGTTTCGGGCAGCAGCCGTACTGATCGATCGGGGAGTCAATGTGCCGTATGTAAACAGCAGCGTCTATGACAACTTCTCCGAAGGCCGGATGCGCCTGTTAGGATACATGTTGAACGACAAGATGGTCACAAATTATCGATACGGCGTCGCCTATGTATCGCTCACGGAGGAAGATATGCGCCGTTTCAACTTCATCCAAGGCGATAGCGAAGGCTTTGTCAACTATCCGCTGTCGATACGCGGGATCCGGATGTCGGCCATGTTCATTCAAACCAAACACAGCATCCGTGTCTCGTTACGTTCCCGAGGCGATATCGATGTCAACGTATTTGCCCGCAGATACTTTGAGGGCGGAGGACATCGCAATGCTGCCGGAGGTCGGTCGTATGTCTCGATGGACGAGACACTGAAAAAGTTCCAAGAAGACTTAAAAGAGTATTTCGGAGATCTTCCGACAAAGTAGCGCCACTCGACGCGCCTTTTCCTGAACGTGGTCGGATCTTATATTCTGAGTTAATTGAAATGTCATGAAAAAAGTTTGGAGTTTTATTCTGAGTGCGGTCCTCTTTTTCATCATCGTATTCGGTATTCAATGGGCCGGTGAGGTCTATTGGCTCAAAAGAGGGAAAGAGCTCTCCTCGATGCTGATCGAATCGGGTGGAACGGCGATTGTTTTCGCCATCTTCCTCTCGATGATTGCACGCAGACAACGGATACAACAGGAGCGCGACGAAGCGCTTCGTGAACGCCGTCGAGCCGAATTCCGAAAAAGGGTCGAAGAGGAGGAGAAAAAAAGAGCTGAAGAAAAGAGATAGAGAGTCTGCAATCATGCCTCAGGAGAAGTACAAATACCGCTACGACCGCCGTAGCCGTCGCATCACTTTCGTTATTCTGACGATTGTCGTATTGCTGCTGATCGGTGCGAGTTTCGTTTGGGGGGGAGCCTATCTTCCCGCATGGGGTGTATTTTTTCTGATTTGCATCATCATTCTCTACATTCTGTCGATTCCGCTCTACATTCTGCTCGATGATTCGGTTGTCGAAGTGCACTGTATCGTCGATATGACCCGGATCCACATCGAAGATGTTGAAAAGATCCGTGTCTTCGGCAAAGACGAATTTACCCGTCTGTGGCCGTTGGTGGGCAGTTACGGTTTTTGGGGCTACTACGGCTACTACTTCGACTTCATGGAGTGGACGACCTATAAAGTCTATGCTTCAGACCGAAAGCATCTGGTTCTGATCGAGGATATCTATGAAGACCGGTTTATCGTAAGCTGCAACGACCCGGAGACATTCATAAAACACGTTCAGGAGTATCGCGACCGGAAAAGGAGCGAAATCCTGCGTCACACACAGCAAGGCGGACAATCGGACCGTTCGGAGACAAATCCGTAAAACATCCCCGTGGTTTGCCGCAAAATCGTTATCTTTGTCCGTCGAAGAGTTCGCAGGCTTCGACGGACATCTTTTTCAATACGAAATAAATCATAAAAACTCGACAGATATGGCATTTGACATTGAAATGATCCGGAACGTTTACAAGACGTTCGCACAAAAGGTAGAGCATGCCCGGGCCGTCAAAGGGGGTCCGCTGACGCTTGCAGAGAAGATTTTGTATGCCCATCTCTACGATGAAGCGGACGCCAAGCCGTTCGTTCGGGGTACCGACTACGTCAATTTCCGGCCCGACCGTGTGGCCATGCAGGATGCAACGGCACAGATGGCCTTGTTACAGTTTATGAATGCAGGACGTGACCGTTCGGCCGTTCCCGCTTCGGTACACTGCGATCACCTGATTCAGGCCGATCGGGGGGCTGCTGCCGATTTGGCTACCGCCAACGAAACCAACCGTGAGGTCTACGACTTCCTGAAAAGCGTCGCCAACCGGTATGGAATCGGATTCTGGAAGGCCGGTGCCGGGATCATCCATCAGGTCGTGCTGGAAAATTATGCATTCCCGGGAGGAATGATGATCGGGACCGACTCGCATACGCCCAATGCCGGAGGTTTAGGTATGGTGGCTATCGGAGTCGGAGGAGCCGATGCCGTCGATGTGATGGCCGGTATGCCGTGGGAGCTGAAGATGCCCAAAATTTTCGGTATCAAACTAACCGGAAAACTCAGCGGTTGGGCGTCGCCGAAGGATGTTATCCTGAAGGTAGCCGGCATCCTCACGGTCAAGGGAGGAACCAACGCTATCTTGGAGTACTTTGGCGAGGGTGCAGCTTCGTTGTCGGCTACGGGAAAGGCAACGATCTGCAACATGGGTGCTGAAGTCGGGGCAACGACCTCGCTCTTCGCATACGACGAATCGATGGACCGCTATCTGCGGGCAACGGGACGTCCCGATGTGGCTGATGCGGCCAAACAGTTGAGTGGTTCGCTGCGTGCTGATGCTGAAGTTGAGGCTGCTCCCGAAAAATACTACGATCGCGTAATCGAGATCGATCTTTCGACACTCGAACCCTATATCAACGGTCCGTTTACACCGGACGCCGCCCATACGATCTCCGAATTCGGTGCGTGGGTACGTGAAAAGGGGATTCCCCAACGGATGGAAGTCGGTCTGATCGGATCCTGTACGAACTCCTCTTATCAGGATTTGGGAAGAGCCGCATCCGTTGCACGTCAAGCGATCGATAAAAAGTTGAAAACGCAGGCGAAACTGCTGATCAATCCGGGTTCGGAGCAGGTTCGTTATACGGCAGAGCGAGACGGGATTCTGAAACCGCTGTTGGAGATCGGTGGTGTTGTGATGACCAATGCCTGCGGACCCTGTATCGGACAGTGGGCCCGCCACGAAAAGGATAACACACGTCCGAATTCGATCGTAACGTCGTTTAACCGTAACTTTGCCAAACGTGCGGACGGCAACCCCAACACACATGCATTTGTTGCATCACCCGAGTTGGTTACGGCCCTGACCATTGCCGGAGATCTGACATTCAATCCGCTGAAAGACAAGCTGCAAAACAGCGATGACGAGTGGGTTATGCTCGACGAACCGAAAGGAGATGAGTTGCCCGCAGCCGGCTTTACCGTCGATGACAACGGATACATCGCCCCGGACGACCACTTCACCGGTGAGGTGGTCATTGCTCCCGGATCGAACCGTCTGCAACGTCTGCAACCCTTCGCTGCATGGGACGGGAAAGATTTTACCGATCTGCGGCTACTGATCAAGGCTGAAGGGAAGTGTACGACCGATCACATCTCGATGGCCGGTCCGTGGCTTCGTTTCCGCGGTCACCTCGAAAATATTTCGGACAACCTGCTGATGGGAGCCGTCAACCGCTTCAACGGCAAGACAAACTGTGTTCTGAACACGTTGGACGGAAGTTACGACGCCGTATCGTCAGTTGCCAAACAGTACAAAAGTCGGGGAATCGGATCGATCGTCGTGGCCGAAGAGAACTACGGTGAAGGCTCTTCGCGGGAGCATGCCGCACTGGAACCGCGTTTCCTGAATGTCAAAGTCGTTTTGGTCAAATCGTTTGCCCGTATCCACGAGACAAACCTCAAAAAACAGGGAGTTCTGGCCCTTACCTTTGCCAATCCGGCAGACTACGACCGGATTCGTGAGGACGACCGGATCTCGGTAACGGGTCTGGCAACGTTTGCTCCCGGCAGCCGGATGACAATCACCCTGAAACACAGCGACGGGACCACCGAATCGTTCGAAGCGGTGCACACCTACAACGAGCACCAGATCGGATGGTTCAAGGCGGGAGCTGCATTGAACTGTAAATAAATCACCTCCGGAGGGCGGAATGTTCGCCTCCCGGAGATAAAATTTAAAGGAACGTATTGTTTTTTCGGGAGAAAGCACTACCTTTGTGCTCCCAAAGTGCAGGAATCTCTTGCGAGGACGTAGGGGCCCGTAATATTCCCACTATAAATTAATATTGTTGAAAATGGACAAGTTGATTAAAATCGCCCAAGATTCTATGTGGGTGAAACCGGAAGTTCCTTCGTTCAAAAGCGGTGACACGATTACCGTAACGTATAAGATTGTCGAGGGAAACAAAGAGCGTCTTCAGAGTTTTCGAGGCACGGTCATTCAAATCAAAGGCAGCGGCATCACCAAAATGTTTACGATCCGCAAAATTTCAGACGGAATCGGCGTTGAGCGTATTTTCCCGCTCTACTCGCCCCATATCGATCATATCGAAGTGAACAAAGTGGGTGTCGTTCGCCGTGCACGTATCTACTATCTGCGCGGTCTGACCGGTAAAAAAGCCCGCATCAAAGAGAAAAAGAGAGTATTTACTGCAAAGTAAGTCATACTCCCTGTGTGGAGCAAAAACAAAACGGAGCCTGTCGGGTTCCGTTTTTTTATAAGATAACGACCGTGTTTAGTCATTTCCCTGAAAAAGTTTTTGTTTCTGGAAATTTTGTACCTTTACACGCAATCCGAATACAAATACGCTTAACGCTACATGGTTAAAGAGATTCTGTTGATCATCACGATCGTTCTGCAAATCATCGCTACGATCGTTGCTATCCGGCTCTCACGCCGGACCAAATACAATCTCTCGTGGATGCTGTTCACCGTCGGACTGACCTGTTTGGCAGTATTGCGGCTCAGCGAATATTTCCGCATAAAACATTGGACCAGCGTACAACTTCCGTCCGAGGTTGCCCTGTGGTTCGGGATTGCGGTATCGCTCTGCTTCGCAGTGGGCATGCTGCTCGTACAGAAGATCTTCGACTACATTACCCGTACGGAGCTTCAGCAGCGTATCAGCGAACGGCGTATTCTGAATACCGTCCTGCGAACCGAGGAGAAGGAGCGGCTACGCTTCTCGAAAGATCTGCATGATGGTTTGGGGCCGTTGCTGTCGTCGGCAAAGATGTCGATCTCGGCCCTATCCGAGACCCAAGATGAGCGCAGCAAGGAGATTCTCCGCAATGCGAATTACGTGATCGATGAAGCCATTCGGAGCCTGCGCGAAATATCCGTTAATCTGAGTCCCCATATCCTGAACGATTTCGGTCTGGCACGGGCCGTTTCGAATTTTATCAACAAGCTGCCCCGCAGTTCAATGCGGATCAACTATTCGACCAATCTGCGGACCGAGCGTTTTGATATGGACATCGAGGTGATCCTCTATCGGGTCATCTGCGAGCTGATCAACAATAGCTTGAAGCATTCGGGGGCTACACAGATTACCATATCGCTGATATATGCCGATGAGACGCTCCGATTGGATTATCGCGACAACGGCTGTGGATTCGACATCTCAGCACAGGAGCAGCAGGGCATGGGGATTGTCAATATCCGCTCCCGGATCCGTTCTTTAAAGGGAAGCATGGAAATGAAAAGTACGCCGGGGAAAGGAATGGTGGCTCAAATCGAGATACATATATAATATCGAACTATGGAACGTACGTGCAATATTGTTTTGGCAGACGATCATACACTGTTTCGCAACGGTCTGAGAACTTTGTTGAGCGGGATTGAGGGTTTCAACGTAGTGGGTGAGGCCTCCGACGGTATCGAGTTGCTCGACCTGCTCGAGAAGATAACCCCCGACGTTATACTGCTCGACATCGAGATGCCGCGAATGAACGGGATCGCTGCGGCCGAAGAGGCGTTGAAACGGTGGCCCGATCTGAAGATCATTACCCTTTCGATGTACGGTGACGAGGACTACTATTTTAAGATGGTATCGCTCGGGGTCAAGGGGTTCATTCTGAAAAACTCGGAGATCAAGGATGTGGTTGCCGCCATCGATGCAGTTGCGGAGGGAGGCAGCTTTTTCTCTCAGGAGCTGTTGTTCAATCTGGTCAGCAACCTGAAGTCGACCCCATCGTCCGTTCCGGAGGATAGTCCGGAGCAGCTTTCCCAACGGGAGTCGGAGATCCTGCTTCATATCTGTCGCGGAGAATCCAACAACGAAATCGCCGACGCGCTGTTTATATCCAAACGTACTGTCGATAAGCACCGATCCAATATCTTGGCTAAAACGGGGTGTAAGAACACGGCTAATCTGGTAGTCTACGCCATCAAGCACCATTTGGTAGAGATTTAGCCCATCAGTCCGAGTGTGGCCTCTTTGTGATTCGCTTTGAGAGGACGGTCAAGTGCTCGACTGCTTTCGCGACTTTTTTGTGCTGCTCGGTTTTGTTGCCGCAACGCTGCGATTTTGTTCTGAGGATAATTTCTTAAAACATAAAACGAGGGAGAGAGCTTTTGTAGCCCTCTCCCTCGTTTATCGTTGACTCCCTACGAATGATCAGAATTTAAGTCCCAAGCTCAGCGTCACGATATGACGGGTGGCTTTCGGTTGAACAATCTCGGAGGAGAGTTCGAAAAGATCGCTTCCCGACCCTTCCGCATAGTAGAAGATGTCGTAGGGGGCATACTTATAGTCCGTGTAGACATAGGTTAGATCGGTGTAAAAGTTTCCTTTGAACCGATACCCGAGTCCCACCGAGTAGCTCTGGTAGGAGCGTACGTTCATCTGATTGCTGAAGATGAAGTCGGAAGAGCGTTGGCAGTCGCCATAGTTTGCATATCCGGCCCGTACGAACAGATTCGGCAGCGGAGTAAGTTCTACGCCGACCCGGAAATTATTCGCTGCCTTGTACAGCTCCTGAACCTCATCCCGAATCACGGTCTCGTACGACCAGTTTCCTCCGGCCATATTCCGCAGCCGCATTCCGTTGTACCACACACGTTCGTAATCGGCGCTGATCAGACCGATACCGGGGAAGGTGTAGGAGAGTCCGGCCATCAGGCGGGTCGGTGTCTGTATTCTGTACTCATTCAGCGAGTAGGGCGTATCCAGATAGTTGTTCGGTGCCTGTCCCGAATAGTTTGCCGACATGTACTCGACATACTCTTCGTTGATGTTGATGAACGTCGGGGTGTGAACCGCCAAACCGATTCGCAGATTGTCGGTCGGACGAGCCACGAAACCGATCTTGAAATTCACTCCCGTTCCATCCATCTTCAATCTCTGGATGTAGTTCATATTGAGCAGCGTCAACTCATTCCCGACATAGGATTCGAAATAATTGTTTTCGTTTTTGTAGTAAATGTCCTGAATGCCGACCGCCAAACCGAAATAGAAGGAGTTCTGGAAATTGAATCCACCGGCAAGCGAGTATTCACCGACACTTCCCTCCTGCAGTTTTCTCAGAACCGGATTGATCGTTGCCGTTTGCGACAAGACGCCCCAAGGGGAGTAGAACGTACTTCCTGTCTCTACGGGACTCATGATCCCTGTTTGGTACCCTAAAATGGCTCCCCATCGATCGATTCCGTAATTGTCGAACGGAAGGTAGGGCTGTGACTCCGGTCCGAGCAGCGTCGATTCCGAAAGTCCTCTCAGTTTCTCCGAAAAGTATTCGGTCATCGAGTGCGCTGCACCCGATCCGAAAGCCATCGAAGAGGTGCTGAAATCGATCTTACGGTTGTAGCCTACGCCGAGTGAGAAGCTGGTCAACGATCCCGGACCGCGGTACATCTCAAAGGAGGCTCCGATGTTACTCGGGGCAAATTTTGCTTTCGAGGCGTTCCCTTTCCGGTTGAGGTAGTCGCTGCTCACGTCGGTTGACAGGACGGACAGGGAGATGCCGACCTCCGAACCCCGATACATACCCAATCCGGCCGGGTTGATCGAGATGGAAGCCAGATCCGCCCCCAGCGAAACGAAGGCTCCTCCCATGGCGGCCGAACGAGCCGTCCCTAACGAGTAATCGTACTGAGAGAGCTTGAGCAGATCACCCGGCGTCTGTGCACTTAGGCTCGTAGACCACACAGCGGCAAGTGAACTGAATATGATCAAACTGATTTTTTTCATGAATCGACAATTTATAGCGTGTTTTATATTTTTCACTGGATCTGCATGACACTACCGGCGATAGCTTCCTCCGCCACCCGAACGGGGTGCGCTTCCGCCACCCATGCTTCCGCCGCCGAAACCGCCACCACCAAAACTGCCACGATTGTAGCTTCCGGAATTGGAAGGAGTCACGGAAGGTGTGGTCGATCTGCGGTAAGAAGGCGTTGTAGTTGTCGAACTACCCGAACTCTTCGTTCCGTTGTTCAGATAGGACGGAGATGAAGAACTTCCGCTCTTTTGTTGACGGCGATAAACGTCATAGGGCGATGAAGAGGTGTTCCCCTTCGTGCTGTTGTTCCGGAAGGAGGTGTTTCCCGTGCTCCCCGAGCTCAGAGAGCCTCTTCTGTACGAGGACGAACCGCTGTTGTTGAAGGAGGAAACCCCGCCAGTCCCGTTCGACTGATAGGAGGAGCTGCTGCCCCTGCGGTAGCTTGTGTTACCCGCTCCACCCATATAGGAAGGATAGTAGGTTCCCGAAGAGTTTCTGGGCTTGCCATAGACCGTATTGCGGCTGTTGTATTTGGGGTAACCCCAATATCCGCCGTGGCCCCAATAGTGCGGACCATGCCAATGAGGACCATACCATCCGCCCCATCCGTAGTAGGGATACCATCCGCCCCACGAGAACCAGAAATCGTTATACCACGGGGAGTACCATCCGTAATAGTTCCATCCCCAATTCCAATTCCAGCTCCATGTGGGACTCCAACCCCACCACCAAGGACTGTTCCATGTCCACGAGGGGTAGCCCCACAAACCTACGTTGACCGTTACGTTGGTGGCTCCCCAATCGCCAAAGAAGGATGAGACGTACTTGGGTTCGACCCAAATCTCGTCACCCGACACCATCACGTTGTAGAAAGCCGGATCATAGGCCGATGCATACCGACCGGCCGTACTGATAGCCGCATCTTGATAGCTGCTCGGCATTTTATAGGAGGGCGAGTTGATGCCCCTCAGCCGTCTTTCGTAGGAGTCTTGGATTCCGTCGGAGAGCACACTGCCGTATGACAGCTCTTCCTGTTGAGCTTCGCGCTGCTGCAAGTCGGCGATCGTACGTGCAATCTCTTCCCTGCGTTTCTGCTCGGCCTCTTCTGCAGCCTTTTGTTCTGCCAGCAGACGGGCTTTGTGCTCGGCACGGGCCGCCGTCAATTCATCTTTATTTCGCGGAGCATATAGGTCGTCACTAACGGAAGCCGATGATCCGGAATACACCGTTGCACTGCATCCTCCCAAAAGGATGACTGCAAACATTCCGCATAAAGCGGTGATCAATCTGTTATTTTTCATACTATTCCGTTGCTTGTTTGTCTTATTTATTATATAACGAAAATGGGACCAAAAAGTTGCTTTTGAAGCCATTTTGTCCCCTATTTTTTATAGATGGGAAACCGTAGCGAATTGTTGCATCGCTACGAAACCTTCGCTTCTCTCTTGGCCCCGGCTCCAGACCGTTCAAAGATAGGCAATATTTCTATAAAATCGGAAAAATAGTATACCTTTGTAAACGAAAATCATAGTATAACCGAACAAGACAAAATATGGCAAAAGAGCTGAAAGAATTGACTCCGCGAGAAGAGAACTACTCGCAGTGGTACAACGATCTGGTTGTAAAGGCAGGTTTGGCAGAAAATTCTGCCGTACGGGGTTGTATGGTGATCAAACCCTACGGCTACGCGATATGGGAAAAGATGCAGGGGGCATTGGACCGGATGTTCAAGGAGACCGGACACGAAAACGCCTACTTCCCGGTATTCATCCCCAAATCGTTTTTTAGCAAAGAGGCCCATCACGTCGAGGGATTTGCCAAGGAGTGTGCGGTCGTGACCCACTACCGCCTGAAAAACGATCCGGAGGGGAAGGGTGTAGTCGTGGACCCCGATGCCAAGCTCGAGGAGGAGCTGATTGTTCGCCCCACGTCGGAAACGATCATCTGGAACACTTATAAAAACTGGATCCAATCCTATCGGGACCTTCCGATCCTGTGCAATCAGTGGGCCAACGTGGTGCGCTGGGAGATGCGAACCCGTTTGTTCCTGCGCACAGCTGAGTTTTTGTGGCAGGAGGGGCACACGGCCCATGCTACGAAAGAAGAGGCACTTGCTGAGGCAAAGAAGATGATCGGCGTATATGCCGAATTCGCGGAGAAGTGGATGAGCCTTCCGGTAATAGTCGGCCACAAAAGCGACAGCGAGCGCTTCGCGGGAGCGGACGACACGTTGACGATCGAAGCCATGATGCAGGACGGCAAGGCTCTGCAGAGCGGTACGTCTCACTTTTTGGGACAAAATTTCGCGAAGGCATTCGATGTGCAGTTTACGAATCAGGAGGGAAAACTCGATTACGTGTGGGCTACCTCGTGGGGTGTATCGACCCGTTTGATGGGGGCACTTATCATGGCTCACTCCGACAACAACGGATTGGTACTTCCGCCGAAGCTTGCTCCGATCCAAGTCGTCATGATACCTATATATAAAGGAGAAGAGGAACTCAACCGGGTGGTTACCCGTCTCGAGGCGATTGCTTCGGAGTTAAAAAAACGGGGAATCAGTGTTAAGATCGATTCGAGAGACAATGTCCGGACCGGATTTAAATTTGCAGAGTACGAGCTCAAAGGTGTGCCGATCCGACTGGCGATGGGTCAGCGCGACTTTACCAACGGTACGATTGAGATCATGCGGCGCGATACCCTCGAAAAAGAGACCATCTCACAGGAAGGTATCGAAGATCGCATCGAAAAGCTGCTCGATGAAATTCAAAAAGGAATTTACGAGAAAGCGCTTAAATTCCGCGACAGCATGATTACCCGTGTGGATACCTACGAAGAGTTCAAAAAGGTTTTGGATAGCAAGGGCGGCTTTATTTTGGCCCATTGGGACGGGACTCCGGAGACCGAAGAGAAGATCAAAAATGAGACAAAAGCCACCATTCGTTGCATCCCGGTGGACGCGCCGGAAGAGGAAGGCCGGTGCATAATCAGCGGAAAGCCGTCGCATCGTCGTGTTATTTTCGCACGGAGCTATTAGTTCATGCGGTATGATTGAAGAGGGGAAACGTCCTGTTTCCCCTCTTTTTTATGATTTTCCTACAACTTTTTTTCATTGCGCATCATCGCTGGTTTATAATAGTTTGCGAGCATGCTGGCACCTTTCGGGGCCTATTTCCCACAAAAAAACAGAGAAAAAAGATCGCAATAATTTGCAGAATCAAAAAAAGTCCCTACATTTGCACCCGCCAAAAGGAAATAAGGCAGTTCTCAAAAAAAACGAATGAAAGAATAAGTCAGCAAAAAATGATTTTTTCTTTTGAAAAATAAAAAAAAGCATTTATCTTTGCAGTCCATTTCCTTCATTTTTTAAGAGAAACACCGAGAGGCTCGAAAGAGCTTCGAAGAAATACGGTTCTTTGAATTATTGGTAATAATTGAGAAAAATAGGTAAATGTAGTACTTATCAATTCCTAAATTCAGGAAACAAACAGTCAGGACTCTAACAATCTAAAATAATATTTTTTATCATGGAGAGTTTGATCCTGGCTCAGGATAAACGCTAGCGGCAGGCCTAACACATGCAAGTCGAGGGGCAGCGGGTGAAGTAGCTTGCTACTTCTGCCGGCGACCGGCGCACGGGTGCGTAACGCGTATGCAACCTACCTTTAACAGGGGAATAATCCGAAGAAATTTGGTCTAATACCCCATAATATTTCATAAGGCATCTTATGGAGTTGAAAGCTCTGGCGGTTAAAGATGGGCATGCGTTGTATTAGCCAGATGGTGAGGTAACGGCTCACCATAGCTATGATACATAGGGGGACTGAGAGGTTTTCCCCCCACACTGGGACTGAGACACGGCCCAGACTCCTACGGGAGGCAGCAGTGAG
>OLGE01001488.1_pt1 | contig 23896 bp, 33 predicted proteins | sample 1605151 | NCBI WGS metagenome assembly OLGE01 (sample SAMEA3888912, study PRJEB22519) | human gut metagenome | biome: human gut; feature: human-associated habitat; material: faeces | place: Denmark | collected 2010
CGGGCATCGTTAACTTAAGATACAAAAGCTGTCCGGAAATGGCGGGTCAAGATCATGGATTATTATTTACGCCTCTAATACTGCCAGCAGAAAATGACATAGATGTAGAATTAGTTGCATTAAGGAAGTTATAGGTACGTCGACTGGGTGTGCTGTATTCTCCAATGCCAAGTGCATCAAAAGAAGACATAACAAAACCATTAACTTTATCAGCCCTTATAGCTGTCATGTTAGTATTCAATGCGGTTGATGCGTGAACAAAATGAGCGTTAGATATTTGCACAGATTCTACTTTACGTACTGAGTTTCCGTACAGTGCTAAAATCGGGATAGATACTCCTGAAGTATTAGTTGTCTCACCAATATAAATATTACTAAGCGCGGTATTTATATGATTTGTTGAAGTATCTTGTGGCTCTAAAGCTATAGCTCCAATATCATATCCTCCATTGCAAAATATATTGCTAGCTCGATTGCCACCGGCTGATAACCTTAATGGGCAGCTTCCTCCGTACACTTCCACAGTGTCTAGAACAGAGTCGCTGTACACACGTATGCCACCTCCCGTTGCACGGATTGAGATATCTGATACATCGGTAGCTTCGCAATAAATATCTCGAAATCTTGCAAGTCCTTGACCGTCATAGATAAACCATGTATTGAATCTCTTGCCAGTTAACTTCTCGTAATACCACCCAGCACCGCGAGTATGCAGTATGGCGTGGTTGCACCGCCACTCACCGTCGAACTGGATGTTTTCAAACTTAATACTATCTTGCCCATCATTAGTGTCACCAGAGCCAAAAATATAGTTCTGACCATCGTTCAATGGTTTTATTACTGTAGTCCCTGAGTACGCCTGGTTAGCACCTTGGCCTACAAAAGTTAGCCCTTGGGTGTATCCAGGTATAGTACAAGGTGACATTCTAAGCTCACCCTTGGGCAGGATAATGCGTCGTACACCAGCATCTATAGCTTTTAATATCGCGGGTGTTTGGTCGGCAACATGCACGCCGCCGCCGTAATTTTCAATATAGTCAGACACAGGTTCTTTTTTCCAGTTGGTATCTACTGTCGGTGTAGTGGGAACCATTGAACCTGGTGTGATTTCCCCCTTGTATGAGTAGTATTCATTATTAAATTTGAATGCCTGTAGCGCAGAGTGCAATGGTGAATTGCTACCAAAATATCCAGATGGAATAAATGGATGCAAATCATATTGCTGTAATTCAAATAGTTTTATTGCATTATCAAGCGTAGAATCTTCATATCCAACAAGTGAGGCCCCTTCAGGACCAGATAACTCTTTCCTTAGCTGATCAGGATCATACTTCAGCACATTAGGAAAATAGAACTGCTGTGCACCATACGCATCATAAACAGCCATAGAATGGCCTTGCACAGTTACGAATTTGGCAATCTGTCCGTTATATACAGGGTAACCAGCGGCGTTAATGATGATTGGCTGGGATACAGGAACGTGAGAGCCGTCTTCGTTCTCCACATAAACCTGAATCTGGTTTTCAGGATTTACAGGGTCAGTGTCAATTTTACCGATATAAATTTTGCCATTGGCTACGGCTTTAAAAGAACGCGCCATAGTGAAGAGTTGCGAAGGCATGCTTACCACAACATTTGCGGTGATATCTGACATTTCATTGCTCCAGATACAAGGAATCGCCGCAGCGTAGCTACGGTGAATTTTGGGCATAAAAAAACCCAGCCGAAGCTGGGTCGTTGCGTTGGTTATCTGTCAGTAGTTATGTACTGGCTGAAGGATTTGTACAAAAAACCCACCTGAAGGTGGGTTTCATAATTAGATTTCTGGTTTCATTCTTCCGAAAACCTTTTCTATTCCTTTTTCGTATTCTTCTCTTGTCTCACTCATCGCTGCGACACCAAGAAGCTTACCGATATGCTGACGCAAAGCCTTGACACCAATTTCAGAAAGGAACAGATGCAACTTATCAGATTGTTTTCCGTTCTCGTCTCGGCTGGCTCGAATCTGTTCAAGGATTTTACCTTTACTCTTTGCTAGCGGGGTATATATCTGCATGTTGGTTAGCTGCCCAAAACGAATAGGCCGTCCTTTCTCTGGCCTATTCAGGCCGTACAGTCGATACCACTCCTCGTATAGCTCATCTGGAAATTCCTTTTCATATTGACGAGCCTCTTCACGAACAAACGCTTTGAACTCGTCAATGACAGCCTGAACTTCTGGACGATAACCAGCAAGCGCATACGCAACCCCCTTAATTCCCGCCTTAGCGGAGGCATTAATAAGTCTCTGTGCTGCGGCGGCTGCCTTTAACCGTGATTGTGGTAGATCGTCATTATCTTTGGCTTCTATTAGTGCCCTACCAATATCAACAATTGCTGTAATGTCATAACCTAACGCTTGATGAACGGTTTTAGACTTCGAAGTAAGTTGAAATTTATAGGGATTTTCCATTTTTCGCTGCAATTCTAGATCTCGGTATTTGCTCATATACTGAGCGCCAAGCAGTTGATCTAAATCCCTGGCATGTTCACCAATCCCTAGCAACTGAGATAATCCAGTTTTCGTAACAACGACAGTTTTCGACTCGTCATCCAGTACATAACATTCAGCGTCAATGCCAAAATCATCTAAAAAGTTACCACGATGAGTTGCCCTGAGAATCTTACTTTTCCATCTTGCAGCAGCTGCTTTCTTTGCTATTTCAGAACGCTGCTCTTTAGTCAGCGACTTTGCGCGAGCGATCCCGCCCTTAGCTTTCCCTTCGCCACTTTTCTTTTCAGTCATAATGCAAGCACCTTTGTTGTTATGTATGCTTGCATTATATACACTGTACACACATACAAGCAAGCATAAAACTAAAACAAAATGCTTGCATTACAACCGCGCTACTCCAACTACACATTATCATCTGGTATCCTGCTCAAAACTAAGGAGTGGCTACTCAATGAAAAAAATAGATATATATAGCGATACATCAGCCTATGTCATAGGCTCATTGGGGTTTTTAATTTTTTTTGTTTGGCAGTACCAGTCACTATCTCCAGGATGGCGATTTTTGGGGATGTCTTTGATATCACTTGGTGCAGGAATAGCAACGCAGGTGTTGATGTATCTCTTTAATGGATGGCTCTCAAAAAGAGTTGAGAAAAAAAGAGCTACTTCAATATGTAGAAGCCTAGCTATTCCAGAAGACTCTACAGATCAGGATGATATTGCAAAATGTTGGCGGTATATGATTGCAAGATACTCAAATGAGTTACTGGCAAACAGACTGTCCGACTTAATCGGGATCGTAGTTACCTCTGTTGGAACAATCATCAGTATAGGGATATCAATTTGGTATGTCGGGATGATTGTCTATTTTGTTTGGAATAGAGACTTCAATGAACCTTCCCTTCTTTTTATACCTTTATTTTTCAGGGTATTAGCATTCATATGTGAGTTATTGCTCTCTTTTTTCTGCAATGTTTTGTTCAACAGATACCCAGGTGAAGCAAGAAAGTTTAATAAAAACTATGATGAGTTAAGGAGAACAGATCCTTTTCTATCAAGCAAAGAGTTCCGCGATTCCATTCGCAATTAACAACATCCATGACATCAACCCTTAGCGATCAGTTGCATCATTGGCAAGTATTGGTCTGATGGCGTTTGCGGCGTTATTCAGCGCTCTTTCATAAGCTGGCGTTCCAGCTTTAGTGTTTGCCAAACGAAGAAGCATATTCCTTGCGGCTTTGGACTCATACAAACGCATCATTGCACCAAAACCAGCCTCAAGCCCCATTGATACACCAAGAGTCGCAGTTGCGCCAATCGTCCTTATCCTGTTGGCTTGCGATTGCCCCGTCTGAGTTACTACATTTGCGGTGTCTGACCTTGCTGTTTGCTGTAGAACTTCATGAAGAGCATCAAGCTCTTTCATGTGCTTTCCAGAAAAAATAGTGTTGTAAATTTCACCGCCTGACTGAGATTTCAGCTTATTAACTTCAGTGATGAACTTGGCTGGAGAGTCACCGGCCTTTTCCGCTATTTTGCTGACGTAAGCTGCACGCATAGCATCTTTCCCTTTATCATCCAGTGCGCTCCAGATTCGTTTCACGTCAGATGGTTTTCTGCTTAATACAACGGTATTTATAAGTTCAGGACTGGCTTCACTGCTTGCCTTGTTGAGCTTGTTAGCAATGTTTTTATTAAGCACCTTATTATAAACGTTTGCATAATCGGAATTTGCTTTAAGGTATTTTGCTGCGTCTGATGCACCGAGGTTTTTAGCAACTGCGTTACGAAGGTCTTTTGACATTGCATTCTCTACCATATTGGTAGCTGCTTTTGCCTGGTTGGGGAAGACCATAGCATCTCCCTGAACATTAGATCTAAATGCTGTTCTGTGCTGACGCAAGAGATCAAACGTAACATCCAAATCAGTTGCAGGGTTTGCTAATTCTTCACGTAGGTTACGCAAGGATGTAAGCAGGCTTTGATTGGCAGACGTCCCAAGCCGTTCCTGTCTTGCGATCGCTGTATTCAGAGCATTCATGGTATTTGTGGTATCAACTGCGGCATTACCCATTTTATTGGTGACGTCATTGATAACAGCGCCAGCGGCATCCTTCCGCCCCCTTAACGTGGTGGTCAGAGATTTCACCACATCATCAGGGTTATACTCACCAAAACGGTCAAAATAATTGCTTACCAGTTTACTACGCGTTGCATATTGCTCCGCTCGCTTTGAGCCTGTCCCGAGCAAAGCACCCTCGGCATCCTGAGTAAGGCCACGAGTGAAAGCATTTTTCGGCGGGATAACATCAGATGTCATTGGTGTCACGCCCATCGATTCTGATGTGGCAATTTTCTTCGCCACTTCTGGCGCAATATCACCTTTTATAGCCGTTATTCCACGCCCTATTCCCTTTGCTGCTGCGGAAAGAAGACCCTGTGCGCCCAGGTTAACAACGGCGTTTTTTGCCGCGTTTTCGGTAAAATCACCTTTCTGGTTAGATGCCTCTGCGATTGAGCCAATCGCCATATTCCCAGCGGTGCTGATTCCTCTGGCGACATCGGCGGTCGCCCCTACGGCTTTCGCGGCTCGACCCAGTGGCAGGACATAACCACCAATGGCCTCGCCAGCCTGGGCGTATTGGTCTGTTGGGCGGTTTATCGGACGAGGGATCTGGTAAGGGGTGCTGTCAGCACCAAAAAGACTACCAACTGATGTTGCGGCATCAGAAATCCCCTGAGCGACATCAAATGGAATATTTACCAGGCCTCTGGCCGCTTGCTCTGCACTTTGCATGAGCGTTTGGTCCTGCCCTGGCTCATCCAAGACAAACCCATCAGGCAGTCTAGGTGATGCCTGCTTATCGTCCAGCACAAACCCTTCCGGTAATGCTACATTGCCTGCCATTGACCACCTCGGAACACTATTTTTTGACCGGTTTTCTGATTGGTGGCCGTAGCCCCCTCTGGAATCCCTCCCTGCGCGGCCGCCTGCTGTTGCCCACCTGATTGCTCTCGTTGCGCTTGCCTTTCTGACACATAGGTATCGTAACCCTGCGAGCTGTAGCCCATGGACTCAGCTTCGCGGCCTGCCACCTTTTGCAGTACGGAATACTGACTGCGGATTTCGCTGAGCTGCTTCCTTACCACATCTTCAGGTTGCGTAACATCAAGGCGGGCTATCAGGTTTTCGAGCTTGCTACCCTCTGCGTTCGACAGTGAGCCCAGACCCCTTAACATCTGGACGTTCTGCACGAAAGCACCAGACTTAAGCTCTTCAATGGCGTTCCTGTTCGCCAGCCCCTCTTCTGAGGTGGTTGCATCAGGCATCCTTCCCGCATACCTGCCAATACCTTCTAATTCTGGCTTATCCAGTACGGAGTCAATCTTCTCGATCCCCCTTTCGCCAGTGATTAGCGCTTCGTTATAGCCGTTATTGCCCTCAAGCCACTTTCTGGCCTGCCCAATACGTGCGCCGGTTGCTGGCTTACCGGTTAGCGGATCAATTCCCGTCGCTGCTATCTGTGAGTTAAGAGACAAAACATCCATATCCTGAAGTTGTCCTGCTCTTTCAAGGGCCGCCTGTGACTGCTTAAACACATACTTGTCGTGATTCAGTCTTGCCATTTGAGCCTTATAGGAAAGATCCTGCCCCCTAATAGCCCTCGCATTCGTCATGTCATTATTGCGAATGGTTTCGTTAATTCTTTGCTGCTCCTGCTGGCGACCAACCATCTTATCCTGAACAGCAAAAGCCTTTTCTGGCCCAAGTGCACCGAGAGACATAGTAGTCAGCATGTGTGATAGTTGCTCTGGATTCTGGATACCTGTCTGAATCATCCAGTCAGCATTCGCCCCCACGCGATTTAACCTGTCCTTGTTGTCAGTAATGAATTTACTGTAGGCTTCCGGTCCCTGGGAAAGAGCGACGTTAGCCCTCATGGCTAAATCGCCCATATCGTTGCGTTGCTGCTCATTAAGACCGGAAAACGCCTGTTGTGCCTGTGCAACAAACGCTGGATTTTCCTGGGCAAACTTAAATAGTCCCGATGGATCACCAGAAGCCCATGCATCAGCGTGAACCTTATTGAACGCACTAATCGCTTTCTGTTGCTGTTCCTGATTGTAAATATCAGCAACTCCAGCCAGACCACGTAACGCGGTCAGACCAACGTTATTTGCACCTGATCGAGCCAGTTCATTGTTTTCGCGGATCAGACCAAGCGTTGCGTTAATGTCGCTTGCCTTTGGCGCATTCTCATTTTGCGTACCGATGCCAGCCAGAAAACCACCAGAATTAATACCCTGTTGCCACGTAGCCATTGATTACCCCTTAATAAAGCAGTGAACCAAGCAGACCGATACCAGCACCGATACCAGCACCCCACGGAGTTGATGAACCAATTAATTTCGCAAGTCCAGCCCCAGCAATAGCACCAGACGCACCTCCGCCAATAGCAGATTGCATTGCTGATGGTCTGTTGGCATTTGCCGCTGCAAGAGCCGCACTTTGCTGCGAAATCTGACTCATGTTGTTGGCATATGTCTGCCCGGCGTTTGCCTGACCTTGCAGTGCGCCAAGACCAATATTTGCCAGATTCTGGTAGTTGTTCATCTGACCAGATAGCCATTGCTGACCAAGCGTTGGTGCGATTGTTGCTAACTGATTACCGGTTGCAGTGGAACCCAATCCACCTGTTGCTTCCGCTGCCGCCAGACTCTGATAGCGAGCCTGACCAGCAAGATCTTTGTACTGCTGAGAGTTGTAATACTGGTTAAGTGCCTGACCTTGCCCTTCCAGAGACGATAAGTTCTCGAGGCTGCCGACATACTTATCAGCCAGAGGAGTAAACGGCTTCAGGTTGTTCATGATGGTGTTGAACTGCTGATTTTGCAGGTCTGCTGCATACTTCTGAGCTTCTGCTGCATACTTTGCGCTTTTATCAGAACTGCCACCCTTCCCGCCTTTTTCAGGGCAATAAGGTTCCTCGCCGCGCAGTTTTCTGCCCAGCTTAAATGCATATAACATGGCTATCTCCCGTGATTCAGGAAGTCGATTAGTTCTTCGCGTGTGGCGCTGTAAAAAGTCACGTCATCCACGCCTTTAAAGTATTTCTTGATGGTTCCTACACGCTTAAGGCCAATCATTGCGCAGTACATCTGCCCGTGGCGGAATTTGCGTGCAGCGAACGATGTGACGCACTGAACGGTGGTGTTAGTCAGAATGTATCGCCAGAACGCCAGACCGATTTCCTTGCTGAATCCACGAACCTCTGGCAGGTACATGGCGTGGCAATCGAATGTAAGCGGCTGAATCTCCTGATAGTAAACAATGCCGCCGAACTGCCCGTGCACGTTCACCTCAAAGTAACGGCATTCAGGTTTGTAGTCGTATCCATCGCCGTTGTTGCTACCGGCGATAATGTCAGGGTGATTTCCGACTGCTTCGATCAGGTCGATGTTTCGCGTTGGTTTGAATGTAATCATCAGTCAATCAACCCATGTGCACGCAAGGCGTCTTCCAAAGCCTTAGTGCGCCGACGCTCAGCAATTAGAGCATTGGCTATAGCCTGGATTTCAGATTGCGTGTAAGTATCGCTAACGGTGAATGTCAGGTCAGCATTGAATACGCCTTTATTCGCCGTACCTGTTGCCGCGGTCCATCCAGTCTGGCGAGCGCCAACAACTTTTGTACCGTTAACAGAATAACTTCCTGATACGTTAAGGGATGAGGCAAGAGTTTGAGTTCCTGCTCTGCTGAGTGAAACATAATCAACGATTATCTCTGATACCTTACCGTCGATATCCTGAACTTTTATTTTCAGACCATTAACATCATTCTCTATTTCAAGAAGCTTTACTTTTATTCCTGAAATATCCTCTTCTGTTTTTGCAATTCTTTTTTCGTGCTCATCAAGAATTACATCCTGCTCATCATTTCTGACCTGCGCATCATAAGCACCGCCTCCTGCCTGATTTGCCTTTTCTGCAATGGAGCCAACATCAGTACCCTGATTTATGACATACAGAAGGTAAGACTGACTGAATATGTTGCGAGGGAGAATAGATGCATCAATGCGTGTAGCCTGAACCACGACAGGCTTATTAAGTGACGGGTCTGCCATATTTTACTCCAGACGAATTTGACACCCGGATAGTGTTACTGGTGACTTCGTGATAACGCGCAATTTGAAACCAATGTTTTTCCTGATGCGCCCTACTTTCTTCCACAAAACGCGTTTGTCGTAAACGAACGGTTCATTCTGCTCAATCATCTGCTCACGCCCGTAATTGATTCCGTCAGTGGTTGCAGAGAGGAACAGGCGGTCGGCGTACTGAGCTACGCCAGTGGATGATTCCACCTCCAGATCGAAGCATCTGGCGTTATCCGCTTTGAACAGTGGAGTAAACAGCAGGTGTTCCTGTTGAAGACCATACTGACTGCTGATATCGAACTGCAATTTGCCGGTAACCGATTCCAGCTTATCGCCGCACGTTATCTGATTTCCTTCGTAAATGAAGTCGATAGCGCGGTACACATCGTCATACAGGCCTGTTTTCAACACACACCATTGCGGACCATTGGCGCTTGAAGATGCGTCGTACACGAGGACGTGACGCGGAAGATGGATAATAAGCAGCTCATGCGCATCAAATCGCAGAGACTCCATCACGCCATCAGCCAGTTCATCAGCAGTGTAGGAGCGTAGTATTTTCTCAATGCTCGCGCTGGCGATTGGCGATACCTGACCGGAACCGATGATGTACACAGACGGCGCACCCGTTGCCGGATTGCTGATGAACGCATACGAATCAGCAAACGGCGTTTTGCAGTAAGTCCCGGCAATGCCTTTCTGCACCATCAGTGATGGCTGCGCGACATACAACGCGGCACCAACAGTGGTTGCACCAGTCAGGGAGAAATATTCAATCGTTGATGAACCAAAGCAGACGATGAAGTCTCGCCATGTGCCGATACCGAGGATACCGTCAGGCTGCGACTCGGCACGATATTGTGCGCTGTAGCGGTCAGGATGCGATTCGTCTTCAAGGTCAGTGATAAACCATGAATCAGTGCCGTCTTTTGACCACGCATAACGCCCACGCAAGCGCGTAATGTCACGAACCGAACCTAACTCATACTGCGTGAATCCGCTGTCCGTAGGCCAGTTTGAGACGGTTTTAACCGTGCCATCATAACGATACTCGATCAGTTGACCATTAACGCCTACCGCCTGTGATGTCCGACCATGAGCCATTGATACACGACCACTTCCGGCAACGTCACCGACTTCACTTTCTCCTTTGTAGAGCTTTCCACCACACACACGATAAACAGCATTCTGCGCCATGTTGTACTCGACGCCGCGCGATATACCGTTCACATCAGAACGTTTGGCAATGCCCGGGAATGAACGAAGATATCCGCTACTGTTCAGGATTTCTTTGGGTGTAGCCAGCATATTCACTGGCAGATAGTCGATATAGTCGGCGTTTCGAAAGTCTTTGCCGACGCCTTTCATAAGCGGAAGTTGCTGAATCGGCATTTATTCACCTCACGTACTCGGATCATCTTTCTCGATGTAAAACCGATTCCACGTAAACGCGCTTTTGTTACCACTACCGCGAGGCATGTCATTTCTCCGCTCAAGTGGTGGTATTTTGGTTAAAGCGATACAGATTGTCTGATATGCACTGTCAGCAGCGGTAAGGAGAGCGTCTGACGGCTGAATGACGTTATCCATGCACACTTGCACCGCGAGTTTCAAAGCGACGCCATCATTTGCCCATGCAGGGATACCTGAATCATCGTCCGGTAACGGCATGATGCCGTTTTCTGTATCAGCAAACTGATACCCAAGCTCGATACCTTTAGCCTGCCATGCTGCCATCATGTCTTCGAGGTCATTAATGGCATCTTCAATTGCCTGAGGGTCAGCATCTGTCAACGTGGCATTGGAATACAGCCCGGCTTTTCGTAAAGCCTTTAGAACGAGATCACCCTTCGTTTTCGCCATCTTCTTCCGCCTTAGCCACTTTATGCTTCGTTGCGGTTTCTTCAGGAGTTTTTACCCAGCCTTTTTTCAGGTGAGATTTAACTTCTTCGTCATCAACAATGATGTAATCGACAGCAAACTGACCACAGGTGATCATGTTGCCCGGCTTATAGAGCATTGTTCGTGCCATTGTCTTCTCCCAATAAAAATGGGGCCGAAGCCCCTTAGATTACTGGTTAGCCAGTACCAGGCCGGTAAACTCTGGAACCAATACACTTGCGCCAGCCAGCGTGGTGAATCGCGTCCACGTCTTACCTGCTTTGGCATCGAACTGGTAAGCCATGATGATGGTCGCCCCCTGCTCGGTAGTTGCCGTCATAACCTGCGGGCCCTGCCCGGTCGGGAATGCCAGCTTGCCGTACATCAGCTCTACAGATCCCTCAGCAAAGAAGATGTTGGAAGCCGCAGCCTTCTTGTTGAGAATGGTGATCGCCGCGTTATTCGCCGGATTGGCGGTAACGTTCTGGTAAGGAATAGACGGCGCATCAGCGTTGTTTGGTGGCAGAATTTTCGGGCTGATGGTAACGGTGGTGCCATTTACCGCCAGGACGCGGAATACCTGCGACTGGCCTGTATCCACCTTCTTGATCATGTGGACACTATTAACGCCTGCGATAGTGAATGCATCACCAACAGCCAGCACGCCAGCAGTAGACACGGTGATGTCGCCCTGACGGTTATCAGTAGGTGCGCCGTTGGAGTCCATTGCGGTAACTTTATGCGCTACTGCGCCACCAAGAGTTACGGCGGTGGCAGAACCTGCCTTCATCGCGCCAGCATAATCAACACGGAAGCTGTCGAAGGATGCCACAGGTGGGATCTGAGCTTTCTCATACGCCGTCAGCGTTGCGCCAACTGCATATGCGCGAGAGCCAAGCTCTTTAGCCAGGTCTTTGTAGTTGAACGGGTTGTAGAACGCTTTGCGCTGCCCACCCTGCGGCACACCAATAGAGAGCATCATTGCGTCAATGCCTGCAGATGCGTTCCAGAGGTCTTCGCCGAGAGTCTTGCCGGTTGATGCCGAACCAATGGTGACCATGTTGGTAGCGCGGGCGGCCACCTCATCGACGATCAGGTTATCAACCCACGCTGCCAGCTGACGACCCGCCGCTTTACCAGCTTGCTCCTTATGCCATGGATCGCGCATTTCTTTTGCGTCCAGCTCGTAGATAACGTTTTCTGGCTCGCGGAAACGCGCAGGTACCTGACGCTGAACGAGTGAGTTTGCAGTTGCTGCGGTCAGATCTAGGCCGCTAACGGTTTTCAGATGGTAACCTTGAGGGCGATAAACTACGTCGCCTGCGCGTTGCATTTCAGTGTCGCCCGGGCGGAACTTGCTGCACTCACGGGATACTACGTTTGATGCCTCGAATCCATCAATGACGTTTTCAAATAGGATTTCAAGGTCTTTTGCTAATTGGTTAGCCATGCTTAATGCTCCGATAGGTTATTTTTTTGCCTTTTTAGCGGCGAAATACGGCGTCCAGTCACCAGTTTCCAGCGCCTTGGCTTTCAATTTGTCGAGGTTGTTGATTACTGCGCCGTTGCTCCCCTTAACTGTCGGGGTTGTGGCTGCCGTGGTTTTTGCTTTTGGCATGATTCTGGCCTTCGATTCGATACGTTCCAGCAGACGACCAATTGCTACGGGGTTGGTAGCTTCTGCCAGTTGCTTGCGCAGTTCAGCGTTGCGACCGAGCGCCAGAACAACGATTTCCGGCTTCTCTGACTCAAACAGGATCGCGTTTTGTGTCTCGATGGGGATTTCCTCGAGTACGGCCTGCTCAGCTTCCTGATAGCCAGGAACTTTGAGAGCCTTAACACGTTGCTGATATTTGGATAATCGCTCTTGATAGGCAGCCTGAAGCTCCTGCTCCTTCTGCTTGCGAGCCATCTCCTGTTGCTGGTACTTGCCGTTATCCTCTGCCCACTTAGTCATGCGTTGCTGATAGATTTCTTCATCGAAACCGATGTCCTCATCATCCAGTTTTGGCATTCGCGGTGGTTGAGTGATTACCGGCTGCTGCTCGACGGGTTTCTGAGACTGACGCATCAGCTCTTTCAGCTCACGGTCTTTCTCTTTAATCGTCTTGCGCAGGTGTTTTACCAGTCCATGCTCTGCGCCATCTTCGCTGGTTGGCGAATCCAGCTTTTCGTCACCAAAGTAGAATTCCTGTTCTGATTCGTCGTCATCAGTTTCAGTAGCTTCCTCTGCATCATTGCCGGAGGACTCACTGCCATCTTCTGTTTCGACTTTTTCAGCCAGTTCGACATCATCAGGAATCTGCTCTGACGCGTCGGTTTCGATTTCAACTTCTGGTGTGTTTTCTGCCATCTGGTCCATTTGTTACCCCTGTTTACTCGATGTTCAGCCCATCGGAAGGCAATAGGGTGCCAGGCCTCATAAAGACAGCCATTGCACGTTATGGGTTAATTACTGCTGTGGTTGTTGCTGAGTTGATTTTTGCAGGATGCTGCTGATGTCCATGCGCTGCGCATGGCCCTGTGCCTGACTTTTCAGGACAAGCTCTGCATCAGCACGGGCATTGTCTCCTTGCTGTTGCTGGAACTGTCCGAGCAGTTTCAGCGCCTCACGGATATCAGATTTTTGCTGGCTATCGGCAGATGCGAGGATTTTCACAACATTTGCCGCAGCAACCTGAGCATCCGTCTGTGCCTGGAATGCTTTAACCTGAATGGCTGCTTGTTCGTTCTGCGCTTTCTGCAATTCAGCCTGACCAGCAAGAAGCTGACCTTGCGCAGCAACCATAGCCGGATCTGGCTGACTGGCCTGTTGTTGTTTCGCCTGCTCAACCATCTGCTGTTCTTCTGGCGTTCTCGGCTTGATAACGCCAGACAGAAGCAACTGATTGCGGTTGTATTCTTTCAGGTCGTCCATCCCTTCGCCGTCCATATTGTCGAGAATCATCGACGATACAAGGTCATGCTTCGGCGTTCCTGGCGGGATAAGTGCCAGCATGGAAAGTAACGACTTAACCGTTGCATCACGGCGAGTAGCGAACGACTGACCGACATCGACAGTCACTTCGTAGTTACCCTGCGAAAGGTCGTTAAGCGCGATAACCTGCCCTGTCTGACGGTCAACCACTTCACCAGTCATCAGCGCCACGTCATCGCTGCCGTCCTCATTAACGATACGCATCGGCGTATCACTGCCATAGACCTCACGCGCCATAGAAAGCCACACAACGCCAGCGCGGCGCATGGATTTAGCCATGTTGTCCATGTAGATATATGACTGCGTGTCCATCCTGTTAAAGATGCTATCAACGGTATCGGTAGCGACGTTGCTCGGCATGTTCTCAAGCTGCGACGCACCTGTAATTTGCTGAATAGCCGTTCCGGTGTACTGTAATAGCCCGGCAAGAGCAGGAGGCATTTGTGTCGGAGGCGTATAACTGCTGACCTGAGCCTGCGCTGTAATATCTCCGTTTTTGTTTTTCAGACTGACCATCGGCAGGAACGCCGGGCGCTTTTTGTTTCGCTCCGCCCAATGAGTGGCGAGAGTACCAGGAATCATGTCAACATCAACTACAGGAATGCCATCACCGCCAGCCTGAGTAGCGTTATCTGCAATCATGGAAACCATCAGGTTCTCAAGACGCTGTGCATCCATCGCTTTTGCTGCGTGACCTTCGATTCGCTCCTGATTATCAACAAATGATCGACGCCCATATACCGGGATGAGAGGAATATGTTCGCCCGGAATACGCTTCGGTTCTTCCAGCCATTCAGCGCCAGACAGAAGACCGCAATAAACTCGGCGCTTCTTCACCGTTCGCTCGCCAATCATTTCGAATGCACCATCGTTCAGCTCGTCGACAATATCTTTGATTTGCTCTTCATCATAAATTGCCGTTTCTCCGCTAACAGGGTTGCGCCACGCCGTGAGCTTCACCTTCTCTATGCGAACTTCGTAGTAGCGTCCAACATAGATGGCATCGGGCGTTGACCAGTCATACTGAGTACCAGTGTCATCACGAGAAAGGCTTGCCGCGATGGAATCAGGGTATTCAGCCTCGAACGCTTTAGGCGTCATGGAGAACATTTCCATAGCCCACATAGCATCAGAGCGGTCATATTGCTTGCTGTCCTGATCGAAGAAAACGCATGTCGCTGGGTCGTAAACAGGAAGAAGGCTGATGCGTCGCTGCTCGTTACTCGGATCCATTTCATCTTCGTAATCGGCACACATGCGGAAACAACCGAATCCGCCCGTTACAGCATCATCAAATGCGTTATCACACGCTTCGCCACCTGATGTTTCCTGATAGTCAGCGCGGAATTTGCCGTTCATTTTTTCGGCTAACGCTTCCGATGCCTTGTCATCCTTCGGCCTGAATTTAACGCTGATGCGATTCTGTCGATACTCGCCAATGATGCGATCACATTCACGGGCAATCTTATTTAGTTCAAAGCGCGGGTAATGCTCAAACCTGCCTTCATCAAATGAGTAACCAGCGTTTGTGCTGCCTTCCCACTGTGCACCGGACACCCTGACGAAACGTTGAGCCTCAATAATCTGCTCACGCATATCCTGCGTTGCTGACCAGGCATTATCAAAGTTGCACAGCACCTTGCGATGCCAGTCAGTCATCTTTCTATCATCAGCCATCATCCAACTCCGCAAGGTATGTTGTAGCTTGAGTAATCAATCTCTTTAGGATCTTTGATGTCTCGCATCTGTATTGCAAAACGCCTCATCATGTAGCCATAGCGAACAGCAGAAAGGATGTCGTCATTTAGCTTGACGATCTTCCCGTTCTCATCGCGGTGATACAGGCGAAACTCTTCAAAGAATGGCTCGCAGGTGTTAAATACCTTGAAACGACCGTCGAGCATCATGTCGCGTATCTCTGCTATCCCGGGTTCGACCGCATTACCTCCATCAGGCCATGTTGCATGATCTGGCAACATATCGAACCCAGCGTCGGCATATTGTTCCTTGAGCTGAGCGCCGCCTCCCTTTTCGTGCTGATGCCCGTCATGAGGCCAAGCCGTAGGGGTGTTTTTGCTCCATGCTTTAACAGCACTCCATGCCTCTGTCGCCTTCTTCTGTTTGGCCTTCCAGACGCGAGAAAGATAAATCACGTCCTCGTCTTTATCCCACCAAAGCTGGATGTGTGCCTGTGGGTGATCCCATCCGAAGTCCATTGCATTGATGACGTAGAAGTGATCAGGACACTCGAACGGCTGACACTTAATAGTCTCTTCCGGTATCTGGAAGATTCGACCACTACCCATCGTAGGAATACCGCGAGCACGCGCCTCTCTCTCATGCTCAGGATAGGATGCGATGATTTGCTCTTTCTGCTCGTCGGTATAGTGCTCAGCGTCATAGATGGTCATGTTGACCACTTTCTGCGACTTGCTGGGATTCTTCAGGAACTTGGTAACAACGTCAGACATCCCCATCAGCGGGGTAAACGTCAGAATTGAGAATTGCCCGTATTTGTTGGTACGGGTAAGACCTTCGCCATAAATGCTGTATGGTGGCTCTTCGTCAAACCACACGCCGTGGATTGTGTCACCCTGCCAGCGAGCGCGGCCTTGCGAGTATGGTTTGAAGTAGCAGATTGAAATGCCATCTTCAACGCCATCAGTCGTGTGATGCTTAACCAGAAGATGATCAACAAGGTTCGGAAAGAAAGGAGACTTCTTCCAGCTAATGATGTCCTCTTTCGGTATTGAACCGTAGCCCGGCTCATCATTCTCTTCAATACGACCGCACAGGATGCGTTGAGTCGTTTTGGTTACCGTCTCGTTTGTCTCGCCGCCAATCCAGAAGACAACAGGCTCATAGAAACGCTTACCTTTCCACTCACCGCCATATTTACCATCAGCAGGATAGCCTTTTGTGCCCGGATAACGCCCGGTAAGGTGAAACGCGACTTCAGCAGCACCAGTAAATGACTTACCAAGCTGGTTACCAGCCATAAAACATCGCTCTGGATAGTCATGCCCGGCGTCGATGAACTCAAGCTGTTTGCTGTATGGCGTAAATTCATATAGCAGGTGTGTGTTACGGTAGTTCTCTTCTTCTTCGAGTAGCTCGAGCAATTCGATTTGCTCTTCGTCGCTCAAGTTATCAAGAATCGCGTCCAGTTCCACGGTTGAATAGCTCCTTGATACGAGAGCGCCGCTTATCGCGATCTCCCTTATCAGGTGTCACGTCTTCAACTTGCGACTGCTCTTTGAGGCCCAAATCACGGGCGATGATGTTAGCGTTGAGAAGGTCAGCGGCTGCGCCAGAGAATTTCTGATCGTAGATGATGTCTTCCGCTCGTGATGTGACGTCAGAAAAACCTTCCATTGACCGGAAGGTTCCCCACGTTTGCCTGGTGATATCAAGGAAGGTACACAATCCTGAAATAGTCATGGCTCGCATCTTAGGGATATTAGCCTTAATTATTTCTCCCTGATATGAAAATACCTTACCCTCCCATAGCGGGTTATCATCAGCCCACTCGAAGTATTCACAACAAGCAGCCCACAGCGCCTCAGGCGATTCGAATTTAGGATTTCGCCCATGACTGCTGCGGGCCTCCCAAAATCGGTTGCCCTTTGGTGCTGCCATATTGATTATTTCCCTTCTGTTTGCTTATCCCACTCTTCGCGGAATTTGGATGGGTTGTCGAAGCCCTGAGAGCCTGAACAAACTTTGATTACCATTACTTAGCTCCTTCCTGCTTGCCTGTGTTTGATGTCGTTTCAGCAGCAGCCCCAGAGCAATTAACGCTACCCGCAACACCATATCCATAACCAGTCTTGAAGAAATTGTTGCCAGTAAATTGGTTAACAATCTTCCCGCAGCACGGGCAGCGTTGGCATTGGCAATAAGGGGATTGATTATTCCAGTGATACATCTTGTTTCTCCTGAATGAATGGCAGGAAGTGATTAACCATCCTGTCCAGCATGTAACAGTACGTCTCGTTGGCATCTTCAGGCCTTGTCGTCACGCCGACATCAGAGCAAACGTAAAAGCAGACGTGGGCACACTCATGAACGAGCGTAGCGATCTGCTGATCGAATACTCCAATCAGATAGCATCGCTCACCCGTATCAGTGTTTTCATAGTTGCTTGCAATCCCAAGATTGAATGGCTTCTCATCCCCGCTGCCGCCAAGGAATTTATCAGCGTGCTGAAACTGTTCTCTGGTTGTTGCGAGGTAGACGTGTGCACTTTGAAACAGCGGAATGGTGAACGCCGGGAGTTTGTGCCATTTGTCCTTAGCCATATCACACTCCAGCAGTGAACAGGTCTAACGCTTCCTTCGATTTACGCACCGCTTCGATAGTACGGGTCGTGATATCTGAATTAGCGCCGCCTGACTGGAAGTGAATTTTGAATAGCTCAAGCTTCAGCTCGTCAGTGCCAATGAATTGAAATGCTTCTTCTGCGGCTGCGTTCTGGTTCATGACCAGTTTGTAAATCTCTAACTGGAATTTCTGTTCTTCAGTCATGGGAATAATCTCTGCCATTGTTGGCTCCGTTTATCCGTTAAAAGGGATATCAATTAAGTTATCCCGTGTAGGGTATAAGCCATTATCAAAGCCACTCTGTAGGGAATGGCTTTTGTAATAACTACTGTTCGCTTAGCTTCTGCTTCAGCAAGTAACCTTCGAGCATCCAGATTTTGTTTACAGCATTCTGCCGGGCAATCTTCCGACCAATTTCTGCATCAAAGTTTTCCGGGCTTGCACAGGCACTCTCTCCGGTGACGGTGAAGCCATTCTTCAGCACCAGTACGCAGAAAGTGAGCAACTTCAATGGTGATAAATCACGATCGCCTTCTTCTGGTTTTTCCCTGCCACAATATTCGTTGCTGGAAATGGCACCATTTCGTCCATCATAAGCAGTAAAGTAATGCTCGCTTTTAATCACGTCTTCGATGTGCTGCAGGGTGATTCGCGGTGCCGTTTTGCCTTTCTCAACGATTTCTTTTTCGATTTGCTGGTCGTTCATAATTATGCCCCTGTGGAGTGGTTGCTTGATTAGGATGTCTTTCCATCAGTCCGCCACCACAAAGAATCTTTTTTGCCATAAGGCTGGAGGTTCATCTTTCAGTGGCTGCCAGTGTTATTTCCCCACTTTCTGGCTTGGGTTGCTTCGTGGTACTGCCGTTAACTGGTGACCTAGAATAAATTCCGGTTTCATTATCAAGCCCACCCGTAGATGGGCTTTGTAATGCCTACATGGTTAAATGATTTGCCAGTCTTCTGCTAGAACATCAGTCTGACTAGCCAGCCACGGTACTAATTTATCGTCCGCTGTCTTCATGCAAATGCATGGCAGCGTCACAAGGCCATTAACTCCGTCCAGGTCACACTCAAACCCCCAAGCATTCTGCTGGATAATGAACAGATACATCCCCTTACCATTCCAGCCAGCACGGGCAACTTTATTCCCCAACTTGAGCGCTTCAATGGCAAGGCCGAAACTTAGCCCTGATACCGGACGATAAGCCTTTTCGAATACTTCTTTTGGACTCCAGCTAACGTAGCCATCAAAGCGATCGGTGTTAGGTTTTCCGCCATCAAGATATTCAACCAGATAGCCTTCATCCTCGCCGTTTTCTCCGGCAGGAAGCTGCCAGCCACGAAAATCGTTATATGCCTGTCTCGTCATCGGAAAGGCGTTAATCAGTTTTACGCCAATATGCTGGGTCATAAAATTACCTATAGAGTTGGGAATAAAAAGCCCCGCATCGCGAGGCTCATTAAATGGACTTTGTGATTTGCAAAAAAAAATTATTTCAGGCATTGCGTCCTGATGTATTCCTGCAGGTAGTTAACCTGCGCGGTTATCTTATCGATTCCACTTCGGAGACGGTAATAATTGAGTTCAGCATCTGCTGTAAGTCTTGGGCTTTCTCCATCGCCCATGCCGCTGGCTCCGGTCGTTGACTTTGCACAGGTGGCGGCGACTTGCAGGCGCTTACGCCCAGCAGAAACATCAGCACGGAGGCTTTCGATAGTCGCGTTAGCATCAGCAAGCTCCTTTGTGTATCTGGCGTCAAGTTCTGCTACATCACGTTGACGCTTCTGCATGTCTTTAATGGTGGCGGTCGCCAGGAGGAGTTTCTCAGTGGCCTTATCGCGCTGGTCTCTGTAAGTGATGGCGTTGTCGCGGTAGTGGTTCACGAAGAAAGCCAGTGCGCCGATTAACGCCAGCACCAGCAACTGCAGCCAGTAACGCTTAACCAGTGCGCTAATCATGACAGGAACAGAGCTCGCTCTGCCTTGCGGCGATTCGTGAGCCCCGGCATCACCTTTCCGCCTGATTTATTCCAGCGCAGAAATTCATCTGCCGCGCCTTTTATATCGCCAGCATTCAGCTTTTTCAGCAGTGTAGATGTGGAAAGAGCACGCGACCCAACGTTGTAAGCGAACGACACCAGTGCGTCGAACTGGCCTTGTGTCAGCTTCACCCTGACAACTTTCAGCACGTCATTCTCATAACCAACAAGCCCTGTTTTCAGAAGCCTGTCAGCGGTTTGCTGGTCGATAGTCATACCGCGCTTTACTGGCTTTCCGTCAACCGGATGGGTCCAGCCATAGCCGATGGTCCACGGCGCATCTCCCGTTCCGGGGTCTGGGTAAGCAGTCAGCCGACAACCTTCAAATTTTTTTATCAGAGCAATTCCGTCAGGACTGGTTTGCATCGTCAACTCCCGCCTTTTTTGCTGCAAGTTTTTTAATAAGATTGCCGATCGAATCGGTGCCGATGTATCCAATAAAGACGCTGGCTATGTAGGCGAGGTTGCTGCTCAGGCCGATAAAGTCCAGAAGGTCACGAACGAACCAGGCAATCATCGCGCACATCAGCGCATCAATTAGCGTTTTTGTTACCGCGCCGCCGTTATAGCGACCACGCAGATACGCCATGATAAAAGCCAGCATTGCACCAATACCCTGCTCCTTGGCGGCAAGTAGCGCAGCGATGAAATCTTGTTTGTATGGCATTTTCATAGGCCTCACCTCCGATTTTTCGGATGGCGCTGTGTGTGTATGAAAAGGATCAGGCTTCACTGGCTGGATTTTCAACAAAGCACGTAGTGATTGATTCCCGTGAGCCTGAAATAAAAAACCCGCTCAAGGCGGGAATGTTAGGGTGTGGCAATGTCAGCTCTGCGGCTGAAGATACCCTGGCTGGGTTTTTGGTGCCGGTTAACGGATTTGAACCGCTACCTATTCACTTACAAGGCGACCGCTCTACCATTGGAGCTAAACCAGCATGTTTGGCGGGACAGCGTGGACTCGAACCACGATAAGAAGGTTAACAGCCTTCCGTAATGACCTTTATACGACTGACCCAAATAAAAAAAGCCACCGTTGCAACTTAAGAGTCACTAACGGCAGCTTACCCTCTAATTATGGCTAAATGGCTAATTGCATGTCAAGGTTTTTAACAGCAACATGCTTAACTTTCTCAACACGTTTACGCATTTTGAAAGCATTTTGCATTGGTTGGTACAAAACAAATAATGACGCTTTCAGGATGTCGTCAATTTCATTTCTACAGGTTGCCAGTGAAGGTTTTCTCCATCCCTCGCCACCACGTCCACACATCTTGCGTGGCTTTGCAGTCGCGTGATAGTAGGATGCAATTGCTCGCTTAGATGAACCATGAGCGTAGTAGCTGAGGAGGATGCCAAAGGCTTTCTTGTCAATGTACATGACGGAATCGACGACCTGAGAAATCAACATTCCATCGTCATCATTACACATTGGCCTTGTCATAACTCTTCCCGGCTCTACGCTCTCCATGAACTTAACTATTACGCTGCTCATGCGCTTTTCCAGACGACCTGAATAAACCCATGCCCCCCACAGTTCAAGCCAGCCATTCAGCCAATCGTGCTGTTCTTTGGTGAGGTTTATTTCTCTTATGCTCATCGTCTTCCTCTCTTGCCCTGTTTGACCATCAGGACGCCGTTAACTATTACGTGACGCTCACCTTTGCTGTCTCGGTTGTACTTGAGCACTGTTCCTCTTGCGCAGGAAAGCATCCTCGCCACTTCGGTCTGATTGCCTCGTGTCTGGATAAGAAGCTCTGGTATCGTTTGAATTGTGGCGTTCATACGTTCTCCAGTTCAGTGATTTTTATTCCAAGCCGTCCGCCTGGTACTTTCACACCACGAATTACGCGAATGTCATCGAATTGCTCGTCGTCTTCCGCAAATCCGGCGTGGATAAGGGAGTCGAGTAAACCTTTCAGGATGTTGTCGAGGTCGCGGCGGCGGGAATCTGGAACGTCTGCGATGACTTTGATGCGGAGTCGTGATTTGGTGAAAATGTCTAACTTGAGTTGGCGAATGATTTGCTGAACGTCTTTTCGGTATTTCTGGCCTTTATCGCTGATGTAGTATTGGCTTTCCCGTCTTCGCCAGTAGGTGTTCACCGACGGCGGGTACGGAAGCACAAACTGATATTCGTTCATGACTTAATCTTCCCCTCCTTCAGCAGTATCGCCTGCGTCCTGATCACGCCTTCGAGGTGGTAAAGTCTGGCGTCTTTGTTGTCGAGATTATGGGTGCGTCGGTCGATTTCATCGTGACACGCGCTACAAGCCCATGCGCCGATCATGTCGTCAGGTTTCATTCCCGTTCCGCAAATTCCAGCCATCCGGTAATGTGCCAGAACTGTAGTTTCAGGATTGCCATTGCATATGCCGTAAATACGTACCTGGCATTCTCTGCCACGTGCTTCTTTGCGTAGATTAGCCATTTACCTTCCCTCGCAATTGAAGAATTGACTGAAGGTCTTTTTTAATAAATATGCGAGTGCGAATTGAGCAGTAGTTTTCCTTCATTCTGGCGTAGTAATAGTCCTTTCGTTGTTTAAGCTTGTTGGCATCCGCTGTCATCCAGTCTTTTACAGCAAACTTAATTAACCAGCGGTGGCAGAGATACCATTTCAGGTAATCACTCATCGTCTTCTTCCTCGTACATTGAGCTATTCGGATCGCTCATCAGTTCTGCGCAGCAGTGCTCACACACGTGAACTTCCAGCACATGCAGCTTCTGACCGCAATTAGCGCACGTTAAAGCCCGCTCGACGCTTTCTTGTTCGTAACTTCGATTTGGGTCAATCACCTTGTTTTCCTCGCACGTTCTCTAAGCCACCGGATATCCCACAGGTGAGCCGTGTAGTTGAAGGTTTTTACGTCAGATTCTTTTGGGATTGGCTTGCGTTTATTTCTGGAGCGTTTCGTTGGAAGGTATTTGCAGTTTTCACAGATTATGTCGGTGAAACTTCGTCGCTGTCGTCTCATTCGTACCTCCTGTCGGTAAATCTGACACCCTGACCAATAGCCCATGCTGTCGTGTACTCAATCAGGCTTGCCATGCGCTTCACGCTCATCTGTGCGCTGCTTTCGCGAATGTTGACGTATTCACCTTCAAGGCCGGGCAAAACATCAGCTTCCTGCTTTGTTGCCACTGCATGACCGCTTATCAACAAAACCTTCCATTGTTCTGGTTTTAACCATTTGCCGCACCATTGAACCTGACTTGCGATATCCGCCAGCATCGCGTGAAATTTTGCGTTCTGGTCAAGGTTGCGCTTGTAGTCAGTAATGCGGATGGTAACTGGCTTGTCTTTATCGAGTGGTGTTGCGAGGATGGCGGTGATTGCGGCTTGCTGTTGTTGCTTACTCCTGAGGAAAATTGTCTGTTTCATGGAATTCCTCAATATGTGTAAAGGCTATATCCGTTTTTATTTGTCCTGGTGCCATAGCCATATAGGCTCCAGTCATCCTGTTTTCTCTCACCAAAAATATGCTTGCGGTATTCTTCCTGCTGGCGTCTCCATATTTCCATCATGTCTGGCTGGTTCTTTTCTCGCATTTTTCGAATCTGCTCAAGGATGAACTCTATTTGCTGCTGATTTGTCATGCTCACTCCTTTACTTTAAATCCAGACTCCGAATAATTCTGTTGCGCTGAAACTCATTGTTGAGTTTGGACAACCGTCGAAGAACACGGTCACGCGGATAGATACGTGGCTTAGGGGCGTTTTTCTGTCTCTCGCCAGTCGGAAGTCTGGAAGCAGACCAGTACCGCTTTGCACGACCAATGTTCTCCTGAAAGTCGGCGCGGACAAGCTCAGTCATCGAACTCATTTCTTAAAGCCTCCAATTACTCTCCCCCAAATAAAAAGGCCTGCGATTACCAGCAGGCCTGTTATTAGCTCAGTGATGTAGATGGTCATTGCCTTACCTCCATAAGCGCCCTATTAATAAACGCCGTCATTGGATTTGCACATCCCAACCCCGTACCATCTGGATTTCTTTTAATTGGCTCCTTCTTCACTTTGCGTTTTG
>OLGE01001490.1_pt1 | contig 23806 bp, 19 predicted proteins | sample 1605151 | NCBI WGS metagenome assembly OLGE01 (sample SAMEA3888912, study PRJEB22519) | human gut metagenome | biome: human gut; feature: human-associated habitat; material: faeces | place: Denmark | collected 2010
CTCGACCGCACTCGAAGAGCTGCTCAAGAACGCCCGCACTGCCGAAAATTTCGCTGAGGCCCTGCTGCGCTACTACCAGAGCTTCGGCTACGGCGACATCGCCTCCTTCAAAGCCTTCCGCTGGGATGCGAAGCTCCAGCGCCTCATCGGCATCCGCCACTTCGAGGCCATGCAGATGGAAGACATCATCGGCTACGCGCACCAGAAAGAGCAGCTGATTGACAACACCGAAGCCTTCGTCCAGCGCAAGCCCGCCAACAACGTCCTGCTCGTCGGCGCACGCGGCACCGGCAAGTCTTCCGCCGTCAAGGCCCTCGCCAACGTCTACTACAGCCGCGGCCTGCGCATCCTGCAGCTCACCAAGCCCCAGCTCAGCCACCTGCCCGACATCATGGACGCCCTGCGCTATTTCGCCAGCAAGCGCTTCATCATCTTCCTCGACGATCTCTCTTTCGAGGAATCCGATGCCGAGTACAAGTACCTCAAATCCGCCATCGAGGGCGGCGTCGAATCGCGCCCCGAGAACGTCCTCATTTACGCTACCTCCAACCGCCGCCACCTTATCCGCGAGAGCTGGCGCGACCGCAGCGAGAGCCAGGACGACGTCTACCGCGACGACAGCATGAACGAGACGATCTCCCTCTCCGACCGCTTCGGCCTGATCATCCAGTACTACGCTCCCGACCAGAAAGAGTACCTCGCCATCATCGACCACATGCTGCGCAAAGAGGGCATCAAGCTGACGCCAGAAGAACTGCGCATCGCAGGCGTCCGCTGGGAAATGACCCACAGCGGCCGCAGCGGCCGCACCGCCCAGCAGTTCGTCGCCCACTACCTCGGCCAGCTCGATGATCACGATGCATAATACCGGGGTAGCATTCGGCTGAACGATGAAGCCGGAACGCATATCCCATCCATTCCATACTGAAAAAGACTGCGCATCGGTTGTAACCCTGATGCGCAGCCTTTTTATATGCATTTGTATGTGTGTTTCAGCAGTAAATCGCCACGGCACGCGGCACGGTCTCAATCGTCAGCGGCAACATCGGCCCGCACTCGCCGTCGATATCGCTCTCGACGGGAATCCCCGACTCGATGCAGAACGACTTCGCCTGCACATGCAGCACGTTCTCCCGCTCCGACACCGGCTTCCCCGCGATGAGATCTGCCGTGATGCTCATGAGCTTCGGGATGCTGCACTTGCCAATTGACAGCAGGTCCAGCTTGCCGTCATCGACCGCCACACCGCGCGCCACATTCTTCATGCTGCCGACGACCGGACTGTTGATGATGACGAAGAGGAACGTCTCGAGCTCATAATGCATCCCATCCGCCTCGATCTTGAGCGGGAAGTAGCGGAACTTCGGCAGGTCCCCGATGCCCTTGAGGTAGTACGCCATCTTGCCGAGCGAATTCTTGATGCGCACATTGACCTCGTGCGCGATGCAGGCCATCGCGCCGCCGCTCGCGACATTGATGAAGTACGTGCCGTCCACGAGACCGAGGTCCACGCGGCGCGAGCGGCCCGAGACGATGGTATCGAGGTACGCCTCAAGGTCCGCATTGACGCCGAGATACGTCGCAAAGTCATTCGACGTGCCGCTGCCGATGATGCCGAGCGGCAAGTCGAGATGGCCCCTCATCATGAGGTTGACGATCTCATGGACCGTGCCGTCGCCGCCCGCGACGAGCAGGCCGTCAGGATTTACCTCGCGCACGAACGGGATGAAGGCCTCATTGCCCTCCTTGCGCGTGCGGTAAAAGACGACGAGGATGCCGCGGCGCTGAAAAGCCTCGACCATCCAGTCGAGCTTGTTCTTGAACGCCGCATGCCCTGAAACAGGATTGTAGAAGAGCACGAGCTTCTTCAAGATGCGTTCCCCCTATCTATTCCGAAATGATATTCTCACGATTTGAATACGCCGATGCGGCGCAGGATGCGGATGCCGATGCGGCCGATCATCGGCATGCGTGCGAGGTCATCCTCGAGCAGGCCGCCGACGAGCAGCATGACCGCGATGTAGACAAAGCAGCCGAAGGAGATGGCCACAATCATGATGAGGCTGACCTTTGTCGGAGAGAATTGATATTCTTCCGCTGCCTGCGGAATCGTGTCAAAGCCGACGTATGCCCAGGGAGCAATTGCTAATGTTGCGAGGACGGCGGCGCAGATCGAAACTGTGCCTGTATGGACAAAAGGATCGATACCGCCATAACTTCCGTCTCGAAGGGCGCTGACGGCGGCCTCCTTGTCAAATCCCCAGAGCGGCTCCATGTTGGCAAATGTTGCGGCGTCGCTTGTCAGGGCGATTGCTGTGAGCATCAGAACGGAAGAGCCGAGCAGGAACGCTAAAAGAGTTTGAATGGAGCCCGCGACTTTAACCCCTTGGATGTTGAAAAGGCCGAATAGCACGAGGACGGCCATTGCAAAGGCCATTTCTCCGGCGTAGATGTCAAAACCGGCAACCGTGTAGTGAAAGCCGAATTTAAGCATCGGGCCGAACAGACCGTCGATAATCAATCCGATGGCCGTCGAATTCATCGGGACGTTCGTCAAATAGGCGGCAACGAGAAACCATCCGCAAAGGAAAGCAGGAAGCCGACCGAAACAAATCTTGGCGAAGGTAAATTGACCGCCGGCTTTCGGATATTTGGGAACCATGTAGGCATAGTTAAAGGCAATCACCACCATGATGACGGCTCCGATGAGCATGGCAATCGCTGTCCCGGCTACTCCCGAGTTAAAGAGAAACTTCTTTCCGGGATTAATAAACGAACCCCATCCGATGATGCACCCGAAGGCCAAAGCCCAAACATGCATCGGATTGAGCGCACGTTTTAGCCGTGCTTCTTGCTTTATGTTCTCTTGCATGGTTTAAGCGCAGTACGCCTTGTCGATTTGTTTGAGTTCTCGGAATGTGTCGATTTCAACGATGTCTTCTTGGGTGCAGGGGAGAATTCCGACCTGGTACTTGTCTTTGAAAACACAGAGCGGAACTTGTTCCCAGTAGCGCTCTTTGCCTCCCGGTTGCTCATAGGCTTCTTTTAAGTCAGCAGAAAGCTTGGCTCCGTCTTGCGCATTCCAGTAGGAAATTCCGACCATTTGGTAGCAATTCAGTCCCCCGAATTTTTCTTCGGCAATAAAGCCGTTTTTGAGCATAAAGCACCAATCGTCACTACGCGCTTTGGGAATGCCCAAAAAGTCCGATTCATAGTGGTATTTGCGAAGAATACTCGGGTTTTTAATCAACAGGTCGGACTCTAAGACATAGGCATTGGCCAGGCCGAATCGAGCGACAAGGGCCGAAGAAATATTGTTTGATTCGTTGTAAATCGGGTTTTCCAGGAAGCGAATCATCGGATACTTATACAAAAGCTGATCGAATTGTTCGCCTAAATAGCCCCGAACGATTGTGATATCGGTAATCCCGAGAGCAAGAACGGCATCGATGAGTCCGTCGATTAAGCGCTTACCGTTAACTCGTACCAGCGGTTGGGGGGTGTTGAGTGTGACGGGTACGAGGCGGCTGCCGAAGCCGGCAGCAAGGAAAACGGCTTTTTTGACGCGAAAGGGCTCGAGCGTCGACAAGCCGCTTTCGGTAATTCGATTGTCTGCAACAAGGCCACTTTGCGTCAGCGCCGAAAGAAGTTTATTGGCTGTGCCCAAAGAAAACCCCGAACGGCGAGCCAATGCGCGTTGTGAGAGCGACTCATCGCAGGAAGCGAGTGTCGTCAGAAGATTGAACTCTTTGCGTGTCAACGGCTTTGTCATAAAAAGGCCCTGAGGTTGTAACGCAAGCTTTTGTGGCAAAAAAATGGCTTTCCGCAAGTATACCGATGGGAGGGCAGGTGTTTATTTTTTAGGCGCCCTGCTACCGAATTGAACGCTTCCAGAGTTTGCTAGTCTTTCCGAGGAAGGTTATCCCTCTCAAATCGTCAGGTTTCGCGCCTCTTTCCTCGGTAAAATACCGTACGATTTTTTCCTTTAAGGGGAATGTATGTCGATTTTTCAGCCGTTTGGCGTGCTTTTGCCAAGCCACGGGGTCTCTGTCTCCTGGCCGGTCATTGCATGCGATCAGTTCACGAGCGAGCCGGAGTACTGGGAAAATGTCCGTCGCGTTGTCGGAACAGATGTCAGTACACTTGCTCTGATTTTTCCCGAGGTTTGGCTCGGGAAGGACGATGCTTCGCGCATCGGAGCGATTGAAAACACGATGTGCTCGTATCTAAAAAACGCTGTTTTGACGTCGTACCCGGCGAGCTTTGTTTACGTGGAAAGAACGCTTTGCACGGGAGCGATTCGCCGCGGCGTTGTCGGGACGGTTGATTTAGAGGCCTACGACTTTTCCGAAAAAACAGATAAGCCGATTCGTGCGACCGAAAAAACCGTCCGTTCGCGTATTCCGCCGCGTGTGGCCATTCGTAAGGGTGCAAGCTTGGAGCTTTCCCATGTGCTCCTTCTTGCCGATGACCCGACCGATCGACTCCTTTCCGGGCTGGAGCAAAAAAAGACAAGGTTCCCGAAACTCTATGATTTAGATTTGATGCTCGGAGGCGGGCACCTTGTCGGGTATCTCGTTTCAGGGGACGAGGCGGCGGAGTTTTCCCTAGCCGTGGCCGACTACGAAAAAGAGCGAGCAACCCTCGGAACTCTTTTGTACTGTGTCGGAGACGGAAACCACTCCCTGGCAACGGCTAAGACCTGCTATGAGGATTTGAAAACAAGACTCACGCCGAATGCAGCCAAAGACCATCCGGCACGGTACGCGATGGTCGAACTCGGAAACATTCGGGATGACTCGCTAGTCTTTGAGCCGATTCATCGTTTGGTTGTCGGGAAAAACCCCGAAACGGTTTTATCGCAGCTAAAAAAGACGGCAGGAGCCTCCGATGGGCACCGCATCACGTGGATTGCCGGGTCGAAGACGGGGGAAATTATTTTAGATCGTAAGTTCGGAGTTCTTCCCGTTGCGGCATTGCAAAGTGCCTTGGATGCCTGCTTGCCGGAAATCGGAGTCGAGCTCGACTACATTCACGGAGAGTCATCCTTGAGAAAATTGGCGCAGGAAGAAAACCGTCTGGGTTTTTTACTGACGGCCATTGCGAAGGAGGACTTTTTTACCGGCGTGGCCTTAGGCGGCGTCTTTCCGCGCAAAACCTTTTCCATGGGAGAGGCGACCGATAAGCGTTACTATACGGAAGTGCGCCGCATCGTCCGATAACGGGAAGGTGTTATTCTTTGCCTGACTGAAAAGCAATTTTGAGAAAAAGCCATGAAATTAGTCATTGCTGTCGTCAAACCTTTTAAACTCGATGAAGTGCGCGAGGCACTTGCCGAAATCGGCGTTAACGGTCTTACGGTCACGGAAGTGAAGGGATTCGGTCGTCAAAAAGGGCACACGGAACTATACCGCGGTGCCGAATACGTGGTGGACTTTCTTCCGAAGGTCAAGATTGAGGCCGTCGTGACCGATGACATCCTCGATCGCGTTTTGGAAGCGATTCAAAAAAGTGCTCGAACAGGAAAAATCGGGGATGGCAAGATTTTTGTTGTCGACCTAGAGCAGGTCATCCGAATTCGGACCGGCGAAGAGGGCGAAGCTGCTGTCTGAAAAGCCTGAGAGCAATAAAAAACCCGGCCGTCAGGCCGGGTTTCTCGTTAGGTGCTCACGCGAAAATTACTTCGCAGCACGCGAACCGAACACTTCGACTTCCGTACGACGGTTCGGGGCGAGGCACTTGATGAGCTCGTCTTTGCTCAGGTTCTTGGCGCATTCGACAACGGGGTTGTCAGAGCCTAAGCCGAGCGGTTGGATACGATCTTCCGCAACGCCGTTGGCAGCCAAGTATGCCTTGACGGCTTCAGCACGAGCTTCGGAAAGCTTCTGGTTGGCGGCATCCGAACCGATTTTGTCGGTGTAGCCGGTGGCGAGGACGACGTCAACGTTGATACCGGCCAAGCGGGAAATCAAACCGTTCAGAACTGCTTGTCCCTCATCGGAAAGCTTGGCGCTACCGAACGCAAAGACCGCATCGGCGTTGACCGTAACTTTGGCGGGCTTCTTCTTCTTGGCGGGAGCAGCCTTCTGGCACGGCGCGATGTCCTGATCGCACTGGCATCCGGTTGCATTGCCGGCTTTCTGAGCCAAAGCGGGTGTCCAGAAACCGGTGCGGATGCACAGGCCCGAGCCACTCTTGACAACCTGGTTGGCGCTATCCATGAGGTAGGGGACAGCATCCGCAGCCATCGCAGAACCGGCGGTAGCAACCAAGGCAACTACCGCGAGACTCAATTTGAGAGACTTCATATTATTTTCCTTTGTTAAAGCACCGCTGTTGTACTTGCTGACTCACACACGAAAACTCGACGTGTAAATTAAAGAACAACGCTTCAATGCCTGCGGTGCAACTCAACACTGAAGCCGGTCTTGCTCCAAAGTGACATGTCCGATAAAAGGCACAACACTTCACGTAGGCATGATAAACGATTTTCTCGGAAACAGGTCCTTACGGAGCAAAGGAAATACCCTCAATCGGTCAAAGAACGCGATTTGTGCGTTTTCTACGACAAAAGCCCGAAGCGAGGCTTTTTATATAACGAGTTCGCACGCGCGTACGCGCTCGCGCCTGCACGTGCGCACGCAAGGAGGCGTACAATTAAACCTCTTTAATCCCCGAAAAATTCGAGGGTTTGCGATTTTTGTTGAGTATTGAAAAAAGACAATTTCTATTAAGCCATGAGTACCCAAGATAATACGACGACGGAAAATAACGGTAACGGCGAAAAGAACGGTATGCCGATTTCTTATTCTTATGAGACACTTCCGGTTGCCCTGGAAAGCGAGATGCGGCAGTGTTACCTTGATTACGCGATGAGCGTGATTGTCGGGCGAGCGTTGCCTGACGTGCGTGACGGGTTTAAACCCGTGCATCGGCGCGTTCTTTTCTCCATGCATGAATTGGGAAACGACTTTTCCCGTCCGACGAAAAAGTGCGCTCGTGTTGTCGGGGATGTCATCGGTAAGTACCATCCGCACGGCGATCAGGCGGCCTATCAGACCTTGGTGCGCCTTGCGCAGGACTTTTCCATGCGTTATCCGCTTGTCTGGGGTCAAGGGAACTTCGGTTCGATTGACGGAGACGGAGCGGCGGCCATGCGTTACACGGAATGCCGCCTCGCGCAGATTGCCGATGCGATGCTCGATGACTTAGATGAGGATACGGTTGATTTCATTCCGAATTTTGATAACTCGGAAAAAGAGCCCGTTGTGTTGCCGGCCAAGTTGCCGAATCTTTTAGTCAACGGTTCGGCCGGTATTGCCGTCGGTATGGCCACGAATATTCCGCCACACAATTTGTGTGAAGTCGTTGAGGCTTGTCGCTTCCTATTAAAGAATCCGCAAGCCGCGATTGATGATTTGATGGCTCTCATTCCGGCTCCGGACTTTCCGACCGGAGCGGTCATTTACGGCTTGGAAGGGGTGCGCGAAGGCTACAGAACCGGACGCGGTCGCGTCATCATGCGCTCACACACGCATTTTGAGGAGCTTCGTAACGGGCGTCAGGCGCTTGTGGTCGATGATATTCCGTACCAAGTTAACAAGAAGATTCTTGTCGAGTCCATCGCCAGGCTCATGCACGAGAAAAAAATCGAAGGGATTGCGGAGTTGCGCGATGAGTCCAGTAAGACCGTCCGCATCGTCATGGAACTCAAGCAGGGGGCCTTCGGCGAGGTTATTCTCAATCAACTCTTTAAGATGACGGCTTTGCAGTCTTCCTTCGGTATCAACATGGTCGCCCTTGTGGACGGTCAGCCGCGCCTTTTGAATCTGCGTCAGATTATCGAGGCCTTCTTGCGTCATCGCCGTGAGGTCGTTAACCGTCGGACCATTTTCCGCTTAAATAAGAACCGTACGCGCGGACACATTTTAGAAGGTCAGGCCGTTGCGCTTTCCAATATCGACGAATTCTTAAGAATCATTCGTGCAGCACCGACTCCGCCTGTTGCCAAAGCCCAACTGATGGCGCGCGCCTGGCGGTCCGATTTTGTCGTCGGACTACTCAAAGGGGCGGCCTCGGCCGAAGATTACCGTCCGATTGAAATCGGAGCCCAATTCGGTTTGGACAAGGACGGTCTGTACCATTTAAGCTCCGTTCAGACCGACAAGATTTTGCAGATGGCGTTGCAAAAACTCACAGGTCTGGAACAAGACAAGATTAACGACGAGTACCGTCAGGTTCACGATGCTATCACCGATTTGCTCGATATCTTGTCGCGCCCGGAACGCGTTGTCCAGATTATGGATAGCGAACTTGAGGAATTAAAGACCAAGTACGGTGATGCCCGCCGTAGTGAAATCGATTACTCGGGTGATCCGAATTTCGATCCGCTCGATTTCGTGGTGAACGAATCGGTCGTTGTCACGCTCTCGCGCGAAGGCTACATCAAGCGCTTGGCTCTAGATCAGTATCGAGAACAAAAGCGCGGCGGTCAGGGTAAGAGAGCTTCTCAGACACGCGAAGGCGATGCCGTCGAGCGTCTTTTTGTGGCCAATTCCCACGACAAGATGCTGTGCTTTAGCGACAAGGGTCGCGTTTTCGAATTGGCTGTGTACTTGGTGCCCGAGGCCGCGAGAACCAGTAAGGGCAAAGCCATCGTTAACCTCTTGCAGCTTCAAGATGATGAAAAGATTCGTATCGTGTTGCCGGTTCATAGTTTTGATGAAAATCGCTTTGTCTTTATGGCAACGCGAAACGGCTATGTGAAAAAGACACCGCTTTGCGAACTCAAAAACTCGTTACGCAAGGGCAAAAAAGCAATTGAGCTTATGCCCGGCGACGCCCTCATCGGTGTGGAAATTACCGACGGCCGTCACGACGTGATGCTCTTTTCCGATGCCGGTAAGGCCGTACGCTTTGATGAAGCCGGAGTTCGTCCGATGGGGCGCGGGGCGCGCGGTGTCATCGGCATGAAGCTTGAGGACGGCTCGAAGGTAATCAGTATGCTTGTGGCTGGTGATGAGTCGCAGTACGTGCTCACGGCGTGCGAAAACGGCTACGGTAAATGCACGCCGATTGCCGAATACACGCGTCACGGTCGCGCCACGCAAGGCATGATTGCGATTGCCACCAGCGAGCGCAACGGTAAAGTGGTTGCCGCCGTTTTGGTTCGCCGTGAAGACAGTGTCATGCTGTTAACCGGGAACGGAAAACTGGTTCGCACTCCGGTAGCCGACATTCGCATTTGCGGAAGAAGCACCCAAGGTGTGACACTCATTGACATCAAAAACGATAAGCTCGTGCGCCTGTCTCGTGTTGCCGAGGACGATGCCGAATCCGAACAACAGGGTTCGCAAGAGACTTCGGAAGGCGCGGACATGGGCCCGAAGGAGTAATGCTTATGCAGCGCGTTTATAACTTTGCCGCAGGCCCCGGCGTTTTGCCCGTTCCTGTTTTGCAAGAGGTTGCCGAGAACCTGGTTAACTACAAGGGTCAGGGCATGAGTGTCCTCGAGATGAGCCATCGAGGCGCAACAATCAGTGCCATTTGCGAAGAGACGAAATCGTCCATTCGCACGTTGCTACAGGTTCCGGAAGAGTTCGACATTCTCTTTTTGCAGGGCGGCGGGCACATGCAGTTTGCAATGGTAGCCCTCAATTTGCTCGGTCAAAAGGGCAAAGCGGCCTATATCGTCGACGGTGTCTGGTCTCAAAAAGCCGCTGCCGAAGCCGCTCGGTTCGGTGAGGTGTCGGTTATCGGACAAACGACACCGTTTAGCGTGCCCGATGAGGGGACGCTTACCGTCCCCGAGGACATTTCGTATTTGTATTACTGCCAGAACGAGACCGTTCACGGGTTGGAATTTAACTATGTGCCCAAGACCCCGGCTCTCTCAGCCCTTGTCTCGGACATCAGTTCCAATTTCATGACGCGCTACGTGGACTTTACAAAGCACGATTTGGTGTTTGCCGGAGCTCAAAAGAACTTCGGACCGGCCGGCCTTACTGTGGTCATCATACGCAAGAGCCTACTCGGTAAAGCCCTTAGCACTTGCCCGACGATGCTCGATTACGCCGTTCACGCCAAGGCCGAATCCATGTACAACACACCGCCCGTGTTCCCCATCTATGTGGCCAGTCTGGTTTGTCGCTGGATTGCCTCCGAAGGCGGAATCGCCGAAATGAATCGACGTGCCATCGAGCGTAGTTCCCTTGTGTACGGCGCCATTGATGCGAGTGACGGGTTTTACATCAATCGGTATCGCGCGTGCGAGAGAAGTCGCATGAACGTGGTTTTCACAATTAAAGATCCGAGTCTGAACGAGGCGTTCTTACGGCAAGCTGCCGAGCGTGACTTAACGAACCTTAAAGGTCATCGCATTTTGGGGGGATTTCGTGCGTCGCTTTATAACGCGATGCCGGTTGCCGGAGCGAGGGCTTTGGCTGAATTTATGCGGGACTTTGCCCGCGAGCACGGATAAAGCGTCATGACGGAAAATACCGAACAGATTGCTCGGCTGCGTGAAAGAATCGATGCCGTTGACGACCGACTCATCGCGCTTCTTGTTGAGAGGGCCTCTCTTGCGCACGCCGTCGGTGTTGCTAAGGGAACGGCGGCGGTCTATCGCCCCGAGCGCGAACGCGCGATTATCGAACGCGTGATTGAAAAGTCTCGCTTGCTGGGCGCAAGATTGGACGGCGCTTCCCTGGCGCGGATTTACCGAGAAATCATGTCGGCATGCCGGTCGCTTGAAAAGCCGATGTGCGTGGCTTATCTCGGTCCGCAGGGAACCTTTTGCGAGATGGCGGCTATCGGCGCCTTCGGGCACGGCGTTCAAATGCAACCCGGCCCGAATATTGACGAAGTGTTTCGTGCCGCTGAGACAGGTCAGGTCGACTATGCGGTCGTTCCGATTGAAAACTCGGCGCAGGGGACGGTTACGCGCACGTTAGATCTTTTGATTCGCACATCGCTTTGTATTGTCGGCGAAGTCAATGTTCCCGTGGTTCACAACTTGATGTCGCGCGCATCGTCTTTGAGCGATATCAAGCGCGTTTCGGCGCATCCGCAGGCACTCGCGCAATGCTATAACTGGCTCACCGCGCATTTGCCGGGGATCGAATTGGTTCCGGAGGCCAGTAACGCCAAGGCGGCTCAAGCCGCGCAAACGGACGAGTCGATGGCAGCGATTGCCGCTGCACGTGCGGCCGAGCTTTATGACCTGAGAATTCTTGCGTCGGCCATTCAAGACGATGCGCGCAACCGCACGCGATTTTTCGTCTTGGGGAAAACTCCGGTTCAAGATGTTCCGACCCACTTGGCAAAGACGTCTGTTTGGTTTGTCTGCGCCAACGTTTCCGGCGGGCTTTGCCAGGTTCTGGAGCCCTTTAAGGAACACGGTGTTTCCATGGTCAAACTTGAAAGCCGCCCGGCACGTACGGGCGGTTGGGAGTACACCTTCTATGTGGATATCGAGGGCTTTGAAAAAGATGCCAACGTGCGTGAGGCCCTTGACCAAATGAAGCAGTGCACGTCGGTCCTAAAAGTCCTCGGGTCGTATCCGAAGGCCGTCGATGTTGTTTAAGTTATTCGTGTGTTTTTGCGGGCATACAGGCGTTCGCCCGTCTGTCAAAAGGAAATCGCTATGCGTTTGGCACTGATCGGATGCGGCTTAATCGGAACATCGGCAACGTGGGCTATGAAAAAGGCCGGTGTCGTCGATACGGTTATTGCCTACAACCGGCACATTGAGTCGGCCAGGCGAGCTGTGGACATCGGAGCGGCCGATTCTGTCGCCGAAACGATGCGTGAGGCCGTCATCGACGCCGATGCGGTTTTGATTGCCGTTCCGGTCCTGGCGATTCGTTCCGTTTTTGAGGACATCGCGCCGGTTCTTGCGGATTCGACCGTCGTAAGCGACGTCGGTTCCGTGCGCGGAACCCTGGTGGCCGATGCTCGTCAGGTGTTCGGGAAATCTTCCTGCAACTATTGCCCGGTTCACCCGATTGCAGGCGGCGAGAAAACAGGTGTCGATGCGGCTGTTCCCTCTCTTTTTGTCGGTGCCAATGCAATCGTGACGCCTTTGGAGGAGACAACCGAGGTCTCTCGAAGTGTCTGGCGCAAACTTTGGGCCGCAACGGGGGCCAATCTGCTGGAAATGACCGTGGACGAACACGATTCGATTTTTGCCAGCGTCAGTCACTTACCGCACGTGGTGGCCTTTGCTCTTGTCAACGCGGTTTTATCGATGGGTAGTCCCGAGCGACGCCTTCACTTGGCTGGTCCGGGTTTCCGGGATACAACGCGCATTGCCGCTTCCTCGCCGACGATGTGGCGGGATATTTGCCTTTCTAATCAAAAGGCTTTGCTCGAAAGTCTTTTATCCTACAAGGCAAACTTAGAGGTCATCTGTCAGGCAATTGAAAAGGGTGACGGTCAGAAAATCGAAGAGTTTTTCGAGCGCTCTGCGAAGGCAAGACGAGGGCTTTAACGATGACGCAAACCCGATGTGATGACGATGTTCTGACCGTTCCGGCCGTGACGCAGGCACGGGGAACGGTAAAGCTTCCCGGTTCCAAATCGATTTCCAATCGCGCACTCCTTTTAGCGGCGCTTTGCACGCAAAGAACGCGTCTTACCGGACTGTTGCAGGCCGAAGACACCGAACGCATGCTCGATTCGTTGCATCTACTCGGGGCATCTATCGAACAAAATGCCGAAGAGTGCACGATTGCACCCGGTAACGACTTCCCGTTACACGAAGCCGAGCTTTTTGTCGGCAATGCCGGAACGGTCTCTCGTATGCTCACGGCCTTTTTGGCGTTTGCCGGAGGCGCGTACCGACTTGACGGCGTCAAGCGGATGCGCGAAAGACCGATTGCCGATCTAGTGGATGCACTGCGAGATATCGGTGCCCGAATCGAATACACGGGGCAGGTCGGATGTTTGCCGCTTCGCATTTTGCCGGGACGTCTTGTTTCGGATACAGCACGTGTGCGCGGTAATGTTTCAAGTCAGTTTTTGACAGCATTACTTTTAGCATCGGTCGGCTGGGCAAGATCTCTGAATCGTCCGTTTCATATTCAAATCCTCGGCAATCTTATCAGTCGGCCCTACGTCGAGATGACCGTATCGATGATGCGCTATTTCGGCGCCGATGTCTCAAAGGTCTCGGACGGATACGTTGTCGGCACACGACAGATGACTTCGCCCGGAACCTATGCCATCGAAGGAGACGCCTCGGGAGCAAGTTATTTTCTGGCTCTCGGGGCCTTAACGGGCGGTCCCGTCCGGGTCGTCGGAATCGGTCGAAATTCCCTTCAGGGGGACGTTCACTTCGCCGATGTGCTCGCTCAAATGGGCGCCGATGTGGTCTACGCCGATAACGCCGTCGAGGTTTCCCGAAAGCCGGGTACGACGCTTCGCGGCATTTCAATCGATTGCTTGGCAATTCCCGATGCTGCGATGACATTCGTTCCGATGGCACTTTGTACACAGGGGGCCGTGGAGTTAACGGGGATTGCTTCTTGGCGCGTAAAAGAAACCGATCGACTTGAGGCCATGGTGTGCGAGATGCGCAAATTCGGTGCCCGTGTTTCGTCGGGTCCGGACTGGATTCGCGTCGAACGGGGAAGCGAAGTTACTGCAACTCGTGTTGCAACGTATTCCGACCACAGAATGGCCATGAGTTTTGCACTGGCGGCCTGTGCCGGCATCCCGGTACAAATCGAGAACCCGGCCTGTACGGCCAAGACGTTCCCGGATTTTTTCAAAACATTCTTTGCGTTGATTGGACCGAATCGGTCTTTGGCGTAAAGGTTAGGAGAAGGAAAATGGACGACAAGCCCCCAGTTCGCATTATTACGATTGACGGTCCGACGGCAAGCGGCAAGGGAACAATTGCCTCGGAAGTGGCCCGTAAGCTCGGATTCCACTACTTGGATTCGGGAGCGCTGTTTCGACTCGCGGCTCTTTCGTGTCTGACACAAAAAGTTGCCCTTTCCGATGAAGTAGCGTGCTCGGCGGTTACGCGTCAAATGCGCCCGTGCTTTAGAGACGGGAAGGTGTTTTTAGATGACAAAGACGTCACTGATACCATCCGCGAGGAAGCCGTCGGACTTGCAGCAAGTCGTGTGGCGACGATGGCAACGGTTCGGAGCGCGATTTTGGGTTTGGAACGAGACTTTTGCCGAGCACCGGGTCTGGTGGCCGACGGACGTGATATGGGGACGGTTGTATTTCCGAATGCGTGCCTGAAGGTGTTTTTGACAGCCGGGGCGCAAGTTCGCGCTCAAAGACGCTATAAGCAGTTGATACAACGAGGAATTTCTGCTAACCTAGCGGACCTCTTGCGTGATTTACAGGAGCGGGACAAACGTGATCGGGAACGTGCCGTATCGCCGACGCGTCCGGCTCCCGATGCTCGTCTTTTAGATAGCTCCGATCAGACAATCGAACAGACCGTTCGGTGTGTTCTCGATTGGTATTGCGCACTGAAAAAATGATTTTTAACCCCGAACGTGACCGGAGACTTTCGGGTTTTTACTCAAACTCCACCCGATGAATTCCGGAAGGGTGAGCAATTTTTTATTAACGAACATACATGTCCAACAACACTAATAACGAATCGTTTGCGCAACTCTTTGAAGAAAGCCTTGCTAAACAGGAGATGCGCCAAGGCGAAGTCATCACCGCTGAAATCGTGCGTGTCGACGGCAATTTTGTCGTGGTCAATGCCGGTTTGAAGAGCGAGTCCTACATCCCGGTTGAAGAATTCAAAGATGATCGCGGAGAAGTGACGGTCAAACCTGGGGATTTCGTCTCTGTTGCCATTGAATCCGTGGAAAACGGCTTTGGCGATACGATTCTCTCGCGCGATAAGGCCAAGCGCCTTGCCGCTTGGATGAACCTGGAAAAGGCTCTGGAAAGCGGCGAATTGGTTACGGGTACCATCACAGGCAAGGTCAAGGGCGGTCTGACTGTCATGACCAACGGAATCCGTGCCTTCCTACCCGGTTCTCTCGTCGATACGCGTCCTGTGAAGGATACGACGCCTTACGAAGGCAAGACGATGGAATTTAAGGTCATCAAGCTTGACCGCAAGCGTAACAACGTTGTTGTTTCCCGCCGTGCCGTCGTTGAAGCGAGCATGGGCGAAGAACGCGCTAAGTTACTTGAAACGCTCAAAGAAGGCGCTGTTGTCAAGGGTGTCGTCAAGAACATCACCGATTACGGTGCATTCGTGGATTTGGGCGGAATCGACGGACTGCTCCACATCACCGATTTGGCCTGGAGACGCGTGCGTCATCCGAGCGAGGTTGTGAGTGTCGGTCAGGAAATCGAAGCCAAGGTTCTCAAGTTCGATCAGGAAAAGAACCGTGTTTCTTTGGGCTTAAAGCAGCTCGGAGAAGATCCGTGGCTCGGAATTGCCCGTCGCTATCCGAAGGGAATGCGTCTTTTCGGCAAGGTCACGAACATTACCGACTACGGTGCGTTTGTCGAAATCGAACCGGGCATCGAAGGCCTGGTGCATGTCTCCGAAATGGATTGGACTAATAAGAACATCGACCCGAAGAAGGTTGTCACGCTCGGCCAGGAAGTCGAAGTGCAGGTCCTTGATATCGACGAAGAACGTCGTCGTATTTCTTTGGGTATGAAGCAGTGCAAGGCCAATCCTTGGGAAGAGTTCAGCCAGACTCACCACAAGGGCGATCATGTCAAGGGACAGATTAAATCGATTACGGACTTCGGTGTCTTTATCGGTCTGTCCGGCGGAATCGACGGCCTGGTGCACTTGTCGGATCTTTCTTGGACGGAACCCGGTGAACAGGTTGTTCACAATTACAAGAAGGGTGAAGAAGTCGAAGCGGTTGTTTTGGCCATCGATACCGATCGCGAACGCGTCAGCCTCGGTGTCAAGCAGCTCTCGGGCGATCCGTTCGGTACCTTCACGAGCACCCATGAAAAAGGCTCGATTGTTAAGGGAACGGTCAAATCCGTCGACAGCAAGGGTGCCGTGATTGATTTAGGTAACGAAGCAGAAGGTTACTTGCGCGCTTCAGAAATCAGCAGCGAACGCATCGAAGATGCGACGACCAAGCTTAACGTCGGTGATGCAGTTGAAGCGGTGATTACAAGCATCGATCGCAAGAACCGTAACATTCAGCTTTCGATTAAGGCTAAGGATGCCGCCGAAACACGTGAAGCGCTCAATCGCGTCAACAGCGATGCGGCAACCGGAACGACCAATCTCGGTGCCCTCTTGAAGGCTAAACTCGAGGAAAAGTAACCAAACCTAGGGAGCTTTTATATGCGAGCCCTGACTAAATCAGAACTGATTGATCGGATTTTTACACGTCTGCCGAATCTGACGAGTCGCGAAGCGGAGTTTGCCGTTAACGAAGTTTTGCGTACGACCGTCAGCGCCTTGAGCCGCGGTGTGCGTGTGGAAATCCGAGGGTTCGGCAGTTTTTCCGTCAAGCATCGTGAAGCACGCAAGGGACGTAATCCGCGTACCGGAGAGGCCGTTCAGGTGCCTGCCAAGTACGTGCCGTATTTCCGTGCGGGCAAGGAAATTCGCGATGCCTTGAACGAAAGAATGAAGGTCGAGTCCGAGTCGTAAATCGTCTCTGAAATCGAACCGTCCCGCGGTAAGCGGGAAAAACGGGGTTTTCGGGATTACTCGAAAGCCCTGTTTTTTTCAACAAGCGGATTCTGGGAAAAGAGGGAAGGTTTTAGCGCCGGCACTGATAGAATCCGTTTGTTAAAAAAAGACCCATGGGGTCGGGGAAGTTGGACGATGCGTTTATCTGTTTTGACCGCGACGTTAGCGGCGGTTTCTTCAATGGCCGGTGCGGCTGAGCTCGGCTCTTTATCACTGGTTTCTCGGTTGGGTGAGCCTTTTGATGCACGTTTGGATGTGCGCGATGTCAATCCCGGGGAGATCATCGAAGTGACGCTCGGCGATTCGTCACTTTACGAAAAAATTGGACGGAAATTAGCACCCGAAGTAACGACTTTTCGGATTGCTAACCACAAGGATGCCAAGGGGCGTTTTCGTATTCAGAGTCAAGAGGCCCTGAATACGGACTCTTTTCCGCTTATCCTCGTGATGAAGGCCGATTCCAAAGTAAAGGCCAAGGTCTACAACATCAAGTTGGCGCCGCCGCGCTCGGTTTCGCGCAACACACCGAGCAAAGCGCCCGTGGTCGTGGAGCATCGGGAAAACACGGCGGCAGTACGTGTCCCGAAAGGCGAGAAAAAGACGAACGTAGCGCCTGCCGAACCTGTTGCGGCGAAAAAAGCGCCTCTTGTTGCAAAAGCGCCGATGAGGGCTAAGGCGAAAAAACCGGCCCCGAGTCAAAAGACGACTCAGGGTATGAAAAAACCCCTGCAAACGACCTTGTCTGAAAAGACCCACGCTCCGATTGATGTCACGCCGGGGATGACGCTTTGGTCGATTGCCGGAAAAGTGCAGGCTCTGTACCCACAGGCCAGTATCGATCGCATTGAGGTCGCGCTGGTTCGAGCCAATCCTCGAGCTTTCAAAAACGGTCGGGTGACGGGACTTAAACTCGGCAGTCGCCTTCGTATCCCGAGCGCCGAACTCGTCAATAGTATTACGGAGCAAGAGGCTTGGGCCATCGTTCGTGTTAAGCCGTCTGTCAGCGCACTTAAAAAGCCGACCGAGGGTCGAATGGTTGCGGCGATAAAGAAAATGCCGGCCTCTCGGTTAAAGACGCAAGAGGTTTTCCCGCCTAAGGCGCAAGCTCTCGTCGCAAGCCCGGTCAAAGCCGCCGAACCGAAGGTCGCGACTTCCGAAAGCGCTTTCCCGAGTCAAGAGATACGGCTGCAAAGCGATAAGGCCGCAAAGTTACAGGGAACCGAGTCGATGCCCAAGAGCGATGACCAAGAGGTCGGCACGCCGAGTCGCCCTGTGACATCGGAAAGCCCGATGCCGGAGGCTTCCGGGGACAATAAAGACCAAGCGGCTTCGGCACCGATTACAGAAGCGCCTCAGAGTAAAACCGAAGCGGCAACACAAAAAACGGCTACGACAAAGCCCGAGAAGTCGGCAATGCCTTGGGGCACGATTTTCGGAGCTTTGTTTGTTTTGGTCGCCTTGCTCGGAGGGGGTGTTTACTGGCGCCGCCGTAAGGCCGAGGATGACACGGAATCGGAAAAGCTGCAAGAAAGACCCGTTCGCTTTTGCCGGGAGCAGCCTGAAACCTCGCCCGAACAACTCCGCGAGATTGACAATACCGTGAGTCGCCGTATCGAATCGGACGAATGCGCCGCTCAGGGTTTCGAGTTAAAAAGCGAAGATGCCGCTAAGGCGCGTGTCGCAAGCGAGTCTGAGGCGGTTCGTCAAGAAGAGCTTCTTGTTCCTCAGACTCAGACTGAGCAACCGGGAGCCGTAGCGCCTGAAGTTCCGGCCGATCAGCTCGGGACTTCGGAAATCGGTACTTCCGAGGCTTCTTTTGCGGCAACGAGTGAGCCGAGTGAGGAGGAAAAGGACCAACCGGTACAAAATGAGCCGGAACCCTTGAGCGGACGGATTGAGCCGACGCTCGGAATCGATTTGGGATACAAAGCACTGCAGGGCAATGGAACGACCGAGGAGAAAGGTGCCACGGAACCTTCTTTTAAGATGACTTCCGATGAAACGCTGGACCAGAAATTGGTTCAGGCAAGGTCGCTTTTGCAGTCCTCACTTTCCAATCACGCCGTCGAACTACTCGAAGAAATTGCGCTGAAAGGCAATGACGAGCAACGCGCCGCTGCCTTAAAGCTTTTAACGGAAAAGCAACCGTGAAGGATGTCTCTGTGACAGAGACTCTGACGCACCGGATTGCTCTCGGGATTGAGTACACCGGAACACGGTTTTACGGGTGGCAAAAGCAACCCGATCAAAGGACCGTGCAAACGGAACTTGAAAAGGCGCTTTCGCGCTTTGTGACCGAGCCGGTTTCAACGATTTGCGCCGGACGGACGGACACAGGGGTTCACGCGGTCTCTCAGGTCGTGCATATGGATGTGGCTTGCCGCCGAGGCGAAGCGAACTGGATTCGCGGTGTCAATACGTTTTTACCGTCGGATGTGGCCGTGCGTTGGGCTCGCGAGGTTGATGACGATTTCTCGGCGCGCTTTTCGGCCGTGTGTCGAACCTATGAGTATTGGATTTACAACAATCCGATTCGCTCACCGGTTTTCGATGCCCTCACCGGGTGGGTTTGGCGTCCGCTTGATGCCGAGCGTATGAGCAAGGCCGGGCTCGCGCTTCTCGGCAAACACGACTTTACGAGTTTTCGCGCGGCCGACTGCCAAGCGGCAACACCGGTTCGGACCGTGACGGACGTCTCAGTGGAGCGTTTCGGTCCCTTAGTGTGTATTCGCATCAGTGCCGATGCCTTTTTGCAGCACATGGTCCGCAACATCGTCGGATCTCTCGTTTATGTCGGAACGGGGCGAGAGCCCGTCAGTTGGATTCACGACGTTCTCCAGGCCCGAAGTCGCGCTGTTGCTGCTCCGACGTTTGCATCCTGCGGATTGTATTTGACGGGTGTACAGTATCCGGAAAAATACCGCCTGCCGTCTGTCGGCCAGTCGCCGTTGCGGGCAGCGGTGTCGGCGATTTAACGCGATTTGTTGAATCATTTATTTATTTCCAAGGAGACTCTTATGGCACAAATACAGCACGCTCCTGTTCTTATTATCGGTTCGGGACCTGCCGGCTATACGGCAGCCCTTTATGCAGCACGCGCTAACTTGCACCCGGTTCTGATTACCGGCATGGAGCAGGGCGGGCAGCTCATGGCCACGACAACGATTGATAACTGGCCGGGCGATGTCGACGGAGTCGATGGCCCGGAACTGATGAATCGTATGCTTTCCCATGCAGAAAAATTTGGGGCTCGGATTCTTTTCGATGTCATTCAAGAGGCGGCTTTAAACGAAAAACCGATGCGCCTTGTCGGCGATATGGGCCAGTACACGTGCGATGCCCTGATTATTGCAACGGGAGCCAGTGCTCGGTATTTGGGACTGGAAAGCGAGACGGCCTTTCGCGGTAAGGGCGTCTCGGCGTGTGCAACCTGTGACGGGTTCTTTTATCGGAAAAAGCCCGTTGCTGTTGTCGGCGGCGGCAATGCCGCTCTTGAAGAAGCGCTTTATTTGAGCCAGATTGCATCGATCGTGCACCTTGTGCATCGGAGAAATGCCTTCCGAGCCGAACCGATTATGGTCGACAAGCTCATGCAAGCCGTCAAGGACGGAAAGATTGTTCTTCATACGCCGCGCGTCGTTTCCGAAGTTCTCGGCGATGACCGGGGCGTTACGGGTCTTGCCATCGAAGGGGAAGGTTTGAAAGAAACACTTAGTGTGGACGGTGTTTTTATCGCCATCGGGCATTCGCCGAATACGTCTGTTTTCGAAGGGCAGATCACGCTCGATCACGGCTATATCGTCACACGCTATCCGGGCAATCGCGCTTTGACGGCAACGAATGTTCCCGGGGTGTTTGCGGCCGGAGACTGCGCCGATTCGGTTTACCGCCAGGCCATTACGAGTGCAGCAACGGGCTGCCAGGCTGCTCTGGATGCGCAGCGCTATTTGGAAGAGCAGACCTCCTAAAGACGGCTATGGGTAACAATTTTGATGCGCTCAGGGACATGGCCGCAACCTTGAAAGAGCAAGCACGTGAGCGGCAGGAGCAAAACGAAAAAAACGAGCGGGTGCAAAAGCGGATTGCGCGCGAGACGCTCGAATTTTTGCAGGCCATGAAAAAGGGCGGAGTCAAAAGTGCTCCGGATATTCGCCTGAAGGCGATGTGCCGCGATGCTTCGATTAGTTTTACCGAAGCAATGCACGAAGCAGGCGTTGTCCCGCTCGGGACGGCGCCGCGCGCCACGCACTCCAAGAGCGTTTCGTCCGAACCTAAACAGACGATGGCCGATAACAAGGCAGTTCTTGACGAATCCTTAAGCGACGAAGCCGATTCCATTGAATTTCTCGAAAGCGAAGACGGATTGTCGTTTCGTCGCCCGAGCGTAGGGCCGGATGTTCCCCGCGATTTGCGCCGGGGACGTTGGGTCGTGATGGCGCAACTGGATTTACACGGGATGTTTGTCGAGGAGGCTCGAGAGGCCGTCTCATCGTTTCTTAAGAAGTGTTTGGTGCACGAGTTTTACTGTGTGCGCATCATTCACGGGAAGGGAAACGGCTCGCCGCAAGGGATTTCGGTTTTGCGCGAGAAAGTGCGGCGCTGGCTCAAGCAACGCGATGAGGTTGTTGCGTTTGCTCAACCGCCGGAACGAGACGGCGGTGCCGGAGCGACGATTGTTCGCTTGCGTCCGACTGTTAAAAAATAAGAAGGGAAAAGAAAACCGCTTCCGTTCTCGAAAGGAACCGAAGCGGTTTTGGTCTTTGACGACGGTAATTACTCGGCCATCGCCAGACCCGACTCAATACGCGCCAGGACTTCCTTTTTTCCGAAAAGCGCGAGCGTACGGTCAATTTGCGGCGTCTTGTCGGCGTTGCAAACCAAAACGCGAAGCGGTGTTGCAATCGGCCCCATCTTGATGTTCTTTTCTTGCATAACGGCTTTAAGAGCTCCGTAAACGGCTTCCGGTGTAAAGTCCTCAATGGGCTCAATGGCTTGAACAAAGGCCGTCAAGGCTTCGCGGTTGCCGTCAGCCAGGGCAAGTTTGACAGCCTGAGGATTGCGCTCCAAGGGCTTGTAAAAGAGCATGGCGGCATCGGCCAGCGTTTCGAGTGTTGCGGCTCGGCTCTTAAGGAGGTTGCAGACACCGACTAGGTCGGCACCGGTCTCCGGGTGACCGCCGCGTTTTTCGATACGCGGTTTCACTAAGTCAGCTAGGCGTGTGTCGTCGGCTTCTTTCATGTATTGGGCATTAAGCCACTCGAATTTCTTAAAGTCGATGCGAGCGGCTGCGCGCGAGCAGTCTTTGAGTTCGAAAACCTTTGCAAGTTCCTCCCGGGTAAATTTTTCCATGTTGCCGTGGCCCCAGCCCAAGCGAGCCAGGTAATTCACGACAGCCTCGGGCAAGAATCCTTGATCTCGGTATTCAAGAATCGAGACGGTTCCGTGGCGCTTGGATAGCTTTTGTCCGTCCGGTCCGTTAATGAGCGGCAGGTGTCCGAAAACCGGAACCTCGGCGCCGAGGGCGTGGTACAGGTTAATCTGACGCGGGGTGTTATTAATGTGATCGGCGCCGCGAATGACGTGACTGACTTTCATATCCCAATCATCGACCACAACGGCAAAGTTATAGGTCGGAATGCCGTCGCGCATGATGATTAAGTCATCAAGCTCCTTGTTGGCTACGGTAATCGTGCCGTACACGGCATCGTCCCAAGTGACTTCGCCGTCATCGGGATTGCGGAAACGAATGACGGGCTTCACTCCCTCGGGAATCGGTTTGCCGACACAGTTTTCCGGACGCCAGCGACCGTCGTAACGGGGTTTAAGCCCGGCAGCTTTCTGCTCGGCACGCATCTGATCGAGTTCCTCGGGTGTGGCGTAGCACCGATAGGCACGTCCGTCGGCGAGCATCTGATCGACGATTTCACGATAGCGGTCCAAACGATCCATCTGGTAAATCGGGCCTTCGTCGTAGTCCAAATCGAGCCACTTCATCGAGTCGAGAATGACCTGGGTGGCCTGTGCCGTGGAGCGTTTCTGATCGGTATCTTCGATGCGAAGCAGGAACTTTCCTCCGAAGTGGCGGGCAACAGCCCAGCAGTAAATTGCTGTTCTGGCCGTCCCTAAATGCATCATTCCGGTCGGAGACGGAGCAATGCGAGTACGAATTTCTTTCATGACAATCCTTAAAAAAGCGTTGTTGTCTTCAGGGGATTTCATGTTGACCGACGAAGACACAATAGACGTAATTTTAGCGCAAGGTCCCGACGTGTTCCTCAGAAGACTCGAGAGGAGCAGCCCCTGATTTCCGATTGGTGTAGGTCGAAGGTGTTACGCAAAAATGCAACAAAATAGGATTTTTTCGACCGCTGAGTGAGGCTGATTCAGTTACAATCCGTTACGGAGGTGAGGGAAGAACAATTTCCTTAGGAAGGAGGAAAGTATGCGTTTTTCACGCACGCTTGCCGTTTTGGCAGGCTTGTCTCCCCTTGTGGCTTGCGCCTCGTCGTTAAACGGCGCTGAGTTATCCGGCTATTGGGCAATCCCCTTTGCCGGAATTTTGTTGAGTCTGGCGCTTTGCCCGATGGTTGTTCCGAATTTTTGGCACCATCACTACGGCAAGGTCGCTGTCTGCTGGGCACTCGCCTGTGCCGTCCCGCTTTTTTGTGTATTCGGCTCTGACGTAGCCGTCCCGGGAATCGCCCATACGCTTTTAGCCGATTACATCCCGTTCCTTTTGTTTGTCGGCGCTTTATTTGTTATTGCCGGCGGTATTCATATTCGGAGTACGTTTGCCGGGCGTCCGGTGTTTAACACTTGTTTTCTTGCCGTCGGTGCCGTGTTAGCGAATCTGATGGGAACAACGGGAGCTGCGATGCTTTTAATCCGCCCGCTGATTCATGCCAATATGGGACGGCGGCACGCAACACATACGTTTATCTTTTTTATATTCATTGTGGCGAATATCGGCGGCTGTCTCACGCCGCTCGGCGACCCTCCGCTGTTCCTCGGTTTTTTGCGCGGTGTGGGTTTCTTTTGGACGGCCACATATTTGTTTTTGCCATGGCTGACAACGGTTTCCATCCTTTTGGTGATTTATTTTGTAATCGATGAGTGCTGCTACCGTCGGGAAAAAGCCGAACA
>OLGE01001493.1_pt1 | contig 23769 bp, 17 predicted proteins | sample 1605151 | NCBI WGS metagenome assembly OLGE01 (sample SAMEA3888912, study PRJEB22519) | human gut metagenome | biome: human gut; feature: human-associated habitat; material: faeces | place: Denmark | collected 2010
TGGCGCAGAAAATGATATACTTCTGCACCCATTTTAAGAGCCTGTGAGAAACCGCGTGCTCCGACCGGCATGATCATAAATTCCTGAAAATCAAGCGTATTTTTTGCGTGGACACCGCCGTTGATCACGTTCATCATCGGAACCGGGAGCGTTTTGGCATTGGTTCCGCCAAGATAGCGGTATAATGGCATATCCAGTGCCTTTGCAGCCGTCTTTGCACAGGCAAGCGATACCCCGAGGATCGCATTTGCCCCAAGGTTTCCCTTATTATCGGTTCCGTCAAGTTCCACCATTGCGCGGTCTAATTTTGCCTGCTCTAACACATTCATCCCAAGCAGCATTTCCCGGATTTTTGTGTTTACATGATCCACGGCCTTCTGCACACCAAGGCCGAAATAATCTTTATCACCATCACGCAGTTCGATTGCCTCAAATCTTCCCGTACTTGCACCGGAAGGGACAGACTCTCTCGCCGTGATCTTTTTGCCGGTTGTCTCTGTCTCGGCAGTCACCTCGACCTCCACCGTCGGATTTCCTCTTGAATCCAATATCTGTCTTGCATGCACATCTGTGATCTTAATTTTTAATGACATAAAAAAATTCCCCTTTCACACAATCTTTTTCCGTAGTATGTGTAATCGGGGAATCATTTATAACTTTTTTACGGTAAAATAAATTTTTGCAGCGTCGTATATAAAAGTTTCGGATCGATCGGTTTTGCAAGGTGTTCACTCATCCCTGCTTCTTTCGTCTGTCTTCTGTCCTCATCTCCTGCGTTTGCTGTCATTGCAATGATTGGAAGTTCTTTGACATCTGCTCTGTCTAAAGCACGGATCTGTCTTGCTGCCTCAATTCCGTCTAAAACCGGCATGCGAATATCCATCAATATCGCATCAAAATAATATTCCGGGGCATCTGTCACAAGTTCCACCGCTTTCTTGCCATTTTCCGCTGTGACAACCTCAAACTGTTTCTTTTCCAAAAGTCCCTTTGCAACGATGACATTAAGCGGATGATCCTCAACAAGCAGAATCCGCTTTCCCTCAAAACTGATATTCTCTGTTCTTTCCTTCCGCGCCTTTTTCCGGCGGTCAAAATCAAGTTTTGCGGTCACGGTAAACACGGTGCCTTTTCCTTCCGCACTCTCTACCGTAATGTCACCATCCATCATCCTTGCATAATTGCGCGCAATGGACAGTCCCAGACCGCTCCCTCCATAAACACGGGTATTTTCTTCATGCTCCTGTGTAAAAATTTCAAATACTTTTGGCAGAAAATCTTTTGCGATACCAATTCCATTATCGGAAACGACTGCGGTCAGCTGTACTCTTCCATCCGTTTCCTGCTCTGCAACAGAGACGTTGACATTTCCACCTTTGGGGGTAAATTTCACCGCATTGTTGATCAGATTTACCATGATCTGTTCTAACCTTGTGGAATCCCCAATATACACTTCCGAGATTGTCTTTCTTCTTTCAAAAGAATAGCCGACACCTGCCATGACTGCCTGTGCCTTCGCTAACATATTGACATTATCCCAGAACTTATCTCCCTCAAATGCCCGGATAGCAAGTTTCATGCTGCCACTCTCGATTCGCGACATATCAAGAATATCATTTAGCAGTGCTAAAAGATATTGGGATGCTGAATCCAGTTTTTCCGTATAATCAAGCACCTGCTCCCTGTCATCAAGCGATGAGCGTATCATGGAATTTAAACCGATGATCGCATTCATAGGTGTCCGTATCTCATGGCTCATTCCGGCTAAAAATTTCGTTTTTGCCTCATTGGCTGCCTCTGCCATCTTCAGTGCTTTCTCCAGCTGCTCCTGTTTTTCTTTTTCTTCTTTCACAATGTCCTCAACATCGGAAAGCATTAAAAGCAGTGTACCTGTCTGTTGATTTAAATACATACAGCGGATCTGTTTCTGACGGTACTTTCCATTTTTCGAACGCAGCGGAACCTCTACGATATACACATTCTGTGATTTTAAATGTTCACGGATATTCGACAATTCCATAGCTTCTGACAACCGCTTCTTTTCTTCCGGCGTTTCCACGCGGTCGGCCAGACATTGCAGCTCACCTTCATATTGATCCTGTTCAGCCTGTGAATCAAGCGCATACTGACCACTTACAAATTCATCCATCTGCCCGGTGTATTCATCCACCGTATAAATTTCATCATAGCCAAATGCCATGATACATTCTAAAATCTGTTTTAATTTGCTCTCTCTTGTCACATCATGATTGTAAATAAATGCTATAATCTCGCCATTTTCCGGTTTCTGTAAAAGATTTACCTCCACTCTTACCCATACATATCTGCCACTATCCAGTTGTGCGACGTATTCCTCCGAAAGACTGTTTACCCCGTCCTTAAATGCATCAAGCATTCCATCCGGTGACAGTCTCTGATTCTGTTCCTCTGTCAGGTATACTTTTTTGGCGTATGCATACATTCTGGAACGAAAATCCGTGACCTTCGCATACATTTTCTCATAACCGTCTTTCGTACCTACCCGCATATCTTCTATCACACGCTTTGTCAGGTTTAAACGGCTTGTGGTCAGGATTTCCCCGGAGACGGCATCCCGGTACATCATTTCCTCCTGGTATTTCTGCTGCAGCTTCTCATGGGCGGTGCGCATCTGTGTTTCCATCTTTTTGGTATCTGTAATATCAGTCAGATATTCCACATATGCCTCTCTGCCACACCAGTCGATGATCTTTCCCTTGGCCTGATAAAAACGCTCATTAATCTTTTTTTCCCGCTGCCAGATCTTATCTCTTTTTAACTCCGCAGCCGGACAGCCCTGGCACGGAATTTTCTGCTGATAAAAAAGTGTATAACAGTTTTTTCCTGCATATTTCTCATTGATGTGAAAGATTTCTTTCGCTTTCCGGTTTAAATACAGCACCTCATAGGTACAGATATCCCTCACATATGCCGCTGTCTGCGACTCGTCAAGCACACTCTGGTAAAGTTCTGTAATACCGAGCACTTTTTCTCTGTCATCAAGCTTTTTTAATATTTCCATGCGAAACCACATAACAATACTACTCAGTACCACACTCATGCCAAACATCAGCATTGTGTTAATCAGATCAAGTTTTGCATAATTCCACTCTCTGACAAGGCAGCTGCTGACCGCCAGTATGCAGGTGATCCCCGCCTGCATCAGATACATCTGGATGGGACGCACCAGAAAACAGAATGCAAGTCCCACCAGAAGATAATATGCCGTTGTGCTTTCCCGTCCACCAAATATAATATGATTCATGGCAAAAAAGGAACCTATTGCAACGTACTCGACCGCGATCAAAACAGACAAACGGATACCTGAATCTCTTTTCGAATAAAAGGAAACAAACAGTAAGATCAGAAACAATGCTGCATATAAAATACACATATGTTCATGGTAATAGTCTGCCTGTTTTCTCCATAATATGTAAAATGCCAGCATAAATGACAGGCACACCATGGAACTGTTTAAGACACAGAGCACGACTCTGTTCTCATGATCCACCTGCTGCCTGCATTCTGCCAGCACATCCGCTTTCAAAAATTTTTTCAGTTTTTCTTTCCAGTCTTCCCAAAACTTCATCATTCTGTCCCGATTCCTTTGGTCTTTAAGAAATCTACCCAGATGTTGTATTTCGACCCGTACAGATGCAGATTGTCAAACGTAAGCTCCTGTTTTAATCCACCCTGATCATCGCACACCACTTCATTGACATCAATATAAAACACACGAACACCATCCGCAAGCTGCTGTATGCGCTGATTTCTCGCATCAATGCCCGGATTATTAAAAATCGGATCTGAATCAGATTTTTTCTGGGTCACATGCATGATCGCCTGCACATAAATGACCGCATCCGGCTGCAGTGTTTTGAATTTCTCCACTGCATTCTGATACTCATTCATAAACCCGTCCAGTGTTCCACGTCCCATCTCATTGATACCGATCTGAAAATACACCTTTTTATACTGCTTTGCCTTCAAGGCTTCCTCTAATGTCACCTTTTTCCCGTTGACCTCACAGAATGCATCTTTCCACAGATCATAAATATTCATACCAACAGTTGCGAAAAAATCGGAATGATCCAGTCCACCATAATCATGCAGACCTACCGTTCTCGAATCTCCAATAAAAACTGCATCATCAAAATAACTGTCATCCACCTGTATAAATTTCTTTGGTTTTGCAGCCGCCGTTTCTGTATCCTGCATTACTGTTTCCGTCTGCTCTGCCACGTTTTCCTCATCCGTCGTTTCCGTACTTGCAATGACACTTTCCTGGTTCTGTGGTTTTGTTCCATCCGGCAACAGATCCGGCAACTCTTTACTCCAAGGATAAATTTTATCATGAATTCCGTCTAACACCAATACAAAATACGGAGTTTTTTTTACATCGATGGAATAATTTTTATAGATCCCGTCTTTTTTTAAATATCCGATCAGGGAAAGTACCCCCCAGCCAATGATCAAAAAGACAGCAACCCTGCATTTCATTATTTTTTTCACGCTTATTCACCAGTCCTAAAAATTAAAGTACAAAAACGGGTTATTCGTAGAAACTGCCATATAATAAAGACTTAATCCTAACACCACGATCACCGCCAGACTCCCCAGCCATTTTTTTTCAAATACCTTATATAAAGCTGTCGGGTATGGAGTTGAAAAAACAATCCCCATCAGAAACAGTGGACCGTAATCTTTCAGATACTGCAAAAAATCCATTTGTCTGACCGTTTCTCCCACACCGAAAAATGGAAACATTCTTGCATAATAGACACCAAGCTGTCCTACATCCGCAATCGCAAATGCCATCCAGGTAAGCGGTACTACAAGCATCAGATATACATGAGAAAGTATTTTGCTTTTTTTCAGAAACTGCAGTAAAAATGCTTTTTCCAAAGCAAGCAGTAAGAGCAGTGATGCTCCCCAGATCAGAAAATGTCCCTCTGCCCCATGCCAGACGGCAGTCAGACTCCATACCACAAATAAATTAAATATCGTACGCGCTTTTCCCTTCCTGTTGCCGCCAAGCGGAATATAGACATATTCCCGGAACCAGCGTCCAAGCGTAATATGCCATCTTCTCCAGAATTCGGATACCGATCTTGAAATATAGGGATGTTTAAAGTTTTTCGGAAATTCAAATCCAAGCATCCGTCCCAGTCCCAATGCCATCAGAGAATAACCGGAAAAATCAAAATAAAGTTCGATCGAATATGCAAACGCTCCCATCCATGCCAACGGTGTTGAAATACTTTCAAAGCCGATTGCCTGGATGTTATTCCACAAAAGTCCAATACGGTCTGCAACGATCACCTTTGCACCAAGTCCCAGTATCAGTATTTTTAATCCGGATTCAAACTGTTCGAAAGTAACGGTTCTGCTGCATAAAGCCATACGGACCTCCGAATAGTTGATGATCGGTCCGGCAATCAGCTGTGGAAACATCGTCACATACGTTCCAAGCCGGATAAACGATTTTTCCACCGGCACCCTTCCCCGGTAAACATCGATGATATAGGCTGCAATCTGGAACGTATAAAAACTAATACCGAGCGGCAGCTTATCCATGAAACCGCTATACTTAAAAAGGAATAAAACGCCAAAGTCGTAACACAGCGCCACGATCAGCAAAATCAGCTGTTTTTTCCCTCTTCCCTCATAAGTATCCCGGTACATCAGCCTGCCAAAAACATAGTTGATCACCACAGAAGCAAGTAAAAGCACTACATATTCTGCCTCACCTGCCGTATAAAATAAAATACTGCCCGCAAATAACACCGCATTTTTCCATTTCTGCGGCGTCACATAATACATCAGTAAAAAAACCGGCAAAAACCGGAATAAAAATTCAAAACTGCTAAATACCATCTTATCAGCTCTTTCTAATCCACATTATTTTTCAACACCGATTATTATAGCCAAAAAAATTCCTTATAACCACCTGTTAAGCAAAGTTAGTAAATTTGTAAATTTTTTGTGATTTTTGTTACATCTTGGAAATATTTTTCAATCTCCCCGACAAAGTACAAAGACCCAAATGCGATCGTTTTGTGTGCCACATCCAGCCGTCCCGGCATCAGTTCGTCAAAAGAGTGTAAAAGTCCGGCATCGCAGATTCCCTTTGCCCGGATCTTCTCCGACAGCTCCTGTGCCGCCAGTGCCCTCTCTGACTCTACCGTCACCGTCTTAAAATCCAGTGCAAGCGGCAGTAATTCCTCGATCATTTCCTCATAGTTTTTATCTGCCATAACTCCCATGACAAAATGAAACTTCTCTCCCGGGAACAAAGTACGAAGACTTTCCGCTAATGCCGCCACTCCGTTACCATTATGTGCACCATCCACCATAAAAAACGGTTCCCGGCTTAGGATCTCCATCCGTCCTTCCCATCTTGTCTTTTTGATTCCTTCTCTGATATAGTATTCTGCCTTTTCATCTGAAATTCCTCTGTCTTTCAGAAAAATTTCTGCGGCAAGGATCGCAGCAGCCGCATTTTCATACTGGTGGACACCAAGCATTGCCATCTCAAGATTTTTGTATTTCTGATAGGAAAAATACTGTCTGCCATTTTCATAGCGGCATTCGGTCACGTCATGCATATCCGCAATCTTTATCTCAGTAACTGCTTCTTTTTCCGCTGTTTCCAGCAAAACATCCATTGCATCTTTTTCCTGGCTCTCTAATACCAGTTTTGTACCCTTTTTGATAATTCCTGCCTTCTCCGACGCAATTTTATCTAATGTATCACCTAAAACCGCCATATGGTCATACCCGATTTTCGTGACCACCGTAACCTCCGGCACGCCGATTGCATTGGTTGAATCTAATCTTCCCCCAAGCCCGGTCTCTATCACGGCAGCCTGACACTGTCTGTCCCTGTAATAGAGCAGTGCCATTGCCAGACAATAATCAAACATCGTCGGTACTGTCCCAAAGTCCTCCTCAAGCAACATGTTTCCAAGTTTTGTCACTTCTTCACGGGATATCATCTGTCCGTCCACACAGATCCGCTCCCTGAAATCAACCAGGTGCGGTGAGGTAAACATTCCGGTACGAATCCCTGCTTCCTTTAAAATTGAGCACAAAAAAGCAGAGACGGAACCTTTTCCGTTCGTCCCCGCTATATGGATCACACTCATATTCTGCTGTGGTCTGCCTAACTTTTCCAGCATCAGCGCTGATACCTCTGCCCCCGGACGATTTCCAAACCGTCTCTGATGTTCGATCTGATCTAATACTTCCTCATATGTCAGTTCTTTCATATACTGTCCTTTCCCTGACGGATGCTGCAGTCCTCATACGCCGGCAGATCGGTAACTGACACTTATTCTGCCGTATTAAACTGCGATAATAACACCGCCGTCATTTGCATACATTGTGCTGACGCCCGCTGTATCCGTAACAATGATTTTTTTGAACTTTGCTATCTTTTCAATTTTTTCCTTTACTGCTTTTGCTCTCTCCGGACAATTACAGTGTGAAATTGCAAGCACCCTGTTCTCACAGTTTTTTGTCTTTGCAATCACATCCTGAATCATCTTATCCAGCGCTTTGTTCATGCCACGCGCCTGACCAAGCTGACAGATCGATCCTTCCTCTGTAGAACCCATTACCGGCTTGATATTTAATGTATTTGCAATAAATGCCTTAAGATTTGTCAGACGTCCGTTTTTTCGCAGAGTCTCTAATGTTTCAAGTACAAAAAATGTATTCATGGAACTGATATATTTCTCTGTTGCCGCAACAACTTCCTCAAAACTCATACCAGCCTCTTCACACTCCTGCACTTTCATACCGATCAGTGTCTCACCGACGGAAGCGGAACGGGAATTGAATACATAAATCTTCTTCTCGCCCGGATGTTCCTCCTCAAATAAATTTTTTCCAAGTTCGGCACTGTTATAAGATCCGGAAAGCTTGCCGGATAAAGTTACCACATATACATGATCGGCATCCCCTTCATAGGACTTCATATATTCATCCGGAGACGGGCATGCAGACTTTGGTCCGGTAACACTTTCCTTTACCCTGCGAAGAAAATCCTTCTGGTCAAATGTCTCGTCATCGCGGATATAGCATCCATCTACCTCTAACTCTAACGATACATTCTGATAATGTCCATCCTTTTTTAAATCTTCCGGCAGTTCTCCACAACTGTCAATCACGATCTTGTACATATCTTATAACCTCCATAGTCCGACAATTTGTTATTCAAAAGCTTTTTATATGTTATTTTTTTCCATTACATGTAGTATCAATTACTACATAACATTAGCACAAAAACTTTGTTTTGTATAGAGGTTTCTATTATATTTTATATATTTTTTATCTGATATCTTTTCTACGAAAATTTCAGGATCAGTACATTCTGATCTCTGTCCTCAATATACGATAATTCTGTAATTCCCTCACAATAATCGCGGATATGCTGTTCATCGATCAGATATGCTTTTGCCTGATCATATAAAGATATATCCGAAAAACGAATCTCCTCCGTGACAGCTCCATTACGATAAGCAGCGCCATAAATCTGTCCGATCACTTCCGGCTCCCACTCGGTGATATATTTTCCTTCTCTTACATAATAATTATCTGCCGTTGCCGTACATTCCGGCAAAAGCAGTGTACCGTCCGCCTGATGCGTTTTGCTGATCTCAGCCGTAGTCACCCCGAAATAATTATAATTGATAAAAGTCCCCATACCGCTCGCACCATTGTTATAGGAAGAATTTCCCCATGTCGTATCCATAAAATAATATGCACCGTCAAGCTGGACAAGATTCCATGCGTGTGTGTCTCCCTCCGCAGTTCCTGTCACCACAACAGCCGGAATCCCCAGAAGCGTCAGCAGATACTGCGTGGCGTTGGCATATCCCTGACAGACTGTTTTCTTATTTAAAAAGACACTGATGATATTCTGATTTTGTTCCGTCCCCATTTGATATTCAACGTTTCCCGCCAGATATTCAAACACATATTTTGCCTTTTCATAATCTCCCCAGGATGGATCCACATTTTTTAATATGGAATCCACCACTGCGTCGATCCGCCTCTGATAGGAATCACGCTCTGTGCGCTCCATCGTATAACTTGGGGAAAAATCGATGCTGACAATCTTTTTCCCCATGGTATACTGTGTGTAGTTATAACCGGATACCCAGAAAATGCCCCCATGATCTGCTATCACAGAACGATATGCCTTCTCTAAAACTTTTTCATCACAGGTACTTACTTTTACTTTTGAATCATGTGCCAGAATGATCCGGTACACTTCGTCATAGACAGTCTTCTGCTCCGCCGTCAGCGTTTCATAAGCATATCCATGCGGCACTTCGGTATCCGCTGTTTCATTTTCCGTGCTTATCTCTGTACTCTTTGCCGTCTGTTCCTCTGCCGTACCGGAATATGTTTCTGCTTTCGCATTTTTCTGTTCTACACTGATCTGGTCTGTGATTTTTTCCGGAAACACACCTGTATCCTTAAGCACTCCGGAATATTGAACCACTCCGCCCGCTATCACTGCAAGAATTATAAACTTAAGCAGTGTATGCCTTTTTCTTCTTTTCAAAATTCCTCCTTAAAGTAAAAAATATGCCGTTACAAGCTCTGTCAGTGCCTCCTGATCTGCTGCCCCCATCAATTCTCTTGCTGAATGCATTGCCAGAAGCGGAATACCAATATCCACTGTTTTTACCGGCAGCAGCGCAGATGCGATAGAGCCAAGTGTTCCGCCGCCTGCCATATCGGAACGGTTTACAAATTTCTGATACGGGATCTTCTTCAGATCACAGATCTGCTGGATGATTGCAATCGCCTCACAGTCTGTTGCGTAGGACTGGGAACATGCCTCCTTGATACAGAAGCCGCTTCCGAGCACCGGTTTATTTGTGATGTCCATTTTGCCTGCCTGATTCGGATGCAGTCCATGTGCAACGTCTACCGATAACAGCATACTCTGATACAGCAGCTCCTGCGCACTCTCCTTCACACCGCATTCCGCTAAAATGCGAAGCAGCATGTCGTGAAGTAAGATAGAACCTGCTCCCTGTTTGCTGCGGCTTCCGATCTCCTCATGGTCAAATAAGGCGATTAGATTGATACCGTCTTTTCTTTCCGCATCTAAAATACCGGACACTAAAGCTGCACAGGATGTCAGGTTATCCAGTCTCGGAGAGGATATAAAGTCATCTGCTACCCCAACATACTCCGGCTGCTCCTTGCAGTACACCGACAGTTCAAAGTCTAAAATATCCTCTTTTGCAACAGACAGTTCCTTTGCAAGAAAACTTAAGAAATAATCGGCATTCTTCTCTTCTTCTGCAAGCAGCCCTGCAACCGGGATCATATCGATCTGCTTATTTAACTCCACGCCCTTATTCACTTCGCGGTTCATATGGATCGCAAGATTCGGGATTGTCAGCAGATTCTTTTCGGATGCAAAATATTTCATTTCCGGTACAAACGGATCATTGCCCCTCACTGCCACACGTCCTGCCACACCAAGCGGTCTGTCTAACCAGGTATTTAAGATCGCACCTCCATATACCTCGATGTTGACCTGTGCATAGCGGTTTGTCACGACATCACAGGACGGCTTAATGCGCAGACACGGAAAATCCGTATGTGCCGCTGCAATGCGCACTGCAGGTTTTTCCTCTTTTTTCATCTCATCTTCCGGAATCGTAAATGCGAACAATGTGGTATCGTGGTGATCCACATAATAACGTCCACCCGCTTTTAGATTCCATTCTTTTTCATAAGCTATCTTTTCAAATCCGGCATCCTCTAAACGTTTTTCACACGATTTTACCACATGTGCCGGAGATACTCCCTCTTTTAATAAATCAAATAAAACTGTTTGTTCGTTCATTGTATTTCCTCTTTTCTGTCATACTGATTAAAACCACTCCTATTCTACTATAAAATCAGAAAGATTACATCCTTTATTTTGTTTCCGGGTGTTTTATGGTACAATGGGGATGTGATGTTGGAGTTTAAAGGTGGATCATGATACCTGCAGAAATTAAAATCCACCTTTAAACTCCAGCACCACACCATCAGCTTATGAAAGAGGTATACCGCATGTTAGCGCTCAATATCCCGGAACTTAAAAATTTTATGAATCAGCTTTTATGCTCTGATACATTCGATCATTTCTTATTAAAAGAAGCCACGATCCAGAAAGATGCTGTGTGGAATTTTGACGGAACGGTCACACCGGACTTTTATTCCAGTGAAGAATTAGAAGAACAGGGGTTATCCGGCCTTGCGTTTCTGCCCTACGGCAGAGTGCGCCAGCACTGCTTTGATCTGATCAAGGGAAAACGGACACCTTCTTATTTTAAGTTTGTTTTTCTGCTCTCACCGGACAATTTATCCCGCACGCTTGCCAGTATGCAGACGCCTTTTACACCACAGGATGTGACCGGCATGTTTTTGAATCTGAAGTTCCAGAATGGAAACCTTATGCTCACGACCGGTGTATCCTATCGTATCTTTTCCACCGATAAATCCTTAGAGCACGAATGGGACAGACTGGTTGAGATTTTTCTCAAAAACCACAATATTGTTATTGAGAAATTAGGTTAAAAAATATCCGTTTTTTTCCTTTACTTTTCAAAACCGTTATGATATGCTCTAACTAGCTGTAAATACAGCCAGTAATATTTTTTGGAGGTACTTTTCAATGAACAAAGGTACAGTAAAATGGTTTAACAACCAAAAAGGATACGGATTCATCTCTGACGAGCAGGGCAATGATGTATTCGTACACTACTCAGGTCTGAACATGGATGGTTTCAAATCCCTGGAAGAAGGCGCTACTGTAGAATTCGAAGTAGTAGAAGGCGCTAAAGGACCTCAGGCAACCAACGTTACAGTAGTAAAATAATTACTACCAGCACAATCAGTAGTTTCACATGTACCTTTTTCTTTTTAAATAGAACCAGTTTTTATTTGTTAGATTAAGATATTGTAAACAATGGATTTAAAAAAGAGTGTCGGCTTTCCGGCACTCTTTTTTATGTTGTATTGAAACAGAGCATAAAAAGTCCACATAAACTGGTCTGCTCATTTTTCACTTAACTGGCATTTTAAAATAAACCAGTGTGCGTTTAAGATAGGCATAAACAAATGACTGTTAAAAATCGGTCATACGAAACAAATGAGGAGAAAAGAATATGAGCACAACATCTACAACAGCTGCAAAAGCAGAAAATTCAATCGGTCAGGTACAGTTTCTGACTATCACGGCACTTTTCATCGCACTGACCTATGTATTTACCGCATTCGTCAATGTCAGACTTCCGATCACCGCAAACGGCGGACTGATCCACCTTGGCAACGTTCCACTTTTCATCTGCGCGATTTTATTTGGCAAAAAAAGCGGTGCACTCGCCGGCGGCATTGGCATGGGACTTTTTGATCTGCTCTCCGGCTGGACTGCATGGGCACCTTTCACTTTTGTGATTGTAGCCATCATGGGTTATGTAGTCGGCGCAATTACAGAAAAGCATCACGGTCTTGGCTTTGACGCACTTGCAATCGTTGCTGCCTGCGTGATCAAAGTAGTCGGCTACTATATCGCAGAAGGAATTATTTATGGGAACTGGATCGCACCGTTTACTTCCATTCCTGGAAATCTGGTACAGATCGGTGTTGCAGCCGTTGTGGTTCTGATCGTTATCGAGCCGCTTCGCAAAGCAGCAAACAAAATCATTTTTAAATAATTTATTTTTCAGAAAAGAGGATTCGTGTGAAAAATAAGATTTTTCACACGCAAGATTTGTGCTTGCGCACAAACTTGAGATGCAAATGAAAACGTTGTTTTCATTGAAAAACGGATAAGAATGGAGATTATTATGTACAAGATCATGACTCCCGGACCGACACAGGTGCCGGAAACAGTAAGGCGTGCGCGCAGTTTTGCCTGCACAAATCCTGATCTGGATGAAGAATTTTATGATTTTTACAAAGAGACCTGCGAACTGATCAGCAGCCTTCTTGGCACGAAAAATGAGACGCTGATCTTAGACGGGGAAGGAATTTTAGGACTGGAAGCTGCCTGCGCTTCCCTGACAGAGCCGGGCGATAAAGTACTTGTCATCGATAACGGTATCTACGGTAAAGGATTTGCCGACTTTGCCAGCATGTACGGCGGCATCCCGGAACTTTACCATGCCGATTACGAAAACACTTTGGATGTGGACGCACTCGCGGAATACTTAAAAGATCATCACGACTACGCTTACGCCACCGTTGTCCACTGTGACACACCGAGCGGGATGTTAAATGATATCAGCAGAATCTGTCCGCTGCTCAAACAGTATGGCATTTTAACGGTCGTTGACTCTGTTTCCGGTATGTTTGGCGAGAGAGTCTGCGTCGATGACTTTCAGATCGATCTTCTCTGCGGCGGTTCCCAGAAAGCAGTCTCTGCACCTCCTGGTCTTACTTTTGTTGTGGTGAGTGATGATGCAAAAGAAAAAATGAAAAACCGCAAAACCCCGATTGCATCTTTCTATGCAAATCTGATGGCTTTCGACGGTTACTATGAGAAGAAATGGTTTCCTTACACCATGCCGATCAGCGATATCTACGGTCTGCGCGCTGCATTTAACCTGATCGCCGGCGATAAAACCCTGTATGAGCGTCATGCAAGGATCGGTTCCGCCACCAGGGCAGCCGTCAAAGAAGCAGGATTAAAACTTCATCTGCAGAGCGGTTACTCAAACACCGTAACGGTTTTTGATATCCCGGAATGTACCGATGCAAAATCCATCTTAGATGAGATGCGCACAAAATATAACATCATGCTTGCCGGCTCCTTTGATGAATTGTCCGGAAAAGTGATCCGTATCGGACACATGGGCGAAAATGCAAGATTAGAACATATGGTTCCTGCTTTAGAAGCACTCTCCGCTACCCTGACCGATCTTGGGGTAACGCTTCAGGGAAATCTTGCGGATCTGTTTTTGAAACATTACAGGGAGTTTCAGGACTGATCTGTTTAAACCGGCTCACTCCATAGCACCTGGATTCCCTTTGCACCGGCAGTTTCTTTAAATCGACTTTCTCATCATCCGGGGTCTGAATCAAACCCCGGTAATATTGGATCGTGTATCATCTTTCTTCTCCCCCAGCCGCTCCCTGATCTGCTGCATCCTGCCGTCTAACTGTGAGATCAGCTCCGCACAGAAGCAGAGATCCTGTGAAATAACCTGTGCATTGTCTATATCTTTTTTGTATTTTAACTTGTGCTCCAAGCTCGCCCAGAAATCCATTGCAATGGTACGGAACTGCACTTCCACGCGCATCATCTTTTTCTCGTTGGTCAGAAAAATCGGCACTTCAAGAATCAAATGAAGGCTGCGGTAGCCATTCGGCTTCGGATGGCTGATGTAATCTTTTTTCTTGATGAGTTTGATGTCATCCTGCTTTTCCAGATAATCCGCTAATGTATAAATATCATCCGGAAAAGAGCAGATAACGCGGACACCTGCGATATCATTTAAATTTTTTTCAATGTTGTCCACCGAAAACGGGATCTCCTGACGCTTCATTTTCTTCATGATACTGTCCGGTTCCTTGATCCTGCATTTTATCGACTCGATCGGGTTTCTGCTGTTCTGGACCGACAGCTCTGTATTTAATACATCCAGCTTTGTCTTTACCTCTAACATCGCACATTCGTACTGCATCATCAGACAGCGAAACTTCTGTAACTCCTCAATGTCCCCAAAAACATGATCCAGTTCCTTGACTGTTTCAATATCCATGTACTCCATTTGACTTTCTCCTTAGAAACATTATTTTGTAACGGCTTCTCCTGACCGGTTACCTTCTAATTACTATTTTACCATACTTTTACCAAAAATTTATTTAAACTTCTGTGAAGATTTCATACAATAGAATGCACACTCTGCGAACATTCTATTGTCATGAATAATAGAAAGTGCGTTTTTTACATCAAAGGTGCAAACAACCGCAGAAGGCACTGGGTTCCACGCAAAACAGCGGATCGCCCGCTCTTATATTTTTCTGTCACTTCCGTACTCTCTGCAAAAATATGTTCAAAATCCTTCCGCATTTCCTTTACCGCATCACAGTTGTACAAAAAAGCGCCATTTTCAAAATGAAGATACAAACTGCGATAATCCATATTGATCGTGCCACAGGTTGCCGCTTCCCCGTCGCAGACACACTGTTTTGCATGAATAAATCCAGGTGTGTATTCATAAATACGCACCCCCTGTCGCACCAGTCCTGCATAATAAGAACGTGTCACTTTGTAGATCAGTTTTTTATCCGGGATTCCCGGTGTGACGATCCGCACATCCACCCCGCGTTTTGCTGCAAGTCCCAGTGCCCGGTTCATCTCATCTGTGATGATCAGATACGGGGTTGTGAAATAAATCTCCTTTTTTGCATGTGCAATGAGATTCATATAAACACTCTCTCCGACGTGCTCGTCATCTAACGGACTGTCCGCATACGGCTGGATAAAACCATCCTGTTTCGCCTGATAATCTGTCTCTGGCAGATACTTCTGATAATCCTGATCTGTTTTTTTCACGGCATTCCACATTTCAAGAAACATGACAGTAAGGCTTTTTACCGCATCCCCCTCTAAGCGGATACCGGTATCCTTCCAGTGTCCGTACGGGTGGGTAATGTTAAAATACTCATTTGCAAGGTTATATCCCCCTGTAAATCCCACCTTTCCATCGATAACCGTGATCTTTCTGTGATCCCGGTTATTCATAAATACGGACAATACCGGAATAATCGGATTGAATACACGGCATGCAATGTCATTTTCTTCCATGCGTTTACGGAAATCATGATTGATAAAACCGATACTTCCGACATCATCATAAAAAATACGTACCTCCACACCATGTGCAGCTCTGTCTTTCAAAACGTTTAAAATCCGCTCAAACGATTCCGCCTGCTCGATTGCATGGTACTCCATAAAAATAAAATGTTCTGCTTTTTTCAGTTCTGCAAGCTGTGCCTCCAGCCCCTGTGACGCATCCGCATAAAATGCTACATCTGTGTTATGATATACCGGATAATGCCCGTATTTCCAGATATAATCCGACTGATTTGCAATCGACAAATCTTTTTCCTGCAGTTCTTTTATGACCTCATCATCACCGTTTAAAAAAGGAAAAAGTTCCTCATCGATCAATTCATAACGTTTTTTCATGCTCCTCGTCAGATTCGAACGCCCGAATAATAGAAACACACACAATCCAAAAATCGGAAAAGCTGCAATCAGAAGCATCCATGGCACTTTAAATGCCATATTTCCATGCGTTCCGTATATTGCAAAGACAACTGAGACTGCGATCAGCGTGGAAAAAAGGGAAATTGCCGCTGAATAACGGTTCAGCCATAAGAAAAGGTTGATGATCCATATCACCTGAAGCAAGACACTGATTCCGACAAAGACAAGTCTTCCTATGCTGTTTTTTACTGATGTTTTCTGTTCTGTTCTCATAGTATTGAAAAATACCGCACAATTGCTCATGCGGTACTCTTTTCTCCATTTCCGATTTATTTTTTAATTACGTCCACCTATTTTATCTTTTACATTTGCGTTTACTTTTCCGAGGTAACCTACCAGCTCATCTGATACTGTCACAATCCGCTCTGTCGCCTGATTGCACTGGTCAACGATCTGCTGGAATTCTTCCATATTCTCGATCGTTACTTTGGCGCTGTCAGCATTCTGCTCCGCAAACTCTGTCAGAGATGTGATTCCACTCTCGATCACAGTCTTATGATCATCTAACGCACTTACTTCTTCACTGATTCCATCTACCGCATCGCTTGTATTCTTGATTTCCTCATTCAGTGAACGGAAAATCTCTTCTGTATCATGAATCTTTTCATTCTGTTTTACAAACGCTTCTGATACCTTCTGCGTGATCTCTACACTGATATTTGAATTGTCAATCAATGTATTGACAATCTGGTTGATCTGCTCTGTTGATTCTCTTGACTGATCTGCTAACGTACGGATCTCTTCCGCAACAACTGCAAATCCTCTTCCATGTTCCCCTGCTCTTGCAGCCTCAATGCTTGCATTCAATGCAAGAAGGTTTGTCTGATTAGAAATTCCGGCTATGATCTCTGTTGCCGTACGGATCTCCTGCGCTGACTGGTTGGTCAGATCTGTCTGCTGTCTTACATTTTCAATCGCAATGCCGCTCTCTTTGCTGATATTTACAAGTTCCTCCATGATTGCTTCTGCTGCTTTGTTGCTCTCTTTCATATGCTCTGCACTCTGTGCTAACATCGAAACATTTTCAGCAATTTCATCAATCGTTCTGCTGATAGCGTCGATCTTCTCTTTCATATCAACGGTATGATCTGCCTGGGATATTGTATTATCGGTAATGGTGGTAACTGCCTGCTCGGTCTGATCCAGAGAAGTTGTCATACTCTTAAAGATATGTTTGAAATCCTCCGAAACCTCACCAAGCTCCTTCGTCGCCTTTTTAATGCCAAGTACAACCTGTGAAAATGAAGTAATCGACTCCTGAAATGTACGCACAAGCTGTCCGATCTCACCATCTTTCTCCGCAAGTTTATTTGCCTTCTCTGCAACACCACCGGAACCTCCTGCCTCTGTGCCTTCGCCCATAAGCTGTCTGAAAACATCCAAAAGTGTCCTGATTAATGCAAACACTAACCCGAAAATGATTACTGTTGCAGCACAGATCAGTATCATCGCAACCATTGTGCCGATCACTCCATTTTTCAACAGCTCAAGTACAACAATCTGCCATACTGCCATAATCAGGAAAAACACACCAAAAACGCTTAGCAGTTTTTTCCATGCCATCTTTTTATCATCGCCCATTTTTTTATCCTCCATCTGTTTTTAGTACCTAAGACTGTCCCGCAGCAGGCGGCGCAGTCTGCATTGATTTCTGCATAACCTTATTCTCATACATTGCATGATCTGCTTCACGGAATACGGATGCAAAAGAATCTATGCAGTCCGGCTCATAAAATGCGATTCCCCGCGCAATCTGTATTTTCTGTTCATACTTTGTATTGTTTTTATTGAAAACCACAATGCCATCATCAAAATTTCTCAGCAACTCATCACATATTGCCTTTTCGGCCTGTTCGATGATGATCACAAATTCGTCTCCTCCGATGCGGTATACGATATGGTCTTTAAATCCCTTTTGTATCAGTCTGCTTGCATCCCTGATCAGCATGTCACCGAATTCATGTCCAAAATTGTCATTGATCTTTTTAAGGTTATTGATATCCATGACTACAACTGCATATTTGATCTTCTCATCAGCCGCACGTTTATCTAACTTATCCACATACTCTTTATATGCAGCTTTATTGGCAACGCCTGTCAGGGCATCCGTATACGCCTGCTCATTCACATAGTCAATGTAATGCCGCAGGTGATTTACCATCTGTTGCACGCTGTCTGCAAGTACACCAACCTCATCTTTGGATTCACAGTCGATATTGAGCTCAAGATCACCACCGGCAACCTTCTGTGCAGCTTCCGTAAGTTCTTTGAGCGGACGCGTCATTTTCCTGGTAACATGGATTGTGATTAAAACCGATATAAACATGATAGACAGCGTTGAAACCAAAAACAATCGGATAATACGGTTACTCGACGCATTGATCTCCTTTGCCGGTGCGGTGACAACAAAAAACATACCGTTTTCTAACTGTCTGGCGGTCATTTTCTTCTTTATGCCATCCAGATTATAACCGACAAGATTATCCTGTGTTCCTTTTTTGTACAGTAAATTTAAGACCTTTCTGATCTTTCCATGTGTATTTTCTTCATCAAGTCCTTCCGGATAATCACGGTGATAATAAATTACATAATCTGCTCCTGCAAGGAAAGCATAACCGCTCTCATAAATCTGTACAGAATCCACCTTTTCTTTCAGCAGTGCCATATCAATATCCATGCCCAGAACACCGATAAAGTCTTCATTCCTGTATATCGGCACCACATAAGAAATAATCCAGTCATTTTTATTCTTATTGTCATACGGCTCCATCCAGAACGCCTCTTCTTTTTCGAGTGCCTCATAATACCAGTCGACATGCTCCTTATCATCCTGTGCATATTTTGAAAAATCGACAAGGGAATCTTCAGTAACTTCGCCATTTTCATCCTTGTACCAGAAAAATCCTGTCTGGGGACCAGCAAGTTCCGGATTCACTCTCATATAGACTCCGCGTGATCCTTCTGTATTTTTCACAGTATGTAAGGCAACCTCCTGCACTTTCTTTACCAGCACATCGGTATTGTCTTTGTCCATCCCGTTTTTCCCAAGTTCGCTATACTGTTCTATTGTATAATCCTGAATCATATTCACGGACTGTTCAATACTTGTCAGCGTTGCATTGATCTCCTCTGCCTTATCCTCGCAAAACAGATTCATGAACTGCGCGGAATCCTCATTTACAAGTTTATGCGTATATATAAAACCAACATATCCAAGTGCCAGCGCTGAAAGAAGTACACATCCTACCGTCAAAGCCAGAAATTTAGACTGTAAAGACCTCATCGGCAATCCTCTCTCTCTTCTTTCTGATATAGTTCTATTATATGCATTTTGTCATAAATTGTCAAAAAATATCACTCATTTTTTGTATGTTTTTTTGAACACTTTCGACAACATTTTCTTGATTTTTTTTCCGGGAAACCCTAAAATTATTTGTGGTATGTGACCATGCCACAAATAATTTTGACACAATAGAGGTATAAATTTTATGGAATTTCAAAAATTAAATGCACCATCACTCAAAGAGTTATTTATATCCGAACTTGAAAATATGATCATTTCCGGCAGACTTCCGATTGGCACGAAACTCCCATCCGAACGTGAACTTGCCTCATCCATGCAGGTTTCACGTGCCGTCGTCAACTCCGGTATCGCCGAACTTGAAAAGAAGGGGTTTGTCGTGGTAAAACCACGGATCGGTACGTTCGTGGAAGATTACCGCAGAAATGGAACTATGGATACCTTAGTTTCCATTATGAAATATAATGGCGGTTCTTTAAGCAGTGATGAGATCCGTTCCATCCTCGAAGTGCGTATTCTTTTTATGAACCTTGCAGCCCGCCTTACGATTGAAAAAGCAAGTGACGCTGAAATCGAGGGACTTACCTTTTATCTGGACAAATTAAAAAATTCCTCCACCCCGGAGGATGCCGCTGCATCGATCTTTGAATTCAGCCACGAACTGAGTTTTATCAGTGGAAATATGCTTCTGCCGCTGTTTTTTACCTCTTTCCGCGACCTTGTTTGCAGCCTGTGGGTGCGCTATGCAATAAAATACAGCATCGAGGAATTATACCAGAGTGCCTTATCCATTTATAATTTCGTCCGTGCAAGGGACGTAGACGGTGCTCTCCATTACATAGAAACTTCCACCACAGAATGTATCAGCGGAAACCGCATGATCTACTGATCTTAGAAACACCTTCAAATAAACTTCATAAAAACAGCCGGACTTTGAGGCATTCTGACCGCTGCTTCATTATCTGACGATCACAGGTCACCTCAAAATACGGCTGTTCTTATTTTTCTTACATTTTATTTTGCAAACTGGCTGTTATACAGTTTTGCATAAAATCCATTTTTCTCTAACAGTTCCTCATGTTTTCCCTGTTCCACAATATTTCCATCCCGCATGACAAGAATGATATCTGCTTCTCGGATCGTGGAGAGACGATGTGCAACGATGAAACTGGTACGTCCTTTCATCATACGCGCAAATGCTTCCTGAATCTTGATCTCGGTTCTCGTATCAATCGAGGATGTCGCCTCATCTAAGATCAGCATCGGCGGCAGACACAGCATGACTCTCGTGATACAAAGGAGCTGTTTCTGTCCCTGCGAAAGACTTCCGCCATCCTCCGAGATCACGGTATCATATCCTTTTGGCAGACGCTTGATAAAGCTGTGAGCATGGGATGCTTTTGCCGCTGCGATGATCTCTTCCTCCGTGGCATCCGGTTTTCCCATCGTGATATTTTCACGGATCGTTCCACTCCTTAACCACGTTTCCTGCAATACCATACCATAATTGCTTCTGAGGCTCTTTCTGGTCATTTCATCGATCGGTGTTCCGCTGACACGGATCTCTCCACTGTTCACATCATAAAAACGCATCAGAAGATTGATGAGTGTCGTCTTACCGCAGCCCGTAGGCCCTACGATTGCCACGCGCTGTCCCGGCTGTACGGAAAGGTTGAAATCCTCGATCAGCTTCTGTTCCGGCGTATAAGAGAAATATACATGGGACAGTTCTACGCTTCCGTCCGCTTTCTCTAACACTTTCGCACTCTCTGCATCCGGCTTCTCGACCGGCTCCTCGATCAGTTCAAACACTCGGGCAGCACAGGCAAGTGCATTCTGCAGCTCGGTGATGACACCGGAGATCTCGTTAAACGGCTTCGTATACTGGTTCGCATAACTTAAAAGACTCGATAACTGTCCGACTGTAATGCTTCCTTTGATGGCAAGAAATGCACCGACGACACCGACTGTCGCATAGACAAGGCTGTTGATAAAACGTGTTGCCGGGTTCGTGATACTCGAAAAGAAGATCGCGCGCAGTGAATATTTCTGCAGTCTTCCGTTGATCTCGTCGAACTGCTCTAACGCCTCATCCTCATGTGAAAATGCCTGCACGACTTTCTGGTTTCCAACCATCTCTTCGATGAAAGCGGTCTGTTCGCCCCGCGTCTCAGACTGCAGTTTGAACATGGAAAATGTCTTTTTTGCAATAAAACTTGCAACAAACAATGATAACGGTGTGATGACCACGACCGCAACCGTGATATTCACACTGATCGTCAGCATAAAGATCAGTGTACCGAAAATTGTCACGATTCCGGTAAAAAACTGTGTAAATCCCATCAGAAGACCATCTGCAAACTGATCAACATCCGCGATGACACGGCTGACCACCTCTCCATAAGAATGGGAATCAATATACTTAAGCGGTAAATGTTCGATCCGCTCAAACGCTTCTTTCCGGATATCACGGATCACATTGTAAGTAATCTTATTGTTGCATGCATTCATGATCCACTGCGCGGCTGCCGTGAGCAAAATCACCACTGCCATACGCTCTAAGATCACAAGGATTCCTGCAAAATCAACCTGTCCCTTCGTGATGATCAGGTCGACTGCACGTCCTGTTAAGATCGGGATATAAAGAGTCAGTGCCACGGTAACTGCCGCAAGCACGATCGATAAACCAAGGTAAAACCAGTATCTCCGGATGTAATCAAGCACTTTTTTTACTGTTGTCTTCTGCTGGTCTGTCACTACTTTTTTCATGCCGTCTTACCTCCTTCCTGTTTCTTAAACTGTGAGTTGTAGATTTCCTGATATACCTCACAGCTTTCTAACAGCTCTTCGCTGGTTCCAAGTCCGACGATCTTTCCATCATCAAGCACAACGATGCGGTCTGCATGCTGGATTGAAGCAGCTCGCTGGGAAACGATAAAGACGGTCGTCTCTCCTTCCATTTCGCGGATGGCTTTTCGAAGAGCTGCATCCGTTGCAAAATCAAGTGCGGATGCACTGTCGTCTAAAATGAGTATCTCCGGTTTCTTTACGACTGCACGTGCGATCGTTAAACGCTGGCGCTGTCCGCCGGAAAGGTTTTTTCCGCCCTGTTCGATTTCAAAATCAAGTCTGCCCTCTTTGTTGTCGACAAACTCTTTTGCCTGCGCAACTGTGATGGCACGGTTCAGATCTTCTTCTGTCGCATCCGGGTTTCCCCATTTTAAGTTCTCGCGGATCGTTCCATGGAACAACACGGCTTTCTGTAAAACCGTACCAATCTTTCCACGCAGCTCCTCAAGCGGATAATCTTTGACGTCTTTTCCGTCCACTTTAATAAAACCGGACGTCACGTCATAAAACCGCGGGATCAGGTTGACTACTGAAGATTTTCCGGAACCGGTTCCTCCGATGATACCGATCGTCTCTCCTTTTTTTACCTTAAAATCAATATCCGTTAAAGATTCGTCTCCGGCACCCGCATAGGTTAATCCTACATGTGAAAATTCCACGGCATACTCTGCTTCTTCTGATCTGTCAGCGGTATCCGTCTGCACCTTATCCACTTTCTGGCCTGATCCGTCCGTGATGGATGGCTGCATCTCAAAAATGGACTGGATACGGTTTCCACATGCAATGGATTTATTGATATTGATGATCAGGTTTGCAAGCTTCACTAACTCCACTAAGATCTGTGACATATAGTTGATCAGCGCGACCACCTCACCCTGTGTGATATATCCGTTGTCAACACGGACTGCACCGGTCCAGACAAGCACCACGATCGCACCGTTGATGATCACATAGGTAAGCGGATTCATTAGTGCTGATATCTTTCCGACATAAATCTGCGCCCTTGTCAGAAGATCATTATTTTCATTAAAATGTACTTTTTCATCATCTTCCTTATTAAAAGCACGGATCACCCTGCTTCCTGTTAAATTTTCTCTTGTGATCCCAAGCACCTTATCGAGCGCTGACTGTACCTTTTTATAAAGCGGAATACTGATCAGCATGATACCGAATACGATTATGGAAAGAAGCGGGATCGTAACGACAAACACCAGTGCCGCTTTGACATCGATGGTAAATGCCATGACCATTGCGCCGAACACGATAAACGGGGAACGCAGAAACAGACGCAGCACAAGGT
>OLGE01001499.1_pt1 | contig 23693 bp, 38 predicted proteins | sample 1605151 | NCBI WGS metagenome assembly OLGE01 (sample SAMEA3888912, study PRJEB22519) | human gut metagenome | biome: human gut; feature: human-associated habitat; material: faeces | place: Denmark | collected 2010
AGCTGAAGGAGGCCGCCAAGAAGGTCGAGGACGGCATTGAGGAGACACTGACCTACTGCGATTTTCCCAGTGAGCATTGGACCCGCATCCGTACAAACAACGTGATCGAGCGGCTGAACCGTGAGATCCGCCGCCGCACTCGCGTGGTGGGGACATTCCCTGACGGAAATTCCGCCCTGATGCTGGTCTGCGCGAGACTCCGCCACGTGGCGGGCACCCAATGGGGCAGCAAGAAATATATGAACATGAAGCATCTGGAGGCGGCTCTGTACGACGCCTCTATTGCCGGCTGACTTCAGGTCTGCCGGAGTCTGCAAACAATTTTGCGCATAAATCTTGACGGGACCAAAATGTATCGGCTTCTCCGTTGGGGTTGGCCTTTGCCGTTGCCCCCATGCAGTACCACGGATATTCCAGCTCGTGAAGGATGATGGGAACCGGTCTGCCGAATTGTGCTTTTATGAAACCACTGACCTGTAATTTGCGGGCAACCTCGGCGACCTCGGAAAGCAGCTCGTAGTAGCCGACGGGGTCTTTGCCGATATAGCGCATTTTTTCATCGTAGCAAGCGGCAGGATCTTCGCAGCGGCCGATATGCTCGATGCCGTTTTCGCGATACCAGTCGAAAAGAATTTTCATCCCCTTGTCTCCGTCGTCTGCTTCAATCACAGGCGTTTCATTCTGTTGCCAAAAGGCGTAATTCCAGCGCTCCTCGGAAAGCTCATCCGCATCATAGCAATCGCTTTCCGTTTGATAGCTTACAAAACTGCGTAACGTTGGAAAAGCCGTCATATTTATATACCTCATTCGCGTAGACAAAAAACGATATGGCATAGATATCATCTGCATGCCAAGTCGAAATAATGCCGCGCAGCTTCTTTTCAAGATATGCCTGCAAATCGATCATTTTACCCCTCCTGCGGTTGGTCTATCGTGTTTCGGAAAGCTCCGGGAACGGTACAAACGGTGCGGGGGACTTCTCGTGCTTGCCCAGCGTTTTCTCCATCCACGTCATATTGTACCACGTGCCGAATTTATAGGCGCAGTGGGGGAACCGGCCCACCGTGGTATAGCCCAGATGGGTGTGGAAAGCCACGCTGTTGCCGGTCAGATAGGCGTCGTCGTGATCGGGATAGGCGATGCAGGCGTAGAGATTCTGCACATTCTGGGCCTTGGAGATACGCTCCAGCTCGGCATACAGCCGCTTGCCCAGACCCTTGCCACGAACGTCCTGCCGCAGATAGATGCTGGTCTCCACCGACCAGCTGTAGGCGGCCCGTTCCCCAAAGGGGCCGGTATAGGCGTACCCCAGAATTTCGCCGTTTTCCACGGCCACGATATAGGGATAGCGCCGCAGGGTGTGGGCGATGCGGCCCTGAAATTCCTCCAGCGAGGGGACCTCGTACTCAAAGGTGATGGCGGTCTGCTCCACATAGGGAGCGTAGATGGCCAGCAACGCCGCCGCATCGTCCACAGCAGCGGTACGGATGGTGATGGTATCCATGAAAATTATGCCTTCTTTCGTTTTTTCGGGAGGGGCGTGATAGGTTCAAGGGTCGCAATGACCTGCGCGGTCAGCGCCGTGTCATCGATATCCAGAATGTAATGCTCTTTGGCACCCTCGTAGGGGCAGCCAACCGCAGCGTTCGCCATGACCGTCGCCAGTTCCGGTACTTTCTTGACGAACACCGTATTATCGCACACGGTCAGCAGCGGCTTATCGTTGACGTAGACCATGTATTCGCCGAACATTTTCCGGTATCGCACATTACCGCAGTCCGGCAGACGTTCGCAGACGTATTCGATATAATCCTGTGTGGTAGCCATAGACTTGCTCCTTATAGGTCGTATTGCAGAAAGATGGTGGCCTCCACCGGGCTGTTGTTGTAGCAGTCAATCTCGTAAAAGCCAATCTTCCGGTAAAGACGTATGGCGGAGTGGAGGAAGGGGAGCGTATCCAGCAGCACATGCCGGTAGCCGATCTCGCGGGCGTCATCAAGAATGCGTCGGATCAGCTGTTCACCGATCTGGTGGCCCCGGAAGTCCGACCGGACGTACAGCCGCTTCAGCTCGCCGCACTCCTCGTCCAGCTTCCGCAGGCCGATGCAGCCCGCCAGACGGCCGTCCCAATAGGCCAGATACAGGCGGCCCTCCGGCATACCGTACTTGCTCTCCGGGCGCTCCAGTTCCTTTTCGTAGTGCTGGAGGATCAGGTACTGCCGGACGGTGGGATCGGCCTCCATCAGCATGTCGGTGTACTCTGTGAACAGCGTCGTGATCTCCTCCTGACGCCCGTAAGCGGGGATCAGCTCCAGTCCCATAGAAACGCCTCCTTTGCTGTGATGCTTCTATTTTACCCTGATGCTTTCCGGGGCGCAAGGCTTTTCTGCTTCGACATAAGGGTAAATAAATGGGGCGGTGGAGACGGGAAAAGTTGTGTAAAACGGAGATTGACAAATGTGCGCAAGGTATATATAATAGCGTCCATCAAAGGCAAAGGCGTCTTGGAGAGTGATCTCCTTGACGCTTTTTTTGCGTTTGATATCCTCCATATAACCATAGCAAGGCGTTTGAGCCGGGAAAAGTACCGTGAAAACGCGCCCACGAGCGAGCATGGGACGGTGGAAGCCATGCGGGCGACGCTCACGGAAAGAACACCCGGCGAGCCGCGATCCCAAAAGGGGAGACCCCTGAGTAGGTGAGCCGGAGTTGCCGCCCGTTACCGCGGCAAGGCTTTGTTAGAAGCCATAGAAAGAGGCCAAAGATAGGTGGCACCGCGGGGCACAGCACCTCGCCCTATCGTATTTGCTGATATCATCACATATACGGAGGGTAACAAAATGTGTTCGATTATGGGGTATTGTGACGTTTGTACAGACATCGCCGCCTTTACAGACGGGTTCATGGAAACCGTTTCCCGCGGCCCGGACGACAGCAGGATCGTGGATACCGGACACGGCCTGCTGGGGTTCCACCGGCTGGCCATCATGGGCCTGACGCCGGAGGGGATGCAGCCGTTTAAAATGGACGGCAGCTATGTGGTCTGCAACGGCGAAATTTACGGCTACGAGAAGTGCAAGGCCAAATTGCTGGAAAAGGGCTATTCCTTCCGCAGCGGCTCCGACTGTGAGATCCTGCTGCCGCTGTACAAGGAGTACGGCGTGGAGATGTTCAAAATGCTGGACGCGGAGTACGCTCTGATCCTCTTTGACGGCCAGACAAAGCAGTTCATCGCCGCCCGCGATCCCATCGGCATCCGGCCGCTTTACTACGGCTATGACAAGAAAGGCGTGATCGCCTTTGCCAGCGAGCCGAAAAACCTGGTGGGCATGTGCGATAAGGTGATGCCGTTTCCTCCCGGACATTATTACAAGGATGGCAAGTTTGTCTGCTACGACGATATCACCAAGGTGAAGCAGTTCTGCTATGACGATCTGGAGACCGTGTGCGCCAACATCCACGACAAGCTGGTGGCCGGTGTAAAGAAGCGGCTGGTGGCCGACGCCAAGGTGGGCTTCCTGCTGTCGGGCGGCCTGGATTCCTCTCTGGTGTGCGCCATTGCCGCACGGGAGAGCAAGACTCCCATCCGTACCTTTGCCATTGGCATGCGGGAGGATGCCATCGACCTGAAGTACGCCCGCATCGTGGCCGACTATATCGGCAGCGACCACACCGAGGTCATCATGACCAGGGAGCAGGTGCTGGATGCGCTGGACTTCGTCATCAAGATGCTGGGAACGTTCGATATCACCACCATCCGGGCCAGCATGGGTATGTACCTGATGTGCAAGTGGATCCACGAGAACACCGATATCCGCGTGCTGCTGACCGGTGAGATCTCCGATGAGCTGTTCGGCTACAAATACACCGACTTCGCACCCTCTCCGGAGGAGTTCCAGAAAGAAGCGGAGAAGCGTATCCGCGAGCTGCACATGTATGATGTGCTCCGCGCCGACCGCTGCATCTCCGTCAACTCGCTGGAGGCCCGTGTACCCTTTGGCGATCTGGATTTTGTCCGCTATGTACTGGCCATTGATCCGGCCAAAAAGGTCAACATCTACGGCAAGGGCAAGTACCTGCTGCGACACGCTTTCGAGGGCGATTATCTGCCCCATGATATCCTGTACCGTGAAAAGGCAGCGTTCTCCGACGCGGTGGGCCACTCCATGGTGGATCACCTGAAGGCTTTTGCCGAGGATTGCTATACCGATGCGCAGTTTGAAGAGCGCCGCAAGCACTATGCCCATGCACAACCCTTCACCAAGGAATCGCTGCTGTACCGTGAGATTTTTGAAAAGTATTACCCCGGTCAGTCCGAGATGATCGTGGACTTCTGGATGCCCAACAAGGAATGGGAAGGCTGCGATGTGGACGACCCCTCCGCCCGTGTGCTGTCCAACTACGGCGCCAGCGGCGAATAAACTTACTGGCACCGCCGGTTATGGCCCTATCCGTGACCGGTGTGTAGATAAATTGCCATGCTCTCTCCTCAAATACAGCAAAACACCGCATGCCCATTGGGTATGCGGTGTTTTGCTGTATTTACAAAGTAAATTCAAAGCGCATGGCCAGCGCGTTGAACAGCTGGTGCATGACCTGCTGGGCAACGGCGCGGATATCCAGCTCTGTCATAAAGGCCAGCACACGATGAATTTCATCCTCCGGCACCCTATAGGCCCGCAGGCTCATGCTCAGGAAGCAGACCAGCTTCTTTTCCAGTGTCAGCACATCGTCACAGGGACGGGCCATATAGCCCCGCATGATACCGGCCGAGCCGATTTCCAACGCATAGAAATCCTGCTCTGTCAGCTGTGGCTGATAGGGGCCGAAGATTTGATACAGCTCCTTTGCCGTTTCGCGGAAGATGTATTCCAGAGCCTCCTCGTGGCTGTATGCCTCGATATAAATATCCCGCAGGTTCTCGTTCAGCTCCGTCAGCGTCATCTGAATGGCGGTCTCCACCGCGTAGACATAGACAGGGGGGAGCTGCGTTCCCGCTACCTTCTTTGCCGCGCCAAACTGATTGGAAAACATGAATTCCACCAGCTCGGTCAATACGCCGTCCTTGGCGCGGAAGATGTTCTGGAAGCTGCTGTTGGATACGTTGGCCTTCTGGACGATCTCTGCCACGGTGGTTTTCTTATAGCCCTGCTCCAGAAACAGCTTGACACAGACCGTCAGGATCCGTTTTTTCGCGGGAAGGCTTGCGTTGGTCAGTGCGATGGCGACCATATCCTCTCATCGTATTTCAATATTATAATATTTGCACCATTATTATATCGCAAAATGGAAAAAATACAAGGAAAAAGTTCAAAAATAGCAGAGAAAAGAGAACGCTCCGACCTGCTGGCGGAGCGCTCTCTTATTGCGGTTAGAATCAGGCGGCCGGTTCGGCCGGTGCCTGCATGGCTTCCAGAGAAGCGTCCTCCTGATAGACGAATTCTTCGCTGGCGCTGTCCCAGTACCAGATCATGATGCCCACCTGAAAGACCATGCAGACGTCGCTGCTGCCATCGCCATTTCTGTCAGAGAAGTCGATCCCCTGAAAGGAGTCCCAAGGCTCTGCGATGCTGTCCGGGTACGTTACATAGCCAAAGAGTGTCTGAACCTCGCTGTCCAGATAGAAGTCCGCGTCATCCTTGTTGATGCAGACCAGCACAGTGGTATCTTCACCATCGCGGGTGATGGTGCCGCTGTCACGGACGATACCGGTGGTACGCCAGTCGCTGCCGGCGATATCATTGTCCTGATCGTCGCCATCCGTGTTGGCGTCGTTACCGGCACAGGCGGCAAGACTCAGGCTCAGCACCAGAGCCAGTACCAGCGCGAGACATGCTTTCCATTTTTTCATGTTGTTCTCCTTATCCGCACTGCTGTTCCGGTCAGGCGATCCTCATGTAGCAGTCGTACTCGCCGCCCCAGTACATCGTGTTCTCGTCCACCACGGTCATGTCGTACACGGTGTCATCAAACAGGGAGGAGGACGCATAATACAGTCCCTCATTGTCAGGGTCGGCCTGAAGGGAGCCGCCGTCCACCTGAGTGGGGTCGCCGTCACCGCCCGGCCGCTCGGACAGAGACCAATTGCCGTTGGCGTCGATCTCGATGATGCTCTCTGCACCGGCTTCGCCGTCCAGATACCACACACCGGCCAGCGCGGCATTGCCGCCGCCTGCCTGCGTGTCATCCACGCCGCCGGTCGTCTGTGTAAAGGTGCCGAGGGAGTCGATGCTCAGGCTGTTGTTCTCGTCGAACCAGCACTGGTGGGCAACGCCGTCATGCTCATTGTAGGCATAGACGTAACCATACTCCTCCATGTACTGCAAATAGCCGCTGGCCTCTACCGTGCCGTCAGCACCGTACAGTGCGAAGCGCGTCTCATCGCCGTCCTCACTGGGCTCCACGATAAGCTCGGCGGAGTCGTCGCTCATCCAAGTGCCCAAAAAGCCGCTGTAGTCGGCGTCGATAGAGGAATCCTTGACCATATCCTCGAGGGAGGAGGGCGGTTCATCGACTGGGGGGGAGCTGTCGCCGCCGCAGGCCGCCAGACTCAGAGCCAGCAGCAATGCCAGCAGCAGGGCCAGACATTTCTTCATGTTTTTCATTTTGTTCTCTCCTTTTGCCGTTTTTGCAACGATCCTGTTTCACTATGGTTATCTTAAAGATACCATATGTCGTTCGCTTTGGCAAGAGAGAAAGCTGCGGTGTTTTCTGATTGGCTACTTCATGCGACCGTCGCCGCCCATGAGAGCGGTCATTTCCTCAATGCGTTCCAGCGGAAAGGGCGGCTGGCACAGGGGCTTCATGGCGATGGACATCAGCTTCATAGGGTTGTCGTCCGCCGCCACACGGTTGGAACTGAGAGCGCCGCAGCGCTTGCAGCGGTGGATGATGGCCCATTCGCCGTTTTTCGTACCCAGACGGCGATGGGCTCCATGATACCGCCGCAGTCAGAGGCACGGTCGCCGGGCTCAATGTCCACGTGCAGGCTGGAAAGGCAATTGGGGCAGTGGTTGCGGTGGTCGCTGCCGGCGTTTTGGGGAGTGCAAAGCCTGTCGCAGACCTTGCAGGTAAAGCTGTCGTGGCAGGCGTGGGTCTTGTAATAGCCTTTTTCAAAGGTTTTCCGCTTGTTTTCGCGGTTCATAGTAGTATCCTCCTGAAGATATGTGTTGGCGTTCTTCGGGAGGAGTGGCGTGTGTTGGAATTTGCCAGACCTCCCGGTCAGCCCACACGCTCCAGTGATAATGTCGTAAGCTTCAAAAAGTTCTCCTTACATTAAAAAATAGATAATTTCAATAGTGTCAAGTGGATATGCTTTACGAATGTGTCGTTTACCTCATCGCTTTTCAGTGCGATGACCGTCAATGCTTTCTCATATATCACCTCTTTTCAAAAATCGTAGATCGCTTTTTGCAGAAGCTCCAGAAAACGGCCTGCGTGAGCGCCGTCCATCTGTGTGTGGTGAAACTGGAAGGAGAGGGGGAGCGCTGCCTTCCGGAATTTCCGGCGGTATTTGCCCCAGATCAGAAAGGGGTTGTTGAAAATACCGCTGTTCATGCCGACGGCTCCGTCAATCTCGATATCCACAATGGCGGAGGTGCCAATGACCATGCTGTCGGGAAGGTCATGGTTTTCGCAGCTTTCTGCTGTTTGTCGCGTCAGATGCAGATAGTCCCGATTGAACTTGATAAGGCTGCTGCTGAACGGCACATCGCAGGAGCCGACTTCGCCGGTGCTGTTTTTGACGATGGTGTTGACCGCGATAGTATCGTATCGCAGCAGCTGGCGGCCCACCGGCAGGGTATAGAATTCCCTTACCTGACTGGCTGCCCGGCCAATGCACCAGCACAGCAGCATGTTGAACTTGAGACCGCGCTTGCGGCTCACATTGACCAATGGCGTTACGTCCAACGTTTTGAAAACTGTCACCATGGGGTTGGGCGCGTTCATCCACAGGTCATAGGCTGCGGCGCGGGTGGTGGCGCGGGGATCGATAACAGTCGGCTTCATACCATGCGCTCCAGCTCCTCCGGATTTCCGGATTGAATGGCAGGCAGACTGCGGGCAATGTGTTCCTCGCCCCGGATGTAGGGGTAGAGCTTCCTCATAAAGATTCCTCCTGTGGTGATGGGCGGCGTCAGCGGAGCAGGAGCCTTGCGATCTCCATGGTCACGATTTTCATTACCGCGCCGCCGGACATTATGTAGAACCAGACCTGCCGCGCCTGCTGAGAGCGGGCGATAGGAGTGGCGATGGCGGCGATGACGATCAGTGCCGCGCCGATGCAGCCCACAATGGTAGGCACGCTGACCAGCGGAAACAGACCGGGCGCGCAGCTGCCATCAATGGCGGACTGAATGGTTTTGTCAAGGCCGTCACGGGCCGCCGCGAAGCAGCAGACCACCAGCCCGAACACCAGCAGGATGGCACTTCTGCGGCCCCAATACTGAATGCCGGCGTGGTTGACGGCGGAATAGCCGATAAAGCCCAGCAGCGCCAGGATCATCAGTGTGGTGGCAGCGGTGACAGCGCTGCCAAAATAAAGCTTCATATAAGATACGCCTCTTTCTATTGATTTGTTGCATTTGAATGATTTGTCGTCTCGTTTTTTTCAAAAAACAGGTGCAGACCCAGCGCCGCGTTGAAGCCGGTGGCGGCAAATACACTGAACCGTTCCACCACGCCGAAATACGCCGCGGGAAGCAGCCGCATCCCCAATGCGCCCACCAGCATCATGGCCAGTGCGATCGCGGCACAGACGCCGTAGGAGCGACAGCTGCGCTCCTTCGCTCCGGCGATGATGATCACCAACAGCGACGTAATGGACAGCGCCACCACCAGCGCCGTAGTGATAAGATGCATCTGATCCTGCCATGCTCCGGCATAACCGCTGTCGCTGAGAGGGAACATGCGGAACCCCACGGCGGACACCCACTCCATGGCGGCGAACAGGTAAATGCCGACGCGCAGCAGCTTGTTTTTTTGTCCCTGTATCCCCACGCAGACCATCATGACGCAGGGCAGCTCACAGGCATTGTACAGACTGCTCAATTGGTTCCACAGGGCCAGTGACGGTGCGTTGGCGGCGCTCAGATCGCTGACCGCCTGCGCCATCCAGTCATAGCCGGGGTAGGCCAGCGGCGCGAATAGCACCGCCGCCATATAGGAGAGGAAGCTGACGACTCCCAGCAGCCCCAGCTTTTGTATCAGTGTCTTTTTCATGGCGTCAGATTCCTTTCAAAAAAGCGGCGCAGTACAGACCACGGGTGTTGTGGTCAGCACTGCGTCTTAGCGTCTGGCTGATGGGGGGATCGTTTCAATCTGATAGTTTCGTGCGTTGATGATGCTTTCCCGCTTGCATTTGGAACAGAACAGGGGGAAGTTCCACAGTACGGTCTTTTGCAGCAGCCGCAGCCGTGTTTTTGCCCCGCATACGGGGCAGAAGATCCATTTTTCCTCAGCGCGTTCCATGATCGCCGCCTTCTCTCGGATGATCCGCATGAAAGGTGCGGAAGAAGATCTGAACATGGGTTTTCAGCCGTTCAAGGCATTCCTCCTCCTTTTCCGGCTGGCGGTCACAGATACCGATCAGTGTGATGACCGGCGCCACATACAGCAGCGCCAGCGTATCGGGATCCTCGTCCTGGATCTCACCGGCGGCGATCAGGCTGCGGAAGATACCGGCATGGTAGGCGACAACACGCTCCACGTAGCGCTGGGAATACAGCGCCGCCAGCTCCGGAGAACGAAACTGCTCAATGGTCATCATCCGGCGAAAGCGGCTGATGGCCTCGTTGTGGAGTGAGTAGTAAAATATCTGCCGCACCTTTTCAAAGAGCGCGTCCTCGCTGATGGCGGTAAACACGGAGATATCCTGCGCCGCATTCTGTACGTGAATGTCGATGGCATCGGTGTCCTTTTCATATTGCGCGGCTGTGGCCTCCACAATGGCGTCAAAAATAGCCTGCTTGCTGGGGAAATGGTTGTAAAGGGAAGGCGCTTTAATGCCTACTGCTTTGGCGATCTCACCCACGCTGACCGAGTCGTAACCATAGGTGGAGAACAGCTCCAGCGCCTTTTCCAGAATCTTCTGCTTGGTATCTTCCTGTTTCATGCGTTCCTCACTAACTAATATTAGTTAGTAATACTATAGTGCATAATTTTCCGGTTGTCAATGGCTTTGAAAAATTTTCTTGCCGACAGTATCAGATGGCGCATAACAGGTTATGGAAGTGCCGAAAAGTAAAGGGGGGGTGCGCGATAAACGCGCACCCCCCTCCGGCTTTCTCAGTTTTTCGTGATCCAACGATCCAGAAAACGCATTTGCTCCTCTGTGTGGAACCAATGCTCACCACCCGGCATGACCGTCAGCTCCGCACCGATCCCTTCAGCGAAGGCCGATATGGTCTCCAGAGAGGTCAAATTGTCCCGCTCTCCGTACAGAGTACGTGTGGGGACGCGCCACGAAACCGGATGCTCCCGTACATAGCAGAGATACCTCCACGACAGCGTTTCTCCGAACGCTGTGGGGATCTCCTGCTTTTCCGCAAGCTCCCGCTCTGTGACGCTTGCCCACAGCATCATATTGCCGATCAGCTTCTCCATGTCCACCACGGGAGAAATGAGAAGCGCTTGATCCACCAGCGCTTCATCCAGCGCGGACAGGGAGAAGAACGCACCGATGCTGTTGGCAATCAGGATAAGGCGGCCGCAGTGTTGGCGCAATCCGGCAAAAAAGGGAGGGAATTCCTCCCTGGCCTCCCATGGGGTCTGGGCGAGGTAATCAAATCCGATCACCTCACTGTCCGGAAACAGGGCCTTGTAGTGCGCGGCTTCCTCCGCCGAGCCGCCCTTTCCGTGGACATATACCACGATATTGTTCATATAGATACTCCTTAACTGGTCCCATTTACGATTTTGGCGTAGGTCTCCTCCGGAATCATGGGGGAGCCGATCTCCGCCAGCAGCGCTTCGTCGATCGCACCGCTTTCCGCGTACTGCTGTCCGGCCTGCTTCACCAGTGCCAGCCGCAGCACGGTCACCACTGCCGCCTCCGGTGCGTTGAACATGGGGCTTTCCGCCACAGTCAGAATGGTATGGTGCTGCGGGAACAGCAGCTCAAACTGCCGGACGGCCGGTTCAAAATTCCGTCGGCTGTTGGGAAAACCGCAGCCGCAGATCATCACATACCGCAGGTGGGAAAAGTCCCGCTGCCCCACGTGGACATACCGCCCGTTCACCTGCGCCATGGCCATGGAGGACAGCGGCAACATGCGGTCAACGAGGTTTTTCAGCGCGGCGGGCATCCGTAGCAGTACAGCGGAAAGCTGAATAGCAGCACATCGCCGGACAGCATCTGCTCCAGAAGCTCCCTCATGTCATCGTCAATGGAGCACTGTCCGCCGTTATACTTGCAGGCAAAGCATCCCCAGCAGAATTCGATCTGCTTGTCGATCACGTCAATGGTTCGTATCTCTTGCGGCCCGGCCTTCTGCATGCCCTCCAGAAACGCGCGGGTGATGTGCATGGTATCGCTTTTTTTTCTTGGGACTGCCGTTAAAAGCAAGAATTTTCATAGGAACGCCCTCTGTTCATTCGCTGACCAAAGCACGAAAGGCGGCGTCGCGGTCAAAGGTTCCTGCCGCAAAGCCGGGGATCTCCTTGATGGACTTGCAGATGCTGATGCTGAAGCCCGTCAAAATCTGCCCGATCTCCAAGTCAGAATAGGGGCAGTCGCCGGTCACGATCAGCGTAGACAGGCTGTGCACCACCAGCCACAGGTCACGAAAATACAGGTCGGCCTCCTCGGCGGAGATATGATAGATCGCCGTCAGCGTCGGGCGGACAAGCTCCTGCAAATGCCCCATAGCCTTCATGGCGCTGTGCTCTTTCCCTGTGGGCTTGGTCAGGAAAAGAAGTCGATACAGCTCCGGTTCCTCACGGGCAAACCGGATGTACTGCATTCCCACGCCCAGAAAGGGGATCTTTTCTTGCAAGCCTGCGTTTGTATAGCCGTCATACACACGTACCGCCGCGGCATAGACCTCCTGTTTGACGCCGTCCATGGACTTGAAGGCGGTAAAAACGGGCTGGGTGGACGTGCCCAACTCATCGGCCAAGGTTTTTGCCGTCAGTCCGCCGATCCCCTTGGCTCGCACCACTCGCAGGGCGGCCTCCACCATTTCTTCTTTTGTGAATTTATTCTTCGGAGCCATAGGCCAGATCCTTTCACTTAAAATGCATTATATATTATATATTGATAATTATATATATGGAAACACATTTGTCAATAGCAATCTATTGAATGTAACTGTTGGTGTGCTCAAGTCTCTCCACAGGTCGGCATAAAGACAAACCGAAGCCAAAGCGGCTTCGGTTTGTACTATGTTCGGGTGCTATGTGCACCTATGAAAGACGTCTGATAGGACGGCCTACTTTTTTGACGGCGTTTATTCCTCTCCTGCGGTATCCTGCTCGTTAAGCTCCGCGAGGATATCTTCTATATCGTGGGCGTTCAGGGAGAACCCATATCGGCAATTCATGATTTTTGCGGTGACGGCGGGCCGCCAACCGTAAGAGACACAGCGCCGCAGCGCATCCAATTCTTCAGGTGAAAATTTATCAATATACTTATCCATGGAAAAGACTCCTTTTTTCTAGTGAATAGTTTATTGAAGGACGTATCTGCCAATCGCCTGGCCGATCGCCCGAATATCAGAATTGCCTGTAAAATCGAAATGAACCCGTCCTACGCCCGGGAAATACATCTCCAGCTCACTGTCCAGATCCATGAGCCCTGCGGTTTCAATAGAGAACACAGAAACCTTACTGTACGGCATGGAGGTAAAATCCCGCCTCATTCCCGTAACACCCTGAATGTTACAGGCGATCACGCGCTTGTCGGTAAATACCACAAAGTCACGGACAACGGTGTAGGAGCCAAGGACTGTTTCGCCGGGGATCAGCAGGTCTTCCACATGGCGTGCGCTTTTGCCATTGTCCGGCTTGAGCTTGAATATGGCTCCATTTTCAAAATCGATCATGAAAATACATCCTTTCTGCGAACGCGAACCGACGCTATCGCAAATTTTTGATGTTACTACAATACCACAAAAAACGACTTTTTTCAAGAGGGATAAGTAGGCAAAACGTCATGAGAATGGGGAAAAACATGCACTTGACCGATGGATTATAGTGTGGTATAGTATCCGCAGGTTCGCCGCCGGGTGGATCGCCGCGTTTTTTCTGCATCGTTAGGCCATTGAAGATGCAGAGAGGGCGCGATTTTTGTTTTCAGGGAGGAATTTGGCATATGGCATGGGTTTTTTTGGGGATTGCGGGGCTGATGGAGGTGTTCTGGGCCACCTGCCTGAAGCTGTCCGAGGGCTTTACCAAGCTGGGCTTTTCGGCGCTGACCATCGTGGGAATGCTGGTAAGCTTCGGCCTTTTGTCGCAGGCCATGAAAACACTGCCGCTGGGCACGGCCTACGGCATCTGGACAGGCATCGGGGCATTGGGCGCTGTGGTTGTGGGACTGGTGTTGTTTAAGGAGCCTGCCACCGCCGGACGCATGTTTTTCGCCGCGCTGCTGCTGATCGGCATCGTGGGACTAAAGCTGACGTCCCCATCGTAACGCATAAGGAGAGGGCCGCACATAGGTGCGGCCCTCTCCTTATGCGTTACGTTTTTATTCAGCAGCCGAAAAAGCTGCACAGCATCTTCAGCAGGGAAGCGCAGTCAAAGTTGCAGAACATTTCTGTGACCTCCTCGGTTGGATTTGCTCTTGCAAGAACACCGTCATTATACCGCGGAGACCATGACATTGCAAATGCAATGGTTGCCAGAAATGGCAGAGTTACAAAATCAACAGCAGTCCGATGGCAATCAGCAGCTCTTCGTCGGCCTTCTGCTTGAACAGGAAGAACAGCAGAAACAACAGCAGCAGATCGCCGGTATCCAGATCGTCCAGATGCAGCGCGTCCAGAATGCCCTTGCCAAAGCTGATCTCCGGTGGCCGGCCCGGTTTGGGCGGCGGGGGAGGCGGTGGCTTTGGCGGCTGCTGCGGAGGCGTCGCGCCCTGTCCGGATGGCCTGCGGGGCGGAGGCGGCAGAGGGCCGTCGTCCATGGAGGCCCGGACATAGCTGCCGCGATCCTCGCGGCCGTAGCGGTCATACAATGTCAAGCCCTCCCTCCGTCAGAAACCGTTTTCCGATGCAGATCAGATGCGCCAGCTTAGCGGCCCGCTCCACCTTGGGCTGCTTTTCCTCCTTCAGAAACGGACGCAGCGCATAGAGAAGCTGTGTCGTCTGGCTGTTGGACTGCCGCAGATCCTGCAAGAGCGGCAGGAAACGGGCCAGCAGCATGGGGTCGAAGCCGCCGTCAGCTGGCGGTGGCGGCGCGCCATGCGGTGGGGGAGGCGGCGGAGGGCTGGCCTGCGCTGCCCCGCCGGAAAGCTGCTGGGCCATCTGGATAATACGGGCCATAGCCGCTGGGTCATTGAGCATTGCGTTGAGCTTGCTGTCCATATCCTCCATGCTGCCGCCTCCTTACTTTTGATGGTTTCGATTGCCGCTATTTCAGCTGTTGACTCAACCGCTGCAAGAGCGCCCGTCCCTCGCCGCTGGACAGTACGGTTTTCAGCAGCGCCGCCATCTCGGCAGCGCTGGCGCCCTCACCCTGTTCCATGGCTTTTTGCAGCTGCGAGCCGTTTTGCTGCTGCATCAGCGCCATCAATGCCTGACCGTCCGGTGACTCTGCCATGCGCTGCATGGTGTCCGGATCGGTGCGCAGCTGTGCCGCCGCCTGTTTCCAATCCATGCTCCCACCTCCATACCGCAGTATATGTGGCGGGGCGCAAAAAAGTGCCAGTCCCGCAGGACTGGCACAAGATATGTATATGTTATTATATGCTATTGTGGATTCGTGCCATAGTCGCATAGCGTTTTCAGCGGGCATTCTTCGCATTTCGGCCCGCGAGCCATGCACAGCGCACGACCATGCAGTACCATCCGGTGGCAGAAATCGCTGGATTCCTCCGGCGGGATGGTCTTGCGCAGCTGCTGCTCCACCTTCAGGGGATCCTTGCTGCCGTCGGTGATGCCCAGCCGCCCGGTGATACGGATGCAGTGGGTGTCGCAGACGTAGCCCTCCTTGCCGTAGACGTCTCCCAGAATGAGATTGGCCGTCTTGCGTCCTACGCCGGGCAGACGGAGAAGGTCGTCCATATTGTCCGGCACCTTGCCGCCGAAGTCGCGGAGCAGCATCTGGGCGCTGCCCACAATATCCTTGGCCTTGGCCCGCCAGAAGCCGCAGGAGCGGACGTATTCGCCTACCTCATCGGGTGTGGCCGCCGCGAAGGCTTCCAGCGTGGGGAAGCGCTCAAACAATGCCGGCGTCACCAGATTCACACGAGCGTCGGTGCACTGGGCCGCCAGACGGACAGAGAACAGCAGCTCGTAGTCCTTCTGATACTCCAGCGAGCATAGGGCGTCGGGATACAGTTGTTTCAGCTCCTCGATAATGGCGCTGATCTGCGCTTGCGTTTTCATGGGCCTCACCTCATCCTCATTGTATCAGACCTTGCGCAAAAAAGCAAATGGTGGTATAATTTATCAATACGATTTTGGGAGGTGAGCGCCATGCGGCCATTGGCAGACGAAATACGGCCCCAAACACTGGATGAGGTGGCGGGACAGAAGCACCTGTTGGGCGAGGGGGCGCTGCTGCGCCGCCTGATCGAAAACGGGGCGGAGGCCAATCTGATCTTCTACGGGCCCTCTGGCACGGGGAAGACCACCATTGCCAACATCATCGCCAAGCGAACCCAAAAGGCGCTGTACCACCTCAACGCTACCACCGCCAGCCTGTCGGATATCAAGGCCATCATTGCCGATGTGGATACCATGCTGGCGCCCAACGGCATTCTGCTGTATCTGGACGAGATCCAGTACTTCAACAAGAAGCAGCAGCAGAGCCTGCTGGAGTTTCTGGAAAACGGCAAGATCACCATGATCGCCAGCACCACCGAGAACCCCTACTTCTACATCTATAACGCCTTGCTGTCCCGCAGCACGGTGTTTGAGTTCAAGCCCCTGACAGCGGAGGAGACCCGCCCTGCCGTAGAACGTGCGTTGAAAATCGAGCAGGAGCGCAGCGATCTGCCCTTCCGGTGGGAGGATACCGTTCCCAACACGGTGGCCGCCGCCTGCGGCGGCGACGTCCGTAAGGCGGTAACGGCGGTGGAGCTGCTGTACCAGTCTGCCAAGCCGAAGGACGGCGTGCTGTATGTGACAAGCGAGGACGCCTTACAGCTGGCTCAGCGTAGCGCTATGCGGTATGACCGGGACGGCGACGAGCATTATGACTTGCTGTCGGCCCTGCAAAAGTCCATCCGCGGTTCCGACCCGGACGCGGCGGTGTACTATCTGGGAAGGCTCTTGGTGGCGGGTGACCTGCTGTCCCCCTGCCGCCGCCTGCTGGTCATCGCCAGTGAGGATATCGGCCTTGCCTACCCCCAGGCCATCGCCATTACTAAGGCCTGTGTGGATGCGGCAGTGCAGCTGGGCTTGCCGGAGGCGCGGCTTCCACTGGCCGAGGCGGCTATCCTGCTGGCCACGGCGCCCAAGTCCAACGCCAGCCATAACGCTATCATCGCCGCTATGGAGGATATCCAGCGCGGCGCCATGGGCAGCATTCCCCGGCATTTGCAGAACGTCCACGCCGACAGCGCCGGACAGGAGCGGGAGCAGGGCTACCTCTATCCCCACGTGTTCCCCCACCACTACGTCAAGCAGCGGTATCTGCCGGAGGAGCTGGGGGAGAAACACTACTATGAATACGGCGACAACAAGACCGAGCAGGCCGCCAAACGCTATTGGGACGAGATCAAGAAAGGATGAGCCATGGATCTGCAACTGCATGACATTCTGGAATTGAAAAAGGATCACCCCTGCGGCAGCCGCCGGTGGGAGGTGCTGCGGGTAGGCATGGATATCAAGCTGAAATGCCTGGGCTGCGGCCACGAGGTGATGCAGCCCCGCCGCAAGGTGGAAAAAATGATTCGTAAAGTTGTACCGAAGGAGGAACCATAAATGCGCAAGAAGACAACACAGATCATTGTGGGCGTCATCGCCTGCCTGATGGCGGTGCTGATGCTGGCGAGTCTGATCGTCCCCTATCTGGGACTGTGAGGTGCGGGATGAAGCACTGCATTCTGGCCAAATGGAACGAAAATGTCACCGATAAAGCCGCTTTATTGCCCCCAATAGCGGCCTTATTCAGCACAGCCGACACCATCCCCGGCGTTCATGGCGTGGAGATATACCCCTGCTGCATTGACCGGGCCAACCGGTACGACGTGATGATCGTGCTGGATATGGACAAGGAGGCGCTGCCCAACTGGGACGCGTCCGCCGTTCACCACCAGTGGAAGGGCGAGTACGGCGCTCTGATCGAGAAGAAGGCCATCTTCGACTACGAATAAAGGAATGGCGGATGCCCCGCAGGAGAAATCCTGCGGGGCTCTTTTTTGTGACAGGTTTCCCAGCCGGGCCGTCCTATAATAGACAGGCGAGGTGATGGCGGTGACGGTGGTGTATATCGACCGCGTGGCGGTACTGAACCTGATGGTGGACTATTTACTGCTGATGACCACCGCCACACTGGCGGGAACGCCGCTGCGGCGGCTGCGGTTCGGCCTGTGCGCTGTCGGCGGTTCGGCCTATGCGGTGGCGGTATTCCTGCTGCCGGTGCTGGCCCATCCGCTGTGCCGCATCGGCGCGGGGATCGTCATGGCGCTGTGCGCCTTCGGCGAGGAGGTACGGCCGTGGCGGCTGACGGCGCTGTTCTGGCTGCTGTCCGGCGGTCTGGCGGGGCTTCTGCTGGCGCTGGGGTTGCTGTCCGGCGCTCCGTATGGCTTGGTGAGCCGTGTCAGTTATGCGGATATCAGCTGGCCGGTATTGCTGGGCGGCGCGGCTGTGTTTTACGGCCTGCTGCACCTGCTGTTCCGCCAGACGGCACGACATGAAAGGGGAGAGCTGATGGATATTGATGTGGTGGTGGGAGGCCGCCGTTGTCGTCTTCGGGCGCTGCGGGACAACGGCAATACGCTGCGTGACCCCATCCGGGGACAGCCGGTGCTGGTGGCGGAGGCCGCGGCGCTGCGGCGTCTGTGGCCCGCGGAGACGGCGGAGATATTGGGCCGTGCCGTGCCGCCGGAGGAAAAAATGGCGCTGCTGCACCGGGCAGGCGTGGACATTCCCTTTGTGCTGCTGCCGTTCCGGGCGGTGGGAACAGAGGGAGGACTGCTGCTGGCCTGTCGCAGCGATTACGTTCAGATTGGCCGCCGATCAGTGATGCATACGCTGGTGGCGCTGACGGATACGCAGGTGGGCGCAGGCGGCTATCAGGCCCTATGGGGCGGCAGGGAGAAAGGAGACAGTCATGACACTGTGGCGGCGGCTTGTACAATGGATCCGACGGCTGGTCAGGCTGGATAGCGTCTACTACATAGGCGGCAGCGACACGTTGCCGCCGCCCCTGACCCGGCAGGAGGAAGCGGAGATACTGGAGCGCCTGCCGGGTGAAGCGGCGCGGCAAACGCTGATTGAGCGGAATCTGCGGCTGGTGGTGTACATCGCCAAGCGGTTCGACAACACCGGCATCAACATTGAGGATCTGATCTCCATCGGCACCATCGGCTTGATCAAAGCGGTGAACACCTTTCGGACGGACAAGAACATCAAGCTGGCCACCTATGCGTCACGCTGCATCGAGAATGAAATTCTGATGTATCTGCGAAAGAACAGCAACACCCGCACAGAGGTCAGCTTTGACGAGCCGCTGAATACGGACTGGGACGGCAAGGAGCTGCTGCTCAGCGATGTGATGGGGACAGAGGAGGACGTGGTGATGCGTCCGCTGGAGGAGGACGTGGATCGCCAGCTGCTGCACAGTGCGGTGGCGAAGCTGTCGCCCCGGGAGCAGGATATCATTTCGCTGCGATTCGGTTTGGGCGGCCGCAAGGAGCTGACTCAGAAGGAGGTGGCGGATCAGCTGGGAATCTCGCAGTCCTATATTTCCCGGCTGGAAAAGCGGATCATCCTACGGCTGCGGCGGGAGATCATGAAAATGGCATAAAAATGACCGCAAGGCAACGCCTTGCGGTCATTTTTTGAAATTTTACTGCAAAAACAGGCTGGCGGGGCGGTTGATGACCATCATGTTGTAGTAGCGCAGCAGGTGATAGTCGTCCTTGTCCAGCTTGATGCTGCTGAGAAGCCGTTCGGTTTCCTCCAGCGGTTCGTTGGAGATCAGCGTTTTCAGGGCGATGGGAGCGAAGAACGGGGTGCTGCCGATGCCGGACAGCAGGCCGATGGCGGGCGTGCGGTTCTGCATGGGATTCAGCATGCAGATGTACATCTTTTCCGCTTCATTGATCTGGTTATTCAGCACCATATGGGTGATGGTGTCGTAGGATTTCATCTCGCCGGTGAACAGATGCTGGCAGCGGTCGGGATCGTCAAAGGACGCCACGCCCAGATACAGCGTTACCTCCACCGCCGTGCCGTTGGGAGCGGGGGAGAAGCGCAGCAGGGAACGCACCATCTGCCGGATGCGGCCGTCGTAGTAGTACATATAGGCCAGCGACTGATTAAAATAGGCGTTTTTGTGCAGCGCCGGTTCATTGCGGAAGGTGGGCGGCTGATAGTCCACGAAATATTTCAGGTCGATATCCAGCGCCTGAGAGATCTCGTACAGCGTCTCAATGTCGATGGTGATGGCTCCGTTTTCATACTTGGACAACGTAGCCTTACTCTTGTTGATCATGGCGGAGAACTGCTCGATGGTATAACCGCGGCTTTTCCGATATTTTTTGATGCGATGCCCGACGAAGTTGGAAAAAGAACCCATCCTCAACGACCTCCTTTCAAATGCACCCCTATCATACCAAACATTCCATCATTCGTCAATAAAAAGTTTCTAAATATGAAACTGGATTTGGATTTTTTTCCGAAAAGTAAACGAGAGACAAAAAGCGTCCGGTGCTCATGCGAGCACCGGACGCAATCATCAATATTCCGTTATCTGAGGAAACAGCTTACTTGCAAGCGTCCATACCGGCCTGCAGGGCCTTCTTGTTGCCCTCCAGGAAGCGGGCCTTCTTCTCGCCCAGCTCGATACGGATAGCTTCCATCATGCTGTCCAGAGAGGTGACGTCGGCCTTGGCCATGACGGCGCCCAGGATCGCCACGTTGGCGCCCTTGGGGTTGCCGACCTGCTCGGCGATGCCGTTAGCGTCGCAGTACACGACGGTAATGTCATCACGAACAGCCTTGCGGTCGATGATGCTGGAGTTGATGACCAGAACACCACCGGGCTTGACGTGCTCCTCAAACTTATCCAGAGAAGGACGGTTCATGGCGACGATAATGTCAGCCTTGTCCACCAGAGGAGAAGCAACGGGCTCATCGGAAACGATGACGGAGCAGTTGGCCGTGCCACCGCGCATCTCGGGGCCGTAAGAAGGCAGCCAGGAGACGTGCTTGCCGTCCAGCATGCAGGACATAGCCATGAACTTACCGATCAGGAGCATGCCCTGACCGCCGAAACCGGCAAAAATGAAAGTTTTTTCCATGTTATTCGGCCCCCTTGTCTTTGTAAACGCCCAGAGGATAGTAAGGGATCATGTTCTCTTCCAGCCACTTCATCGCCTCAACAGGAGACATACCCCAGTTGGTGGGGCAGGTGGACAGAACTTCGATCATGCAGAAGCCCTTGCCTTCCATCTGATACTTGAAAGCCTTCTTGATGGCCTTCTTTGCCTTGACGATATTGGCGGTGGTGTTGACGGCCACGCGCTCAATATAGTAAGAGCTGGGAACAGCAGACAGCATCTCGCTCATCTTGATGGGCAGACCGCTCCACTCCTCGCTGCGGCCAGCGGGGCAGGTGGTGGCCTTCTGGCCGATCAGGGTGGTGGGAGCCATCTGGCCGCCGGTCATACCATAAATGGCATTGTTGACGAAGATGGTGCAGATCTTCTCGCCGCGGTGAGCAGCGTGAACGATCTCAGCGGTACCGATGGAGGCCAGGTCGCCATCGCCCTGATAGGTGAAGACCAGACGATCCTTGGCGGAACGCTTGATACCGGTAGCGACAGCGGGAGCGCGGCCGTGGGCAGCCTCGTACATATCGCAGTTAAAATAATCGTAAGCAAACACGGAGCAGCCAACGGGAGCCACGCCGACGACCTTGCCGTCCAGGTTCAGCTCATCGCTCAGTTCGTCGATGACCTCGGCCACCAGACGGTGGATGATACCGTGGTTGCAGCCGGGGCAATAATGGAACTGCTTGTCAGTGAGCAGCTTGGTCTTTTCGAACAGTACAGCCATCTTATTTACCCTCCTTCATGCTCAGGATCTTGGCAACGATCTCGTCGGTAGAGGGCATCTGGCTGCCGCAATGACCGAAGAAGTCCACCGGCTTGGCGCCGTTGATCGCCAGCTTCACGTCCTCCAGCATCTGGCCTTCGTTCAGCTCCACGTCCAGAACAGCCTTGACGCTGGGCTGGGTGCAGGCCTCGTGCACGGCATCGTAGGGGAACGGCCACACGGTGATGGGACGAACCAGACCCACGTTGATGCCCTGCTCCTTCAGCTGAGCGATGGCGCTCTTGGCCACGCGAGCCACGGTGCCGAAGGCGGTGATGATATAGTCGGCATTCTCGCAGTTGTAGCTCTCCCACATCTGCTCGTTGGCAACGACTTCCTTGTACATGGCCTGCAGCTCATCGTTGTGGATGGCCAGGCTCTCGGTGTCGATGTAGATGGAGTTGATGACGCCGCGCTTGGCGGGATCGTCACCGGGCTTCCAGCCGGTGCAGGCCCAGGGCTTCTTCTCTGGGTCTACCTTGTAGTCCACCATCTCGGGCAGCTCCACGGGCTCCATCATCTGAGCGATGATGCCGTCCGCCAGGAACAGCACGGGGATACGGTACTTTTCGGCCTTGTCATAGGCGATCATCATCAGGTCGATGGCTTCCTGCACGGAAGCGGGAGCGAAGGTCAGCAGGTGATAGTCACCGTTGCCGCCGCCCTTGACGCCCTGGAAATAGTCGCCCTGGGAAGCCTGGATGTTGCCCAGACCGGGGCCGCCGCGCATCACGTTGATGATGACAGCGGGAACCATGGCGCCTGCGCAGTAGGAGATACCTTCCTGCTTCAGGGACACGCCGGGGCTGGAGGAGGAGGTGATGACGCGGGCGCCGGTACCGGCAGCGCCATACACCATGTTGATAGCCGCCACTTCGCTCTCGGCCTGCAGGAAGCAGCCGCCGATCTCGGGCATACGGGCGGACATATATTCGGGGATCTCCGTTTGCGGAGTGATGGGGTAACCGAAGAAAAAGCGAGCGCCGGCACGAATAGCGGCTTCTGCAATCGCTTCGCTGCCCTTCATAAGAGTCAAAGCCATATTCTTTCTGCCTCCTTAGTCTTTTTCGATTCGGATCACCACATCAGGACAGGTGCGGGCGCAGGACGTGCAGCCGATGCACGCCTCCATGTTCGTCACTTCTGCCGGATGGTAGCCCTTTGCATTGATGCGGGTCTTGGACAACTCGATGATGTGCTTGGGACAAGCTCTTGCACACAGACCGCAGCCCTTGCAAAGATTTTCGTCGATGGTAACTCTTACCACTCTCTTTACACCTCTTTTCTTAATTCCTTTTCCGATGCTGTGTTTGCTGTTTTGCTGTGTTATTACAATCCCTTCGCGTAGAGGGAAGTAACCGGGTTTAATACATATCCTTGTGAGGGTTTTTGGTGTTCAGCCCGTACTCGATATAGGAGTCCCAGTCGCGGTGCATATACACGTCGATGGGAATGGGCTGTCCCACATATTTTGGATCGGGGTTTCGGGCCAGAAAGGCGTCCAGAAACTCCTTTTTTCCGGTGGTGTAGGAAACCGGGATGCCCGTGAGGTCACTGACCTCACGGAGCATCTGGTAGCCATCCCACAGGTCTTGCTCGGTGGTAGCAGTGGCGAGGTTCGTGTTGTTGATCATACCGGTGATCTGCAGCCGCGCGTGGGTCTGCATACCCTCCTGTAAACGGAGAAGCTTCTCCACCGTGCCGGCCAAAGGCCGCCGGATATTCACCACGTTCAGCACCTCCAGCGCACCGGGCGCCAGGTCCACAAAGTCCTGGTGATACCGGCCCAGTGCTGTGGCGCCCACGTCGTCGCCGCCTACATCGAATATGACGGTGTCCCAATCCAGCACAAAGGCGGACGACACCTCGGCAGGGAGAGAGAGCGTCTCGATACCGGAGCAGGCAAAGTTGGGGGAGACCAAACGGATCTCCTTCTGCTCCACCAGCTTGCCGCGCTCTGTCAGACGGAAGTAGGTGTTGACCATATCCAGGTCCAGCAGTTCCGTCCGGTCGCCGCGCGCGGCCGCCTGCATAGCAAAATTCAGAGCCAATTCGCTCTTGCCGCTGCCATAGTTGCCGATGAGGACTTTTACGTGCTTCATGGGATGCGTCGTCTCCTTATATCTTGACTGTTAGCGAAGATTTTCGCGGATGGTCTGGCACAGCGCTGTGATACCCTTGACGATCTTATCCTCGGGCATGCAGCTGTAGTTCAGACGCAGGGTGTTGTCGTGGCCGCCGTTGGGGAAGAAGGAGCCGCCG
>OLGE01001517.1_pt1 | contig 23483 bp, 26 predicted proteins | sample 1605151 | NCBI WGS metagenome assembly OLGE01 (sample SAMEA3888912, study PRJEB22519) | human gut metagenome | biome: human gut; feature: human-associated habitat; material: faeces | place: Denmark | collected 2010
CTTCCGGCGTGAAGTACTACATCGAGGTCGCCAATATGCCCACCACCAACGATGCTCTGAACTATCTGCGTGCGCAGAAGGGCATCATCGTGGCTCCCTCCAAGGCTGTTAACGCTGGCGGCGTGGGCGTCTCCGCTCTGGAGATGGCGCAGAACTCCGAGCGTCTGGTCTGGACTGCCGAGGAGGTCGACCATCAGCTGCACAAGATGATGGAGAACATCCACAAGGTGTCCGCCGAGGCTGCTGCCGAGTACGGTCTGGGTTACGATCTGGTGGCTGGCGCCAACATCGCCGGCTTCAAGAAGGTCGCCGAGGCTATGATGGAGCAGGGCTGCTTCTAAGCCGAACGCCTCATACAGCACCCCAACGTGCAAACAAAAAGGAACCGCCTCGGCGGTTCCTTTTTTGCGCGTCGGACCCTGTGCTTGCGGCGCTCCTTCCGATGCGGTTGACATTTTTTCCAAAAACCGATTATACTATACGAAACACGGGACACCCGGCGCAAGCGGGGACGTGTGACTTTTCAACGGAGGGCGGGGATCAAGATACCACACGTCTCGTTTGAACAATTTCTGCGGATGCTGCCGGATCTGGCGGTGCTGGCGGTCATATATCTGCTGGTGCTGCGTCCCCGCTGGCGGGAGGCGGGACGCCGGACACTGGCGGTGCGGTCGGTGTTCTGCCTGTACCTCGTCTGCGTACTGGGGGTAACGCTGCTGCCGGTGCTGTCCAACCTGCCGGAGCTGGTGGGGAACCGCTATGTACCCATGGAGCTGGAGCCGTTCCGCGACCTGCGGAACGGCTACGGAAACGCGGCACGGCAGCTGGCGCTGAATGTGGTGATGACCGTGCCGCTGGGATTTCTGTGGCCGCTGGTGCGCAGGAAAAAGGGCGTGTGGCGGGCGGTACTGGCGGCGTTTTTGCTGAGCGTGTGTATCGAGCTTTTGCAGCCGCTGCTGACCACGAACCGCACGTCGGACATCACCGATGTCATCGCCAACACCACCGGCGGTCTGGTGGGCTATCTGCTGTTCCTGCCCGTTGGCAGACCGCTGCTGCGCTTTTGCCGGGAAAAGAAAGAGCCGTCGGAGGAGGGATGACCCCGCCCGGCGGCTCTGTCGCGTGATTTAGACGGATTCCCCGCGCCATGCGTGGGGGAGGAGTGCGTTGACGGCCTCCGTCAGCTCCTGAAACTGGCGGCAGGTCAGCGCCTGCCCTCCGTCGGACAGGGCGCAGGCGGGGCGGTCATGTACCTCCACCATCAGACCGTCGGCGCCTGCTGCCGCCGCTGCCAGTGCCAGAGGCAGCACCAGCTCGCTGCGGCCCGCCGCATGGCTGGGATCCACCAGCACCGGCAGGTGGGTGGCCTTTTTCAGAACGGGGATGGCGGCGGCGTCCAGTGCGGATCGTGCGGCGGACAGACCGCTCTGCACACCGCGCTCACACAGGATCACCTGCTCATTGCCGCCGGAGAGAATGTACTCCGCCGCCAGCAGGAACTCCTCCACCGTGGCGGACAGACCCCGCTTCAGCATCACCGGGCGGCGCAGCTCGCCCAGCGCCTTCAGCAGCGAGTAGTTCTGCATATTCCGGGCGCCCACCTGCAGAATGTCCACATCCTCCAGCAGCGGGAGCTGGGATATGTCGGTGATCTCCGTGATCACGGGCAGACCGGCGTCACGGCCTGCCTGCACCAGCAGCTCCACGCCGACCTTGCCCAGCCCCTGAAACGTGTAGGGGGAGGTGCGGGGCTTAAAGGCGCCGCCCCGCAGCACCTGTGCGCCGGCGGCCTTTACCGACTGGGCCACGGCGGCGATCTGGGGGGCGGATTCCACGGCGCAGGGGCCTGCGATAAAGCAGAAGCCCTCGCCGATCCGGGCATCGCCCACGCTGACCACGGTGTCGGCGGGATGGGCGGCGCGCCCCGCCAGCCGGTAGGGCGGCGTCAGACGGCGCACCTCCTGCACGAAGGGCAGCGCCTGCAAAACATTGGGATCGAGACGCCATGTTTCGCCCACCAGCGGCAGCAGGATGGATTCCGCGCCGGCCACGCAGCCGCCCTTGACGTTTTGCATGGAGAGCTGCGCCAAAAGCTGGCGGATCGCCGCCTCCGGAGTTCCTTTTTTGATGATGATGACCATGTGCGCCTCCTGTATTGAACAATGATAACGAGTTATTATACCGCGTCCTGCCGTTTTTGGCAATCCGGCAGGTCCGCTTATTGACAAAAAATATGGAGTCGTTATACTGAACTTGATAAAAAGGGAAAAATTTTGCGAATCGCATAAGGTGATCCGCCGTAGTATATGGAGGGAAATATGGATAGAAAATTTACGCTGAGCTGCTGCTCGACCGTGGACCTGCCGTACAGCTACATGGAGAGCCGGGATATCCCGGTGCTGTTCTACACCTATGTGGTGGACGGCGTGGAGTACGACGATGATATGGGCCGCGACCCGGAGGCGCTGCCCCGGTTCTACCGCTTCCTTGAGGAGGGCAAGCTGCCCCAGACCAGTCAGATCAATGTGGCGGCGTACATGGACTTTTTTGAGAACCTGCTGCAAAAGGGCGACCTGCTGCACATCGCCTTCACCTCCGGTCAGTCCGGCTCCGTCCACAACGCCCTTCTGGCGGCGGAGGAGCTGCGGCAGAAGTATCCGGACAGAAAGCTCATCGTCATCGACTCGCTGTGCTCCTCCTCCGGCTACGGCCTGCTGGTGGACAGCGCCGCCGATATGCGGGACGCGGGGCGCTCCATCGACGAGGTGGCACAGTGGGTGCTGGACAACCGGAACACGGTACACCACCAGTTCTTCTCCAGCAACATGACCCAGTTCCGCCGGACGGGCCGCGTGTCCGGCGCGGCGGCCACAGTGGCCACGGTGCTGAACATCTGCCCCATCATGCGGCTGGACGACACCGGCTCCATCAAGGCGTACAGCAAGGTGCGGGGCAAGAGGAAGGCCGTGGAGACCACGGTGGATACCATGGAGCAGTGCGCCAGGGGCGGGCGGGACTACGACGACAAGTGCTTCGTGTGCCACTCCCGGTGTCCCGAGGACGCCCGGATGCTCATTGACGCCATCGAGGAGCGGTTCCCCAAGCTGAGGGGGAGGGTGCGGCTGTGCGACATCGGCACCATCATCGGCTCCCATGCGGGGCCGGGGACTGTGGCGGTGTTCTTCTACGGCAATGAGCGGCCCAAAATGGATTAAATAAACAAACAGGCGGACGTATTGCGTCCGCCTGTTTGTTTTTGCCGCTGTCGCCGTATATTCGACTGCGGCGGGTGGAAAAATGCGTTATTGTAAAACTAGAATAACGTAATTCACCAGTAAGACTTGCAGAAAGACCAAAAATATTGTATAATAACTAAAAAATTTTTAGGACTTTCGACGGTCGGGGCGGCCCGACGCAGAAGGGAGAACGATATGGCCACATTTATCGTGAACGGCAAAACTGTCGTAGTGGAGAAGAATCAGAAGCTCATCCGCTATCTGCGGGACACCCTGCACCTGACGTCCGTGAAGGACGGGTGCAGCGAGGGCGCGTGCGGCACCTGCCATGTGCTGATCGATGGCAAGCCCACCAAAGCCTGCATCCCCCAGACCGATAAGCTGGAGGGCAAGACCATCGTGACGGTGGAGGGGCTCAGCGACTGGGAAAAGCAGGTGTACACCTTCGCCTTTGGTGAGGCGGGGGCGGTGCAGTGCGGCTTCTGCATCCCCGGCATGGTCATCTCCGCCAAGGGGCTGCTGGATGTGAACCCTGACCCCACCCGCGAGGAGGCGGCGTTTGCCATCCGCAACAACATCTGCCGCTGCACCGGCTATGTGAAGATCATCGACGGCATTCTGCTGGCGGCCAGGATCTTCCGGGAGGGAAAGCTCCCGGCGGCCTCTGCCGACAACTGGCAGGTGGGCAGCCGCGTTCACCGGCTGGATGTGGAGGAGAAGGTGCTGGGCTACGGCCAGTACCCCGACGACGTGTATGTGGACGGGATGTGCTACGGCGGCGCGGTGCGCAGCCGGTATGCCCGCGCCCGTGTGCTGTCCATCGACACCGCCGAGGCGGAGGCGCTGGAGGGCGTGGTGTGCGTCCTGACCCAGAAGGACATTCCGGGACAGGTCAACGTGGGGCATCTGAAGAAGGACCAGCCTACCCTCATCGGGATCGGGGAACTCACCCACTATCTGGGCGACGCGGTGGCGCTGGTGTGCGCCCGGGATCAGGAGACGCTGGAGGCCGCCAAGAAGCTGGTGAAGGTGGAATATGAGGAGCTGCCCGCGGTACACAACCCCGCCGAGGCGGCGGCACCAAATGCACCTCTGGTATTCGAGGAGGACGAAAACAACGTACAGGCCTACAAGCACGTCTCCCGCGGGGACGCGGCGGGGGCCATCGCCAAGGCGAAGTATGTGCTGACGGAGAAATTCCACACGCCGTGGACGGAGCACGCCTTTCTGGAGCCGGAGTGCTGCGTGGCACTGCCGCTGGACAACGGCGGCGTCCGGCTGCTGACCACCGACCAGAGCGCCCACACCACCATGCACGAGTGCGCGGCCATGCTGGGCGTGGACTACGACCACTGTCAGGTGCAGAATATGCTGGTGGGCGGCGGCTTTGGCGGCAAGGAGGATATGTCCGTACAGCACCACGCGGCGCTGATCGCCTATGTGGCGCGGGTGCCGGTGAAGGTGAAGCTCAGCCGGCAGGAATCCATCCTCGTCCACCCCAAGCGCCACAGCATGGACATGGAGTTCACCATGGGCTGCGACGAAAACGGCATCATTCAGGGCGTGAAGGCCCGCGTGGTGTCTGACACCGGTGCGTTCGCCTCGCTGGGCGGGCCGGTGCTGGAGCGCGCCTGTACTCATGCGGCGGGGCCGTATGCCTACGAGAATTTTGAGATCGAGGGCTGGGCGTACTACACCAACAATCCGCCTGCCGGTGCGTTCCGGGGCTTCGGCGTGACCCAGACCTGCTTCTGCACGGAGACGCTGCTGAACCAGATGGCCGATCTGGTGGGCATCAGCCCGTGGGAGATCCGTTATCGCAACGCCATCCGACCCGGCGGCGTGCTGCCCAACGGCCAGATCGTGGACGGCTCCACCGGCCTCGTGGAGACGCTGGAGGCCATCAAGCCCGCCTACGACGCGGCGGTGGCGGCGGGCGACCCGGTGGGTATCGCCTGCGCCATGAAGAACGCCGGTGTGGGCGTGGGTATCCCCGACTGGGGACGCTGCAAGCTGATCGTGGAGCCGGACGGCAAGGTGCATATCTACACCGGCGCCAGCTGCATCGGACAGGGTCTGGGTACCGTACTGGTGCAGACGGTGGTGACCTGCACCGGCCTGCGGCGGGACGATGTGGTATACGAGCGCAGCAACACTTGGATCGCGCCGGACTCCGGAGACACCTCCGGCAGCCGTCAGACGCTGGTAACGGGCGAGGCCACCCGCCGCGCCTGCGCCAAGCTGAAGGCGGAGCTGGACGGCGGAAAAACACTGGCGCAGCTGGCGGGACAGGAGTTCTACGGCGAGTATCTGGCCAAGACCGACCCGCTGGGCGCGGATGTACCCAACCCGGTGAGCCATGTGGCTTACGGCTACGCCACCCAGATGTGCATTCTTGACCGGGAGACGGGAAAGATCAAAAAGATGGTGGCCGCCCACGATGTGGGCAAGGCCGTGAACCCCCTGAGCATCGAGGGGCAGATCGAGGGCGGCGTGGTCATGTCCATGGGCTACGCCCTGACGGAGCAGTATCCCATCGACGAGAACTGCAAGCCCACCGCCAAGTACGGTACGCTGGGCCTGTTCCGTGCCAACCAGCTGCCGGAGCAGGAGATCGAGGCCATCGTGGTGGAGAAGCCGGGGCTGGACGTAGCCGGCGGCGCCATCGGCATCGGCGAGATCACGTCCATCCCCACGGCGCCGGCCATCGCCGACGCCTACTACCGGCTGGACGGGGAGCGGCGCTTGGCGCTGCCGCTGGCAAATACGCCCTACGCACGGAAAAAGTAAAAACAAAACAGGCCGCAGCAGCGCTGCGGCTTGTTTGCCAGGCGGAAATCGTTTCTTATAGCTGCCGCTCGGTCAGGGCGGTCAGGGCGTCGCGGGTGTCCACGTCGGTGAGCTGACCGGCGGGTACCTCGAACAGCAGCAGGGCGTCCTCATGGCGGCGGATGACGGCGCTGCCGCCGCAGTCGCCTTGCAGCGCCCGCAGCTCCGGAAAGAAGCGGGCGGGGAACAGGCAGGGATTGCCCCGGACGCCGTTGTGTCCCAGCGCCGCGATGCAGGCGGGATGCCGGCAGTAGAGGTCGAGCAGCCCCTCCACGCTGGCGCGCTCCAGCAAGGGCTGGTCGGACACCAGAAACAGCGCGGCGTCGCAGTCTCCCAGCGCGTCCAGGCCAAGGGAGATGGTGTGGCTGATGCCCCAGTCCGGGTGATGGTTTTCCACGGGCGTGAAGGAAAAGCGCCTTGCGGCCTCCGCCGCCTCCGGATACTGGGTGACGACCGCCACCCGGCACAGCCAGTGGGTAGGTACGGCCTCCAGCGCGCGGCGCAGGAGGGTCTTGCCGTCTACCTCCGCAGCCAGCTTGTTCCGGCCGAAGCGGGAGCCGTTGCCGGCGGCCATAACGACACAGCCGATACGCAGCTTTTCCACGGGATCACCTCCATGCCGGTAGTATACCCGTAAAATGGAAAAGCTGTCAAGAAAAACGGCGTTGTATCCCAAGTAGGATAACGGAAAAACCTTTTCAAATCTGCGGGTTTATGATAGGATAAGGTAATCATCAGGCTTAACTGTTACCGAGTCAAATCTCGCTTACAAGGAGGAGTATCGGAATGGGTGAGGTAGGAAAGAGCCAAGTCAGGGTGGACGCCTTTGACAAGGCCACAGGACGCACCAAGTATTACGAGGATCTGATGCCCCAGAACGCGCTGTATGTGCGCATCAAGCACGCGGAGATCGCCCACGGCTTTGTGAAGTCTGTGGATACCAGCGCTGCCGAGGCCATCACGGGCGTGGTGAAGGTCATCACCTGCTTCGATGTGCCGGACATCGTGTTTCCCACGGCGGGCCATCCGTGGTCCATGGATCCCGGTCATCAGGACGTGGCCGACCGCCATCTGCTCAACCGCCATGTGCGGTATTGGGGCGACGATGTGGCGGTGGTCATCGCGGAGGATGAGGTGTCCGCCATGCAGGGCGTGCGGGCGCTGAAGGTGGAGTATGAGGAGCTGCCCTTCGTGCTGGATGTGCAGAAGGCCATGGAGGACGGCGCGCCCCAGCTCCACGAGAACTATCCCCACAATATCCTGAAGCACACGGATATGCGCAAGGGCGATTATCAGGCCGCCATACAGGAGCCGGGACTGATCAAGGTGGAGGGCTGGTACGATACCCCCACCGTGCAGCACTGCCATATCGAGAACCACGGCTGCTTCGCCTATGAGGAGAACGGCCGGATCGTGGTGGTGACCTCCACCCAGATCCCCCATATCATCCGCCGCGTAGTGGGACAGGCACTGGGCCGCCCGTGGGCGGATATCCATGTCATCAAGCCCTATATCGGCGGCGGCTTCGGCAACAAGCAGGATGCGCTGTACGAGCCGCTGTGCGCCTACTGCACCACGCAGGTGGGCGGCCGCCCCGTGCGTGTCGACTGCTCCCGGGAGGAGACGTTCGTGTCCAACCGCGTCCGCCACGCCATCCGGTTCCACATCGTGTCGTGGCTCCGGAAGGACGGCACCTTTGCCGCCCGAAAGGTGGAGTGCTTCTCCAACCAGGGCGCTTACGCCTCCCACGGCCACTCCATCGTGGCCAAGGGCATGGGCTCCTTCGCCCAGCACTATCCCTGCGACAACATGGAGAGCGATGCGTGGACGGTGTTCACCAACCGCCCCGCCGCCGGCGCCATGCGCGGCTACGGTATGCCGCAGGCGTCCTTTGCCGACGAGGCCAACGTGGACGACTGCGCCAAGGCGCTGGGTATGGACCCGCTGGCCTTCCGGATGCAGAACATCATGCCCCAGGGCTTTGAGGACGGCTTCAGCCACAACGTGAACTACTACGACTCCTACCGCGACTGCATGAAGGTGGGGCGGGCGTACATAGACTACGACCGGAAGGTGGCGGAGTACGCCAAGGAGACCGGCCCCATCCGCCACGGCGTGGGTGTGGCCACGTTCTGGTACAACACCGCCGTGTATCCCATCTCGCTGGAGACCTCCAGCAACCGGATGCAGCTGAATCTGGACGGCACCGTCACCATGCAGTGCGGCGAGACGGAGATCGGACAGGGCGCCGACACCGCCTACGCCCAGATGACCGCCGATGTGCTGGGCCTGAAGAGCTATAAGGACGTCCATGTGGTGTCCTGTCAGGATACGGACATCACCCCCACGGGTCTGGGCGCCTATGCCAGCCGCCAGACCTATACGGCGGGCTTCTCCATCCGCCAGACCGGTCTGCTGCTGAAGGAGAAGATCCTGCAATACGCCACCGACCTGACCCGTCAGGCGGTGTACAACATGGACATCGTGGACGGCAACATCGTCCGCTCCACCGACGGCAAGGTGCTGATGAGCCTGCAGGAGCTGGCGATGACCGCCCAGTACAACGCGGCCAAGAGCGAGCATATCACCGCCGAGTCCACATTCACCATCCGCAACAACGCCTATTCCTTCGGCTGCACCTTCGCGGACATTGAGGTGGATATCCCCATGTGCAAGGTGACAGTGCGGGATATCATCAACGTACACGACTGCGGCAAGCTCATCAACCCGGCGCTGGCCGAGGCGCAGGTACACGGCGGTATGTCCATGGCCATCGGCTACGGCATGGGCGAGCAGCTGCTGTTTGACGAGAAGACCGGCAAGCCGCTGAACAACAACCTGCTGGACTACAAGCTGAGTACGATCATGGATCACCCCCATCTGGAGGCGCAGTTTGTAGAGAACCCCGAGCCGACGTCGGCCTTTGGCACCAAGGCGCTGGGCGAGCCGCCGGCCTGCTCCGGCGCACCGGCCATCCGCAACGCCATTCTCAACGCCACCGGCGTGGCCATTGACCAGAACCCCATGAATGCCCATATCCTCTTCCGGCGCTTCAGCGAAGAGGGACTCATTCAGGACTGAGGAGGGACGAGCTATGTATGATATGTTGGCACTGTACGAGGCCAAGAACGTACAGGACGCGGTGCGCCTGCGGCTGGAGCATCCCGAGGCGCAGATCATCGCCGGCGGCACCGACGTGCTGGTGCAGATGCGCGAGGGCAAGCGGGCCGGAAAGGCGCTGATCTCCATCCAGAAGTGCGATGAGATGCGGGGCGTCTCCATCGACGCCGAGGAGAATATCCGCATCGGCAGCCTGACCAGCTTTACCCACATCACCAACGATCCCATCATCCAGCAGTACATCAACGTGCTGGGCGAGGCGGTGGATATGGTGGGCGGCCCCCAGATCCGCAACGCCGGTACCATCGGCGGCAACACCTGCAACGGCGTGACCTCCGCCGACTCCGCCTCCACGCTTCACGCGTGGGAGGCCATCGTGGAGATCACCGGCAAGAACGGCGTGCGCCGCGTACCTATCAAGGACTTCTACATCAAGGCGGGTACGGTGGATCTGCGGGTGGAGGACGGCGAGATCCAGACCGCCATCCTCATCCCCAAGACGTCCTACGACCGGACGTGGGGACACTATATTAAATACGCCATGCGCAACGCCATGGATATCGCCACGCTGGGTACCTCTGTCAACGCCCGGCTCAGCGCCGACGGCAAGACCTTCGAGCGGGTGCGTATCGCCTTTGGCGTGGCCGGCCCCGTGCCTATGCGGGCGGAGAGTGCGGAGGCGTTCATCAACGGCAAGGCCGTGACGCTGGAGAACATCGAGGAATTCGGCCGCAGGGTGCTGGAGGATATCCATCCCCGCGATTCGTGGCGCGCCAGCAAGGCGTTCCGCAGCCATATCGCCGTGGAGAGCGCCAAGCGGTGCCTCATCGAATCTGTGAAGCTGGCGGGAGGTGTGCTGTAATGGCGAAGAAGCAGTATCAGCTGGTGACCTGCACCATCAACGGCAGGGAAGTGGAGCAGATGGTGGATGTGCGCGCATCCCTGACCGATATGCTCCGCAACGATTTCAGCCTGACCAGCGTGAAAAAGGGCTGCGAGGTGGGCGAGTGCGGCGCGTGCAACGTGCTCATCGACGGCGAGTGCTTCAACTCCTGCCTGTATCTGGCGGTGTGGGCCGAGGGCAAGCATATCACCACGCTGGAGGGACTGATGGGCCCCAACGGCGAGCTGTCCGACATCCAGCAGGCGTTCATGGAGGAGACGGCCATCCAGTGCGGCTTCTGCATCCCCGGCTTTTTGATGTCGGCGGTGGAGATCCTGGATCGCGGCGTGCTGTACAGCGATGACGAGCTGCGCAAGCTGCTCAGCGGCCACCTGTGCCGCTGCACCGGCTATGAGAACATCTTCAAGGCGGTGAAAAAGACCATGCTGCGCCGTCTGGGCAAGCTGGACGACCCGTTTTTGAATACCTGAGAATCAGAAAACAGCGCCCTGAGCCGTAAGGCTCGGGGCGCTGCTTGTCGTAGGGGCGGTTCTTACGGGTTGACGGGGATGGTCAGATCACCGAAGCGGATGTGATCCACCTGCGTGATGTCAACGGGGGCGGGGTAGAGCCAGTAGAGATCTGCATAGCGGTCGATAAGCCATGCCAGCGCATCTTGGGAGCCGCGCTTGATTTGGCGCAGAGCCTGTTCCTCGGTCAAATCGCTCACTTCCTTTACGGGGATTATTCTTGACGGCCGTCATCTATCATAACGCAAAATGGGCGAAAAAGGTTGCGGAAATGGAAATAAAAAAAGAGACACGGCTTAACCGTGTCCCTTTGGCAGCGGGAGAAGGATTCGAATTTGTGGGGACGTGTTTTCCCTTGTAGAATACAGCGCAGCCAAGTTCGGAAAATCCTTGAAAATACGAGGCTTTCCGCGTCTATGGTATAATCATGCACAACCTTGTAAAATTGTGTTTGGGGTATTTGTAGGGGTAAAAATAGGGGTATGGCTTTTTCCAACAAATGCCATTTCGGAACATGGGCGGTGCGGTGACTCCTCTCCCCTCCTCCCTTCCCTCATATATTCCCACAGAAGATGAATTGCATAGGATGATACGATAGCGAAGTATACTGAACTGCGCCCGGAATAAACGCACGCGCACGCGAGGGAGGGCAGGAGAAACACCGGCGGAGTCTCTGTGCCCAGTCGGGCAGGAAGAGGGCAAAAATAGGGGTGAAAGAAATCCGTTATGATATTTGTTTTTCGCAGACTTCTACGAGGCCATCGTGTGGATATGCAAAAACCAGCTGGGGCGTCGCAACCTGACGGATGCACAGAAAACATATTTGATCGGTCGGCAGTACGAGGCGCAGAAGATGACGCAAGGGGGGCGACAGAAAATCAAGTTCCCAAAATGGGAACTTGAAAAATGCCAGAACATCTGAACTTGTCGCAAAAGAGCATCGTATGGGGAAAGGGAGCGTACTCCGCGCCGCCAAATTCTCCAAGGGCGTCGATGCCGCCGAGAAGATTGAGAGCGGTGCACGAGAGGCGATCCTCTCGGGTAAGAGCAAAGTGCCCAAGAGCGTGATCGCAGAACTGCCGGAGATGGAGCCAGAGGAGTGAAAGAGATTGTGCAATTATCCCAAATAAGGCGTAAAACATAAAAAGAATAATGCTATTTACAACTGGAATAGTATTATGTAAAAAACGACAATAAAAAGCACTTGATTTTAATGCCGTTGCATAGTATAATGCAAAAGAGTAGTAATTTGAGTCCAAATATAGTATGAAGGGGGACTGGCGATATGGCGTATAAGGAACTTAGAAAACTTTATTATGGCGATACAGCTGCATATAAAAAAGAGTATATGTCGCGGTTTCAAAGTGAAGATGCGATTCATCTTGACTTTTATATAAGCGAAAACCAAGCGTTTTTTTTGGAGGATGCGTCTGTTTTAAGGCTTGCCTATGATATTGAGAGAATCAATAGAGATATAGACGGTCTTAGTAGACAGTTACCGGGCGTTGCAAAAGGGCAGTATTCACAGAAGTGCTTAATTGACGAAATTGTACTGACCAACAAAATTGAAGGGGTTCACAGCAGCAGGAAAGAGATTGATGATGCCCTAATGGTACTGGAATCACAATCGGAAAAATGTGGGAAAAAGCACAGATTCCTTGGGCTTGTAAACAAGTATCTGAAGTTAACACAGAGGGAAGTCATTTCTCTGAGTACCTGTCAGGACATAAGAGATATTTATGACGAGCTCTTTTTGCAGGAGGTTGTAGCGGAAAATCCGGAAAACACTCCGGATGGGACCATTTTCCGGAAACATTCAACATCTGTGTATGGAAGTGCGGATAAGGTCATTCATACAGGGCTCATGCCTGAGGCAAAGATAATTGAAGCGGTTCAGAAGGCGCTTGCGTTCTTGAACGATAAGAGTATTGACTATATCTTCCGGGTTGCAGTTTTCCATTATCTCCTTGAGTATATCCATCCGTTTTATGATGGAAACGGTAGACTGGGCCGTTTTATTGTGAGTTATTGTATTGCCGAAGTGTACGAGCCGCTTTTGGCATATCGGATTTCTGAAACAGTAAAGGAAAATATCAATGCGTATTACAATGCATTTACGGTATGCAATGACCCGCGCAATTTGGGAGATATTACGCCTTTCGTCTTAATGATGCTACAGATGATTTATGAAGCAAGTAAAGAACTGTATGCTTCATTGGAACGGAAGCTGTCTAGTTGGAATAAATATGAAGATTTGATTTGTGCTTTCAAAGACAGTGATCAGAGAAAGATGAGAGATTTATATAGCTACCTAACGCAAGCTGCTCTTTTCAGTGAAAAAGGAATCTCTGTGGCTGAATTGATGAAATATCTCAACGTTAGCGATACTACTGCGAGAAAGATGCTCAAAAAAGTCGAGGATAAATTGCTGGTTATAAAGCAAAAGGGACATACAAATTATTATAGTCTCAACCTACAGATTATGGACAGAATAATCCTCGACAATGCGTAACGGCGAGTAATAAAACGCCGAAATGAATATGCTATTGCAGCAGAGAATGCTCGCTGCATTGTGATTGCATAACCAAAAGGCCCACCCCGCTGAGGGTGGGCCTTTTCCTGTACTTCTACATATTTGCTGGGACGTGTACAGAGCAGAGTAGCCCGTCGATCATGAGGCCGACGGCCAAACCAGTGCCGAGATGTCCTGCTCAAAGCCGCTGAATCGTCCTATCAATTTGGATGACATGGCAGCCCACCTCCCTCACTTGCTCTTGCCGCCGGCATCGGGGCCGCCAGAGCGCCCCTGATATGGATCGCTGCCATATCGGAACGCATACAGCGGACATTCAGGCTCCTGACAGGTGTCCACGTGGCGCGGCTTGCCTAAGCAGCATTCATGCAAGCAGTAGGCGTAGATCGCCTGCAAGGGCGTTTCAGGGCGGCGCATCACCGCACACCCCAACGGTCGATCTGCTTCTGTAAGTCGCTGCGGCGATTTAAGAGGGAGCAATACTTCGTCGTGCGGGAGGTAAACTTGGGGTGCTGGAGGTCAGTCGCGTGAATGGAGCTGTCCTTTTCCCACCGTTCCCGGTCGGCGGCTTCAGCTTCAGCAGCGGCTTTGGCACGGTAAAACTCCGACTCACTGGGACAGAGGACGTTGATCCACAGGCGTGTACCGATGCCCGGAATAAGCTCCACAATGAACGCGGGATCACCGGAGAAGTCGCCACCAGGGCCAATAAAGAACGTAGGCTCTCCGCGATGATCCGTCCCCTTGATGGCCCCTAGCTTGGCGCGTTCCGCCTCTTCCTTCCAGCTTTCCCATGTGGAAAACAGCCGTGCATCCACATAGACGCGGATGACGGGGCAGCTATTCAGTCCGCGGCTTTCGCGGCCCTCGTCAAAGTACGGCTCGTTACCGTCCGTTCCGCCGGCGCTGCGCCATGCACGGAGGGAATACCCGGTGATAGACTCGTGATACGCATCGCCGCGCCCGAGGGAGATACTCTCCAAAATGTTCATATTTCCTCTCTTTCCGCACCCTCGCAGGGTGCTTTTTATTCAGCGGAGTTGTTTTTGGGAGTCCCGCTTTTCCTCCTCGGTCATTTTGGCATATCGCCGCGCCCAAAAGTCGATGTTGGCCTGCTTCTTTCGCTCCCGCACTCCGGGGCGTTGAGAATATGCCCTCATGTATGCCCGCTGTGCGGCCTTCGCCTGTTCCTCGCAGGTCAGCTCTGCCATAGCTACACACGCTCCTTTCTTGCAAAAGTAAACCGGCTGACGGGTATAAAAAAGCGCACGAAGTCCTTGCGCATACTCCGCTGGGTTCTGTGGCATTTGCCTTTTCCCCGTTTGGAGCTTACGGCCACCCTGTTATGGCCATGCGCTGTCGGTTTCTTCGCGCGTTTCCGCTTCCTATCCGTCAGCCGATATTCAGTTGGCCGCCTGTTTATATCCCGCCGACGGCTGCGGTCAAAAGGACTATCGCACAAACAAGCAGTTTGCGGTCGGGAAATGCGGCACATTCCCTTGCTTGCAGTATAGCAGAGTTAAAGCAAAAACACAAGATATAGCGAAAGAAAAGCGTGTATGAACATTATGTTGCGGTGATTGATATTTTTTGCATACTTTGACGAAGAAAGGGAGGGGGTATTCACCCTCTCCCTTTTCCGGAATCATCGATTGTCCAACGGAACTACCGCCAGAGTTTTACCAAGCGGAGCCAGTACCTTCAGTATCGTATCGATCTGCGGGCTGGTGACGCCGGCCTCCATTCGCGCAATGACCGGCTGCTTGACGCCGCTCAGCTCCTCAAGGCGCTTCTGGCTGATACCCTGCTCCTGCCGCGCTTTGATAAGCTCCCCAATCAACGCAACGCGCAGGTTGCTCTCGGAGATCTCCTCCGGTGTGTAAAGCTCCGTCCGTACATCCTCCCAGCTTCTTCCAATGGCCGGATTACTCATAATCAGCACCCCTTTCTAACAGGTCTGTAAGCTCTCTTTTTGCCTTCTCGATCTCTCGTGCCGGAGTTTTCTGCGTTTTCTTGATGAAATGATGCAGAAGCACATATCCGTCGCCTGTCCATGCAACGAACAAAATGCGGTTTCGCAGCGGGCGCAGTTCCCATATCTCACCATCCAGATGCTTGATATAGGGCTCTCCGGCCTGCGTACCGTACACGCGCAGAATTTCAATATAATCGTTAATCTTATTGGCATTGATACGGCTGTTTTTATCTGTTTTTGCAGTCAGCTCTTTCAGATACTCGAAGACAGGTTCGTTACCGCTGCGGTCACGGTAGAAGAAAATCTTATGCACGGTTATCCTGCCCCCTTTCATCCTCAGTATACGCAAAAGTTATTGCGCTGTCAAGTACTTTTGAGTTATTATTTTGCGAGAGCTTGAAACAATAGGGCTGCCGTAGTCCTTGCCTCCCCTCCGAATCGGAACATCCGTCCGGCGGGGAGAGTTACGGGAGGGGGTGGAAGAATTCTTCGACTCCGCATTGTAAACCACCCCCCCTTCTTTCGCTGCGTACACCCTGCATACTACAGAAACGCTGGTATGGCTGGCCGCGTTCGCCTGGTGTGAGATTAGTCTATGTCGTACAAGCCGCGCATAATAGCATGACAAAGGGTCGGACTTCAACTCCGACCCACGCTTATGCCCCTTTCACTGCTCGGATTTCAAAACAAAGCAGTGGGGTTAGGGTAAGTGCTGCGGTGGCCTTGCGTGTCATTTTCCGCGCAGTGTGTTGCGTATTTCCTGTGTTATGCGGCTCTTTGCCGAGAGAGTGGGTATGCTTGCTTGTGGAAAGAAGAAGGAGAGTACCCGCCGCATGGCAGGTACTCTCTTCCCGTATGTAGCGGATGTGTTGGTTACTCCGTTTTGTGGTCGATGCTGGCCTTGACTTCGCTGGTAAGCTCTTCCAGCGCCGGCATGGTGTCCTCGTCGCGTTTGCTCATGATCCCACCATGCAGTCGCTCAAGAAAGGCGTCGCGCTCTGCGGTGGAAAGCGTGTGGGACTGACACACCATCTCGCGCACGGCGTCAATGGCCGCATCTGCACGGCGGGACTGCTCCACATATGCAGCCTCCTGAAGATAAGCACCGCAGGGGTCACGGTCGCCCTCAAAATCGCCGCCCGTCATCAGATGGTAGGATGTCAGTGCGTCTCCCAATGCATTCACGATGGTCAGAAGCAGATCGCCGATGGCCTCCGCATCGTTCTGCACCCAACGCTGATAGTCCGTGGGATGCTCGCCCCAATACTGCGTCCAGAGGTGCAGCAGCATACGCCAGGGGCGCTCAAATTCGGACATCATTTCAAAAAGACCCTCGCGGATGGTATGCCGCTCGGCGGCGTTGAGTTCATAAGCACAGATCATAATTTCCTCCTTGTTTTATCGGCGGGAGGCTGGTACAATGACTGTACCAGCTGCCCTGTGGCGGTTGGTGTTCAAGCTCCTCTGTGTCGTGCTTTGGTCGGCGTAGGCACAGGGGGCTTTTCTATTGCGTCCAGCAGCGTCAGCACCCAGCGGGTAAGCTGGATCGCTCCGGCGATTGTGACAAGGTACAGCATCGGCGGCACTTCCACAGTCGCACTTTTCACCGGAATCGAGATTTGCTCCGCAATGGGAGCATGGGCGGTAGAGGCTCATAACGCACCGCCTGTTCTCTTGAGTGACTCCATCCGCTTGGCACTGCAAATGGGGCAAAGGATGGCTGTTCCGTACAGGTCGCTTTGCCCATCGCTGAAAATCTCGCTGATGTCCACGCGATGCTCCTTTTCACAGATCGGGCAGACGGTGTAAACGTTGTCGCTTTCGATGTAGAGCTTAAAACCGAGTTTTTTGAGATAAAACATTTTAATTTCCTTTCTGCGGCCTTGCATGGCCGGCCGCTTTCCTATTTTCCGCCGTGCTGGCGGAAGGTTTTGCACTTGCTTGGTTGTGGGGGTATGTTTACCCTTGGCGGGGTGCATCCTGCTCCAAATCGCTTGCTGAGGCACCGGTTTTTGCCAAAGAATGGCTTTCTATGCCCTTCTTGCTGCGGTGAGGGTTTTTCCCAAAGCGATAGACGTGCAGCGCACAGTCGGTGCAGGGACATAACCGAACTTCAAGCGCGGAGTCGCAGCAGCAGTCCAGACATTTCATGCGGATGCTTTTTAACGGTGTAGGCGTAGTCTTCACCTCCCTTCAAATTTTCAGATCCGGGCGGCTCAAGCAACGCTGAACCGCCGGACGGTGCTCGTCTTGGTAAACTGTGCCGCCAGATCAGGCAGTGCCTTTTTCAAGGCGGTGGTGTCAATGCGGCTGCTGGTGACGGGCTTCCATACGGCTTTCCAGTCACTGCCGGTCAGGGTGTCCACGCCGGCGGCGGTCATTTCGGCCTTGATGGCATCCTGAATGGTGTCGATCGCGGCGGTCAGTTCGTCGGCCATGCGGCGCAGCTCCCGCAGCTCGTGAATCTGGGAATCAAGATTTTTGGCAAGCATAGTGTGTACCTCCGTTCATTTTGTTGGGGTCGGGCAGCGTCGGAAATGTATTGTGCCCACTGTTTCAGGGCTTTTCGTCCGTATGTCTGCCGCCCGATTATGGCTTGTTTAAGTCCGCCCCTGTTGCCTTTCTGTGATTATAGTATACACCCAATTTGCGTGCTTGCATATCGACAGAATACACATATTTTACGTGTATTTCTTGTGTAAAACATACACTTGTTTTGAGTTCATGGCGGTGTTATGCTTTATTACACAGGAAAGGAGGCTTAAAAATGCCTATTCACTACAAAGTAGATGTACTGGAAGCGCTGAAGCGGGCTGGTTATTCAACTTACAGGCTCCGGCAGGAAAAACTCATGGGAGAGCGAGTAATCCAACAACTCAGAAACGGGGAGATTGTTTCGTGGAAAACGATAGACACGATATGCACACTACTAAAATGCCAGCCGGGAGATCTGGTGGAGCATAGGGAGGAGTAACAACTATGCCGCGAGTGACATATTTGAACACGAAGAACCCCACGGAGGACAAGATCGTAGCACTGCTATACGGCGCATTGGAGCGGGAAGGTATTCAAAAGCAGGAATTGGCTGAGGCACTGGGGATGAAGTCGCACACGCTGCTTCGCCGGAAGAAGAACCCGCTTGACTTCACACTGGGAGAACTGCAAAAGGCCTGCCGCAAGCTGCATATCCCCATCGAAGAACTCCGCGCCGCCATCTATCTATAATGCTCCTATTGACCCGCCCTTGACCCCATCGGTCAGGGGCGGCTTTTTATTCTCTCTAACAGATAGGTATTTCGGCGCGCTTGCCGGACGCGAGCCTCCTCCAGAGACAGGGACTCCGCGCCTCTGCCAATATGCCTCAAGTCCTCGCAACGCACGCCGCCGACGCCGGTGACGGCCTTGACATGGCGCATGACGAGGGCGGAAAGCCATTCCGCAGAGCCGGCGGTCCATGCGCCGTCCCGTTCCCTTGTGCCGAAAACGCCCTTTTTGCTGGTCGTGCCGAATAACGGCGCGGTATCGGGTAAATCTTGCGGGCGGATGCCGCTGGCGAGATAGAGCCGCACGGCGGATTGTGCGAGTTCCGGGAAAGCCATCCGCCGGACGCTGCCGGATTTGCCGCAGCTGATAAAAAACTGATTATCTGACCAGCGCAGAGCGGCAGGGGTCAGGTGCAGCAGCTCATTGTTACGCAGGTCGGTGGTTAGGAGCAAGATCACGATTGCGTAATTTCGTGGGTAGGTGACCGTGCGGGCATAGCCGGGACGAGTGAACGTATAAAGCCGCTGGAGTTGCCATTTTCCAAGTTTGGCATATTCTTTCGGTGGTAGATCGCTTGGGGCGGGGAGCAGGCGTTTCAGGACTGGGTTGACCTGATACCAGCCATGTTCGCACGCCCAGGTGAAGAAGGCACGGAGACGGACAAGATACTGTTGCCGTGTCCGCTGGGTGAGCCCACGAGCATCAAAGGTCTGCGTCCATAGGAGGACATCTGCATAAGATGGGGCGCTGGGGTTATCTTCCTCAGTGGCAAAGCACTCAATGAAGTCTCGAACGGTCAGGGCGTAGCCGGTGATGGTGCGGGGGAACCCCCCTGCTCCTCCAGATTGCGCAGCCACGCGGCGCTGGCCGCCTCCAGTCGTTCAACGGATGTGGCGTATGTAGAGTCGGTCACAAATTTCACCCCCTATCAGATACATCGGCCAGAATTCTGTTGAAATACCGCTTGAAATCATAGGCGGACTGCACCTGTCGCTGCCAATAGTCATGATCCAGCGATTGGTACATGACCTCTTCCATCACATCCCAGGCCACCCCGTTCTGGGTGTGCAGTTCATCTAACGCTGCCGCCTGCTTTTGCAGTTCCGCCTCCGTAGGCTGTGCCCTGCCGGGGTTGTCGCTAGCCTTTTCATCGGCCAGATACTTGGCAATCTGATAGGCTTCGCTGGCGTGGTCGTACACGCGCTGGTCGCCTGAATAATTTTTTGACGCGGGGGCGGGAGAATCTTCTCCCTCTCCCTCTGTATCTTCTTCTGAATCTTCTTTTGGTTCTGTTTCTTCTTCTCCCCCGTGCGACATCGCATGATATCGGTCGATATCGGATGAATTTTTGCCACTGTTCGGTGCGTTTTTTGCTTTAATTCGCTGTTCATAAAGCCGCCAGGCCTCCTCCAAATCGGGGAAAAACGCCGAAAATGCGATCCTCTCCATTGGATCGAGTTCCGAGGGGATTTCAGCAGTTTCCAGATACTCCCAGCACGCCAAAAGCACCTTTGCAGTGGTTTCCGCAGGGAGTTCCTTGACAAGCTGACGCCGTTCAGACTTCATCTTAAACCATGTGGGATGCTTTTCCTTGACTTCCGCCATACTATCACCTCTCTTTCTTCCCGCCGCCGGACTGCTCCTCCAGCCACCGCTGCAGACCATCGACAGGGACGATGATCCGCCGGGGCGTTACGCGGATAGCCGGGAAGTCCGCTCTGTTGCAGAGTTCATAAGCGGCAGGAAGGCAGATGCCAAGCAACTCCGCGATGTCCCGAACATTGTAGGTGGTTTTACTCTGAGCCTTTTTATCCATGTGATAACCTCCAATCCAAAAAATCTGTGTTTGCTTCCTTGAGTGATATTCTACTCACCGAGTCAAGACCGGTTTTGAAAAAACTTTATAAATCTAAATTGGCTTCGTACCGTCACGCTTTGACTTGACAAGAACTCTCGCTCTAGTTATAATCTACCACAAACAAGTGTATTTGAATATATACGATTATTGATAATACACAGCTATAATTGTTTGGAGGTGTTCATTTTGGCGCACATTATTAGTTGTTCTCCGCAGATGGCTGGAGAGCGTATTAAAAAGGAGCGAAAATTGCTGAAACTTAGCCAAGATGATTTTGTGGAAAGGTACGGTAGAGAGATCGGTATTTCGTCAAGGACAACACTGTACAAATGGGAAAAAGGAGAGGGAGAGCTCTCTGTTTGGACTCTTCTGAAGCTAAGCGGTATCTTTGGGTGTGACTTTGGTTATCTCATAGGCGAATATGATTGCAGAAAGCGGGAGGCAACTGACATTAAAGCAAAAACAGGATTGTCTGAAATGGCGATAACGCTTCTTTTGGATAACCCGGCTGCGGGAAACTTTCTCTCTGCAGTATTTGAGGATGAAGGTATACATGATCTGCTGCACGAAGTAGGCGAAGCCCTCAAGCTGGAGGGGATGTTGGCTTTACAGCCTCAGGCAATGGCAACATCTGTCGTGGATAGGGACTGTTTATCGGAAATAAGTCATGACCCGACACTGTTTGCGCTGGGGAAAGCGGTTATAGATCGTGACGATGCTATCAAATACGCAAAACTTGCGTTATCGCAGACGGTACAGGAGATGTTGTTCCGAATCATCAAGCGAATAGCGGATGATGTTGCAAAAGATATTGAGGAGAGGAGTTGTCATCATGCCGAGGAAACGTAACGCCAGCGGAGCGGGAAGCATCCGCCAGCGGCCGGATGGTCGATGGGAAGCACGGATCACCGTGGGCACTGACCCGGGCACAGGCAAGCCTATCCGCCGGAGCATTTACGGTGAAACGCAGAAAGAAGTTCTCGCAGCTATGCGCGATGTACAAAAGAGCGTTGATGATGGGCGCTATACAGAGCCGACGCGCCTGACGCTTGCCCAGTGGCTCGACATTTGGCAGCGCGACTATCTTCTGTCGCAGAAGTACGGCACGGTAAAAACCTACCGAACCCAGATCGCAACGCATATCAAGCCCGCCCTCGGCGCTGTGAAATTGAGCAAACTCACGCCCCATCTTGTCCAGGGTTTTTATAATGACCTGCTGGCTTGTGGTCGCACTGTCCCCAAACGAGACGAAGCGGGGAAAATTATCAAAAAGGATGGTATTGCGGTCACAGGAACAGCTCCGCTCAATGCAAAAACTGTGCGGAATATCCACGGGGTACTTACAAAGGCACTCTCTCAGGCGGTGAAGCTGGGCTATATCGCACGCAATCCCTGTGACATGGTAGACCTGCCCCGTATGGAAAAGACGGAGATCGTCCCGCTCACGGATGCGCAGGTAAAGGCGTATCTTGCCGCCACAGACGGCGATACGGATTACGGCGATATGCTGAAGGTGATTCTGTTCACCGGTTTGCGCGAGGCGGAAGCGCTGGGTCTGACATGGGAGTGTGTGGACTTTGAAAGGGGAACGCTCAAGATATGCAAGCAGCTTCAGAAGCGTCCGGCGGAAGCGGGAGGTTTCCAGTTCGCCTCGTTGAAGAATGACAGGACGCGCATCCTGCATCCAGCTCCATTCGTGATGGACATTCTTCGCGCCGTCAGAAAAAAGCAGGCGGCGCGTCGATTGCTGGCTGGAGGCGCATGGCAGGACTGGCAGGACGCAGCCAAGCAGTATGCGGCCTGTCGGCTGGTGTTCACCAATGCATTGGGGGACCACCTCCACCCGCAGAGGCTCTATGACCATCACAAAAAGATCGCAAGGACGGCAGGCGCTCCAAATGCCCGCGTTCACGATCTGCGCCATACCTTCGCAGTCCTTTCCCTCCAGAATGGCGATGATGTGAAAACCGTGCAGGAAAATCTCGGCCATGCAACAGCAGCATTTACGTTGGACGTATACGGCCATGTTTCAGAGCGCATGAAAGAGGCCAGCGCAGCCCGTATGCAAGGGTATTTTGAGAAGTTGGAGCGTGCATAAAAAGAACTCCGTCGACCAAATGGATCGGCGGAGTTTTATGCCATTTGCGCTTTAGCGGAATAAAGTATCCGGCGTGATTGGGGTAAACTTAGGGGTAAAACAGCTTCTCAAAAAATTTTATTCAATTTTTCTGCATCAAAAAACCAGAAAAAGCAAGAAGAAGCCACCGAAAGCAATACACTTTCGGTGGCTTCTTTGGCAGCGGGAGAAGGATTCGAACCCTCACATACGGAGTCAGAGTCCGCTGTGCTACCTTTACACAATCCCGCTGTGTCCTGACGAACAAAAACTATTATACATGTTTTCCCGCATTTGTCAACAGTTTTTTCGCCAGACTTTTCAAAGTTTTATTTCCCCAGCCACTGGCGCAGGCGCTCCCACAGCTCCACCGCACGGAATTTCAGCACATAGCCCTCCTGCCCGGTGATGAGCTTCATGTCCGATTCATCCATGCCGGCCTGCACTGCCACGTCCTCCAGGTCGGTGCAGGCCGCCGTACACAGCGGCGGGTACACCACGCACCACCAGTTCCGCCCGGCGCCCTCGCCGATAATGACCCGCAGCGCCAGATACTCCCCCGCCGGCAGTGCGAAGCCGTCGTACTCCTTCAGTGGGAATTCCGTCATGGTCAGCTCCGCCCGCACGGGGTATGACCCGCCGCAGGCGTCGAAGGCCGCCTGCTCCAGCTCCGGCAGGGCTGTGCGCAGCCGCGCCTGTGCGTCCGGCCTGTCCGCCGCCTGCCGCAATATATCCTCGGCGCGGGAGAGCACGGCGTCCCGCGCCCGCAGCTTCATGGCCTGATCCGAGGCGCTGTCCGAGTTGGCGATCACATGCAGGCGGATCATCTTCTCCTGCAGGGCATCCTGCCGTCCCAGTGACGCCGCGCCGCTGATAAGAGCCAGCGCCAGCGCCGCCAGCAGCGCCAGCTCCACCGGCTTCCACTTTTTTATATATGTACGCATAAAAAGCACCGTCCCTTGCTGATTTTCCTACATTGTGGACGGTGCTTTTCTGTTTTATACCGGCTGGGTCAAAAAAACCTGTGGCCACGTCCGCCGCAGCGTCATCGCGGCCGCCGCCGCCTCCTTCCGGTCATCGAACACTCCGAACACAGCGCTGCCGCTGCCGCTGAGCATCGTACCCAGCGCCCCCTGCGC
>OLGE01001518.1_pt1 | contig 23477 bp, 20 predicted proteins | sample 1605151 | NCBI WGS metagenome assembly OLGE01 (sample SAMEA3888912, study PRJEB22519) | human gut metagenome | biome: human gut; feature: human-associated habitat; material: faeces | place: Denmark | collected 2010
CAAAGACGGAAATCGGAGATGCGAGGCTGTATCTATTTCGGTCACTCTTAAAAATACCCAATTCTCCGCTATCATTGGAAATTGAAAGCAAAAAATATGACTGAAACAGCCCAAAGCCGCTTCAGCTCTCGATTTTTCCTATTTTCAGCATGCATCTAAATTGGTCACGCATGACAGAAAAGTATTCCTCACTCATTTTGAGTGAGGAATATTTTTATGTTTGTAGAGAAAGTTTGCATCTACAACTCTGGGTTATGAGACCGACGAGCGTGGCTCGTTGGGAAACGCCCCCGAGCGCCGCCGGCGGCGGATACAGCGAGGAGGGCGTTTGCGCAGCGGTCGAAAAAATCGAGCGGGCGAATAGCGCGAAGATTTTTTCGGGCACCGCAAGAGGCGCGAAGCGATAACCCGGAGGTCGGAGGTTCAAATCCTCCCTCCGCAACCAGAAGCCCCCACTCGAAAGAGTGGGGGCCTTTTTTTGGTGTATTCAAGCGGGTTTGCGGGCATTATCCCTGCCGCATAAGCTCGAGCACTTCCTGCTCCTCCGGGATGCTGTTGATGCCGCCGTGGTGGCGGGTGGAGAGACTGGCGGCGCAGCAGGCGAAGCGGGTGATGGCGGACATCTCCTCTGCCGACAGCGCTTCCGGGGCTTTATCGAGCTTCAACAGCCGGCTCATGGCACTTCCGCCGAAGATATCCCCAGCTCCGGTGGTATCCAACACATGGATACCGGTGGGGCAGGCGGTCGTGCCGCTGCCGCTGTGGTTGGCAAAATAGCAGCCCCGGGGGCCCATGGTGACATAAACAAGGCGGACGCCGTACTCCCACAGCAGCCTTTGCGCCGCTGCCGCCGGAGTAGTGTGCCACAGGAAATCCACTTCTTCATCGCTGATTTTGACGATATCCGCCTGATGCAGTCCCCACTCCATCTGCGCCGCTGCCGCGGCGTCGTCCGGCCAAAGCGGCTTGCGCAGGTTGGGGTCAAAGCTGATGAGCTTGCCCTGCGCTTTGGCGTATGCCAGCGCCTTTTGGGTCGCAGTTCGCGCGGGCTCATCGGTCAGACTTAACGTGCCAAAATGGAACACCCGGCAGGCGTCGATCAGGCTGTAATCCACCTCGTGCTCGGTCAGGCAGGTATCGGCGCCGGGCTTGCGGGCAAAGCTGAATTCCCGGTTTCCATCGGCATCCAGCGTGACGAACGCCATGGTGGTAAAGGCAGCGGCGTCTTTTATGATGCCACGGGTCTCAATGCCGCAATCGGCGGCGGTTTGAATGAGCAGGCGACCAAAGCGGTCGTCCCCGACCTTCCCGATCATTGCGGTGGAGCAGCCGTATTTTTGCAATGCGGCGAGAAAATTGCAGGGCGCACCGCCCGGTTGGGCCTTTAGCGTGGGGTATCCGGCGGCGTCGGCAGCCACCGGGGCAAAGTCAATGAGCATTTCGCCCAGGGCAACAATGGTGGGCATGAGAAAACCCCTTTCTATTTTGCACAGTAGTGCTATGCAAATGATTGCGCTTCACAAGAACGGCTTCGATGTCTTTTCCGCCCTGTGCTATTTCTTTGCAATGATTTTACCCGCTTTGCAGGCCATCGTGGAGCAGCAGCTTTTTTACGGCAAAGTTGTCACACCATGCTGTGCTTCGATAAATAGTCGCGCATTCTGTATGTTTTCTCCTTATATTCCAGTACCTTTTGCAGGATCATTCGTTTGCTTTTTGCCCGGATGAGTACCATATCCCCATTTTGAAGCACGAAGCTGTCATTGGCCTCGCTGACATAATTCATATTGACCAGGTAACTTTGGTGGCAGCGCAAAAACCGTGCGTCATTAAGCTCTGCCTCTATTTCATTCAGCTTTTTATACACATGGTAGGTGCGGCCATCCGCCCTGTGCAGGATGCACTTTGTATTGCTGCTTTCTACATACATGATCTCATTGACCGGGATAAATTTGATCGAGGATTTTTGCACAAGCCCATAGCTACCGCTTTGGTATTCCTGCAGAAGCCAATCCAGCGTGTGCCGGATATCCTTAATCCGGTACGGCTTTACGATATATCCGGAGGCATAGACGCTGTAGCTTTCCAGTGCATAATCGGCGCTGGCGGTGCAGAATACGATTCTGCCACGGTAGAAGAGCTCCCGCAGACTTTTCGCGATTGTCAGGCCAAAGGAATCCTCCATGAACAGGTCGAGGAAGATGATATCAAACTCCATTCCATCCATAATATCATAGTAAAGTGTTGTTCAGTGGTCATATAAGGTGAATTCGCAGCTGATGGATGCTTCGGAAAAGTATTTTTTAAGCAGGCTGTGCAAGATTCTCCGTTCCAGCTCATTGTCATCACAAATTGCCAAACGCATAAAAACAGGTCCTTCCCGGATGAGAGGGCACAGTCAATGCGCCCTCATGTACAGTTCATCCGCTATAATATCGCCGAGATGCACCGGGTCCACCTCGCCGTCATTCAGTTTACCCCGCAGCGTCTTTAGCCAGGCCAGATCACCGGATATGCCGTAGATGCAGTTCTGCACTTCCATAACGCCATCGTGCAGGGTGCAGGCACATACCCCGTACAGGGTTTCTCCGCCCTGGCCGACCGCTTTCTCATTCTTGCTGATCACATAATAGTTTACCATAGTTCTTTCCTCCTCAATACTCTCTTAAAAAACACCTGGTTCGGTGCTTTCCGCTTTGGTGTCTTGATTGTAGCAGAATAAGGGGAGAAAATGGGCCAAACATTGATTTTGGCGCGCTTTACCGAGAAATTGGAAGAGAAAACCCTTGATCATTTGAATTTCTACTTAAATTTCGCTTTTCAGCTCATGGATCGCATCGATCACACAGCAGTATTCCTCTGTCAACTGCCGCAGTAATTCCGGTGCGGGGACGCTCCCAGTATGCAGTACTTCGCAAAGGGCTGCTGCGCGGTCTCCCAGCCGGTTCAGGCCCAAATTATAACCGATGCCCTTTAGTGTGTGCGCCGCACGGAAGGCGCTTTGCAGGTCACCATTCTTCAGGCTCTGCATCAGCCCCTCGTAGGAGGGATCATTCTCAAATTCCGGTAAATAAAATTTGACAATGTCTAGATCCTCCAGCCGCTCCAGCACATCGGAAAGGTCTCCCCCGACTGCCGCGTAGAATTTCGACATTGTCATTTCTTCCGTATTTGGTTCGCGCACAAAAATTACCCTTTCTATATAAGATTTATTGTTAATTCTGTAATATAGCATTTTTGACTGAAAATCAAGAAATCTTTGTCGAAAAATAACGCTTTATGATGAATAATCTGAATGGAAAATCATTAAATTATTTTCTTTTGTAATATCAGGGCGTATAAGAGTCTCATTAGGGACACCAATGATTGAATGCCTAATGCAAGCAGTCCCCGGCCATGACGGCCGGGGACTGCTGTGCTGCATAGAGGTTATTTGAGGAGGTCAGAAGGGAAGATCAAATCATACAAGGTCAGCCTTGAGACCGGGGATACGGGCAGAAGCTTTGGTGAGCAGCTCACGGCCCACTGCGGCTGCGTAGTCCCGTTTTTCTTCCTCGTTCACTTTGGTCAGGCGACCGTTCTTTACAACGGTTTCGCCATTGACCACGACGGTTTCGATCATGCGGGCATCACCGCTGAGAACGATGCAGTCTACGGGGTCATTGCAGCCGCCGGCATACTGCAGCTGGTCCCAGTTCATTAGGGTGAAATCCGCCGCCATGCCGGGGGCGAGATGACCGATGTCATCACGACCCAGTGCCGCGGCACCGCCGGCGGTGGCAAGGTACAGAATGTCCTCGCAGCCGATGGAATCATCGCCCCAGCTGAGACGGTTGAGCAGGTAGCTGACACGGATCTCCTCCATCATGCTGGCGGAGTTGCTGCTGGCAGCGCCGTCCACACCGATGCCGAAGCGCTTGACACCGGCACGCAGCAGGTCGGGGATCCGGCAGGAGCCGGAGCTGAGGTACATATTGGAGATGGGGCAGGTGGAAATACCAGTGTTGGTATCCGCCATCAGCTGTACCTCCTCATCGTTAAGGTGGATGCAGTGGGCGTAGTAGAAGCGGTCGCCCAGCAGGTCGTGACGGCGGAACCACTCGGCGGGACGGCAGCCGTAGTGCTCCTCCACAAAAGCCACCTCGCCGCGGCTTTCCGCCAGGTGTCCATGCACTTTGATGTCCAGCTTTTCGGCCAGATCGATGGTAGCACGGACGATTTCTTCCGTTTCATAATAGGCGATGCTGGGGCCGATGCCGACCTGACACATCGAGAAACGGGAAGGATCGTGGTACTTCTTTACCAGGCGCTCGGCATCGCCCATAACGCCTTCGATGCTGTCCACCACCTCGGGAGGGACAATATCGCTGGTGACGGAGTGATAACTGCGCACCGGATGGAAGCGGATGCCCAGTTCCTTGGCCGCTTCAATCTCGGCATCCACCAGGCAGGTAACGCCGACGGGGTGGGGGTACCACAGGTCATTGGAGGTGGTGATACCGGTTTTCAGTCCCTCGCCCAGCGCCACATACACACCGGCACGGGCTACATCAGTGTTCAGGTCCTTATAGATCTCGTACATGGTGGTGAGCCATGGCTCCAGGCGCAGGCCTTGAGTGGCCTTGATATTGCGGATAAGAGTCTGCCAGGTGTGATGATGTGTATTGACAAAGCCGGGCAGGATAACGCGGCCGCTGGCATCTACTACTTCATCGATGGTGACGGTATCGCCAAGGGTGTCCTTGAGGTTTTTGCCGATGGCCTTGATCTCTTTGCCGCTGATGAGCAGATCCGCATGACGGTAGCGGCGGCGCTCCTCATCCATGGTGATGATCCAATCGGCATTCTGATACAGTACGGTTTTCATAATGATTTCTCTCCTTTCGCCGGATCAGGCAGCCTTTTCTTCCTTTTTCTCAGGCAGGATGAGGCTGAGAACAACAGCGGTGATGGCGGTGCCGGGTACGCCGCTGAGCAGGCTGGAGGCCCAGAAGGGCAGCGCTGCCAAAGCATCAGGAGCCGCGCTGAAGCCAACGCCGACAGCCAGAGAAATGGCCACGATGGTGGTGGTACGGGCCGTGAGCGGGCCGCCATTATGGATGACATTCATGCCGGAAACCAGGATGGTGCCGAAAGCGGAGAGGGCCACGCCGCCCAAAACAGCGGAGGGAATGCAGGAGAATACAGCGCAGAGTTTGGGACAGAGACCGCAGAGACCTACTACACCGCCGGCGATGGCAGTGACATAGCGGCTGGTAACACCGGAAAGACCGCACAGACCGATATTGGCGCTGCCGCTGATGACGGGAACCATATTGAACATGGAAGAGATAACGCTGCCAACGCCCTGGGCCAGTACGCCGCCCTTGGTCTCATGGCTGGTGGGCAGGCTGTTCTTTGCCAGCATGGAAGCGGTGGTCTGGTCGCCCATCAGTTCAACCAGGGCAATGAAGCACAGGATGGAGATGGAGATGATCGGGCCAAGCTCAAACTTGATGCCGAAGTGCAGGGGCTGGGGAATACGGATCCAGGCCTCCTCGCCAATGGGGGAAAGATCCAGCTTGCCAAAGGCGGCTGCCGCGGCGCTCATAACCAGAATGGCAATGAGGGGAGAAGCCTTGGAAAGGAAGTTCTTGCTGCAGAAATGGTTGAGCAGGACCATGATAATGATGGTGCCGGCAGCCAGCAGCAGGTTAATGGGATCGCCGTAATCAGCGGAGCCTACACCGCCCGCACAGTAGCCAATGCCAACGCTGCAAAGGCTGAGGCCCAGGGCCATAACGACCGCGCCGGTGATATAGGGCTTGAACAGGATAGAGAGCTGCTTATGCAGGCCGGTCCACAGAATGGTGGTGATAATGCTGCCGACGAGGCAGGCACCAGTGAACGCCGCCAAACCGTACTGGGCGCCCAGCGCAATGCCGGGGGCAACGAAGACGAAGCTGCACTCCAGCGGGATGGGCAGGCGCGCGCCAATGGGGCCAACGCCGATTGTCTGCAGCAGGGTGGCGATGCCGGTGACGAGCAGACAGCCGGCCACCAAAATGGTGATCTCGCTGGCGGAAAGGCCGATGCCGGCGCCAATAAGCAGCGGAACGGGCAGAACATTAAAAACGAGAACGACGATTTGCTGGATACTCAGCGGGACCGTTTCTTTGATGGGCGGGCAGTCATTCAGACCGTAGCCGACGGGGATCTTTGACATAGGGGACAACTCCTTCCAAAACATCAGATCTTTTTGTAACATCAAGCGCTTGCTTCTTAATGTAACATTGATTATCTGTTACATCTGCATCTTAGCAAGGATTCGTCAAGATTTCAACAGTTTTTTGCGCTTCCGCCAATATTTCAGCGGAATGGACAACTTTTTAATGTAACATTTGTTCATTGTTACATTCATATCAAACAAAAGCCGGAGAGCTGCGGCCCTCCGGCTGGAATTTACTTCATAATGAAGAGCTTTTTGGGGCAGAGGGAGACGCATAGGCCGCAGCCGCTGCAGGCGGCGGCATCGACGGTGATACCCTCCGTCCCCTGAGAAATGGCATCGTACAGGCAGGCGCCCGCACAGCGTGCTCGGCAGCCATCGGGGCAGGTGCCATCGCAGGGAGCGGCCATTTTGACCCGCAGCAGGCGCTCTGGCAGCTCCTCAAAAGCGGTAAGAGAGGCGAGTGCGTTGCCGCGCAGCTCATCTAGGGAAGAATAGCCCTTTTCCCGCAGCCAATCCTCCAGCTTGCGCAGTGTTTCGGTGATGTGCCCATAGCCCCGCAGCATGATGGCGGAGCCCATCTCCACCGCAGTGGCGCCCATCATCAGGAACTCGATGATGCTGTGCCAGTCCTCCACACCGCACATCGCGGCGATCTCACAATCGGCCAGCTGATGCAGTACCGCCGTTGCCGCCAGCGAGAGCGGACGCAGATGGCTGCCGGTGCAGCCGCCGATGGCCGCCATTTCGCAGCGGGCGTTTTCAATATCCACGCCGTTGATGCCCTCCAGCGATTCAATGGCACTGATGGCACGGGCGCCATTTTGGGTGATCTGGCGGGCAAAAGCGGGATTGAGCGCCGCATGGTGCGGCAGTCGCACCATAACGGGGATTTCCACCGCCGAAGTGACGCTGCGCACCATTTCCCCGACCTCCTCCGGCCGAATACTGATATCCTCCAGCTTGGTGCCGATGGGGGTAAAGCAGCACAGCTCCAGCGCATCTGCACCTAGGCGCTGCATGCGGCTGGCCAGGTACCGCAGCTCGGAAGGGGTCGTTCCCCGAATATTGCAGATGAGGAAGGCGTTGCCCTTTTGCAGGCGCTCTACCTCCTGCTCCACATCCTCCAGCGTCATGGTGCTGTACAGGGTGGTATTGTAAACTTCGCCCTGACGGTAAAAAATACGCGGGCTGACGATATGGCTTTTTTCCAGGGCGATGGTCTCGGTAACAACGGCCGCCGCACCGGCGTCAATGGCCTTCTGCATGGCGGCGGCATCACGACACCAGGGACCGGCTGCCGCTATAATAGGATTTTTGAGCGGCAGGCCCATAAAATTGACGGATAACAACGACATTTTGTACCCTCCTTACTCAAACAACTCGTAGATCTCTTTGCGGTTGCCGCAGCTGCGGCGGATCTTGAGCTTGGATTTCAATACGATCTCGTGGGTCTCCACCTGGTACAGCGCGCTGTCCTCGATGAGCTCGATGAGGCGGCGGGCTGCCACCGCACCCAAACGCTCCAGCGGGTGCTCCATGGTGGTCAGCGCCGGGGTAATGACAGCGGCAGCCTCACTGCCGGTAAAACCAGCAACAGCCAGTCCCTCTGGCAGGGGAATATTTTCCTCCCGTGCAGCCTTGATGACACCCATGGCCAGCTCATCACTGACAGCGAAGACGGCCTGCGGCGGCTCCTCGGTCAGTATTTCCTCGCGGCAGATGCGGTAGCCGCCCACTACGCTGTCCTCCGACTCCAGCACACGGCACTGGCGGTCGGTCAGCCCCAGCGCGGCCGCCGCCTGCCGGTAACCGGCAGTGATGGCGGCCTTTTCGGGGGATTCTCCGCTGCTTTGCAGCAGCCAAATGGAGCGGTGGCCCATAGTATGGAGATGTGAAACCATCTTTTCTGCGGCGTCCCGGTAATGGATACCGCAGATATTGCAGTTTTCCAATCGATCATAGCTGCCCAGCAGCACTACCGGCAGCTCGGCAGGCAGCGCCTCCGGTGGTAGAGAGGGCTCCCCGGCGATCAGCATTCCGAGGGGCTTTGCCGCGGCGGCAGCCTGAATACAGGCTGCTATTCCTTCCGAAAGGGGAGAGAACTCCACCAGGTTGACCAGAATCCCCTTGGGCGCCAGTACCGACTGCACCCCCGAAAGCAGGGTTTGTGCCCGCTTGGCCGCGGGAACGATGAGGGTGACGGCCCGCCGCCCGCGGTTGACTGGCTTGGGGTTGTAGTTGTATTTTTCGATGATGGTCTGCACCCGTTCGCGGGTCTCCGGCAGCACCGCCTCCGGGTGGTTGATGACACGAGAGATGGTGGCAACCGAAACACCGGCTTCCTTGGCCAGTTCGCGGATATTCACGGGCAGTCCTCCTCTCTGTATGCTTCTTTTTTTATTGTAACATATTTCGGTATGGCAAGTAAACTGTGGATTAAAGGGGCAGGAGAAAAGGGATTTTGTATTTGTTCATTCTTCCACCGGCAGCACTAGCCGGGAGCAATATCGTTGGGGATCAATCTCCCGCCCGGTGTAGGGTGCCACAATGCCAAGGATGCGCGGGGCCCCGGTGGGGGCAGCTCCCTGGCCTTTACCTCACGGCTCAGGGTCAGCCACGCTTCATCCTCACCGGCGTAATCGCCGCAGTACAGCACTGAGAGCACCCGGCACTCCGGCAGGGTCACCGTGATTGGTCAATCCACTACGAGCCAGCGCTATAATGGAATTACAGCTATCGATGGATTTACCATTGGTAATAGCATTGTTACCGCCACAGGGACCTCCTATGGCATTTATGCGAATAGTTATAATAACTGTGATATCCGTGGCAAGGATACCGTGATAAAGGCAACCTCTACGGGCGGTGAACTGGCTGTTTACTCGCAATACCCCACAGCCTATTATCCTTATTATGGGAGTATCAACCTATATGATGATCTGTGCGTTACTGTTTCTCTTCGTGGTTAGCGAAAGCTAACTGGCTGGATTTAGAAAAGCCGCCCTCCGGCAGCATCAATGGAAAGACCTATTGCAGCGCAGCGGCTTATAAAATGCAATAGAATCAGCAACTCCCCCGACCAAATGATCGGGGGAGAGATTTTATTCTTTCACCAGCGGCAGCGTAAGGGTGGCCTGCGGCATATACAGCACCTTGGGGTGGTCATATTCCGCCAAAACGGTGCGGATGACCTCATTGAGCTGTTCCTTGGGGTAGCACTCCACATTTACTTCAGCCATGCGCTTTTGGTCCAGCGCGGTGATGAGGATCAGCCGGCAGTGGGCCTGGCATTCTCGGACCTTGTAGCAATTCAGCCCGCCCATATTCACCTTGCGCTTCAGCTCCGCCACCACGGAGTCCTTATCGGGATAGCGGCCCAGCCATTCCTCAAAGGGATCGTCCATCTCCTTGCTGCATCCCTCGGGACACTCCGCCAGGCAGATGATGACGCCGCCCTTTTTCACGGCACGGCTGGCATTGTAGAAGCCCTTTTTGCTCTGCCGAAGGTCAATATCCTTAGGGAATCCGCCGCAGGAGGCAATGACGATATCGGGCCGTTCCGGGATGGGATAGAGATAGAAATCCTTGGCCAATTCAGCGCCGTGCAGGTAGGCTTCCCGCCAGTGGCCGGCCACCGCCTGGTAGATCATCCCGTGGTCATCGCAGATGACATTCAGCAGGTAGGCGGGGTGGGTAAAGGCGCATGCCTCCATAAAGTCCAGATGAACGGGGTTGTTTTCCAGCACACCGGCCTGGGCATTGGGGTCAATGACCATCTTGTGGTTGCTGAGGATGGTATCCTTGCGGGCACAGCCGGGGATGATATCCTTGCGTCCACCGCCAAACCCGGCCATGTGGTGCACCAGGATACCGCCGGTAAGGATGAGCTTATCGGCTGCCATGGCGATTTTATTGGCCCACACCTCATGGCCGTAGCTGGTGGTGCCCACCAGCTGGCAGGGGGATTTCTCACAGTCGTGCTGCACTACGGTTACACGGCGGTAAATATCCTCGGTGATGAGGCTGCACATCTGCTCCTCGGTCATGGCGCTGTGCATCCCGTTGGCAAACAGAATGGTGATATCCCCGTCCGGCACGCCGGCCTTATTCAGCTCCCGCACCAGGATGGGGATATAAATGTGGCTGCGGGTCAGGCGGGTGATGTCATTGGTGAGGATACATACGGTATCCCCGGCATGGATCTCCTCGGCCAGCAGCCCGGCTCCAATGGGATGGGCCAGCGCGTCCTCCACGATCTCCTCCTCCGAGCGAACGCCGGTGGGGTGCTGCTTGGGCAGCAGGATGCTGAGGTCAGTCCCTTCGGGGATCTCGATATCCAGCAGCTCGTGGCCGTACTTTACCTTATCTTTCATGGTGTGTCCTCCCTGTCTTAGCGGTGAATATGTTCAGCGGTCAGGCGGCCCATTTCCTCGGTAGTCACCTTGGTCAGCCCACGGCCCTCCAGGTAGATATCCGGGGTGCGGTAGCCCAGGTGCAGCACCTCATTGATGGCCCGGTCGATGGCGGCGGCTTCTTCCTTCAGCCCCAGTCCGATCTCCAGTAGCATACCTACCGAAGCAATAGCGGCCAGGGGATTGGCAATGCCCAGCCCGGCAATATCAGGTGCTGTGCCATGGATGGGCTCAAAGAGCCCGAAGCCATTTTCATTGATGGCCGCGGAGGCCAGCATCCCCACCGAGCCGGTGGCCACCCCCGCCTCATCCGAGAGGATATCACCGAAGATGCTGGTGGTCAGCATCACATCAAAGCGGGAGGGATTGCAGGTCAGCTCCATAGCGGCCTTATCCACCAGCAGGTTGGTCAGCTGCACATCAGGGTAATCCTGCGCTACGCGGGCCACCGTTTCCCGCCACAGCCGGGAGCTTTCCAGCGCGTTGGATTTATCAATGCTGGTGACGCTCTTGCGGCGGCCCTGCGCCAGTCGGAAGGCATGGCGGGCTACCCGCTCCACCTCAAATTCGCTGTAACATTCCACATCGTAGCCTTCCCGACCACGGGCGCCCTCCCGGGTGCCCTTTTCGCCAAAGTAGATACCGCCGATGAGATCCCGCACCAGCAGCAGGTCCAGTCCGCGGTCCAGCACCTCGTTTTTCAGCGGGGAATTTTCCCGCAGGTCGGGGTAGAGCTTGGCCGGGCGCAGGTTGCAGAAGAGATTAAAGCCACGGCGCAGGGCGGCTAGGCCGCTTTCCGGGCGCTGGGCCCGGGGAAGGTGGTCCCACTTGGGCCCGCCGGCCGCACCAAACAGAATGGCGTCGCATTCCCGGCAGAGCTCCAGTGTTTCCGGCTGGATGGGCACGCCGTAGGCATCAATGCAGCAGCCGCCTACCAGGCGCTCCACCTTATGGAACTGATGTCCGTAAACCTCGCCGATCTTATCCAGCGAACGAACCGCTTCCCGGATGACATCTACGCCGATGCCGTCGCCGGGGATCACAGCAATTTTATACTCCATGATGATTCCTCCTTGCAATATCAGTCCGCAGTCACGGTGCGGGGATCTGTGATGACACCGGTAAGGGCACTGGCGGCCGCCGTGGCGGGGCTGCTAAGATAAATAAGAGATTTTGTGGTGCCCATCCGTCCGATGAAATTGCGGTTATTGGTGCCCAGTACCACCTCGCCATCGCTCATCAGGCCATAGGGCTGGCCGCAGCACAGGCCGCAGCAGGGATGCGCCACCATGGCGCCGGCCTCCACAAAGGCACGGATGTACCCCAGCCGCATGCACTGGCGATAGATGCCGATGGAGGCGGGAATGATGATAAGCTTGAGATAGGGGGCCACATGGTGCCCCTGCAAAATGCGGGCGGCCACTGCCATATCCTCCAGGCTGCCATTGGTACAGCTGCCAATGTAGACCTCATTGAGTGGGGTGCCCTGCACCTCCTCTATGGAGTGAACATTATCAACGCCCTGCGGGCAGGAAAGATAGGGTACCAGCTCCTCTGCCCGGTAGTACAGTTCCCGGACATAGTGGGCATCCGGATCGGGATGGATCCAGGAGATCTTCTCCAGCGGCAGGTCAAAGTAATCGGCGGTTTTCTGGTCAGCGGCAAAAAGTGCGGTTTTGCAGCCCGCCTCCAGCGACATATTGGCAATGGTGTACCGGCCGGACATATCCAGCGCGTCAATGGTGCTGCCCACATATTCCAGCGATTTATAGGTGCCGCCGTCGGAGCGCAGATCCTTCAGCACCTGCAGGACAATATCCTTGGCGTACACCCCGGCAGGCAGCTCCCCTTCCACCGTAATGCGGATAGCTTCCGGGACCTTCATCCACATCTCACCGCTGCCCAGGGTGGCGGCCATTTCGGTATAGCCTATCCCGGTGCAGAAGCACCCGCCCCCGCCATAAGTGGGAGTGTGGCTGTCGGTAGCTACCACCACCGTACCGGGCAGGGCATAGCGGTATTCGTGCATCAGGGTGTGAGAGATCCCCTCCCCGGCATGCAGCTTGCGGATACCAAAGCGATCGGAAAGCTCATGCCCCTTGTGGTAGTGGCGGGGGTCGCCGGTGGCCTGGTTGGTGGGGCACAGGTGGTCCAGGAAGATCACAGCCTTTTCCGGGTCGGCCAGGCGGCGGAATTTCATCTCATCCAGCTTCTGTACCACAAAAGGGGTATAGATATCATGTACCATGCACATATCCGGCCGGGTCATGATCAGATCGCCGGGTGCCAGGTGAGAAAGCCCGGTATTTTTCATCAGGATCTTTTCAGCCATGGTGCAGCCCATCTCAGTGCACCTCCTTTTGGACGGATTCGGCGGCTTCGGCCGCTTCATTCAGGGCGCGGTAGCGGGGTACCAGCCCCCCGGCCTTGATGATCTCAAACAGATTATCTGGAATTTGCCGGATGGGAATGACCTGCCCGTTTACCTTCAGGCAGCGGTTTACCTCCACGGTGAGAAGATCCCCTTCCTCGCAGCGGTCATACAGGTCATCCGTCTCAATGAGCAGCATCCCGTTATTGATGCCGTTGCGGTAAAAAATGCGGGCAAAGGATTTGGCCACAATGCATCGCACACCCAGTGCCGCGATGCAGGCTGGGGCAAATTCCCGCGAGGAACCGCAGCCAAAGTTCTTCCCGGCCACAAAGATATCTCCCGGCCGGGCCGCGGCGGCCAGCTCCGGGCGCAGCGGCTCCAGGCAGTGGCGGCTCATCTCCTCCGCGGAGGGCAGCACACCGTACCGCCCCGGGATAATAGTATCGGTATCCACATCATCGGGCAGCTTCCATATCCGGCCCGTAAAAACAGTATCCATAGTTATGCCCTCCTGTTACGCTTGATAAAGATATCCGCTGAGCGCCGCCTGGGCGGCAGTCCGCGCAGAAACCAGATAGACCCGGGAAGCGGGGGTGCCGCAGCAGCCGGAGTAGTGGAAGCACCCGGTAGAGGCCATGACCTCCCCATCCCCGATGACGCCGATGGAGGTGGTCAGGCAGGAGGCGCAGCCGGGATTGGTGACCTGCGCTCCGCAGTCCAGGAATACATCGATCAGCCCTTCCTCCATGGCCTGCAGGTAGTCCGTGTTGGAAGCAAAGCCGATCAGTAGCCGCAGCTCCCGCTGGATGTGATGTCCCCGCAGAATTTCAGCGGCTTCGCGCAGTTCCTCTATCCGCCCGGAGGAGCAGCCCCCGATAAAGCAGGCATCCACCCGGATGTCGGACAGAGCGGTAAGGGGCTGGGCCTCCATCGGATCTTCCGGCAGGCTGCCGGGGAGTATAGCACAGGGTGGATAGTCCTCCAGCTGCAGTGTGGTATCGGCCGGGGCGTCTTCCGCTGTAAACAGGGCGCTTACCGCACCGGCTCGCTGGGCCATCAGACAGAGCGTCTGCTTTTCCGCGCGGGTAAGCCCCCGTGCGGTGTGGTCATGCAGGAGCAGCAGGCGGCCTTCGGCTCCTTTTTTGCCCGCACAGGCCAGCGCAATGTCATAGGCTGTGGCACCGGGGGCAAAGTCCCCCTCCAGCCTGATATGCAGCGGCTGCGGTGCCGGCAGGGTCAGCTCTCCACCCTGCAGCCACCGGGCCAGTTCCTCGGGGGAAAACGCAGCCCCAAAGCACCGATGACACCCACCTGTGCCACATGCTGGCCGCAGGTCACCAGCAGAGAACCAGTTGCCAGCCGCCCCTGCATCAGCAGCTGGTAGCTGATTCCGGCGGACTGGATAAACTCCAGCGAATTGGCCCGGGAAAAATCAATCAGTGCTTTCTGGCGGAAAGCACTCTGGAAGCTCCCAGCGGGGATATCATGGTCAAGAATGACCACCACCTGCGCGCGGCGCGCCGGACTTACCTGCGGTACCATGGCGGGCAGGTCTCCGGAGGGACCATCGTTGATGAGACACCAATCAGGGGATAGTGTGACCGGGGTGCCGGCCGGGGCCTGTAATAGCTGTTGCAAAGCATTCTGTGGCAAGGAACTCACCCTTTCTTAAAATAACTAAATCGTTTTAGCTAATTCGATTATAGTGGGAGTACAATGAATTGTCAACAAAAAATTTCAAGACAGCAAAAACGATTAAGTTTTTCGGGAGGAATTGACTTTCCAGGCGAATTTGGGTAAGATGGAGCTATCACAAAGAAAGGGGGCTTCGCTATGGCAACCATCAAGGACATCGCCCGCATCGCCAATGTATCTCCCTCCACGGTTTCCTTTGTCCTCAATGGCAAAGCGCGGGAGATGAAGGTCTCCCCGGTCACGGAACAGCGCATCCTGGAGATTGTGGCGGCCACCGGCTACCGCCCCAGTAATGTGGCCCGGCGGCTGCGCGCCAGCGCCGCGGAGCGCCCGGTATTGGCGCTGTATTGGCCATTGGACCGCAGGGCCTCCTATGTGGGGCGGCTGTTGGGGGCCTTTCAGCAGGAGCACCTGCGCCAGGAGCTGGACTACGATTTGGTGGTCAATACCTTCCGGGAGGGGCACTTGTGCGAGGAAAAGGGCCTGCACTTCCATAGCCCATACAGCTGCGCTATTTTAGGCGGTCTTTCCCCGGCGGATATGGACGCCCTGGCCCAGCTGGAGACGGATCTGCCGTTGGTGCTGTATAACCGCCGCCAGGCGGGCTTTGGTGCGGTGTATACCGATTATGCCAAGGCGGTGCGGCAGGTGATGGAATTGGCCCGTGCCAAGGGCTGCCGCAGCATCGGCTTTTTGAAGAACCGTTCCAACTTTATGGCGGATAGCAGCCGCATCCGCGATGCCATAACAGCAGCGGGGGAGTATGGTCTGCGGGTACCGCCCCACGCGGTGGTGGAAGCGGAGGATACCTACGAAGGCGGTGCGGTGGGCATCAAAACCATGATGACCGGCGGCTCACTGCCGGAGCTTTTGGTATTTGCATCCGATATTATGGCTATTGGGGCGGCTCACCAGATGCAAAAGGAAGGCATCCGCATCCCGCAGGAGGTGGGGCTTATCTGCTTTGGCTTGGGAGAGCGCCAGCAGGCGCAGTACTGTACCCCGCCGCTTTCGGTCATCGAAATGCCTACCGAGGCGATGACGGCCGGTGCCGTTCAAATGGCCGCAGAGATGATCCGCAAGGGCGCAAATGCCGCCGTGGTGCGCTCCTACGAGCCGGTGGTCATCTTCCGGGAATCTTTCTCCCTGTGAAAAACATGCGGTCGAAAAGACCAATGCCAATAGCATATTCATAAAAGAGAGCCGTAACGGAAAGACGATCCGTTGCGGCTCTGTAATTATTTATTTTAATACTTTCGATTGACAAGAGCACATACGGCTTTTGCGGGTATAAATACCGCCCGATATTGCGCGTCGCGTTGATAGGCGCCAGCCTGCCTGCCGCTTCGTGCTTCCTCGGACGCCATTTTCTCCTGCGCGAAAACCGGATGATGACAAGGAAGAGGACGCCGGCATACTGGCGTATGTCAAGGACGATGACGCAGTCAGCGCCGATTTTCACTTGGGGTCCCTGCAAAATCGTAAGACCTTGCAGGGAAAGGAGGACGCACCGTAGCGGGGAGGGCTGCCCGAAGCAAAGCGCAGGGTCAGCACGACAGGAGCGCAGGTTGCGTCCGATGCAAAAGCGTGGGTGTCCTTGTTAAGCGAAGGGAAGAAAGTCCGCAATAAAGTAAACATCCCCCGGTCGGGGGATGTTTACTTACGAGATGGGAAAAGCTAGGAGCTGAGAAGCCAAACGCGAACAAATGTTTCACGTGAAACATTTTTAATTGCTATCCGCAGGGGCATTTTCCGGCGGGGTAAAGGATTCCCGAAGCTGGACCTGTGGCTCCATTTCCACATGCAAGGGGGCAGCTGGCAGCTCCCGGATGAGGCGGAGCAGCAGGGCAACGGCCTGCCGGTCCACCGTCTGCGGGATGGTGATGCAGCTGAGGGCTGGATTCAGGCAGTGGTTCATTTCCGGTTTGCGCAGCCCAATGCAGAGCACCTCGGTATCCTGTGGGACACGGATGCCGCTGCGAGCCAGGGTATACAGGCCACCTTGGGCCATGCTGTCATTCTCGTAGTAGATGACACGGGGGCGCTGGCGGAGAACGCAGTATTCCTCGGTGGCGGCGGCCCCGCCCGCAATGGTGGGCGCGGCCTGGAAGGTCCATTCCGGCTGGATGCGGATGCCCAGCTGCCGGCAGGAATTGAGGAAAGCCTTGGTGCGCTGGCTGGTGCCATCATAATGGTCGCCGCCCCGGATGACCGCGCATTCCCGGTAACCCTTTTGGTGGATGAGGGCAGCGGCCTGGGAGCCGGTTTGGGCGTGGTTTACCCCGGCGGTGGAATACTTCCGGCTTTCGGCATTGATGAGAACAAGAGGGATGGAAATATCCGCATTTTCCAGCTGAATGAGATCCTGCTCGCCGGCCCCGCCGATGATGACGCCATCGTAGCGGCCCTGCAGGATAGGGGAGAGCATCTCTCCCAGGCGGCCGCTGAAATAGGTTTGGATGAGCAGCTCGTAGGGGTCGGCGGGTTCCTGCTCCTGCTGGAGGATACTGTAGAAATTATACAGTCTATCGCCCAGTAGAGTGGTGCGGTGATCCAGCGGCCAGTACAGCGCGATGGTGAGACGGCGCCGGCCGGCCCGCAGCAGCTGCGCCCCGCGGTCCGGGCGGTACTGAAGCTGCTGGATAGCTTCGGCAACGCGCTGCTGGGTGGCGGGGGAGATGTGCATTTCATCCCCGCGGCCGTTGGCAACGATGGAAGCGGTGGTGAGGGAACATTGCGCCAGCGCGGCGACATCTTTGAGGGTGGACATGGGCAGGCTCCTTTCGGGGGGTCTTTCTTTTAAGTATAGGGCAGAAAACTAAAATATCAAGTAAAAAGTAATAATTTTAGTAAAATTACATTGGACTAAAGTAAAGAACTGTGGGAGCGGCATTTGTGAAAGCCGCTGAAATTAGTGGGAATAGCTTGCAAAATAGGTCAAAAGATGATTCAATAAAATTACATTAACGATTTAGCAAGCTTCTCGACACTCTAAAACGACAAAGGATGTATGCAGAGGATGCTACTACAAGGGATAAAGAGGGCGCTCCGCAGCGGGGAGGGCCCTCCGGAATAAAGTGGAGGATCAGCCCGACAAAAGCGGAGGGGCGCCCGATATATGGCACGCAGCTTAAATAAAGCCAAGAAAAAAAGAAAGAAGGCAGAAATAGCATGGCAGAGAATATTGTATTTCAGATCCTGCGCTCCCACCTGATGGAGGGTGAGCTGACGCCAGGGACCCCCATCGCCATCCGAGTGGACCAGACCCTGGGACATGACCTGACCGGTATTATGGCGGGGCAGACCTTCCTGGCGGTGGGTGCCGACCGGGTGCAGACTGAGGCCAGCGTATTTTACTGCGACCACAACACCCTGTGCGTCAGCGGAGAAAACGCGGATGATCATCTGTTCCTCAAGACCGCGGCGGCCCGCTTTGGGGTGTATTTCTCCAAACCCGGCAATGGGATTTGTCACTTTTTGCACTGCCAGCGCTTTGCTAGGCCCGGTAAGGTGATGCTGGGCGCCGACAGCCATACCCCGACCTCCGGGGCGCTGGGGATGCTGGCCATTGGCAGCGGCGGCTTGACGGTGGCAGAGGCGGCACTGGGGCAGGGCTTTAGGATGAATGTCCCCAAGGTGATGGGGGTAAAGTTGGCCGGCCGGCTGCATCCTGGCGTGACCGCCAAGGATATCGCGCTGGAGCTGCTGCGGCAGGTAAGCGTCAAGGGCGGCATTGGATACATTGTGGAATACTGCGGCGATGGAGTGAAGGAACTTTCCATCAGCGAGCGTCAGACCATTGCCAATATGAGCATCGAGATCGGTGCGACGACCGGCATTTTCCCCAGTGATGAGCGGACGAGGGAGTTCCTAAAGGCCCAGCGGCGAGAGAGCGACTATGTGCCGCTGCAGCCGGAGGAGGGAGCAACCTACGACAAGGTGGTGGAAATCGATTTGGACCGGCTGGAGCCGCTGGTGGCGGAGCCCTCCATGCCGGATAAGGTGTGTACGGCCCGCAAGGCAGAAGGTGTGAAGCCGGGTTCGGTATTTATCGGCAGCTGTACCAATGCTTCCTATTCCGATATTGCCCGGGCGGCGTGCATCCTGAAGGGGCATAAGGTGCATAAGGATATTGACTGCACAGTGGCGCCCGGCTCCCGGCAGGTGCTGGCGCAGCTTATTAAGGACGGGGTGTTGGCGGATTTGGTGGAATCCGGCTGCCGCATCCTGGAGTGTGCCTGCGGACCCTGCATCGGGGTGGGGCAGGTGCCGCCCCATAATGGCATTTCGGTACGGACCTCCAACCGGAACTTCCCCGGCCGGTGCGGCAGCAACGATGCCTATGTTTACCTGGCCAGCCCGGAGACCGCGGCGGCCACAGCAGTGACTGGGCATATCACTGATCCGCGCGACCTGATGGATGTCAGCGTATTGGCAAAGATCCAGGAGCCGGAGGCGTATATTATCGATGATTCTTCGCTGATCGCGCCCGAAGAAACCGCCGACCGCCACGCAGTAGAGGTCATCAAGGGACCAAATATCTCCGAGCTGCCGATGCGTGGCCCGGTGCGGGAAACCATTGATGCCGGGATTGTGCTGAAGCTGGGGGATAACATCACCACCGATGATATTATCCCGGCTGGGGCCTCCATCCTAAAGTACATCTCCAACATTCCGGAATTTGCGAAGTATACCTTCTGCTATACCGATCCGGACTTTGTGGACCGGGCCCGCCGCATGGGGCACAGCGTCATCGTGGGCGGGGAGAACTACGGACAGGGTTCCAGCCGGGAGCACGCGGCCATGCTGCCAATGTGCCTGGGCGTGGAGGCGGTCATCGCCAAATCCTATGCACGGATCCATAAGGAGAACCTGTTCAATTACGGCATTCTGCCGCTGATTTTTGAAGACCCGGCGGACTATGAAAAGCTGCAGCAGGGTGACCGGCTGGTGCTGGAAAATGTGCCGGAGGGTATCCGGGCGGGACGGCTGACGGTAACCGTACCGGAGCGTGGCCTGACGCTGACGGCGGTGCTGGAGGCTTCTGACTACGATAAGAACCTGCTACTGGAGGGCGGCGCGCTGAACCACCTGGCCAAATTGCAGAAACGCTAAGCGAAAAAAGAAGCTCCCGGCCGGAAGGCTGGGAGCCTTTGTACTGCTTCATTTTGGCGCAGTATTGGGATGCTTTGATAAAGCAAGCCCCCGGCTTATGAACCGGGGGCTTTTCATTTTAACAGACTCGGTAATCGCTGGCGGCAAGGGGGATATCCCCGCCGTGTCGGCGAAAATATTCCAGCAGCAGCTCGGACATTTCGTGGGGGATCTCCCGCACGACCGGACAGCCGACATAGCAACCGTAGCCGCCGGTGCCGCTGGCACGGTAGCTGTTCAGGCAGATGGTGAATTCATCGGTATCGGCGACCGGGTGGCCATCGACCAGGAGAGAAACGACCCGCTGACCGACTGGCCGAGAGATATCATAGGCATAGGATACCCCGGCATAGTAATCGTAATTGTAGTGCTCCACCTTGGGCTCCAGGAAGCAATCCGAGACCCGCAGGGTATTATCCTCTCCACGGGTGAAGTAAGCGGCGCTGCGCTCCATAGCCTGGCGCAGCACAGCCCCGGTGATGCGCAGCACGGTGAGGGTATTGGTATAGGGGTAGGCGATGAGAAGATCCCGACGGCGCACGACCTGCGGCAGGCCGGCCACATCATTGGCCAGGCTGGCGGCGGAAAGCTGTGCCCCGCTGACCTCCAGCTGAACGGCATTGAACAGGTCGGCCAGGCCGCTGCCCTCCGCGGCCATTTTTAGGGGAGCATCCGGCAGCAGCGGGTGGGGCAGGTGACCGACCACCTGATCCAACCAATCCTGCGCGCCATGTTCCATCTGAGCAAACTGCCGCAGCCACTGGGGATGGCAGGCTCCGCCGGCGGGGATGGTGTGGCTGGAAAGCCGCTTTTCCGTACCGGAGACGACGGCCTCGATCCGCAAAAATTCCTGGCCGCGGTCGGAGGGCTGCACCACAAAGGTGCCGGAGACCATCTGCCCGGGGACCGACATGTGCTGGTGCCCGGTAAGCAGGATATCAAAATCGAGCTCTTGACAGATGCGGTAGGCGACATTTTCGTGGGTGGAGGAAAGCACCCGGCCGGTGGTAAGATCCCGCTCGAACCCACCGTGATAGACGCAGAGGTTGAGGTCGGTTTTGCCGCGGAGCTCTTCCAGTGCCGCGGCTGCTGCTGGAATGGGATCGGAGATGGTGATGCCGGAAAGATGCTCCGGCCGTTCCCAAATGTTCACATAGTCGGTGACGATGCCGACGATACCGATGCGCAGACCGTTTTCCAGCGTATGGATGCAAGCCGGGAAGCGCACCCCGGCGCCGTCCCAGCGGATATTCTGACAGACGCAGCGGGCCCGCAGGGCGTTCAGGTAGCTTTCCAGGTAGGGCATGCCGTAGTTAAAATCGTGGTTGCCCAGTGTGACATAATCGTAGCCGCAGCAGTTCATCATCTCGGCAAAGGGGGCGGCATTTTGCAGGGTATCGTGGCAGAAGGCCCCCAAAGGGGAACCCTGCAGCAGGTCGCCGCCATCAATGATGAGAGTGTTGCCATCGCGGGTGAAACGGCTGGCGCACTTGAACAGGCCGATGTTACGCTCCTCCCGGCTGCGGTAATCGGTGGGGTAGATATAGGCGTGAAGATCGGAAGTGAAAAAGATGGTGAGTTTTTTACTTTCCATAGTTACCCCCGTGCCAGCCGGACGCGGATCTTGGCGGAAATGGCCTCGATGATGAGCACCAGGATGATAAGCCCCAGCAGGATGGCACCGACCTCATTCCAGCGGTAGCTGCTCATGGCAAAGATAAGCGGTGCACCGATACCGCCGGCCCCGACAAGGCCCAGTACGGTGGCATCGCGCAGGTTCATATCAAAGCGGTAGATGATGGTGGAGGTGAAATCGGCGGTGAGCTGCGGCAGGATGCCGTAGCGGATCTTCTGGAAGGTGGTGCAGCCGGCGGCATCCAGAGATTCCAGGATGCGCTTATCCAGGTCCTCGATGCTCTCGATGAACATTTTGGAGACCATGCCGATGGAGCACAGCGACATGGTGAGCAGGCCAGCAAAGGGCCCTGGACCGGTGACGCGGATAAACATAAGCCCATAAACAAAGGCGGGAACGGTGCGGATAGCGGCAATGATCATGCGGCCGATGAGCGCAATGGGCCGGGGGACCAGGTTGCTGGCGGAAAGAAAGGAAAGCGGCAGCGAGATGACAGCGCCGACGATGGTGCCGAGAAACGCGATGCAGAAGGTTTCCAGTAGCAGGTAGGGAACGCCATTGGTGCCCAGGGTGAACAGCAGCTTGGGGGAGGGGTGGAAGATGCCGGAGAGGATGTTCTTGGCGACCTCCAGCCCGTTGCCGGTGGGATTGCTGACCCGGACAGCTGAAGCGGACCACGCCAGCAGACAGGCCACAATAAAGGCGGCCAGCAGCTGCCAGATCCAGGTTTTGGGCGCGGAGGCATAGGCTTTTTGAATTTTATTCACAGCGGTACCTCCTTTTAAGTCAGGCGCTTGCGCAGGGCATGGCTGATCCCCTCGATGATAAGCACGGTGATAAAGAGGACAATGAGGATCATGCCAAGGCTGTCATATTCGCGCCAGCCGATTTTTTCATTCATGATAAGCCCCAGACCGCCGGCGCCCACATAGCCCAGAATGGAGGCATAGCGGACATTGCCCTCCAGGCAGAAGAGCGAAACGGAGAGATAGGTGGGCAGTACCTGCGGGAATACCGAGGTGACAAAGGCCCGGATACGGGTAGCGCCCAGAGCTTCCATGGCCTCGAAGGGGCCCATATCCACTGTTTCGATGACCTCGAAGAGCTGTTTGCCCACATAGGCAAAGGTAAACACGGCAATGGCACAGGTACCGGCCATGGTGCCGAGACCGAAGATATAGGTAGCGATAAGGGCGCAGACCAGTGTGGGCAGGGTGCGTACCAGGCTGAGGAACAGCCGGACGATGGAAACCACAATGCGGTTGGTGACGATATTGCTGGCGGCGGCGATGGCAAAGGGAACGGCCAACACCGCGCCGATGAAGGAGCCGAGGAAGGACATCTTGATGGTATCCCACAGGGGAGTCCAGATCTTGGAGAGATAGGCGGTATTGGGCGGGAACATGGCCACCAGAATATCAAAGAACTTGCTGCCCTTTTTTACGAGGACGGTGAAATTGAAGCCGGTGATATGGACAGAAACCGCCCCCAGCAGCAGGATGATGAGGAGCACGAGCCATGCACGGCTGCGCTTTTCCTCCACCACAGCGCCGCTGGGCAGGGTGTAACGGCGGGGCTTAAAGATACGGTCGTAAAGGCTCATGCGGTCGCCTCCGTTTCGGCATCATCCCCATAGATGGCATTCAGGACGGCCTGATCTACCTGCTTGGAGGGGCCATCGTAGACGATGCGCCCGGCCCGGATGCCAATGATGCGGTCGGCGTACTCAATAGCGAGCTCCACATGGTGGATATTGAGCAGAATGGAGATGCCCATTTCCTTATTGATGCGGACAAAATCCTGCATGACCTGACGGGCGGTGACGGGATCCAGCGCAGCGACCGGTTCATCGGCCAGGATGATCTGCGGGTCTTGAGTGAGGGTGCGGGCCAATGCCACACGCTGCTGCTGGCCGCCGGAGAGCTGGTCGGCGCGCATATAGGCCTTATCCAGGATGCCGACCTTATCGAGGGACTCCATGGCCTTCATTTTATC
>OLGE01001523.1_pt1 | contig 23450 bp, 20 predicted proteins | sample 1605151 | NCBI WGS metagenome assembly OLGE01 (sample SAMEA3888912, study PRJEB22519) | human gut metagenome | biome: human gut; feature: human-associated habitat; material: faeces | place: Denmark | collected 2010
CCAAGCTCCGGGTGGCAGAAAAGCTATAAAACCTGGCGAAAAAACTTCGTTTTTTCGCGTCTGCGGACGCGAACTCTGCGAGGCTTTTTAGAAGAAGATAAATCCAAGAAAGGAAGAGGAAATCATGGCACAGAAATATGATCGCCGCAGATACGGATATACAGACGGCTCCCTGGCCTATGATCTGGACGCCCTGGCCCGGGAGCGTGCATTAGACGATGCCGGCCGCATGGAGCAGCCGCACCGGGAGCCGACCCCCCAGCCCAAGCGCCAGCCTGTGGCCCGGCCCGTGGCCAAGCCCTCTCCCTTGGTTTTGGCCTGCGCAGTGCTGCTGACGGGCCTGGTGGTGCTGCTGCTCATGGGCTATGTGCGTCTGACCCAGGTGAATACGGATATTTCCGAGATGAAGTCGGAGATCAGCCAGCTGGAGGAGCGCCAGGTAGCCCTGCTGACCCAGTATGAAAAAACCTTTGACCTGGCCACCGTCAAGCGGGTGGCCGAGGAGGCGGGCATGAAGAAGCCCACCAGCGGCCAGGTGGAGTACCTGGAGCTGCCCTCCAGCGACAGCGCCGTGGTGTATCGCGGCGATGCGGGCACAGCCCTTGAAAACATCGTGGACTCCATAGCCGCCGCAGTCTCTTCTGTGGTGGAATATTTCCGCTGAGTCCTCCCATATAGTGAAGCGAGGAGTAAGGGAGTAAGAAGGAGACTTCTTGCTCCTTGCTTTGGTCTCATAGCCACAACGCTAAACCCACCCCATAGGTGCTTCCTATTCCATTCCGTAGGGGCGACCCTTGCGGTCGCCCGCCCGGACTCGTACCGCATTTCATACAATGTGTCATTGCGCCGCCGCCCGCCGCGCCCGAAGACGAGCCGCCGCCCGCCGCCGCGCCCTCGCCCCTTGCGGACCTCCTCCGCCAGGCGAAGGCGCAGATCCAGCAGGAACTCATCGCCCGCCTCGACCTCAAGCGCCTCACCGTCGCCGGCGTCGACCGCGACGGCCTTGAGCGCAAGGCCACGGAGAAGATCCACGAGATCGTCGAGCAGGTGCGCACCGCCGGACGCCTCCCGCCCGGCATCGACGCCGCGCGCCTCGAACGCGAGGTCTTCAACGAGGCCCTGCGCCTGGGTCCGCTGGAGGACCTGCTCGCGGACGACGCCGTCTCCGAGATCATGGTCAACGGCCCCCACCAGGTCTACGTCGAGCGCCACGGCAAGCTCGCCCTCACCGACCTCCAGTTCACCGACGACGCGAGCGTGATGGCCGTCATCGAGCGCATCGTCTCCCCCATCGGGCGCCGCATCGACGAATCGCAGCCCTACGTGGACGCCCGCCTGGCGGACGGCTCGCGCGTGAACGCGATCATCCCCCCGCTCGCCCTCTCGGGCCCCACGCTCACCATCCGCAAGTTCGCCCGCCGCACCCTCACCGCCGAGGATTTCGTCCGCTTCGGCACCTGGACGCACAACGCCGCCGAGTTCATGAAGGCGTGCGTCCGGATGCGCAAGAACATCGTCGTCGCCGGCGGCACGGGATCGGGCAAGACGACCCTCCTCAACCTCCTCTCCGGCTTCATCCCCGCCGACGAGCGCATCGTCACCGTCGAGGACGCCGCCGAACTCCGCCTCGCGCAACCCCACGTCGTGCGCCTCGAAGCGCGTCCCCCGAACATCGAGGGACGCGGCGCCGTGACGATCCGCGACCTCGTGCGGAACTGCCTGCGCATGCGCCCGGACCGCATCATCGTGGGCGAGTGCCGGGGCGGCGAGGCGCTCGACATGCTCCAGGCCATGAACACCGGCCACGACGGCTCCCTCACGACCGTCCACGCCAACTCCCCCCGCGACGTCATCTCGCGCCTGGAGACGATGGTGCTCATGAGCGGCATGGAACTGCCCTCCCGCGCCATCCGCGAGCAGATCGCCTCCGCCGTCGACATCGTCATCCACGAATCCCGCCTCTCGGACGGCTCGCGCAAGGTCGTCGCCATCTCCGAGGTTACGGGCCTCGAAGGCCAGCAGATCGTGATGCAGGACATCTTCGCCTTCCACCAGAGCGGCCTCGACGAGAACGGGCGCGTCCAGGGCGTCTTCCGCCCCACGGGCGCCGTCCCCACCTTCTACGAACACCTGAAGAGCCGGGGCCTCCACCTCGACGCCGCGCTCTTCGACCCCGCCCAGCACCGCGACGTGCGCCTGGAGATCCGGGGACACTGAACGAGGAACCGCCCATGCTGGACATTCCCGCCGAATCCCTTGTCTTCTGGGGCGCCGTCGCCGCCGTCGGCCTAGCCTTCACCGGCTTCGCCGGCCTCTTCGCCGCCGCCCTCCACGAGGGCACGAACGCCTACGCCGCACAGATGGGCGCGGAGACGAGCCGCCAGTTCGAGGACGTCTTCCTCTTCGTCACGCCGAAGAAGATCGCGCAGCTCGGCCGCCTCGCCGCCCTCGCCGCGTTCTTCCTCTTCTTCATCCCGCTCTTCAGCTTCACGAACCTCGCCTCCACCGCCGCCGGCGTCCTCCTGGGCCTCGCCGCCGGCGCCTTCGTCTTCACCCTGCCCGCCCGCTACGTGCGCCTGCTGCGCGCCCGCCGCCGCGTGAAGTTCAACGAACAGCTCGTGGACGCGCTTGGCACGATGTCGAACGCCCTCCGCGCCGGGTTCTCGATCAACCAGGCCTTCGAAAGCGTCGCGGAAAGCGGGGAGAAGCCCATCGCCCAGGAGTTCACCGTCCTCCTCCAGCAGATGCGCATCGGCCTCCCCTTCGAGGACGCCCTCGCCTCGCTCGACCGCCGCGTCGCCTCGGACGATCTCACGCTCGTCTGCACGGCCATCGACATCGCCCGGAAGACGGGCGGCAACCTCACGGACATCTTCGACAAGATCTCCGCGACGATCCGCGCGCGCCTGCGCATCGAGCGCCGCGTGCGCACCCTCACCGCCCAGGGCCGCCTCCAGGGCCTCATCGTCTCCTTCATGCCGCTCGTCCTCGGCCTTGCCCTCTTCGCGCTCAAGCCCGACGTCATGAAGCCCTTCCTCTTCTCGTTCCAGGGCGCCGTCTGCATCGGCCTCACCCTCGTCTTCGTCACCCTCGGCTGGCTCCTCATCCGCCGCATCATCCGCATCGACGTGTAGGTGCGGGTTTACGTGTCACGGTCGCCACATCCGGGCCTTGGCGGCGAGGCGCGCGGGTAGGGCGGAACGGGTCGGCTGGCCCATCACGTAGAGTTCCTTCCCGCGCAGCTTCGACGCGCCGTACTGCGCGAGGAACGATTCGACGGCGGACGCCGAGGCGAAGAAGACGCCGTCGAACGGCGGCAGCTTCGCATCCGGCGCGCAGAAAACGTTGTCGTAGAGGACGACGTCGTCCACCTGCGCCCCCGCACGCCGCAGGGCCCGCGCAACCGCCGGCCCCGCCTTCGCGCTCCGCAGGCGCAGCACCCGCTTCCCCGCGAGATCCCGTTTCCGGATTTCGGCGATGAGGCCGTCTGCCGAGAAGTCGTGCGCAGGCATCACGTCGCTCGCAACACCGAAGGTCCGCAGTTCGGCGTCTGTCCCCGCGCCGCACGTGTAGAAGGCCGGCAGACGGCGGCGGTCGCACGCGCAGGACGCGAAGAAGAGGCGCACGGCGGACGGCGAGGTGAGGACGAGCGCGTCGTAGGCGGCGGGATCGACCATGAGCGGGCGCGGCACGAGGCGGATGAGCGACCAGCGGATCGGGCGGCCGCCCCGGTCCTCGACCGCCACGGCAACCTTCTCCTGAAGCGCCTCCGAACACGTCACGAGCATGCGCCGGCCGCCCCACTCGCCAAGCTGTGGCCAACGGTGCGTCGCCGCCGCCCCGACGAGGAAAAGCCCCGGACGCGCCTCGCCCGCAAGGTTCCGTACCGTGCCGAGCGTCATCGTCCGCACCTCTTCGCCCGGCCCGCCCGCGTCGAGGACGAGCGCGCACGGCGTCTCGCGCGGCCAGCCCTCACGGATGAGCGCCCGTGCCTCGTCCTCCAGGACGCGCGTCGCCATGAAGAGGACGCGCGTCGGGAGATCGCATTCCCCACATGGTGGCTCCGCGACAGGGTGAGGCGTCGCCGCCGTCCCGGCGCGGCGGGGCGTGTAGACGGTGAAGCCGGTGGATTCGCCGCGCCGGGTGAGCAGCAGCCCCGTCCCCGTCGTTCCGGCGGTGAGCGCGCTCACGCCCGGGCGCACGAGGAAGGGAATCCCCAGCGCCGTCAGGGCGTCCGTCTCCTCCGCGAGGCGCCCGAAGAGGCCCGCGTCGCCACCCTTCAGCCTGACGACGCGCCGTCCCTTCCGCGCCTCGTCGCAGATGAGGCGCGTGATGTCGGGCTGCTTCATCGAATGCGCGCCGCAGCGCTTGCCGACGGGAATCACGTGCTGTGCGGACGGCGACGGGGAGATCAATTCCTTTCCCAGGAGGTCGTCGAAGAGAACCGTGTCGGCACAGGCGAGGTCGCGACGACCGGCGACCGTGCAGAGTCCCGCGTCGCCGACGCCCGCCGAGACGAACCGCACGGCCTTCACGAACGTCCGGCGCATCGCCTGGAAGCGCGCGTCGCCCGCGCGGAAGACGACGGCGAGATACCCCTGCGCCTCGGGCGGCGTCAACTCGGCAAGCGGAATCGGAATGAGCGTCACGCCCTGCGGGCCGTCGGGGTAGAGGCGGTTCAGTCCCGCCAGCGCCATCAGCACCGCGTCGAACGTCCCCGCAACGAGCTGGCCGAGGCGCGCGTCGATCGCGCCGCGAATCGGGCACAGCGTCGCCTTGGGGAACGCCGCCGCCGCGTAGGCGCGCCGCCGCTCGCTTGAAATGCCGATCGTGAAGCGCCGTTTCCGCCGTGCCTGTTCAAGCGTCAGACCCGCGCGCAGAACCCAGCTGTCGCGCGGGTCCTCGCGGTTGGGGAGCCAGAACCAGTCGAGGTCGTCTGCCACGCGCGCGGGCAGGTCCTTCGCGGAGTGGATGGCGCAGTCGAGGCGTCCGTCCCGCACGGCCGCGTCGAGGTCGCGCGTGAAGAAGTCGGGCGCGCTCTTCTCGATCGGCGTCGTGAGGTCGCGGTCGCCCGGCGTCTCCACGGCGACGACGCGGTACGCCGTGCCGGGGAAGGTCTGCGCGAGGAACGCGACGGCGCGCGCGGTCTGGACGCGCGAGAGGCGGCTGCCGCGCGCGCCGACGGTGAACGTCGTGGGGGGCCTACGCGCCATGATGCAACACTCCCTTCTGCGTTGTGAAGAAGCCGAAGGCAGCCTTGAGGCGCAGGGCCTCGTCGGCGGCGGAGAGGCAGAAGACCGTGTACGTCTCGCCGCCCGGCGGCACGTCGAGGACGAGATGGCAGGGTTCAGCGCGGACGACCTGCGGCACGTCCGCGAGGTAGGCGCGTCCGAACGGGGTCTCCGGACGGCGGAGCGGCATGTAGGTCGGCAGGATCGTCCGCGCGCCGGGGTAGAGCGTGCGGTCGGCGAGACGGCTCGCCGTGTCGTCCGTGACGTGCTGCTGGTCGAGGACGCACGCCATCCAGACGCGCGCGCGCAATGCCTTCACGAGCTGCGGGAACATCGCATGGTGTCCGTGGTGGTTCATCTTCGCGACGTCCACCGGCCCCACCGCCTCGGCGAGCAGATCCTCGCTCTGCATCTTCGTGCCGTCCGGCAGCGTCACGCGGTCGGAGAAGTCGCCCGCCGTGAAGAAGCGGAACGGACCATATGAGACGACGAAGCCACAGCTCATCCCGTTCTCGTTGAGTTCCTTCGCGCCGCCCTTCACGCGGTCGGCGTAGAGGTCGCACACCGTGCCGTCCCGCCGCACGAAGCGTCCGTTCGCGCAGAGGTTGAACACCTCGAAGCCGGGCCGCGCCCGCGCGGCGTCGAGCTGGCGGAACTGGTCGCGCGCGCCGAGGCGGAAGCGCTCGACGGCCGTTCCCTGTGCGGCGAGGTGCGCGTAGACGGCGCGGATATTGCGGGGCGTGCCGTCGCGCGCGGTCTTCAGGACGTCCAGCGGATCGTCGAAGGTCGGCCAGGCGCGGTCGACGAGGCGTCCGAACCGCAGGAAGCGCGCGGCGTCGGCGAGGCCGCAGAGCCAGTAGTCGCCCGTCGGCGCGGCGATGCGCGCGCCGTGGTAGCGCGCGCCGCCGCCGTGGTCCTCGTGGTAGTGCGAGAGGTGGAAGGTGTCGACGTCGCGTCCCTTCGGATTGACGCGCTGGACGTAGCGGGCCACCCATTCGCCCGCGCGGCGCGAGAGGTCCGGCAGGAGCGGCACTTCGGCGGGCGTGTTGTGGAAACGCATCGAGTCGCCGCAGTCGACGAGGAGCGACGTGCCGTCGGGGAAGAGGTGGAGCATCGACTCGCCGCGGCCCGTGTAGATGAAGTGGACCTGGTAGTGCCCGGGCTGCCAGGCGGCGGCCCCCGTCCAGCCGCCGCGCGCCGCGCGCCCCGTCGCGGAAACGGGCGCGGACGAGAACCCCGTCACCTTCACGGCGCCGGAGGCGTAGACCTCGATGAGCGCATAGGCGTTGTGGGCGAGGCCGCTGCCGATCACGCTTGCCTTCTGCGTGTAGTAGCCGATGCCGTTGATTTCGCGGAACGCCCCCTCGTGGTAGTGCCCCTGGACGACGCACGTCACCTTCCCGGAGGCTTCGAGAACCGCCCGCACCTCCGCCGCGTTGCGGATGCACGTCTCGTCCTCCGCGTCGAGCTGCTGGTGGACGATCGGCACGCAGGGGCCCGGCGCGGCGGTGAGCGTGGCACGGAGAAATTCGACCTGCTCGGATGGCAGAAACGCCTCCTTCCAATTGAAGTTCCCGCGCGCGTAGGGCGTGCCGTCGGGGCGGTAGCAGGCGTCGAGGACGATGAACGTCACGCCGCCGCGCGTGAACGCATAACATCCCCGCGCGCGGTCCTGCCCGGCGTGCGCGACATGGGCGAGGAATTCGTCCTTCGTGAGGTTGTCGTGGTCGTGGTTGCCGAGGACGTGGTAGCGCGGGCCCTTGAACACGGCAAGCGCCGCCTCCATCGCGTCCAGGTAGGCAAGCGACTCGGCGGGCGTACGCCCGAGATCCTTGAAGTCGCCGCCTTCGACGACGAAGTCGGCCCCGAGGCCGTTCATCGCCTCCGCGAACGCGCGCAGCTTGGCAAGCCCTTCGGCGTAACGGCGCGGATCGCCGGGCCGGTCGATATGCGCCGCATAGTGGCAATCGGTGACGTAGCCGAAGCGCACGACGGGCTTTTCATCCTTGGCGACGGCGCCGACGGCGCAGAGCGTCACCGCCGCGCCCGCGCCGCCGATGAACGCGCGCCGGGTGATCGGAGAACGGGAACAGGACATGGGCGAATCGAAATGGATCATTGGAGCACCTGATGCGAATGGCATGACAACCTCGAAAAACGGCGACAGTATACCCCATCGTCTGCCAGACCGTCAATGTCGTAAAACCGCAGAAGGCCGCCGCCCCGCCTCCGCCTCGCCCACTCGCGCCGGGTTCACCAAGGCGTCGATGCGGTCGAGGTACGCCGTCCGGTTCCTCGGAGTCTCCCGCATCACCTCGGCGTAGACCTCCCGCGCCCGCACCACCTCCACGGCATCGCCCGCCGCCGGCGTCTCCACGAGCCGCGCCGCCGGTACGGGATCGCGGAGGCCCGTCATCTGCTTGAGCTTCCGCGCGGCCGCCTTGTAGGCCATCACCGTCTTGTACTTGAGGTAGAGTGCCGGGATGTTCGTTTGGAGCCATGCCTTCACGCCTCCCCGGCGGGCGACGATCTCACCGCTCTCCGCACGCACAAGGGAACTATCGACGTAACAGGCCAGATCCTCCATCAACGAGCCGAACCTAAGAAGGTCCTCGTTCGATCCGCGGACTCTCTCCCACGCCTCCAGCAGCTGTTCCTTCGTCGGGCACGGATTCGTCGTCGTGCGCCTCTTCGCCGCGCGCCGTTCCGCCGCGAGCCGCTGTCGGCGTGCCTTCTCCCGTTCGTAGTAGGCGGAACGGCGCGACGCATGGCGGAGACGGTCGATCCTCCGCGTTGCGCCGAGGCGCAGCCAGCGCGCGAGCGTCCGCAGCAGCCAGACGTCGCCGTCCGCGTAGGCGACGATCTCGCGGATGGACGTGCCACGCCGCAGCCACGCGACGGCAAGCCCCTCCGACGCCTCGCAGAGGTCTCCGAAGGCGCGGCGGCGGTCCTGGATGCGTTTCCGCCGCGCCCGGGAACGGCGTTCGCGCGCGGCCAGGATTTCGCCCAGCAGCGCCTCGTGCCGCCGATCGAAGTCAGGCGAGGCGGCGGAATGAACGGACGCCTCAGGGACGCCGGGGGCGTCTGCCGGGACGACGGTCGTGGAAGGATGTTCAGGCATGGGCCTATGATAACACAGGAACGGGAGAATGACAAGACTACGGTGCGGACGAAATCTTGTTTTCGTTAAATCTCGTCATACTGAAACAAAGTATTCCATTCTGCTACATTTGGCATGATGGAAACCGTACGCATGAGGAAAGCGAGAAAACAGTACGCGCGGACCGTCCAACCAAGACAGTCCGCGCGCAACGCCAATCAAGGCGACAAACTGAACGTTCGTTAGATTAGTGATCAGAACGGCGCGGCCGCCTCGACCGCCGACGCCTGCGGCGGGGGAGGGGGTGGCGTGTTCATTCGATCCTGATCCGGGTCCGAGAACCGGACGACGTACTTCCTGTACGGATCGTCCTCGTCGTCGCCGGGCTTGATCTCCCCGCCGAGGACCTTCGCCTGGCACATCTCATCCGTCGCGGAGACGACCTGCAGGCGGGCAACCTCCTTCTCGGATTTCGTGACCCTGCCGGTCCGGCGGCTCTTCTTGCCCTTCCCCTGCTTCATGACGCGCAGAACCTGGCCAACCTGGACCGTCGGCTTGCCGATGTCCACGTTGACGAGGCCATTCTCAACGTCGGCGATGTAGAACGGCGTCATCTCGATCAGCGCGGCGACGATGAGGTCGCACGCCTTCTTGTTGGCGTCCTGAAGGACCTGTTCCTTGAGGTTCGCCGCGACCGAGGCGTTGCCGTAGCTCTGGGCGCTGATGTTCTTCGACTTCAGCGTCTCGCCCTTCTGGTCGATGACGCGCAGGATCAGTTCGACCTTACCCTGCTCGTGGCTTGTCACGTTGCCCATGAGCGCGTTCTGGCTTTGCGCGGAGGCGACGCCGTACATCGTAACGGACATCTTAACCATCCAGCCGGGCGTCTCGAAGTCATCGATCTTTTTGGCGTTCGCCGCCAATGCCAGCTGGTCGTTCTTCTTGATGGCGTCCGCCATGTCCTTCATGTCCATGACGCGCCACAGGCCCGTCTCGGTCAAGGCGTTGTTCAGCCGGTCGACCAGGCTCTTGAAGTTGGCATTCGGCTGATCCGTCTTGTTCTCGATGTGTTCCGCGTCGATCGACACGAACGGGCGCGGATCGGGGCCGGCCTTCTCGTCTTCATCGTCATCGTCCGCCCAGGCCGGGGAGACGAACAGCGCAAGCGCGGAAAGGCAGCAGGCTAGCTTCTTCATTGTACATTCTCCTTGTCGTGTTACTTCTTGGACGGAATGATCCGCGCCGACGTCCAGCGGAAGACGGAACGGTTCTGCTCGTCGAAATCCTCGACGAGAACCCATGCGCCGTCCTCCTCGACGGGCGCGCCCTTCGCGCCGACAATGCCGCTTCCGACGACCTTGCGCGCAACCTCGTCCTCGCCCGACGTGCCCTTGCGCACCTTGTTGCGGTAGAACTCAACGCGCTGGCCGGCCTGCACGCCGAACTTCGAGCCGATGCTCAGACGGGCAAACTGTCCGCCCTGGCACGTGTCCGTGACGAAGATCGGCGGCCCGAACTTCTGGACATAGCCGTCCATCGCGTTGTTCGCGGCGATCTTGACCGCCTCCAGGAGGAAGGTCTTGTCCAGCGGCGAAGCGGCATCGACCATCTTGTTGTAGACCCCCTCGCCGACAAACGAGAAGATGGGCGTCGTGCCATCCGGCTTGAACAGGCGCACCTCGACCTTGGCCACGCCGTCCCAAAACTTCTGGTTGGCGACCAGATTCCCGGCACCTCCGCCCAACGCCTGGCCGGCCAACCCCGTCGCGAGACTCCCGACGGCGTTCTCCTTCAGCTCCAGGCTCGTGACGTTGTAGGTAAGGCGGTAGTTCGGCGCCTGCACGGCCGCGTCGCCGACGGCCACCATCGCCTGGGCCTCCTCGACGAGCTTGAAGTCCTTAATGGTACCGACCTTCTCGCGCAGCTGCCCCTTGAACGCCAGCGCGACTTCCTTCCGGACGGCGGGATCGTTGCAGAGCGGATGTCCGCCAAACGACTTGGGGCCGAGGAAGATGCCCATTTCGGGAGCCTCCACGATGACAACGGGGCGCGCCGGCGCCTTCATGCGCGCGGCATACGCCTTCTGCGCCTGGGAAGCATAGGCCTGGTTGGACTCGTCGACAACCTCGTCGGCGTCGAGCGAGCGCCCGTTGTAGGACACGCATCCCGCCAGCAGAATGCCCGTACAGGCGGCGGCAAACAGATTTCGATTCATTTTCATTTTCCTTTTCCCTTTCGTTATCCTTATTCTTCTTCGGCCGCTTCCTTCTTCTCCGCGACCTTTTTCATCTTGATCTTGATCTGACCGGACTTGCGGATGTCGAAGCGGATGGATCCGCTCTGCTTGTAGCCGTCCAGATCGACGGTGATTGTATGCTTGCCCTTCATGATCGAGATCTCGTCGCCGATCTCGTGCGAAACGCCGTCAATCTCCAGCGTCGCAGAATCCGCGTCGAATTCCTTGTCCTTCTTCGCGGGGATGACCTTGAACTTCGCCTTGGCGACGAAATAAGCGTTGATACGCCGAGCCGCTTCCTGCAGGGCCTCGTCGATGGCGTCGATGACGAGCGACTTCTCGTCCACGCCGCCCATGCTCGTCTCGCGCTCGGACTTCTCCTTCTTGACATTGCCGGACGTGATGATCTTGCCGCTCAGGGCCTGGACTTCAAACGTCAACCCGATCTTGACGGTCGTGCGCTTCATTTCCGATCCGGCGACCATGCCCTGCATGACCTTGGTCTGCGGGTCGTCGAAGATGAGCTTGATGAAATACGGCGCGACCATCAGGTCGTCGTCGCCCTTCTTCCCCGAAATGAGCGCCGCTTCGTCCGCCTCGCCGCTCGCGTCCATGTTGTGGAAGAACTCGATGCAGTCGGGGTCGAAGCATTCGCCGGCCGCGCCCGCGAACTTGTCCACCGCCATCAGGATCTGGCGACCGAACGCCGTGCCTTCGAGCTTCGCCTTCATCCCCTTGAAGTGCGCCATCGCGTCCTGGTACTGTTTCAGGGCGATCGCCGCCTGAAGACGGTTGTTCTCGTAGCGCGTCCGCCGGTTCGCGCGATCCATCTTCAACGCCTCTTCCGGCGACGCGCTCTGGATGTCCGACTCGCTGAACGGCATGGCCTTCGCCGAGACCGGGATCTGCGGCGGATTCCACTTCTGGACGCGCGTGCTCGGCGTTTCGACCGAGGAAATCTTCAACACGACCTTCTGCACGCCTTCGGGGGCCGTTTCATCCTCCGCACAGGCGCCACAGACCACACAGGCGGCGACAAGTGCCGCAACCGTCAACTTCTTCATCTGGCTTCTCCATGCCCTTGGTTGTCGTTGCACGGTCTGTCGAACGGGCCATTCTCCTTTCCGTGTCGCACCCACTCGGCAATCCAACACAAAAAAGGAAGCCCCCTTTTCATGTTTCGAAGGAGGCCCTGAGATTGCCTTGATAGAAACACGAAAAGAGGGGAAACGCCTTGCGTTCCCCTGCATCGCGTCGTCTATCAGTGAAATTTCTCAGGTTTCCTTCGACGATCACTTTGCAGTTGCAAATTGATTAAGGCATTCGGACGTTGGAAAAGCGCGTCGGCTCACATACGTCGCTTGACGCGCAAGACGCTTCCCGAACTATGTCCGTTCCAAGACGGCCGCATGGTGGACACCACGCAATTCGCCGGAAACGCATGAATTATACAACAAACGGGCGGTCGTATCAAGACCACCCGCTTGCTTTTCAAACATTTCGGGTGGGAGGGACGCAACGGAGCGCGTCCATCCCTTTATTTCGGCCGCGACAAGCGCGGCCCTCCCGTATGGGATAACCGGGACCCGGACGCGACAAGCGCGTCCCTCCCGGAGGTGAACGGAACCCAGACGCGACGGAACGCGTCCCTCCCGGAGGCGAACGGAGCCAGGACGCGACAAGCGCGTCCCTCCCGTTTCAGCGGCTTTCCATCTCCCCGCAGACGTCCTCGAAGGCGTCGAGGAAGGCGTCCACGTCCTTCTCCGTGTGGGCGGCGGAGATGAAGTTGCACTCGAACTGCGAGGGGGCGATGTAGATGCCCCGCTTGAGGAGGCCGTGGAAGATCTGCGCGTAGAGCGCCGTCGAGCAGGCCTTCGCGTCCGCCAGGTCCTGCACGGGCGTGTCGGTGCAGAACGGCGTGAAGACGCCGTTGAAGCTCTGGCACGTGACGGCGAGGCCGTGTTCGGCGGCAAGCGTCGAGACGCCCACCGCGAGCGCGCTGCCCAGTTCGGCCATGCGGGCGTAGGGCGCGTCGCGTTCGAGGACGTCGAGGGTCTTCAACCCGGCGGCGACGGCGACGGGATTGCCGCTCAGCGTTCCCGCCTGGTAGACGGGCCCCGTCGGCGCGAGCTGCCGCATCCACTTCGCCTTCCCGCCCACCGCCGCGAGCGGGAATCCGCCGCCGATCACCTTGCCGAGCGTGATGAGGTCGGGCGTGACGCCGCCGTAGAGGGCCGAGTAGGAAGAAAACCCGAAGCGGAAGCCGTTGATGACCTCGTCGCAGATAAGAAGCGCCCCGTGCTTCTTCGTGACCGCGCGCAGGCCTTTCAGGAAGCCGTCCGCCGGCGGCACGAGGCCCATGTTGCCCGCAACGGGCTCCACGATCACGGCGGCGATCTCGTCGCCCCGTTCCGCGAAGGCGGCCTCGACGGCCCCGAGGTCGTTGTAGGGGACGACGAGCGTATCGGCGACCGCGCCCGCCGTCACGCCGGCGGAGGACGACGCCCCCATCGTGAGGACGCCCGAGCCGCTCTTCACGAGCACCGTGTCGCTGTGGCCGTGATAGCAGCCGTCGAACTTCAGGACGACGCTCCGGCCCGTCGCGCCGCGCGCGAGGCGGAGGGCCGTCATCACGGCCTCGGTGCCCGAGTTGACGGCCCGCACCATCTCCAGCCCCGGCACGAGCGACACGAGCCGTTCGGCGAATTCGACCTCCTGCGGCGTCGCGATGCCGAAGGTGCTGCCGCGCGCGACGGCGGCCTTCGCGGCGGCCACGACCTCGCGGTGGGCGTGGCCGAGGATCATCGCGCCCCAGCTGCAGCAGTAGTCCGTGAGCGTGCGCCCATCGGCGGTGCGGATCTTCTGGCGACGTCCGCTCTCCACGAAGACGGGCGTGCCGCCCACGCCGTTGAACGCCCGCACGGGCGAATTCACCCCGCCCGGGATGACCGTGCAGGCCCGCTTGAACAGAAGCGCGTGATCCATGACGACCGTCCTTCCCTACTTGTATTCGATCTTGACCTTCTCGCGGAGCTCGGCGACGAAGGCGTCCATCGCGCGGCCGCGCGCCTCGTGGCGGAGGAGGTCGCGGATCTGGTCGGCGACGTCGACGAGCGTCTGCGGCCCGCCCGCGCGTTCGTCCGTCTTGAGGATGATGTGGTAGCCGAACGGGGTCTCGATGACGTCCGACACCTCGCCGCACTTCATCGCGAAGGCGGCCTTGTCGAAGGCGGGCACCATCATGCCGGGGCCGAACCAGCCGAGGGAACCGCCCTGCGCGCCGCTCGGGCAGTCGGAGTTCTCCTTCGCCTCCCGGCAGAACGCCTGGCCGACCTCGCCGGGCTCGCCGGCGGCGACGATGCGCGCGCGGATCGCCTTGATCTTGTCGAGCGCCTCCACCTTGTCCGCCTCGTCAAGGCCCTCGGTCTTCACGAGGATGTGCTGGGCGAGCACCTGCGGCTGCGAGACGAAGTCGTCCTTGTGGGCGGCGTAGTAGTCGGCGATCTCCTGCTCGGTCGGCTCGGCGACGCCACTGCAGGCCTGCTGCACGAGCGCGTCCACGCGGCAGCCCTTCACGATCTCGCGGCGGAGGTCGTCCTCGGACATCTTCTGCTGGGCGAGGACGCGCACGAAATTGTCGCGCCCGCCCACCTGGGCGACGATCTCGGCGATCTTCGCGTCGACGGCCTTCTCGTCCACCGGCTTGTCCAGCTGCAGCGCGCGCGCGAGGAGCAGCTTCGCGCCGATCGCCTGCTCCTGGGCCTTCTCGACGAGCTTCGGGAGGTTCGCCTTGATTTCGTCGGGACGCATCCCGTGTTCGGAATAGAACTTCACGAGACGGTCCAGCTCGAACTGCACCGCCTCCTTGGAAATGGGTTCGCCGTTGACGTAGGCCTGCTTCATCTCGATTTCTTCTCCTTTGTTTTCAAAATGTCCTGTCCGCCGTTTCCGCCGCCTCAGCCCGGGGCGAGCGCCCTCTTGAGGATCGTCTCGACGTCGGCGAGTCCGGGTTCCCCGTCGAGGACCTGCTGGACCTTCGCGCGGGCGATGTCCTCGCTGAAGCCGAGCGCGGCGAGCGCGAGCATCGCGTCGCGCAGCACGGCGCCCTGTTCCCGCGAGGTCTCGGCCGTCGCGTTCGCAAGCGCCTCGATGGGGTTGATCTTGTCCTTCAGCTCCACGACGATGCGGGCGGCCGTCTTCTTGCCGATGCCCTTCACGGCGGCGAGGCGCTTTGCGTCGCCCTGCGAGACGGCGAGCTGGAGGTCGCCGACGGTGAGGCCGGAGAGGACCGCGAGCGCGAGCTTGGGACCGACGCCGGAGACGGTCGTCACGAGCCGGAACATGTCCCGCTCCGGCTTCGTCGCGAAGCCGAAGAGCAGCTGCGCGTCCTCGCGCACCTCGTGGTGCGTGTAGAGCTTCACCTCGGCGCCCTCGGCGGGAAGCCGGTCGAAGGTGGACAGCGGGATCGCCGCCTCGTAGCCGACGCCGTGACATTCCACGACGACCCGCGTGATCTCCTTCTCGGCGAGGACGCCCCTCAGGTACGCGATCATGCCAGCGGCTCCCGGTAGCGGAACGGGGCGATGGCCGACGCCCTCTTCGTGGCGGGGTCGAAGGTGATGACGGCGCCTTCGAGCGTGGCGGGGCCCTCCGCGACGTCGAAGCGCGCGGGGATGCCGGAAAGGAATTTCTGGAGGACGGGGCGGAAGTCGCGCCCGATGGAGGAGTACCAGGGGCCCGTCATGCCGAGGTCGGTCTGGAAGGCGGTACCGCCCGGCAGCACGACCGCGTCGGAGGTCTGCACGTGCGTGTGCGTGCCGACGACGGCCGTCACGCGCCCGTCGAGGTAATGCGCGAACGTGATCTTCTCGCTCGTCGCCTCGGCGTGGAAGTCGACGAAGACGGGGACGTCCTTCGGCATCTGCCGCAGCGCGGCGTCCGCCGCGTGGAACGGACAGTCCACCGGACCCATGAACACGCGCCCCAGCACGTTCAGCACGATGAACCGGCAGATGGGCGTCGTCACGAGCGTCCACCCCTTCCCCGGCGCCTCCGGCGGCAGGTTCGCGGGGCGCACGACGTTCGCGAGGCGCCCGATCGAGCCGGGGAACTCCTTCTGCCCCCACGTGTGGTCGCCGAGCGAAATCGCGTCCACCCCCGCCTTGAAGATCTCCTCCGCGAGCGGCACGGTGAGCCCGGACCCCGCCGCCGCGTTCTCGGCGTTCACCACGACGGCCTCCACGCCCAGCTCGCGCCGGATGCGCGGCAGATTCTCGCGCAGAATCCGCCGACCCGGAGAGCCCACCACATCGCCTAGCATCAAAAGCTTCATAGTCAAAAGGGGAAAACGGTTGAACGGTTAGACCAACAGGCGGCGCTCGTCGGGCGTGAGGTCGCGCCACGCGCCGGGCTTGAGATCCTCCGGCAGGCGCAGCGCCCCCACCGCGACGCGCTTCAGCGACAGCACCACGAGGTGCGCCGCGCTGCACATGTAGCGGATCTGGCGCTTGCGCCCCTCCCGCAGGCGGAACGCCAGCACCGCCACGTTGTCGCGTCCGGCGGGACGCACAACCTCCACCAGCACGGGGCGTGTCACATAGCCGTCCGGCATCGCGACGGGGCCGCGCAGGATCCGCAGCTTCTCCTCGCTCCAGCGCCCCGCCACGCGCACGATGTACGTCTTCTCGTGCGCGAAGCGCGGGTGGGTGAGCGCGAGCGTGAGGTCGCCGTCGTTGCTCATCAGGAGCAGCCCCTCGCTCTCCTTGTCGAGCCGCCCCACGGGCACGAGCCGCTCCGGCACCTGGCCGCGCAGGAGGTCGGCGACGGTCTCCCCGCCGAACGGGTCACTCAGCGTCGAAAGCACGCCGGCGGGCTTGTAGAGCATGATCGTGCGCACCCGCTCGCGCGACGCGGCAATCGGGCGCCCGTCCACCTCCACCTTCACGGTCGCGGGGTCGAACCGCAGATACGGCTCCGTCACCACGCGCCCGTCCACGGCGACGCGCCCCGCCTCGATCATCGCCGCCGCGTGCCGCCGGCTCGCCACGCCCGCGTGGCTCAGGATGTTCTGGATGCGCTCGGTCATGCCTCCACGCCCCTGTATTTCCGCACGGCCTCGGCGAAGGCGGGCGTATCGACGAACCCGCAGCTGCGGAACTCGGGACAGAACCCGCGGTAGACGCATTCCGGCACGCAGCAGGCGGCCAGCTCCGGCTCCTTCTCCGCCAGTGCGTCCACGACGAGCCGCCACGCCGCGCGCGTCTCCGGGCTCGCCTGGGCGCAGAGGCGGCGGCGGCTGATGAACATCACCTCCGCCGCGTTCGCGAAGCACTCGTGCTCCACGGGCGCGTCCTGCGCCTTCGCCGTGCGGTCCTCGCCCGTCCGGTCCGTGCGCTGCGTCGAGACGAAGTGCTCGATGCCGTACTTGTGGCGCACGAAGTGGACGCTCACCCAGTACGGCAGGTTGCTCCACTTCCAGCTCACGAGCAGCTTGCGGATCGGCGAGTGCTCCGCGAGGAGGATGCGCCGCTTCCACTTCGCGGACGGCTCCTTCTGCCCCTCCGGCATGCGGATCGTCGTGCGCGCGGCGTCCGCGACGTCGCGCCACGTCCCGATGACCTTCAAATACTTCAGCGTGGTCGTCATGCGCCCGTCGTCCCCCGCACGCCTACTTGAGCGAGGCGAGCAGGCCGCCCGCCAGCAGAAGCTGCTTTTCGCGACCGGAGAGGCGCGCCGTCGCGGTGAACGCCCCCTTCGCGGTCTTCACCGTCACCCGCCCGTCGCCCGAGACGGCGGCCTTCACGTCCACCAGCTCCAGCGCGTCGCCGGGGGCGAGCGTGTCGTAGGCCTTCGGGTCGTCGAAGGTGAACGGCACGATGCCGAAGTTGATCAGGTTCGCGCGGTGGATGCGCTCGATGGACTTCGCGATCACGGCCTTCACGCCGAGGTACATCGGGCAGAGGGCCGCATGCTCGCGGCTGGAGCCCTGTCCGTAGCTCTCGCCCGCCACGATGACGTTCGCGAGGCCCTTCTCCTTGTTCGCGAGACAGCGGTCGTGGAACGCCGGGTCGCACGGCTCGAAGACGAACTTCGCGTACTGGGGCACGTTCGAGCGGAACTTGAGGCGCGCGCCGGCGGGCATGATGTGGTCTGTCGTGATCTTGTCGCCCACCTTGATCGCGCAGACGCCCCGGTAGGTCTCGGGCATCGGCGCACCCTTCGGGACGGGCGCGATGTTGGGCCCGCGCACGATCTCGGTCTTCTTCACGCCCCGGCGCGCCGTGGCGCGGTAGAGGAACATCGAATCGTCGACCGGGAACGCCTTCGGCGCGGGTACGGCCGCGACGGGTTCCTTCCGGGGGTCCGCCACCTTGCCCGCAAGCGCGGACGCGGCGGCCGTTTCGGGCGAGACGAGGTAGACCTGCGCCGACTTCGTGCCGCTGCGGCCCTCGAAGTTGCGGTTGTTCGTGCGGAGCGAGACGGCGCCCGTGCGGGGCGACATGTGCGCGCCGATGCAGAAGCCGCAGGCGTTTTCGAGGATGCGGCAGCCCGCCGCGATGAGGATCGCGAGCGAACCGTCGGCCGCGAGCATGCTCTCGACCTGGCGCGAACCGCAGGCGATGCCCACCTCCACGTCCTCGGCGACGTGCTTTCCCTTCAGGTAGAGCGCGACCGTGCGGATGTCGCGGTAGGAGCCGTTCGTGCAGGAACCGATCAGGATCTGGTTGACCTTCGTACCCTTCATCGCCTTCACCGTGACGACGTTGCCCGGCGAGTGCGGCGCCGCCATCAGCGGCTCCAGCGCGTCGAGCTTCACCTCGAAGACGTCGTCGTAGGCCGCGCCCCTGTCCGCCACGAGCTCCGTCCAGTCATCGGCGCGCCCCTGCGCGGCGAGGAACTGCTTCGTCACGGCGTCGGACGGGAAGACGGAGGTCGTCACGCCCAGCTCCGCGCCCATGTTCGCGATCGTCGCGCGCGACGGCACGTCGAGCGTCTTCACGCCGGGGCCGAAGTACTCGAAGATCCAGCCCACGTTCCCCTTCGTGCCGTACTTCTCCAGCACCTTGAGGATCACGTCCTTCGCGCTGCACCCCTTCGGGAGGCGCCCCGTCAGCCGGATGCCGCGCACCTTCGGCGTGGGGATGTGGAACGCGCCGCCCGCCATCGCGACGGCGATGTCGATGCCGCCCGCGCCGATCGCGACCATGCCGATGCCGCCGCCCGTCGGGGTGTGGCTGTCGGACCCGAGGAGCGTCCTGCCGGGCTTCCCGAAGCGCTCCAGGTGCAGCTGGTGGCAGATGCCGTTGCCGCACTTGGAGTAGACGATGCCGAACTTCTTCGCGACGGAGGCGAGGAAGTCGTGGTCGTCGGCGTTCTCGAAGCCGATCTGCACCGTGTTGTGGTCCACGTAGGAGACGGCGAGCTCGTTGCGGACGTGCGGCACGTCCATCGACTCGAACTGGAGGTACGCCATCGTGCCCGTCGCGTCCTGCGTGAGGGTCTGGTCGATGCGGATGCCCAGCTCGGCGTCCACGGCGGGATCGCCCTCCACGAGGTGGGCGGCGATGATCTTCTGCACGACGTTCTGCGGGGACGGCTTCTTCACGGTCTTCTTCATCTTGCTTCTCTTCGTTCGAATGGTTCGCGGGCGGCACGGCCCGTGATGAATGAAAGGAGATTATATCACAAACGGCGGCTTCCACGGCCTCCCATCTGAAATGAAATCGGGCGGGCGCACCGAAGGCAGGAGCCGCCCGCCGGACAGGCGGACGGCTCCTGGGGGCGGGTGCATGGATGCGCCCGATGTGCGAAGGCCCTAGCAGCGGCCCTTCGAACGGAGGAACTGGAACGACGGCTTGACGGCGCCGTTCGGATCGTCGAAGTGGCGCTCGCACTCGACGACGTACCACTCGACCTTGTTTTTGTCCGACGCGACGAAGAGGCGGTCCCACGGCACCGGCGTCGCGTCCGGCTTGCCGGGCTGGCCGAGGATGGCGTCGAACTCCTTCACGTTCTTGCCCATGCCGTTCTCCTTGGCATGGAGCGTCGGGCTGCGGAACGGGTACTTCACGTACTGCTCGCAGCAGTCGACGCCCGCGCAGGTGGACCAGCCGACGTCCTGCTCCATGCAGACGTCGTTGCACGTGTTCGTGAAGAAGTAGTCCCAGAACGACGTGCCGTCCGTCATCTTGATCGCGTGCTCCCACGTGTGGTTGTGGAGGCCGATCTTGCAGCCCATCTCCTTCGCGACCACGGACGCCTTGTTGTAGAGCTCGACGAGCTTCTTCGTGAACTCGTCGATCTCCTTCGTGGGCTTGCAGGGCTCGCCGCCGCGACCGGTGGACCAGGAGGCGCCCGGGGGGATGTTGCCGCCGCCGGGGCAGATGATGAGCGTGTTGCCGTAGGCCGTCTCGAACTCGCAGGTCTTCTTGAGGACGTCCGGATTGAACGTTCCCTTCTTCACGTCGAAGCCGTACTGGTCGTTCGACACGTGCGTGCCGCACACCTTGAGGCCGTTGTCCGCGAGCATCTTCTTGAGCTCGCAGGGCTTGAAGCCGTAGTAGCCGGCGAACTCGACGCCCTCGAAGCCGATCGCGCGGACGTCCGCGAGGCCCTTCTCAAGGCCGACGCCCTTCGTCTTGAGCTTCTTGTCGCCGCCGATGTAGTCCTTCAGCGAATAGAGCTGAAGCGCGACCTTGCCGTAGTGCGTGCCGCAGCAGGAGCTGCAGCATCCGGGCGCGAGGAACGCGGCGCCGGCGAGGGCCGAGGCACCGAGGAAGTTTCTACGTGTGATGTTCATGTTGTTCTCCTTTGGGTGAATAGTCTACCACATCCGGGGCGCACCGTCACGGGTCCGAAATCTTCTCCGGGCGCCCATCCGCGCCCAGGGCGGCGGGGAGCGCGAGGAGGTCCGCGCGGATCCGGCGGGCCTCGGCGGTATCGTCCGGCGGCGCGGAAACCGGTACGAGCGGCGCACGGTCCGCCAGGGAGGGCGGCAGCAGGGAGGCACGCGCGGGCGGCGGCGGGTCGGACGTCCACGGAACGGAGAACGCGCGCGGCAGGCCGAGCGGCGGACGCGGCGGGGCGTCCTCCGAGAGGTCGAAGGCGTCCACCCGGCTCTCGAAGGCCGGCCTCGCCGCCCCGCGCATCTGCCAGGACATGCGGACCTTCTGCACGACGGCCTCGTAGGCGGCCGCGTCGTAGACCACGAAGGAGGCGAACGGCTCGGGCGGACGGGCGGCGACGGGCTCGAAGAAGAGCGCCTTGCGGGGAATCTGAAGCGCCAGGATGGTCGCGAGCGCCACGACGGCCACGAGCGGCCAACTCTCGTGGAGAAGGCGCTTCACTCGCGCCGCTCCCCGATCTGCACGCGGGTCACGCCCGCCTCGCGGGCAAGCCCCATGAGACGCATGAGGTCGCCGGACGCAACGCGCCCGTCGGCAAGCAGGAGAAGCGTGCCGGACCGATCCGCCTGGGCGCGCGCGGCCAGCCGTTCGCGGAACGCCTCCACGGCGGCGGCGTCCGAAAGCGAGTAGCGCGCGTCGTCGAAGAAGACGAGCGTCTCCCGGCCCGCAATCCCCTCGCGCACGACAGGCACCACGATCGCGGCAAGGCCGGGCGTCGCAGCCTCGCCGCAGACCGGCGCGGGCAGGTTGAGCACAAGACCGGGCGCGGACACAAGACGGCGCTCGATGAAGGCGAACTCGACGAACAGCAGCGCCAGGGCGATCCACGGCGCGGCGACCGTGAGCGGCTGGGCCCAGCGGCAGCCGTGCTTCCAGATCCCCTCCGGGCGGACGGGACGCCAGCCCCACGCCGTCGCCTTCACAGCGCGGCCTCCCGGCGCGCGGCCAGCAGCCCCAGGATGTCGCTTGCGGCGGCCTCCAGCTCCACCACGAGGCGGTCCAGCCGCACGTGCAGCATGCCGTACATCACCTGGACGGAGATGGCGACGACAAGCCCCGCCGCCGTGGCCGTGAGGGACTGCATCGCGCCGCCGAGCAGGTCGGCCCGCGCCACCAGGGCCGTCGTGTTGAGGGCGAGCAGCACGCGCGCAAGGCCGAGCACGGTGCCGAGCAGACCGAGGAGCGGCGCCGCCTGCGCGATGATCGCGAGGAGCGCGAGCCGCCGTTCGAGACGGGCCACCTCCGCGCGGCCCGTGGTGTCCACCGTCTCGCGCAGCACGCGCGCGGAACCGTCGCGGTGGCGGATCGCGGTGGCGACGACGCGCGCCACGGGGGCGGACGTCTCGTCGCAGATCGCGAGCGCCTCATCCACGTTCCCCTGCTCCAGCACGTTCGCGACGCCGCGGATGAAGTCCTGGTAGTCGATCTGCGCGCGGCGCAGGTCCAGGAGCCGACAGAAGAACACGAAGACGGACGCCACGCCCAGCAGCGTCAGGACCCAGAAGACGGGCCCTCCCAGCATCGTCCACACGCTCATCGGAAACCGCCCTTCTCCTTCAGGCGCTGGATGCGCCGCTTCGCCTCGTCCGCCGACGGCACGCGCGCGGCGACCAGATAGTCCAGGACACGCGCGGCCTGCCGCGATTCGCCGCGCGCCTCGTAGTAGTCGGCCAGGGAAAACGCCGCCCGCGCGAAGAACGCGCGCGCGGTGCCGTCGAACCACACCCGCCGCGCCGCATCGTCCCCCGCATCCGGCCTGACGCCGTTCCAGTACGCGAGGACGACGTGCGTGTAGTAGGTCTCCGCCGCCTCGTCGAAGCGCCGCAGCTTCTCATAGGTGCGCGCGATCTTGAAGGAGAGGCCGAGGCGGGCGGAAGGCGTCAGCTTCTCCCCCCGCAGCAGCGCGCGGTAGGACTCCAGCGCGGCGCGGTAGCACTTCGTGTCGTTTGCGCCCATCGCGAACAGGCAGTCCGCCCGCGAAACCTCCGCCCGGTACCGCAGCGCGTCGGAAACGGGCATCCGTCCGGCCCGCTCGAAGACGAGGATGGCCTCGTCGAACCGGGCCAGCTCCTTGAGCGCTTCGCCCTGAAGCACAAGGGCCTCGGCGACGTAGGGCGTCTCGTCCGTCGCCTTCGCCGAGGTGTCCGCGGCGGCCTTCGAGACGACGCGGCCGGCCAGCTCGACGACCTTCGGGAAATCGGGCAGCGCCGTTGCGCAGCGCGCGGCGCGCACGAGCGCCTCCAGGCGGCGCGTCGCCGTGGCGTGCGCGTTCGTCGCGCACGTCTCGAAGCCGGCGATCGCCGCCGTCCACGCGCGCCGTCCCGCCTCGTACTTGGCCAGCCAGAACTGAAGATCGCACTTGAGCGGCGAATCGGCCACGGTGGCGAGCAGCGCACGCGCGGCGTCATACGCCTCCTGGTCGCGTCCGGCGCCGTACAGGCAGAGCGCGGACAGGAAACCCATCTCGTCCCGCCGGTCGGGCCGAAGCTCGGCAACCGCCGCGAAATCGGCCTTCGCCTCGCGGAAGCGGTAGGCGCGGTAGAGCGCACGCCCCCGCCCGGAAAGCGCGCGCACGCGCTGCTCGGCCGTGGGCACGCGCCCCCCCTCGGCGCCCAGCAGCGCGCCGTAGTCGGAAATGGCCTGCTCGAAGTGCCCGCGCGAGGCGTGCAGGGCCGCCAGGCACAGGGCGGCCTCGACGGCAATCCCGTCCGTCCCCCCGGCAAGGGCGCGGAAGAGCGACACGGCCTCGTCGGCGTGCTGCGCGCGCAGGAGCGCCTCGGCACGGCGCAGACGCGCCTGGGGCTGGAGCGCGCCCGCCGGAACGGCCCCGTAGGCCGTGGCGGCCTCTTCGAACCGCGCATCCGCCATCAGGGCCTCGGCCCGCTCGAAAAGGCAGCGGGCGCGCACGACGGCGTTCGTCGCCACCTGCGCTGCGCGCGCGAAGAGGCCGGCCGCCTCGACATGGCGGGACAGGCTCG